>RWZE01000040.1_pt1 | contig 48043 bp, 79 predicted proteins | sample 2187721 | NCBI WGS metagenome assembly RWZE01 (sample SAMN10531867, study PRJNA481165) | viral metagenome | isolation source: viral particles purified by filtration and ultracentrifugation from about... | host: Nasonia giraulti 16.2 | place: USA:Tennessee | collected 2011-04-01
TTCCCAATAGATGTACAGATACTTCTTTTCGTGGTCTATTGCCATACGGATTACTGCGTTGTATGAATCCTCAAATCCAAAGTCCATTCCTACCCGTTTCATCGATGGACGTACTCTGTTTACTTTAGCCATGACATCATCGTGTTTCCATACTTCGAATTGAGGTAGCACTCTTACTCCATTTACGCCAAATCGACCTTTACGAGCAATTCGGTGCAAGTCAGGATCATATTCTTTTAATTCCTCCAGTTGTTCAACGTAACTTTCGGGTAAGAATACATTATCGTCAGCAGTTGAATGATGATAATAGGTATCACCAACAACAATGGTTCTTTCCTTATATAGCTGTTCATCATCTAATATTAAACGTTTATTACGTTCATCTTTAAAGAAATGCTTAAAAGTCCAGTTACTTTCACTTACTGGATTCGTTGATAATATCATGTGTAATTTTAATGTTGGATGCCTTAAACGACCAATCAACTCTTTAAAGCCGTCATACTTTATTTCTGAACACTCTTCCAGCCATATTAAAGATACATTGTTAATTGACTTTAGCTTCTCGACTTTATCCATACCTCTGAAAAGTATCTTAGACCCATTAGGAAACCTTATTTGCATCGGTGACGTTAGGCATCTAATCTTATCGGATAATTCCATGTCCTCTATAATTTCACTAAATAATGAAAACGTGGAATCTCTATGTGTATCATAAACTTCACGAACAACCAATGCTGTTCGCTTTTCTTCTAGCAATTTCAATATGACCTTTAATGCAACGTGATAAGACTTACTGGAACCATAACCACCAACAAGCAACTGATACTTCTGTTCCCAATTAAAAAGGAAATCTTCAAAGTGCGGATTTGCTTGCTTTTCTATTACTGCCATTAAGCATCACCCGCTCTTGTTATTTTTATTTCAATTGGTGTGTCGTCGTCTTTCGTTGCAATCTTTTCTGTTTCGGTCTTCGCTTTAACAATATCCGTTTTAATTTTCTCTTCCTGCAATCGTTTCTTATCGTTTTCGGATAATAGATCAAAGTATTTCGCTAACATATCTAATGCCTTCATCTTGTCAGCTAACTTTACAGATACACCATCTCGCCCTTGCTTAACTTCTGTAATAATCGTCCCATCAACTTCATCATGATCTTTAAATCGAACAAAAGACTCTAAGTGAGTTTGTGGGTTTCCTGCCATATCATAAATGGTTTCACCAAATTCATCTCGTTCCTCTCTTTCTTCTGCTCCAAACTCAACAAAGTCAGTTATATCCGCAAAGGCTATATCGATGTACTTCTGCAATACATCACGAACATCAAGCATCAAGCCCTTTGTTTGCTCGTCTTTCATTCGTTGGATTTCCAATTTAATACTAGCGTTTACTAGCAGGCGACTACCATTAGCGTTAGCTGTCATATAGTCACACTCATATGCCTTTTGATAAGCCTTAGTCGCATTAAAGTATTTAATGTAATAAATACAAAAAAGCCGTTGTTTTTCTGTCAGATTATCCGACTCAACAACTGGATCTTTTCGTTTCGTTTTCGTTGCAACGTTTTTATTTCGTTGCGTTGCATTATTCTGTTTGTTGCGTTGCCACTTTTCCCTATTCTTTCTACTTCGAATAGTTGAATCTTTCACACTATGCTTTTCAGCAAGTGCCTTAAATGTAATCTTTGTTGTTTCCCACTCCTGTCTAATTTGTTCCCAATTCGGCTTTGACATTTACATTCGACCTACCTCCTAATATTAAATTTGGGCATTAAAAAAGCACCGCATTGGGTGCTTTATACTTTCAATCTACTGTATTTATAATACTTATCTCTTAATTTTTCCTTACTTGTGTGAAAGACATGGTATATATTCCTAACTTTTTCTATAGCCCTATTTACATCTTCATCACTTAAATTTTCTTTGGACATTATTGATCTAATTGCTTTTTTATGGAATTCAATTATCTCAATCTCATCATAGTCCATATTCCTATACATCTCTTCTAGATTTTCAGTCAGATCATTATAGAAATTAGCTAACGGTTCTTTTATTGAATTGTCATCAATACTGTTTTTTATAGTTTTGTTTTCTATTTTAAAAAAAGTATTTAAATGAATGCTAAATTTCCTTCTTAATCTATCTACCGTAACTATCTTCTCTGTAGCATCTTTTAGAAAGACTTCTCTATCCCTATGTTTTAACGTTCTATTAACTCCCAAATATGTTATGGCGCCACCAATTATCGCTCCAATAAAAGCTATTATTCCTGCGGTGATATTTGAATCCCACTTTAAAATCATAGACATAAAGCCTATACAAACTATTAAGTTAAATGTTGCAACTAAAAATATAAAATTGTAATACAGAATTTTTTTAATCTTGTCTTTTGAAAAATACCTTGCCATAACGACAGGCTCCCTAAGTTATATTTAACAAAACATCTGACACCGCTTGTCCCCACCTCGGATCCATTACAACCGTAGAAAATGTTTTTAAGAGACCTGCTTCACCGATGTCTTTTGCTTTATCAGCTATTTGCTTTAATCTAGTTTGTGACGGTTGACTTTTATTAATTTCGTTTTGTAATTCATTTGCAATATTTTCAACATTTTCAAAATCATCCTCATCTACAATATTATCTCGCTTAACCTTTTCCATTATCTCATTCACAATATTCTCGTAAGATATAGTTTGAGTTATGTTTTCTCCCATTGCTATATTACCTCCGTCACTAGCAGTTATGGAGCCATAATTAATTATTCTAAGCGAAGAACTTTCTACCTCTTCTTTTCCTTCAACTTCATCTTCTATTAAATCATTTAAGCGATAACCTAATTCTCTTAGACCAGGAATACAAACATCTTCTATCCACCTCTGGATATTATAAAAGATATTTTTGTTTTTATAAATATCAAACGTTATATCTTCTAATGAATAATTACCTTTAGATACCCCTTCGAACATTTTTAATAAATAAGCAAGTTGATAATCTATCTCTGGTGGAAGATTAAATTCTTTATCCCAACCACCATTTATTTCGTTAGGATCAACTTCCATTTCTAGAAAAGGAGCTACAATATGTTTGATCACATTATTATTGTGCATAAAATTGTTTAAGCTCCTAATTCTAGTTTTGTATGTAACATAGCTGGAATTAATTACATCATTTGTCGCGGACTCAAAATCACGTATTGACCTTCTAACCTCTTTAGCTGAAAATATACTCATTCAATATCCCCTCCTATTTTCTTCATTTTACGACAATTCCGTAAATACTGCCACCCGTCTAGGTTTCACCGAGTGGCGCATATGAGTTAGGAGGAAACGAAAGAGAGGTGGCGCACTGAAACCTTGCCGACCTCCCCACCATTTTACACTTTTGATTTTACGCTTGTCTAATAGTGTCAAAAGTGTAAAAAGTGTCATATGTGTAACATTTGTTCCACGATGCTTTCTTTTATTTTGTAAATATGTTGCCTTGATAACCCCATGTGATGACCGATTGCTTTCATACTCATACCATCAAGCATACAATTTAAAACGGCAACTTCCCTCTCGTCTGTAATGACCTTTATACGCTTTTGTATATACACTACCTTCGCTTCTAGCTTTTCAATTCTTCTACTCTTTTGGTTTCGACGAATAACCTCGTTAGCTACTGGATCGCTCGTTGTTCCTCCTGCCGCCTTTGGCATGTCTGTTATCTTTGCAATAATATTTCCACCCATAACCATACTTTGCAATTCTTCACGCTCTTTTATGATTTCGTTCATCATCCACAAATAATCTCTTAACGCCTGTTCGATTTCTTCCCTCTGCACAAAGACCGCCCCCGTATTTTATGCTATAATATATTTGTCGAATACTTACAGCTGGGGACAACCTCAGCTTTTTTATTTTCACTCCACCTCATCAATCGTCATCTGATTTTTAAGAAACTCTTCCTCAGCAATTTCTGCGTTATGCTTCCTGTAACAAACTGGACCCATTCCACGCTCTGCGCTTACTTGGTCCGTTAATTTCCTGTTACACCTTAAACAAAATACATGATCGTCGTACATTTCATTTTCCATGTCGTCTCTTCCTTTCGTCTTTAGTCGGCGCAAAATTGCTCAATCCAACAACTATCATTAGTAACCACAACGTACTCCAATATGGATGTGCGTATATAAGTTCCATGTATTACCTCCTAATATCCATTAGCTTGTCTCTCATGATTAATCTTGTTCTTTTCGTAATAACTTTGTTCGATTTCCTCCCAAGTGAAGCCTAGATGCGATTCACCTAATCCCACAAAACATTCGAAAATATCGTGATATACTTCTTTTAAATCTTCAGTTGTTATTGATCCTGGTATATTTACATCTAAATACACATTCAATGCCGTTACGTAGTAGAATAAATCGTTAAATGTTTCAGTTGTTTCTTCTCCCGTTAGGTCACCTTCAATGCATATATCTTCATGAGTAATTCCTAAGTCATTCCCAATACACAAAATGAAACTTAAACAGTCGGCGTATTCTTCCAATAATGGATTCGCACAATTATGCGGTGTTTCTATAAGTTGACACGCTTTGCAGTAGTTATTAGGGGTTTGATTGTTACTCCAAAACTTAAACCCTTTCCATTCATTTGCAAGTTCCCCTAACTCCACCTGCAATGCTAGAATCTTTTTATCTAGCAGATCATGTCCTTCCAATCCCTTTTCCTTTTCGATAACGTCATCTAGCATTTTCTGTGTTTCGAATAATGGTTGTAAGTTCATTGTTCGTCCTCCAACTCCTTGTCGATCTTGTTGATTATTTCTGCTGCATTACAGCAATCGAAAAAATACGATTCCCTTTCGTGATGGCATGACATATGCGACAACAACTCTCTAATCATGTGCATTTCGTCGTAAGTTAACTCCATACTAATAACCCCTCTCTGCTTGTACTTCACGCTCAATCAATGCTTTTACTTCTTCGTATGATTCTTTAACGTGATACGTTGTGTTGTCATTCAACCAAAGGTACGTATAAGGTCTTTTGGTATCAGTTTCTATATGTTCTACTTTCATCACATTCATCAAAAACTTTCTTTCTGTATCTGCAAATGTCAACTCTATGAACATAATTAATACTCTCCCATCGTTTTTAAGTCCTTTTAATATTAATCTACTAATCTCCCTACAAAACGCTAATTTACCCACTAAAATGAATTCCTACGGTGCAATTAACGTCCTTTTGTGTGTCCAATGTCGATTTTCTTGTTTTACTGTCTCTTTATTCTCGTTTTCAGCGTATATTTCGACTAATTGATATATTTCATGTCGTTCGTTTTTGTATTTACGTTCTACCATCCATCGTGGTTTCATGTCCTCACTTCCTTATGTTTTCATAAATACTAGCCAATGCGTTTTGCTTCTTCTGTTACCGAACAATGGTTTATAGTCAATTGCTTCAAGCACTTCTGATAACGGAACTTGGTCCTCGTTCCACTTAAAAATGAGCGTTCCGTTCTTTTTTAAAACTCGCATACACTCGTTGAATCCTTGTCGTATATCAATTGGCCATAATTCATCCAACTTGCCGTATTTTTTAGCTAACCATGAATCGTCGCCTGCTCTTATTAAATGTGATGGATCAAACACGACTAAATAAAATGATTCATCATCAAACGGCATATCCCTAAAATCTGCAACCATATCTGGGTTAACATTAAGCATTCGACCGTCACATAAGGTTGTGTTTAATTGACGATTATCCATGTACAACACATCTTCGTTTTCCTTATCAAACCAAAACATTTTACTGCCACAACATGCGTCTAATATTGGTTTCATATCTCCACAAACCTCCCTCACAACTCGTAAACTATAACCTCAACACGTTCCTCGTCTTTGATACACTCTATCTTTCTAGCAGACATTTCTTTAATCTGCCTGTCATCGTTATAAATCAACTTGTTCATACTGTCTGTGATTGACTTAAAGTAATTATCTACGTCTCCCTGTACTCCACCACTCAAATATATGTTGATATTTACACCGACATCGCATTTGACTGGCGCCCCTCGATATTCACTTCTAGCAATCCAACTGACTTGATTTCTGTAATGCATATATCTAACAGATGCTTTTGTTTTTCGTCCTCTGTAATTCATTCGTACAGCAGGTATCGCTCTACCTGGTACTGTAAAACTGCATATCTTCACTTTATCGCCTTCAATTCTTGTATCGTGTTCAATACGATCTTCTGTAGTTGTCTATCCTTCTTGCTGTTTGCTCCCGCTTGAGTTTTTAGGTTTAACGCGTTAAGGAATCTGTAATTATACTTTTCGTACTTTTCAATCGTGGGATTTTCGGTTCTTACGTTGTACCCACTAGTATTTTGCATTGGATCTCTACTCATGACGACACCTCAATTCTGTTCGGCATTTCCATTCGAGTTTCCAGTAAGTCGCATTTCTTCGACCGTTCGATTAAGTAATCTAGTATTTCTATATGTTCCTGCACGTGTTCTTTGTGTTCTGTTTCTGTCTGTAATTTAACTATTCTATCGCGCCAATCGACCGCCTTATTTATCATTCCGATTCCTCCCTCTCGAATTCCTCATAGCACTCCTCACAATAAAGTTGGTTTCCAATCGGCTTCATATCGTCAAATTCTACTAACTCCCCACATTCACATACTGTTGGCATATTCACTCCGATTCCTCCAATGCTTCATCAATAATTTCTATTATGTTTTTTCTATGGGATTCAATTGCACCTTCAAATAAAATCTGTAGTTTGATTTGTTTAAATGCTTTCCGATAGCGTTTATTTTGTTCGTACATATTCTCTATAACTTCTTGTCGTTTATCTTGATAGATAATATCTTCTAACTCCTGCACTCGTTCAGCTTGTTCTTTTGCGTAATTGATTATCCATTCCGCATCCTCTCGAAATAAAACAGGTTTATTTGCTGGTGTCATAAATCTGTCTAATTGAGTTTTTATCTCTTCCAACCGTTCTTTACTCATTCCGATTCCTCCAATGCTTCCGAAATGTCCTGTAATGCCTCTTTATGAGAGTGCAAAACGTCGTTACGCTCTCTGTTTATAATCATTTTTATTCTCGTCTCCATATCCCGATAGCGTTTGTTTTGGTCAATTAATTCCTCGTTATGCTTCAATGTGTTTTTGTAATAGCCTTTATACACACTTAAATTGCCTTTTAATTGCTTATTAACTCTTTCCAACTCCTGCACATGGTCCATTACGGTAACTAAAGGACTCAAATCTATAAATGGTATACTTCTCTCTTTTAAAAAATTGCTTAATTCACGCATTTCTTTGTTTTTGACTTTTATAATATGAGCCATTGAATCAATTGTGTCGTCTTTATCTAATGACTTTCTGACAAACTCTCGGATTTCAATTTTATCCGCATATAAAATGTCTGCTAAGTCGTCTATTAATTCCAACCGTTCTTTACTCATTTCCTAGCCCCCATATCTAAAATGTATCTATCGCCATTAATCAAAACGACGGTAGCCCTACCATTTTTGCGTTTAATCACTGTAACTAGTTCGGCAATTTGGTTCGGATCACGCTTTTCTGTCTTGCCATTATTTAAGTGATCCCGTATCTTTTCTATCGTTTTGTCGCCAATGCCAGGGACGTGTTCGAGTCCCTCTAGCATTTGCGCAAAATCTTGTACTGCTGTTTGTATGCCATGTTTTATACCAAAATCCACACCCTCGTTATACGTTTTATGCAACAATGGATTTTTGTACTTTTTCATGATTACATGACCTCTTTTTCGAGTACGATAAACTTATATAAGTGGTTCAATTTTTGGTGTTCTTTGTGGTGCAGTTCTAATGCGTAATCACGTTCAGATTTGTATGCCTTAAGTGATTCATTCTTTAGTTCCAATTCTTGACGCAATAGTTCAATGTGTCGTTTCATGTCGTCAAACTCTTTTAACTTCGACTTCAGTTCATCATTTTCGTCTGCCGATTCGTTTAACATGTCAGATTTCTTTGTATAATCGTCGTTTAATGTTTTGAAATCTTGCTTTAGGACGTTGAGTTGTGCTTCTAATGATTCGTTTTCGTCCTGTAACTTATTAACTTTGTCCGTTAGCTTTTGCGACTCGTCTCCTGCTTTCCTGTTTACATCTCTCAATTCGCTAATTCGTCGCATTAATGATTTGTTTTCTTCTTCCAATGCTTTAAAATCGTCCGTTTTCTCTTTCGGTGCTTCTGTTTTTAATGTTTCCGCCACCTTTGTAATACGTCCTTCCTGTCGTTCTTTATTCCACCAACTTTTGTACGTTTGGATCGTATTCTTTTTGTTTCCTGTCTCTTTTACAACCTCATCTACCGTTAGCCCCTCGTCAAACATCTCAAAAATTTGTTCCCTCATTGTTTTAGCTGACATTTAAGCCCCTCCTAATTGTTTTTCCAATCCGTCAAAATACCGTTTTATATCAGATCCATCATAAACCCCTATAGCGCGCCCTAGTTTCGTCCTACCATAACCTTTGTTTAGTAAATATCGGATTTCTTCCGTCGTCATATCTCGACCTTTAGATAATATTTCTTCCTGTCGCTTTTCACTTTCGCTAATCAATTCGTTTCCCAATTCCGAAAGCCTTTCCCCCACTTCGCACTTACTTATGCAGTATCTGTGTTTTTCGTAAACACCGTATGATATAGGACAACTATCGCAATGTGTTGATTCTATTTTGTCTATTTGTTTTAAAATTTGATTTCGCATAGCTACCTCAAAACGGAAGGTCGTCCGACCCGATGTCAACCGCTTGTCCTTGCTGCTCAAACGGATTCGACTGCTGCGCTTGTGGTTGCGACTGTTGATACTGTTGGTTGTTTTGTTGATAACCTTGAGGTGCGCTCGGTCCATTGTCGGACTTTCTCGGCTCAAGGAATTGAATGTTTTCTGCTAAAACTTCTGTTACGTAAATCATCTTTCCGTCTTGCCCCTCGTATGATCTCGTTTGTATTCGCCCGTCAACCCCAATCATGTTGCCCTTTTTCATGTAATTTGCTAAGTTTTCCGCTTGTTTTCTCCATGCCACACATTGGATAAAGTCTGCTTCACTTTCGCCTTGCTCGTTTTTAAATGGACGGTTTGCCGCTATGGTAAAATTACTTACTGCAACCCCTTGATTACCTGTATACCTAAGTTCTGGATCCCTAACCAATCTTCCGGTTAAAACCACTCTGTTTAAACTCATATATTCATCCTCCTAATAATTCACTCGCATAATCCGTATTGGCTCGAACAGGTCGGCACATTATCCATCCCGATTAGTTTTTCCAAATTATATTGCCTTCCACCTCTTGATGTCTTTGACCACTCGACATATTGTTTAATATCTTTTCCGGCAACATCTGAATGTGGGAAGAAACTAGCACCCCCGACCTTCGATGCTTTAGCTACGATTTTTTCCCACTTTTCAACTCGATCGATTTCACCTGGATATCTTCGTGCAATCTCGTAAATTTCGCTTTTTCTCGAATGAATACATGGCATACAACCAACTCTTGACATCCCTTGTAGGTAAAGTGGGTTGTATTTAATTCCATGTTTTACATGCTGTTCAAATACGTCTTTTACAGTCCAATTTAAAATCGGTCTATATACATCGAATCCTTCCGGCATGGGTTGATATTCTTCTAGTTTTGCTCTTGCCGGACTTTCATCTGCCCTCACACCTTGCCAACTGATAACTTGTTTCCCTTGATCTAGCAATGGATTGTAAATTTGCTCCATAATCGGAATTACTTTTAATTCAGTGGTGCAAAATCTTGCTCTTGTTGACGGAAATCGACCTTTCCAAACAGCTAAATCTAGCATTGGATTACCTGTTGCATACAAAACTGATAAAGCATCATCAATAATTCGTTGATCAACACCCTGCTCTGTCCAATTTCTTTTGATGTACTCCCTTTTATTTTTAATCCGTTCCGAGAAATCAGCTTTAACCCTAGTAATTTCACCTAACTTTGATTCAAGGTAATTTATATATTTGTATGTTTCTTCATGTTCGTGACCAGTGTCAGCAAATATTGGCAGTATATTTTTTGTTCCACGCTCAATTGCGTGTAACCACAATGCTGTACTGTCCTTTCCGCCAGATACAGAAACAACGTTTATAGTTTCAGACATCTTTGCGATCCTCGGCGAAACAGATTACTTTCAATTCACTTGCTCTAAACGATAAGATTTCACCTTCATCACCATTGACTTGGACAAGTTCATTTCCAAATGCATCTTCTAGGATCCTGTCTGCATTAACTACATAAATGCCGCACCATGTCGGAAGATTAACAGATGTTATGTCGTTTGTTTTAAATTCTAAAACTCTGCGACCATGGCTCGCCCACCAAACTTCCTGTTTTGTTGCATGTCTATCGATTACAGATTTATCTATCATGTCTCTGTACATTGATCCGTTAGCTATCCAACCAACGACAACAGCGTGTGGACCCCATCCCTCCTCTAGAATTTCAACTACTTTTCCACTGTTTAAAATGACAGTGTCCTCGACCTCGAACGTTTCCTCTACTTCATAACCATCAAAATACGCGTCTACAACTTGTTGTGTAGTCAACTCATCTATCACGGTAGGGCAGTTTTCCATGTGATGTTTTCTCATTAACGTTTCAAATGCTCCTTTGTGATTTTTAAACATAAACTCCTGCTCCCTCGTCAATTTAACCTTCTCACTCATGCCGATTCCTCCTCAAATTCTGCTAATCTCTGTAAAAATGCTTTATATCGTTTATCTGCTGCTTCCCTATCAAACTGGCAATTACTATCGGGGCAAGGATGAAACTCAATGCCCCATGATTTTTTAATGTTAATACCGCCCGTACCATTGCATAAGCACATTAGAATTCATCCCCCTTCCCTAGTTCTTTTCTAAGTTCAGAAATTTCCCTAAGTAATCTAATTTCTTGATAAACTTGTTTTTGATGGGAGTCCATAAGCTTGTTCGTCATTTGAATAAGCTTCCCGACGTCTTCATGCGTTATGGCTCCATTTTCTTCGTAATTTCTTTTAATTCCACCGAACTCAATTGATGACTTCATAAATTCCATTGGACTCATATATACCTCCTATACCGCTTTCCGTTGTCTATAATCATTGCCTTCTACCGCATACAATCTGTCCCCACACATTCCGAACAATCGACTTGAAGCCGCGTAACCGATCTTTTCGGATAATGTGCCTTGGTCCTCATTCGAACTAAATATGATCGGTCTTTTATTGTTGTAACGCTCATTGATTATTTGATAATAAAATCCTTCTTTTGATTCCGACCACTTTGTTTTGCCTAAATCATCCCAAACAAGTACGTCCACATTTGTTGCATCGGCAATCAGTTTATTCAACGTTTCGCCACCGTCTCCCATCATTCGTGCATTCGTTAAATCATTCATAAATGTGATGTCTGATATACAGAGCACCCTGCAACCTCTCTCGAATGTCGAATATTGACCTGGTGCAATTTCGTCACGTATTTTAATGTTGTTCAATATCCATTTAGCAGCTGCCATTTGTAAGTGCGTTTTACCGAGTCCGAAATTATTATGCTTGTCCTTCGCTTCATATCTTGCTTCGCCTTGCATTGCTCTAATACGACTTTCTCCAATTACCGCAACAAACCCTAAACTGTTATGATCGATTTTGCCTTCGATAATCGCTTTAAATTCCTTCAAATAAGCGACAGTAGATTCATAGAGTAATATTGTTGTGTCGTCATATTGGTTATACGTATTAAATCGTGCATCTTGAAATTCGCTAGGTATCAATGCATTTTCAAACCTGCTTACAAGTCCACGTTTGGCGACACAATGACAAGGACGACCAACATCTTTCATGACCGTTTTACCATTAAATGTTTCTTCCACTTTTTCAATAAGCATTCTCGTGTCTTTGCAATCGTTACATTCAAAGTTATCTACCGAATGACTGCCTTGCTCTTTCTGCTTCTCGTACTGCTTGCTCATAACTTGTGCCCTTTGGAGTATTGCCTGCATAGCTGTTCCCACGTCCGTGAAGCCCATGTTGTTCACCTACTTTTTTGTTTTTCTCGAACTCTACTTCTTTAGCTTTTGCATCATCTATTGTTTTAACGTTGTTTTTTAACCAATCTTTCATAACACCCTCTGCATAGTTGAACTTCTTTCCAGCTGATAAAGCTATTTTCATAGATTCAATAACAAGTTCTTCTTGCAAGTCATTTATCCAATAACTGATACTTTCAGCAATAAACGGTGTCATCATTCCGAAATTTTGTTCGTAAAATTCATGGGCGTTACTACTACTACTATTAATAGAGTTGTTATTATTAAGATCTTTGTTATTATTAGTGGTGTCGTTTTGCCGTGTCGACGATTCACCGTGTTGACGATTTGACACCACGGTGTGATTTATGATGTAGACATTGTTATCGAATTTTCCTTTACTTCTATTTTTTTCTATTGTTATATATCCGTAATCAATCAAATTTTTCCTGTGATTAAGAAATCTCTTTTTGGATATTTGCAAATCTTTACATGCTGTTTCTATTTTTGGAAATGCGCTTTCTCCATTACCTGCGAACGATGATATATAAGCATAAATAGCTTTGGCTTCAATACTTAAATTTTTGTCTCTCATGACTAATTTTGGCGATATACCATAACCCTGTTCCATAATTCCTCTTAATTTCACTTTGTCGCCCACAAACCTCAACCCCTCATTTCACATTCTGCAAATCCGTCTTTAACCCGTATAATTCTGTAACCTCTGTAACGCTTCATATACTCGACTATCAACTGTTGTAAATGTTGTTTGTCCTGTGCCTGCTCGAATAGTGCAGCAGGCAACAGAACTTTTACTTGGTTATGCATAAATCAAATCTCCAACCTCAATCGTTCCGTTTAACTTCTTTGTTTTTCTGCAATACTCACACTTCTCACATCTAATTGGTTCTAGTTCTCCATTTTTCACACTCAATATTCTGCCAATCGTTCCGCTAACATATTCGTATTCAAATTGATATCTTGATTCATCGAACTCAACAATTGCGATGTTTGGTATATCTTCCTTACTAACTGCTGCAATGTAAGGTGTATATAATTTCCCTGTGTTTTGTTCGATTATCTGCCTATAAATTGCCATTTGTAGCAAGTAATCCCACCGTTCGATAAATGACACCCAACCATCGTATTTTGTGGACCAGTGACGTTCAAATATGTTTCTAGTAGTCTTTATGTCTGCGAATCTTTGTGCATTGTGATTGATAACGTCACACTTCATTTTCCAAGTAGTTCCGTATAGTTCAGCAGTCATGATCTGTTCTTTTTCTCCCTCAAGTGCAAACATTGCGAATTTGTCGTTTTTTAATGCATTAATCATTTTGTCTGCTAAGACATAATCAGCATATTTTCCGCCGTTCTTTTTAAAAATAACGCTGTTGTTTACATCGATAAATTGGTCAAAAACTTCATCTGATTCAAACGCTGAGTGAACATAACTTCCAACTAACATTGCTTTGTTTGGTGGTTCATCATAATCACCGCTCAATTTCGCCATCGTTTTAGCTTCACATTCCATGAAAGACTTGTATTGAGAAACGGACATATATTTAATGTCCATTTCTCGTGAGTAATAATTACTCGATGTTAAAACTTGGTTGTTCTGTGCTACTGTTGTCATCTTCTGTCACGTCCTTTTTAGTAGGTTCTGACGGTTTTTCATCTTCCTTGACCGATTGATCTTGTTCTTTCTGAAAGTCACTAGAAAGTTGTGATTTCCTTTCTTTTTTAACCTCTTTAGCAAACCAATCATCAACCTTAGTCATGCCGTCCTTTAAAGACGTGAAAATCTTTATTAAATCCAAATAATCATGTTCTGTAAATGATTCAGCGTTATATCCAAATCTTTCTTCTACCATTTCCTGAGTTACTCTGTAATTTTCTTTAAATGAATTGAGAGCAATAGCAACACGATCTTTTAAAGGTTTTTCATTATTACCTTCAAGTGTTTTGTTACATTCCTCGACAGCCTTTTCAACAATGTCTCCTGGGATAATGCCGAGAATGCACGCTCTTAATCTCCTAGAACCTTGGTTTGCCACCATTTCATAAATATCTCGTGGATCAGTGAGCTTTTTCGCTCCACTTCTTGTATGTCTAATGTGGGGTACAGTAAATACTTTTTCTTCTCTTACATTGGTTTCCAAGTCCCATGCATAAGCCATGGCGACAGATTCGCCATTTCGTTGTTCTAACTCTTTAATACCAAACGATAAGTTCCCCCAGTTTTGCGCCAAAACCTCCGCTAATCTAATTGATGGACCTTCCACTGATTGCCCTCCCCTTGGATAACGATACATTGCTGTTGCTGCTAAACTTGGGCGCTTACAAGCATCTAAAATGCGTTGTTCAGATTGGAATACATTGCGTGGAAATTGTCGAGCCATGAAAATTTGACCTTTAACCTCTTCCATCTCTCTACTTGCTGCCTGTTGCGCCATGACACCTTGTCCATTATTTTGTTGATTAAATTGCTGTTGTAATTCCATTGTTAATCGCTCCTCCGAATGTTTTATAAAACTCTTTAAATGCATTTAAGTCATCGTTCAAATGAAATATCTCTCCATATTCGACCGTTTCTTCATATGCTTTTTCAGCATCTTGATAGTAACTACAATGTTTAACAAACGTTTGTACTAAATCAGTAATACCGTTCATGGTTATCTTCTCCTTTTTAAAATTTCGTGTTATAATTAAATTGATATCTTTGTTAAGGAACTCTCTGCCAAGAGTTTCTTTTTTTATGCCATTCTACGATCTGCACCATGTCGCTCCAGGATGATAAATGCATCATCGCTAATTGCTTCGATTAAATAACGATGGTCGTCCATTTCGAAGTATTCATCCCCTTTGTATACCTCGTTTCCAAAATCATCTGTAAAAACATGTCGATGTTCGTACTCTTTCGGATAGCCCCATGTTTCCATTTCTCTAATCATTGGATGGTCCATTTTCTTTCCTCCTTAATTTTTCTATCTAATAGATTCTTGTAAGTAAGTAATCTATCGTGACGATACTTGTTAAACTTACTCTTTCTGTCGCCTACTTCAGCAACTTTTCGAGTGTAGTAAGCAATACGTCTGTCTAACATCGTTTCACCCCCTTAAATCGCTCCTATAAACTCCAAAAACTGACTCAATATGTCGTAAGCCCAATATCCTGCAAAACTAATCAAACATAACGCCGCTACCCAAAATGCAAGCTTAAATTCGTCTCTCACTAAAATCCCTCCAAAAACTCAATAAACTCTCTGTCATTTTGAAAACTATGGTTACCAGTCGGCGTACTTATGTTAAAATCTCTTTCCACTTCGATTTCTTGCTCTTGCTTAATCTCAACGACTAACCCTACGATGACCCCGACCATAATCAAGATTGCCAACATATGCGGATAATTTTTATACATCACTTTCAACCTCGAATTTATTCGGCATATACGAAAATAAAATTGTTGCGAATAAACACGCTATAGATAAATAAATTGACTCTCCTGCACTAATTGACATACCAGTTAAAATTGCGAATCCTGTTGGTACTAGTTTCATAAAATCCCTCCTAATATTAGTCCTACTGTTGTAGCAACTGTGTCTAATGCCTGTTGCAAAACTGTTACATCTAAACCTAAAACCATTGCTGCAAGTACTTCCTGTGATTGCGTAACATTCGCCCATCGAATTAAATCAAATGCTCTTAATTCTAGTTGATCTCGTTCTAACTTCGATATACTACTCCTAGCGATGTGTAATTCTTCTGATATTGCTTCTTGGCTTAAACCTGCATCTTTCCTCATTTGTTTAAGCACTGTACCTAATTCCACTGTTCTCACCCCCTTTTGTTCAAATTTTGAACAAGTTCAAACGTTGAACAGTATTTTTGTATATTACGTCGTATAATAGATTCATAACCTCTTAAGAAACCTCGTTTTGCAAAGTAACTCCTGTGTATTCCTCGAATTTCTTCGGCGAAATGTGGTAGGTCCAGATGCTCGACATTTTGATCGCTGTACCGATTGGGAGCAAACCCCTCTGCATCCCAATGCGGACAAACTGCTCTGACTTACCTAAAATTTTCGCCGCCTCGCTTACTGTGATATTGGCTTTTACTTGTTTCATTTAGATCACACTCCTTATCTTTTCTTCTTCCATAATCTTTTTAGCAATCTCAACTTGTCCCTTTCCTGTAATCATCGTTGTTACGGATTCAACATCCCCTTGAGTTCTGCTAATTAATGTGACTGTCGTTTCAAACAATCCTTGTTGGATATACTGTTGCTTCGGTTGATTCTTCTCTCGACCACTTCGCATTAAATAACCTCTTTCTCGTAACCAAGCAAATAACTTGTTGCGCCCCATCTTGATTCCATGTTTGTCATATAGAAGTTTTGCAAATGCTCCAATATTAATAGATGCATCTGAAGTTGCAACGACTTTTCCAAATGTTGTGTATGGTTCGTCACGTTCAATTTTGCTCTCAAGTTGTAAAATTTTACTTTGTTGAATTTCCATCGCCCGTTGAACAATCATTTCTGGACTGTTTAAAAACTGTTCCATTTTGTTAAATTCTTTAATGTACTGCATTTTGAATTCCATAGCTTTTGAACCAGTGAATCCCATAGCCAATAAAGTGAAACCATCTCGATTCATTAAGTAAACTTTTCTATCTCTTCCATAACTATCTGGTTCAGTAGATTTGTAAAACATCTCCTCAAAATTGAGGACATCTTTTCTTAAGTTTTCAATATCTCTTAAAACGTTATCGTGACGTTTACCAAAATTATTTGAAATACTGATCGAACTTGTAACGGCTTGATTGTTGTTCTTAAAAACTAATTGATTCATTTTCTTTTCCTCCTTTGGTTATTTATACCTATGTCGTATAATGACGAAAAGGGGGTGAAACAAAATGTCTAGTAAAGATGAAATAACAAAAGATATTCTCATTAAAGCTATTGAATCCGGGTATGTTACAAAGTACTCTTCTGCACACACAAAAGACGCTTTAGAAAAAAACTTAGATAATATCACCCGAGCTTACAAAGAGATTTTTAAGGTGGTTAATAGTCCGGAAGACTAAAAATAATCATTAAAGACTTCTACAAGTTTAGACAATGAGTTCACAAGCTCTGGCAAGAGTTGCATCTCTTCGCTGGAGCCACCTTCTATAACTTTTTGAATATGATTAGATAAAACTTCAATGGTCTTATTTAAATGTTCTTTCATCTTCATACCTCCTGTCTGATTGCATTTAATGGTTTCAATTCTTTGTACAACCCTCTACGGTGTGCCTGTTGAAATTCTTCTTCCGTATAACATGAACTCCAGTTCCTGCCGTGCTGCTTAAACATCAAATTCGTTGCAGCAGTTTCGTCAGTTGCATAAATTCCTTGGTATCTGTCCGATAATTCGTGGTGGATACCGAAGGTGAAAATATAAAGTTTCATAAACAATGGATCACCTCCTTAAATTACACATTCATTTTGTGCAGTTTTTGCACCGTAATCAGTAAAAAAAATGGTCCAGTTAATTCCAAGTGTTGCACCTATTTTTTGTGCAACCTTTACACTAGGAGCTAACCCAGATTCTATCTTGCTATAATAAGAACGGTCAATACCCACTTTATCCGCAACGTCTTGCTGGGAATATCCAAGTAATTTCCGACGTTCTACTAAAATCGTTGTAATCATATAATCACTCCTTTTGTGCATTTCTTACACATAGTATACAGTGCATTTTTTACACTGTCAACCCTTTTTGTGTAATTTTTTCACAATATATTGATTGTGCATAAAATTCACTTATAATGTAGGTAGTTAGGAGGTTGAACCTCGTGAAATATGGGGATAGACTAAAAAAATTAAGAAACAATGCCGATTTATCTCAGAAAGAATTAACAGACAGATTGCACATAAACAGATCTACTTATGCACGTTATGAAACATCATCTACTCAACCCGACTTTGATACATTAATAAAATTAGCTAATTATTTTGGCGTTACGACAGATTACATATTAGGTAAGAGTGATGACCCGCATAAGACAGAAGACGAAGAATTACAAAAGTTTATCGATGAAGTTCGTGTTTGGTACAAAGACGAGCCCGAATCAAAAGAAGAAAAATTAGAAATGTTCAAGAAAATGTTTGAAGTATTTAAAGAAGATTAAGCACGGTTACTGATCGTGTTTTTCTTATAAATTATATGTAGGTATATTTTACTGAGTAAATATAATGGTTTGGTGAGGGATGAATATGTGGCCATTTAACATTTTTAAAAAGAAAAAGAAACCAAAAGTTAGATTTGATGCAAAAATTACAATCAATGAAGAAATTGATGAAATCTATTTAAAAAAACTAGAATGTGGATTGTTTCCTGGAGAAATTGTTTTATTAGATTGGCTAGATGGTAAAGCAGTTGATACTAAATTTCCAGGTTATTTTGAATACACTTATGGAATCGACGCAAAGAAGTCCTCTACTAAATTAATAGAAAATGAATTTTTAATATCCGCCCCGCCAGAGGTTGCACTAATGTCATTAAAAGTCACTGAACTTAAAGAAATATTAAAAGATCGTAATCTTAAAGTTTCTGGTAAAAAGAATGAATTAGTAAAAAGATTAAATGAATCTTTATCAGATGAAGAAATTTTGAAATACATTACAAAACAACCATTGGTGATTTCTTCAAAAGGGAAACTTTTATTAGATGAGTATTACTATGTTGTTCCAGCCCATAAATACAGTTCCAAAGATGGTGTTTATAGTGTTGCTTCGGCCATACATTTTATGAACACTCACAATTTGAACTTCACACCTACTAGCCGTGATATTTCTTGGGCATTGTATCAACAGGATTATTTAAAAAATCATCAAAACCAAATGTATGGATTAGCTAGAAATAATTTGTTATCCATGGCCAAACAAATTCAACATGAGGATAAACTTGAATATGCATTAAAACTCTATCTCGATGTTTGTATTATGGATTTAAGTGGATTAGCAAACAACGGTAGATTAGACGGTCCGGATTTAACAAGCTTAGCAATCGGAATCACAGATGAGATAAAACACATATTAAATAAACAAAATATAAATAAAAATAAACTCAAAGAAATATATGATGAATCATGGTCAAATACTAGGCAGTCTATACCCTTTCATTATTTATATAAAGAAGAATGCTATCAATGCATTGAACATGCTATTAACGATGAAAACAATCTAATTTATGAAATTTTAAAGAATAAATTCGATGAACTAGATAAAGAAAAATTTGAAGATACATACAATTTAAAGTTGCCTATTTCTGATCGATTTGATTAATAAAACTGTCTAGGAGGTAGCGCAATATGGAACAAAAAAAGAAGAAAGTTTATAATCCATTCAAAAAAGATTATTGGAGCAAAGAAAATTTACTTGGAGACATTAAAACTGATAACAATACACCAAGTGTTAAGCAAATAAAAGAAACAAAATGTACATGTAATGCATGTGGTAAGGTTTGGTATTACGGAAAAGAAGAAGCATTTCAAAATTTCGGAGATAAAATGGAGAGCTTCGGTAGTTCAATGAGTAATACTGGTAAAGATATGATGTGCTGCGGTGGATGTTTACCTGCCATATTCATCCCGGAGAAACAAGTGAAAGATGTTAAAGACTTAAATCGATGTCCAGAGTGCAGTTCTAAGGCAGTGACGAAGGAAGTTGTCGTTCATGATATTAAGTAAGCTATTAATTTTATTTGTTAGATTATATCAAATATTCATCTCTCCTATTAAACCAAAGAGAATTAAATGTCGGTTTTATCCAACTTGTTCGAAATATGCAATAATATCCGTACAAAAATACGGAGCAATTAAGGGAACAAAAATGACAATTAAGAGATTACGTCGATGCAACCCACACAACACAGATAGTTGTATTGATTATCCGTGACACATTATTTGAATTAATATGCAAAATGAAAGGGATGATTAAAGTGAAATTTAAAAAACCTCGCTCCCCGATTTCAAAGGCTAAATCAAGTGTCAAAAGAAGTGTGAAAAAATCAGTTGTACCTGGTTATGGTAAGGGTGGAGGTACAGCTATAAGTAATCCAAAAAAGTATGTAAAGAAAAAAGCAACCGGACAACCTCTATCGAACAAGAAAAAAGGGTTCTTCTCTCTATTTAAGTAATGTAAAAAAATAAATATTCCAAGTGTACTTTAATTCGTACACTTTTCTTTTTATCCTCAAATAGAACACACGTTCTGAATGGTGGTGTCTTGATGAATAAAACAGAAGCATTAATAACTCATTTTTATAAATCGATAGATTTAATAGACGTTTCATTGCTATCCATTACGACAATAACCGAACGTTTGGACATCATGCTCCATTACTGGAAATATCCTAGTTCGATCGCTAATTATCGCGGTAAATGGTGTGTATGCATTGATGAAAATATAAATGATTGTCGGCAATGGCAAAGTTTCGGCCATGAAATGGGCCATTATTTTAATGACGAGACTACCTATGCCCTATTAAACGAAAGCTATGCAGCATACGGAGAAACAAAAGCAGATTACTTCGCTTACCACTTTTGCGTACCGACATTTATGCTGCAACAATTAAAGGAGGTGAGCGTGTATGATGTGATGGAATTATTTAACGTTGAGTTTGATTTTGCGATGAGGCGGCTGGAAATGTATCGAAGTAAAATTATTAGTAATTTGAGGTGATCATAATGAAAAATCCTAATGGATATGGTAGTATATTTAAACTTAGTGGAAAACGAAGAAAGCCATGGGCTGTTAGAATAACTACTGGATGGACTGAAGAAGGAAAACAGATATATGGATATCTAGGCTACTACAAAACACGTCCGGAAGCTGTAGCAGCACTTGCGGATTATAACAAAAACCCTTACGATTTGTCGGAGGATAAAATGACATATAAAGACATGTATGAATTGTTTAAAAAGGAGAGATTTCCCAAGTTTACTAAGCAAAATAAAAACATTTATAATATGTCTTTTAATTTATCCTCGAAATTACATGATTTAATTTTTAAGGATATTAGAAAACATCATATGCAATCCGTTATTGACAATTGCGATAAATCACACGAAACAAAAAAGAAAATAAAGACACTCTTTAATCAGTTGTATAAAATAGGGATGGAGAATGACCTTGTCGAAAAAGATTATGCGCGATTTGTAGAAATGCCATCAAACATAACGCCGAGCGAAAGAAAGCCTTTTTCTGTTGACGAGATAGATTTGCTGTGGGATAACGTGGGTAAGGTTGATTACGTAGACACGATCCTTATCATGATTTACACTGGATTGCGCCCTGGGGAATTGGTAGAGATAAAAAAAGAAACAGTCAATCTTGAGGAAAGATTTTTTAGAGGCGGATTTAAGACTGTTGCAGGAACCAACAGGATAATACCTATACACAAAAAAATACACCATCTTATAGATCGTAGAATGATGTGTAGAAGTGATTATCTTATCACTAACAACGAAGGTTACAAAATGACTTATGACGCTTATTATAATGCATTTAATAAAGTTATTAATCAATTAAAGTTAGATCATAAACCGCATAATTGCAGACACACATTTGCAACGATGATGGATAATTCCGGCGCCAACAAAATATCTATTAAGCGAATTATGGGTCATGCATCCCAAAATGTAACAGACAGTGTATATACGCATAAAGATGTCGAACAATTAATCATAGCGATAGATATGCTAGAGTAAAATTTGTATAGTACGTGTATATTACGTGTTAGTTTACTTTAATTTTACAGGCATCGCATAAACAAACGAAGCCCACAAACCAATGAGTTTGTAGGCTCCGAAAATCATATCATGTTACATAAATGGCAATTTGCGCCCCTTATATATCACGAACATTCGTACACATTTGTATATTTCACGTATATTACACTAAGTTATCCACAAGTTTTTATGGAGTTTTCGTCATTAAATATTCCTGTTCCTTCATTATATATGTATATGAAATTATTTCAAGAGTAGCTTAACTGCTACTCTTTTTTTCCATAAAAATAACCCTCATTAATAAGGGTCAAATATCGAGTGTACAAAATCAACATCTATAATATCATAAAAGTTTATTTCTGTTCCTTCTATATATATCGTGTTATTTTTTATTCCGTTGATCATACCTTTTATCTCATGAAAATCATGGTCTGCAAAGTAAGTTATTTTAACCTCCACTTTTGCTTTTAATGATCCACGTAACTTAAATTCATTTTCTTGTAACTGCTGTTCGTCTAATATTGGTTTTTCTTTGTATTCTTGTGCTTCCCACATTTTTTGTAATGCTTCTATTTGTTCGGGCATCATGATTGATGTCCATTTTATAGTACCTCTATCATTAATCACACTACCACCCTTTCAATCTTCGGAACAATGGCCAACAAATTATTGATTTTAAAAGTACGTCGTGATCTACGTAAATAACAAAAACATGTAAATGTACCGCTGTTAATTTTTATCACTCTTACAGTTCTTTTTGTTACCTTACCTTTATCATCCATATACACTATCTGCAACAGTCGACTACGTTTAGCACATTTAATTAATTCATTACGCACATTTGTTCCCCCTTTGAATTAAATTATATAGGAACGTCCGTTCTGTTTCAAGTGGCAAAAGTTAGAATAACTGCACGTATGGGTGGATAATGTGAGGAATTGCATTTGTTACGGAGTATGTGTGTAAAAAAAAGAATGTGGAATTTTTGATTAATAATTTGCGGGAGTGGTATATACGATTAAAGGAGTTGATCTAATGAGCGAAGAAATAAAACCACCAAATATTTCAGAAGAAACCAAACTTGAAATGGCCAAATTCTTTATGAAGACGTCTGTCCCAAGAATATTGAAACAAAGAGCTGAGGAAAGAAAGTTAAAAAAGAGGGAAGAAAAAGATTAAAAAAGACCGCCCTGGTGGGTGGTCTTTTTATTTATCATTTAGAATTGATGTTTTAATAGAATAAAAGTAATTGTTTCTACCGAGTTATAATTTCTATATTATATTTAGAACTTTGGAAGTCTTTATCATTTGTAATTATTTTAAAGTTTAATTTTTCAGCTAGATAGCAATAGTATTCATCATTAAAGTCATATGTATTAGGATTATCAAAAAACTCTTCTTCTTCAAATTCGTCGAACATATCTTGCGCTTTAATTGAATCTTGCAATATTTTTCTTTTTGTTAATAAATTTATCTTATCAAATATATGTTTATATTTAGCCTTACTTCTAAAATCTTTCTTGAAATCATAAAGACCATCTTTTCTTTTTATCATATTAAACTCTAATCTACTGTAAGCATTTACGAATTCCGACAACAACAATGGATTAGTATATATAGGCTTTTTAGATGATTTAATTTTTTGATAGAAGTCACTATACTCCTGGACTATTGTAGGGTTATAATTACCAATACTACAATGTAAATACATCCATATATTTGTGTCAATAAAAAACTGGTCGTTTTCTTTTATTGTATATGTCTTAACATCATGTATCGTCACCATCTTCAAGTACCTCCTTGATTAAATCAGTGAACTCTTTCTCTTCTGCCTGGTTCATTTTTACTCTTTCAATAACTTGGGACACTAAATAAGAGTCTAATTCATCTAAATTGATCAGTCTTAATTTTTTGTTGAGTACCTCGCCGGAGTGTGATGTATATAAATGACCAATTGCGACATTGAGAAATGCAGTAGTTAAGTCGGAAATTCCGTAAAAATCCACAATTACTTCATTTTCTTGCGATAACATTTCATTTATTGCATTGAATAAGATGGTGCCTTTTTTGCTAGAAACAGCAATATTAGAATCAATAATATTTTGAACTTTTAATTTCACTTTTTCATCCTCCTAAAATTCTATATTACTCTTTTGAAATCTAACTTGTTTACTTAGATCTGATATTATATTTACAATTGTTCCTCCAAAGTATGTACTCATTCGTGTAAAATATACCTCCCCGTTAGATTGCTCCCAAAATCCATCACCTGATACTATCTGAAAAACACCATTATCATTCATGTACTCTTTTATAAGGTGTAAACCTATACCGCCATCTTTATCTACTTTGGTGGTATTTCCAAACTTCGTTGCCCATTCAATAGCTTCTGGATCTGTTGGATTATCAGTTAATTTTTTGCGAACATTAAAACCAATGGTTTTTCCTATGTCAGTAATTGTAAACGCAACTTTCTTACCTTCATAGTAATATTGTCCACAGGTGAATACATTCCTACTATTTGCATGTAAACCTACATTTACAAATACTTCTTGTAGACAGTTTTTAAATTGTCTCTTTTGAATATGATTTAAAGGTAATTTAATCTTCGGTATCACTTCTTCGTCCAGGTATTCTGTGAACAATTCTTCATCATCATAACGAAATTCCTTAAATGGGATTGTTGTATCATAAGTATCAATTGTTTTACCTAGTTGATAGTGTTCATAAAATCCATTTTTTTTAAAAATGGTTTCTATGGATTTTGAAACACCACGCATACCTACCCTACAATTATTATTCATTAACATTTGGGCTAAACCTGATAATACAGATACTAAATTAGCTTCAAACCATGTCGTTGAGGAAAAATTTAAAATAACTTTCTGTTCTTCAGTTTCATTTAATATTTCATACATTCTCGCAAAAAAATCAAACCCCTCGTAGTTATTTTTAACATGACGAGGCAACCTTATAATTGTTTCTTTCAAACTTATCCTCCTTTACTTGATAAATATTCATTTATAATTTAAATTATACGTTTTCATAAAAAATAAGCGTTCAACAAACATTATAGACGAAATGAACTAAAGTAGGTAGAATAATCTTTTGAAAATTAATTTGTCTTGTTGCTCTGAAAAAGTTTTTAAAAAATAAACTTATAAAATTATAGCATTACTTATTCGAGAAACATCGATTCTCTATTTTATGGAAGGTTATAGCAACATAATTAGTATCTGGTATTTCTAGAAGGTAAAAAAGAGCGCAACTAAGCGCCCTTTTTATTAATTAACAATTGCCCCAGTACCTTTACCAACATAAATATTACGTTTACCTTTTGACGTGTTGATTGTCACTACATCGGGATATGGACGTCCTAAAATAGTATAAGTAAGTCCCCCGTATCGTGAAGGTGTTAAACTCCAATCACTATTTTTAGCAACTGGTTGTACGTTTAATTTGTATGTGCGCCAAGTCTTTGCGCTTGCTGGTAAATGTACTGTTCCTTTAGCTTGTGTCTTGTTAGAATTTGTTTTATTGGTAACTTTAGCACCAGTAGATGATGCAGCATAAATGTTTACCGTACCAAAATCACCTGTTTTAATTGTGTAAACATCCTTTTGTGGATTGCCGATAATATCGTACGTTAGTCCACCAAATTTTTTAGGGTTTAAATATCCTTTTTCGTTGCCTTTCGTTGGCGCTTTGTTTGTTGGGTACACTCTCCATGATGATGACGTTTTAGGTAAATGTAATACTTTGCCCGTCTTACTCGTTGACGGCTTGCTTGGTGTCGGTTTTGGCTTACTAGTAGACGGTTTGCTCGTTGATGGCTTAGATGTGCTTACCTTACCACCCGCAAACTTAATCAATCCGTTTGCTGTTAATTGCGCAAGTTTATTTACCTCATTAATTAAAATCTTTTCATCACTCGGATTGTTGATAAAAGCATATTCGATTAAAACTGCAGGCATTTTTGTTTCTCTTAATACCGCAAAGTTAGCGGACTTTTTACCACGATCAACAATACCAATACCTTTTGCAATTTCTTCATGTAATGTACTTTGTAATTGTTTTGTTTTTGCATCATTAGTGCCATTAAAAATAAACGTCTCAAAACCTGTCGCTTTGTTACTTGCAGCACTGTTATTGTGTAAACTAATAAAGATATCTGCACCATTGCGGTTAGCGATATTTGCACGTTCTGATAATGATAAAAACTTGTCTGTTTTACGTGTATAGATGACAGTATGTCCTGCCTTTTCGAGTAATCGTCCTAACGCTAAAGCAACATTTAATACATTTGTTTTTTCGTTTGATTTTTTGCCTAATGCTCCAGGGTCATGTCCACCGTGTCCACCATCAAGAACAATATATAATGTGCGTACCTTACTCATCTGCATCATCCCCAAACACATAATTTTCTTCGTCGTGATAACAGTCTTGGCACATCATTTCGCCGTTAAAATCGTCCAATACTTCAATTTCCTTTGTGCATACAACACACTCAGTCATTGCTTTTTCTGACATATTTATCATCCTTTCTAAAATTAAAAAAGAGCGTGAACTAATCACGCTCTTTCGCTTGTTTATATAACTCATGGCCAAATACTGCTGCACCACTAACTAAAATACCTTGTACAAATGCTTCTACGTTTACTCCTAGCATCAATGTAGACAATACAACCCCTACAATTAGTAATGCATACGGGATAAGCCAATGTTTGAATCCCGGTGTCTCCTTAAATACCTTACCTAAAATCAATAATGCTGGAATCAAAATTAGTGCTTCATCAATTAAAAACTCGTTTAAAAATTCCATAATCAATCATGCCTTCCTTGTTTTACAATATTATCAATTCGCTTGTGTGCCGATTTTGTAGATTCGTCAATCCGAATTAACTTCTCATTCATTCGGTCCATTTTATCCTCATTAACATTTACCTTTTCTTTTATTTCATTGACACCTTTACCAATACTTTGTAATTGCGTTGACATATTCGCCTTTTCTGTTGCTTCTTTTTGTATTTCACGGTCACGTCCTTTGACAAAAGTTAGATAGGTTACTAATACACCTATAAGTGTCCCGACGGATCCTATCATTGGCTCCCACATAAGCAACTCCTTTCGTTTTTTTGACATAAAAAAATAGCGCTCATATGAGAACACTATTTTTATTTTAAGTTTCGTTATGGTGTTTTTTCTATCATTGGTTGGATAATCGTGGGCCTATTTATTTTAATTAACTCTAATTCATTTTCGTTTTTCTCTAATCTTTTAATCGATATAACTTTAAACTCGGGATAAATTGCATTACTTTCTTTATCGTATTTTGCAGCTATCAAATTTTCATCATTGAGAGTGATTACTAAATATTCTTCATGATTATTTATCACATAAAAATCTGTTTGAGTTGCAGCGTTCATAATTCCTAAGGTATATGGTGTCAACAGTAAAATAATGGTGCCCATTACCAAAGTAGCTTTTTTATAAGCCTTAATATATAAATATATACAAGAAATAATTAAGCCCAACCAAATATAGATAATTATGAACCTCTTATCTGGTTCTTTTGTTGCCATAATAAAGATTATGAACAAGATAGCCAAACAAATAAATTGAATTAAAAATGTTAATTTCGCCACAATTTTATTTAATTTTAATATCTTCAAAAATTCTTTTGCATCTGTTTTATCTAAAAAGAAAAGAACAAATACAAGAAAACTTGAAACAAAGATCATTAATGTAACTATTGTTTTTGTAATACTATATATGGAAAAATCAATGAAAGATAAAGGGATTAAATAGTACTTGTAATAACCTGAGTTGTATGTGAATGTAATAAAATAGCCCAGACCTGTAAGAATGAAAATATATAATGCTACATCTACTGTTTTGAATTTTTTCAAATATAATTCATCCCCTTCACCATATTACCTACATAATACGACAAAGAGGGAAAATTAACCATAAAAATAACGCTTATTCAGCGCTCAAACTATCTTTATACGTATTCAAATCCTCGATGTAATCATTTACTTCTTCTAGCTTTTTATCTACAATCAATGCACGTAAACCATCTGTATTACCTTTGTTTTGTTCGTATTGTTCTTTAGTGATTTCCACTGGATTGTTATTTGTAATTTTAAATCCCGTTGTGATGTATTGTAATTCTACTCCTGTATATTCGCCCTGGTACCCATCTTCATACTTAAAATTGATTCCTGTAATTGTCACTCTCATTATTCGTCACCCCCTAACTCAAACGCATCGTATAAAACAGAAAGAGCGTAAGCATCGTTCCCACTGAACTCCTGCTCACACTCTTCATTCGTTAATTCTTCAATTTTCTTTTTAACCACATTTAACGGCTTTAACATATTACCACCTTCGACAACTACAGTTTGGTCAAAGTAAGTTTTTAATTCTTCTCTTAATTTGTCCTCGTCATCTTTAAAATCCTCACGAATTGTTTTTTCACCTTTTACAACATCCTGTAGCTGTTCTGTTAAGTAATTCGTTACCTTAGATCGCATCACACTTTTCAAACCTTTAAAATTCTCTTCCTCTAAAAAGATAATCACTTTTTGTAAGTCGATATTTTTAATTTCAATTTTCATTATGCTGCACTCTCCAATTCACTTATTTTTTGTTCTGCACTGCTTAGTCTATCTTCTAATTTTGATATTTTTAAAATTAGTTCTTCACGTGTTAAATCAATTTTAAGGTCTGTTTCTTGCAAGCCTTTTGTTAAATAGCTTGCTAGTTTAGTTGTTTGTATAGCCGTATTGTCGGCTGTCGCAATAGCTGGACTATCCTCGGAAATAAATCCAATTTGCTGTAGGTTGACCCCGCGCTCGACATCATCTTTAAATCGGTAGTTAACGACCGTTAAGCTACGTATGACATCCATTGCATTTTCTTCGTAGGCTTTAATGTCAGTTTTAAGCGTTCGAGATGATGATTCGATGAATGACCTTGCCCTTACTGGTCTGTAAGTTGGATCGCTTGTAAATCTTTCTTCTGAGATTGTTGCGTTATTAACAACTCTTAATTCCCCACTAGACACACCTATATAAAAGTTATCAAATGTGCGATCACCATCTAAATTTACTCTTAAAGTATACATTTGACCCATTGCACCTTGAACATCTCCATAAGTGTTAGTATTCGAATCATGGTCGATAACTCGTAATCTTGGTGCGCGTACATAAGCAAATGACCCTCTTGGCATTAAATCACCATATAAACGTCTACCGTAGAAACTACCAGATGCTGGCTCTCCACTGCCATCAGTTGCCCAAATTAATGGTTCTCCACTACGTGATTTTTTAAATCTAATACCACTTGCCATTGATGATTGGGCGGTACTACCATAAATAATAGTCCCATCGGTATCTGCTGAGCTCTCTCTGTTCTTTACGTTAAATCTAAAAGTATTGTTACCTGGTCTATTATCAATATGTGGATTGATAGATACGTAACCTGTCCTAGCTCTTATTACGTTGTATCTGTATGCATCTAAATAAATGTCACGTGTTTCTGTTTCAAGTCCAATACTTCCATTGTTTGAGTAGAGTGTTAATCCACGCACGTTCGAATCGAATCTATGAGAGAAAAACTCTATAGTACCAGAACCGTAGTTACCTCCATCTTCACTATCTGATCCACCCAGATACGTGGATATTCCTGTTTCAGAAAAATAAAGGTTTCTCCCACTATCATAGTTTCTAAATCGTAACCTACCATATCTCAGTTGTAACCCAACATCATGTGTTTTAGTTTCACCGAACCAAGTACGAGTATACTTACCACGAGTTTCAATTTCGGCACCGTCTATTTGCGCATATTCCGTCGTACTTCCACCACGTACTGTGAGTAAGTCTGTATCAACCGTACCACTTGTAATATTATTAGCGTTTATATTAATCACGTTTACTCTTGCCGCATCAAGTGTCCCCGTTGTCATCTTACCAGCATCTACACTAACTATATTTGCGTTGTTAACTCTAAAATTACCAGTTACAGTCGTGTCGCCATCTAATATTAATTTTTTACCGCTAATTAAAATGCCGGACTTATCAAGGTTAATTTGGGTTATTAACTCATCTTCTTTAACGCGGAGATTGATTGCATCGGATAACTGGCTTATTTGCGATTGTGTTGCCATGTCTTCAGGTGCTGGTGACCAGTCGGTGGGTACGTTTCCTTTTTCGAGTTGTATTTTTCTAAAATAAACCTTAAATGACCCACCAGTATTACCTTCCATAGCTATTAGAATATTCGTCTTACTATCTACTACATCAGAAGTGATTCTATCTGTTTTGTGTACTCTGTGCCACTTATTTTTCTCGAGCTTGGGTATATGATTGTCTACTCGAAATAAAGAGTGACTTCCGTCTGGTGTATACCACCTAATAAATGGTCGTATAATAGCATTTGATTCAGCTGAAACTACCTTTACCTCATATGAGAAAGTGTAGTCTGTATCAGGTTCCAAGTCTTCATCCCACAAATCCATTAAATTTAGTCTCCATGATGTCCAAGAACTACCGTCTGATTCTAGAAATAATTCACCATTAGAAATACCACTATCTACACGACCTTCACCCGTTACATACCAATAACTATCATCACTTGGAGAACTTTCGGGTATTAAATTCCTCCCACCAATCTCAAGCCCGTCTAAATCATTTTTAACGCTAGTAATCGTACTCGTTAAACTGCTAGATGTCTGCGTAAGTTGCGACTGTGTAGCAAATTTATTATTTGCGTCTACTGTACTGATTTTAGTATCAACAACTCCCGCAAGTTGTGTAACAGTCGATTTATCGGCTTTATTAGATACAGTAGTTTGTAAGCCATCAATCGTGGCACTAAATGTCGTACCTTTAACAAATACACCTTCCGCATCTGCCATTGAAATTTTACCAGCAATGCTGTTATTTGTTTGTTGAACGAATGTGCTAAATGTACTTTCATCAACTTTTTTACTTACAGTTGTTTGTAAGCCCTGTACATCACCTTTAATCGTGGCTATTGTTCCCGTATTGTCATCGACAAACTCTGTTAAGGTTGTAAGTTCATTTATTGCTTCAAGGGACTTATCAAAACCATCTTGTGCTAAGCCGATTGCTTCAATTGCATTTTCAGTTGCTATATTTGCGTTCCCGTAGGCTTCTTCCGCTCGGTCTTTGGTATCCTGTATTTCTTGCTTAATCTCATCTTCCATATCAATAAAATCAATACGAGTACTACTTGCAGATACTTCGACGCTAAATTCTGATGTAGTGCCATGCGTATTAACTGCTCGCACTCTGTAGTACCATGTTTCATTACTGCCTACCTCATGACCAAATGAAGAAACACGTCCACGATAGACTAAAAATTGATCGTCGGGAACAAAGTCCGCTGTTTGACTTGCGTACACTTCGTAATGCGACATATAAATCTTACTGTCGTACTCCCACGAAATTAAGATTGCTCTAAACATGCCGACAGCTTCAACGTTAACTGGTGTGCCTGGTTTAACATCGGGAAAACTGTTGTCATTGATTATAGGCGGTCTACTTTGTTCTTTTTTGATTTCGTCAATTTCATCTTCTAACGGATCACGTGACATGTCTTTGTAGTTACCTAAAATAATACTGACATTTTTAGTAGGCTCTAAAATGTCGTATTCAAGTCCTGTAATTTGCGATTGCACCTCAATAGGTTTTCCGTAATGTCGGTCTAGTATCGTTCCTGTATCACCTAAAAATATAGGTTTGTCTACCTCGTCAATGACTGCTTCGTGGTAAACTTCGGGTTCTTTCTCCTTTTGTAACGCTTCCCATGTTGCATATAATAATTCTTCGGGTGTCTCATAGTCTTGGTTCGAAAAATGTCCGAATCGGTGCATAATGTCAAAAAAGTTAAATCGTATTGATATATCTCTTATATTACTTACTGTAATTATTTCATTATTAATTGTTTTAAAAACAAATCTGACATACCTAGCGTTAACAGGCAGGGTATATTCTATGTTATTACTTAAATTCAAATAATTACTATGTGATATAAACCTTTCACTCGAATCATAAGAGTAAACATTAATTTGTATATCAGTACTAGGTATTGCATCGATAACAATATCCTGCGAATCAACAAAGTCTATAAAACCCGATCTAATGCGATTGTTTCCGGGAGCACTTGTTTCATTACCCGCGTTCGCCGTCAAGGTACCCGTTTCTAAAGTTGTATATTCAAGTAAGTAAACCCTTTCTACCTGTTTATAACCATACTTAGCTAATGCATCAGGATCGCCTACCCATTTTTGCCCTTTTGGTTTGTCTACTGGATCGCCTTTAGCTTTTGACCATTCGACATCCTCAAATGTGATATAACGAGTATATCCGCCTGTGTGCTGACCTTCATCATCTTCTATTTCTAGCGATGCACCTTGTCCCCATATTGCAGTAACTGGATAAGACAGTGTACGTCTTTCAATCGTTTCGGCGTTATATCCTGGCTGGATAAGTAAGCCGTTGTCACGTCCTAAACGTGGTAGCAAGTACATAATTCGTGTTGCGATTTCATTGTTTTCATCGAGCGTAATATAATCTTGTAAAGTTCCGCCCCACTCTTCGGCAATCTTAAACAACGCTTCGACTGCATCAATCCAATAAAAGTTGGTTGAGCCATTACCGAATTCACCTGCAACTTGACCGACCCAGCGACTTCCCTGTAGCGCCCTATTCATTGCCGTTTGTGATGTTCCGTTTTCGATTCGTCTATCTTCAATAAAATGATCTTCTAACTCTAACCACGATGGGTCACACGTTACTTCTACGATGTATCCGTCGTTATTGTAGATTTCGTCAATCTCTTTAATACGCATGAGTTTTAACATTTCCACGTCTTGCTGTAATGCGTTAAACGTATGCTTAAATGCAACTTGATTTTCTGCTACGATCAATGGCAATAATTCACTTTCAGACTCAACGTGGAATACAAAAGGCTCATCAATTAAATGGTTTTGATAATCTTTAAACCACGTATCGATAAGCCCTGTATCTTCCGTTATGATATTTTTAAAATTGTCGTCTTTGTCGAAAATGTATAACATAGGTTTCCTCCTTTCTCGCATAATAAAAAAAGAACGCTTTATTTAGCGTCCTTCAAGGAGTATGCCGTAATTTTACTTGTTTGTTCTATTGATTCTTCACTTCTAAAATCTACGACCATAATATTGTTGGAATCTATTTTCCCTACTCTTGCCAAAGGTTCTTTTTTGTTTGGTGTAGGAATATAAACTCCATCACTTTTCGTTATTGTTAGTCTTACTGACATATTAACCAACCCCTTTAATAATATCTCTCATGATAAAACACCTCAGTTTTATGATTAGCTTCAAACTCCACGCTACCAATCGGTAACTCTGTCCAATTAGATTGTAATATTACTAATTGATTCGTAATATCCTTACCATTCAACGTTATTCTACGCTTTCGATAGTCGATCTCTAAAAAATCACCACTCCTAAACGTCCCATTCAATACGATTTTATTGATGTCTTTTAAATCCGTCTTACCTGGTGAATTAAACGAAAACTCGTAACCTGTTTGGTTGCTTGTGAATTCTGTTTTAGTGTGCCACACAGTGGATTCGTGGCCACCTATGTTACTGGTTAATGTATCGTTGATTGTGAGTGTGCGTTCCAAACTCGTTTTATCAAGACACAAAAACTCTAGTGATGCTTTTGCAAACGAAACAATTTCTTCCTCATCAACTTCCCCGTCTAATATGGACCAGTATATTCTATTAGGTTGGTCATCAAATATTAACGGCGCAACATCATCAGTATTTAACCACAATGCAATTTCTTCTGCTTTGTTTAGCAAATCTTCTTTTGACGTGCCATCTATTAATAAGGATAATGGCAATGGTTTTGGTTCTCTAGTTACTTTTATAACTCTACGGTTCCTGTGTTCAACCATTCGAGGGGACCAGTAAGGCCGCCCTCTTTCTGATAGTTTCACAAACGGCTTACGTTCATCATTAAAACTAAAACTGTGCATTATTTAGACGACCTCCTTCTCCTACCTTTTCTGCGATTCTGTTTTTCAGTAATATGTGGTTCAATAATTTCTCCTGCTTCACGTCCGTCAATATTAATAACGTATCCTTTTTCTTCTTCAACTGCACGAGCAATTCTTTCGAGTTTTTCTAATACTTCTTTATTTGACTTGTCGTCAGTAAATCCTAAACGATCACCTGTTTCTTTCCAAATTGCACGCTGTCTCACCTTTTTGGATGGATCATGACTAATGATTGATTCAGCCCAACCACCTTCTGCAATCCATGCAAGTTGTTTCGTGTCTATGATTCCGCCGTCTGAAAAACCTTTGAAACCACCTGCAGTTAATGGATTTAAACGTTGCCCGTTTCTTCTGATTTCATAGTGTACGTGCGGACCTGTAGAGTCACCTGTACTACCAACCAAACCTAATATGTCACCTTGTTTAACTTGTTGACCTGTTTTTGCCATAACACCACTCATGTGGGCATAGTAATGCTCATATATACCACTCATAACCCTTACAAGGTTACCGAATCCACCATTCCAACCATAACCAGCAAAACTTACTTTTCCGTTTGATTGGGATCTGATTGGAGTTCCAGTTGGCGCTGCAAAGTCTACACCTCCATGAAATCCTCCCCATCGTGGACCATAAACAGACGATAATCTAAACTTACCACCGAAAACAGGTGCTTGTAATGCTCCACCCATTTCTTCCGCTTTACCCAACATTTTCTTGATATACTCGTAAGGCTTTTCTTTTACGTAATCCCACGCTCCACCAACAAGCGCTTTAGGGATTTCGCCAACTTGTTTACCAATTGAAATTTTATCGAGAATCTTATTAAGCAACTTCTTTGGGCTCTTGATATAATCAAACACTTCTCCTACGTGGCTAGCTAAACTACTTAACCATCCGTCTGTACCTTTAGCATAATGTGGTATATGTGTCATGCCTTTACGTAAAATTTCCATTGTCGGTTTATGTGGTACAACATGAGTTCCTTTAGGTAAATCTAAAACAGTGTGGGAGTCGGGCGATACAAACGAACGCCCATCAGGTAACTTAACTAACTCTTCTCCTTCTTCCCCTATCATTGCGATTCCACCAGGGTGTCCACTACCTCGTGTACCTTTAGCATATTGAGGGTAGTCCCATTTAGGTATTTTAGATTTTATACCTAATTTTCCAGTTACCCAGTTAACACCATCAACAACTTTGTTAAACGGCTTACCTGCTGAACTTATGATTCCATTACCGACTGACTTCATAGCATTCGTCGCTTTATTTTTAGCGTTACTAATACCTTTTCCAATTCGTCCTGGCAAATTTTTGGCGCCATCTACAATTTTGTCAAATTGTTTTTTAACACCTGTCCACATGTCTTTTGCTATACGTATAAAATCATCTTTCATCCCTTTTACGGAACTAATTATTCTTCCTACAAATGAATTTTGAATATTATACTTAATTTTGTCTATGGTTCTAGTAAATAACAGTTGAACTCTAGACCACATATTAGAGATGTTCTGCCTGAAGTTTTTGGCAAAATTAACAATACTTTTAATGATCCTACCAACAAACGAATTTGAAACAGAGGTATAAATATTATTTATCCATCTTACGAAAGTGTTTTTAGCATTAGTCCACATATCAGAAATCTTCTTCCCGAAATCTTTAACAAAATTAATAATGCTAGTAATAATTCTTCCAATAAAACTTTTTTTCAAGACATTAAAAATTTCATTTGTTTTCGTGGAAAAAATCCTCTTAACGTTCTCCCATAGTTTTGAGATAAGGTCCGTAACAGATGATTTCGTATCGTCCATACCGTTTGTAAGTCGTTTTATTAACTCACGACCTACAGCCAACAATAAGACTCCGCCAATTAGTAAAATATACTTACCAGTATCTACAATGATTTCACCAATCCGGCTCATTAAATCATCTTTTTGTTCTTCTGCACCTTCTGTTACTTTTTCAACTATAGTTTTACCTGCATCTTTTACTTCATCTTTTTTCCCTATATTAGAAAACCAATCTTTAATTCCATCCCACCAGGAGTTAAACCCTTCTACTATGTCGTTTTTCTTTTCAACGATGCCTTCTACAAAACTTGTAGAAAAATTGGACGCTTTGTCTTTAACGGTTTTGGGCATTGATTTAAACCAATCGAGTATACCATCTTTCCACTCACCTAATCCGTCAACGATCTCTTTTTTCTTATCAAGGAAGCCTTGTTTAAATTCTTCCCACCAATCAGCTACTTGATCTTTAATCGTCCCAGGCATTTCTGAAAGGAATGTTGTAACTGATTCTTTCCATTCAGTTAGTTTTTCGGCTATTTTTTCTTTGATTATTTCAAATTGGTCGCTTACAGTCTCACGCCATTCTTTGAATTTCTCCTTCATTGTTGGCGGAATGTCAGTAAAGAATTCAACAACATTATCTTTCCATTCAGTTAGTTTTTCAGAAATGGTTTCTTTAATATCTTCAAATGATTCAGTAGTAGATTTTTTCCATTCCGAAAATCCATCCACTAATTTTTCTTTCGATTCGGACAACCAAGTTTTAATGTCTTCTCCCAATCCACTATAAAACTCTTTGTTTTGCTCATGTTGGTCATTTAACCAATCAGTAAATGCATCCTTAGCATTCAATAAACCTTCTTTTATTTTTCCAGGTAGCTCTTTTATCCAAGTTTTTACACTTTCTGTAATTTCGCTTGTTTTTTCTTTGAAAGTATCTACCCAATCTGAAAGTTTTTCTTTTATATCCTCTTTCCTGTCTTCAAGCCATGTTAATATTTTATCTTTCCAATCACTGAAGGACTCTTTCATTTTCCCTGGAAGTTCTTTCGCCCATTTAACGAATGCAGTTGTAACATGTGATAGCTTTTCGACAATGACATCTTTTAAGTCAACAATATGAGATCCAATGTTGGAAACAAAAGTTAAAAAGTGTTTTTTCACTTTTCCGTAAAGTTTGCTTACCCAATCGACAATTGATGTTACGATTACTTTACCTATTTCAAGTGCTTTATCCCTAATAGGGACGATGAAGTCTGTTAATAAATCTAATAGACCGAAAAATATATCCGAAATACCTTTAAGCAAATCATCAAAGGCTCCCTTAAAGTCACCTGTAAATAACTTCTTAATCGCACTAACAAATGTTCCTAAATTTTCTGTAACAACCTTTATGGCACTTAATAATAAATTAAATCCTTTTACTGCAATAGATAATGCAAAACCAAGTCCTTTAATTAAATAGTCGCTAACTACTTTCACGCCATCAAAAAGCCAACTAAAAGCATTTTTAAGTCCATTTGTTGTAAAAGTAAAAATATCAAACCATGGTATTGCTTCTTTGATATTCGTATAAATATCTTTTAACAATCCACCCGTTTTACTTAATGCATTTCTTAATGGTTCTGACTTTTTATAAGCTAACGTAAATGCAGTTGCTAGTAATGTTATTACTCCTACCGCAACGCCAACAGGACCAGTAAATAAAGTAATTAATCTAGTTAACCAAGGGAACTTTGCCCCTACTGCTGTAATAACACCTTGTAATCCACCTTTACCGAATGCCCTGGCAACTTTTCCGGCCATGCCCGCTAACTTTCCTAAACCAGTAAATAAAAAGCCCAATGGTTTTAATGTTTTAGCGATTACCCCGACGAATGTTCCGAAAAAGTAAATTACAGGACCTAATGCTGCACCTACTACAGTTAGACTTGCAATTAACGCTTGTGTTTTAGGGCGTAAATTGATAAATGCAGTCATCAATTTTTGTACCCATTCAACAGCAGTGGCCATTATACTAGCAATTATTTTAGCCATCGGCTCTAAAGCAGGTGATAATTGATATAAGAAATCAGTTATATTATTTAATGCTGTTTTCAATTGGTCCCATGCACCGGATTCCCACATATCTTGTCCTAATTGTGCAAGTGCCGCTTTGGTGTTAATCCATGCACCAGTCATTGTTTCTCCACCTTTTTGAGCGGAGTCTGCCATTTTAGCAAAATATCCTCCGGCACCTTCTGAACCAACTTGTACAGCATCAACAAAATAATCTAGTGATTTTTCCATAGATATTGATCCGTCTTTTAACATTTCTTGTGCTTTTTTGGTTGATATACCTAAAACGTTAGCAACATGACCTGCAAGGTTTAACCCACGTTGTGCCATCATATCTAACGTCATTTGGTCCCAACCGCCCGAACGGACAGCTTTCATGATGATATCATGAATTTCGCCTTCTATACCAAGTTGTCCGGACCCAACAGAGAAGTCCAAAATAGATTTCATAATGTCCTCGGACTTTCCTAGTTCTATGTTAGATTGCACAAGTTGCGATAACCATTGACCAACGTCAGAGTTCATAAATGCCGTTCCTTTTGTTAATCCTCGTACAGATTCCCATGCTCGTTCATACGATTTTTCTGTGCGGAAAACGTTACGCATTAATATATCTAGTTGTTCATTCGCTATCATACGACGTCCACCAGTAATTGCAGCAGTTGCATAAAATGCAGTTAGAGGAGCTAGTGCTTTGGATGTTGCTTTACCGAACGACTTAATGTCCCTACTCCATTCGCCGAATTTGTTACTAGTCGTATTAATTACATTGCCAATACCTTCAAGATTCTTTTGTGTTCCTATCGCAAATTTTTCTATATGTGTTGCAGCGCTTCTAGATCCACGACGAAAATCATCGTTCATTTTATTTGAAAAAGTTTTAGTTTTCTTTTTCAAATCACTAATTTCTCGTTTAACACCTTGAATAGTAGATTTCAGGCCATTTGCTTGTGCTACAAACGATGCTTTCAATTCTCTAATAGTTGCCATGTTTTACCTCCCTTCTTTTATTTTTTTATAGTTATCTATTCATTCATTTCGATATATTTTTGTGGGTCGAAATCCCATTCATATCGATTAATTTCTTTTTCTTTCTCACCTACAATTTGTGGCGTTATCATATTTTCAAACTCTTTTTTTGCACGTAAATATTCTTGACTTGGTTTTTCTTGTAACGGTTGCGAAAATATATTAGAAAGATATTGGATATACATTTTCGCTTTTTCTTGCTCCATATTGGTTCGTTCTTTCTCTAGTTCCATGTCCATATATTTCAGTAGTTCAACGGCAGGACTGGAAACTACTTCTTTTCTGCCACCTAGTTTACTGGAGAGTTTGAAGATGAAAGCTTCAGTTGTGGTTGCTCTTGTGCTTGCGTCGTCTCCCTCTTGAAAAGATTCATAACTTTTCTTTGTGCTTTGGTCAGGGCTAAAGACTTTTTTGCACGATTAACCAACTTTTCGATATCGTTCACTTCCAAGATTGCATCGTAAATATCAAATACTTCTTCCGGTTTTTGTTGCATAAATACGTCATACTCAATGCCGGATAATACAGATAACAATTCAAACGCTTTTTCAGGCACTTCTACCAATAAAACATCGAGTGCTCCGATTAAGTTACTTGCAAACTTATCTGTAAAGAAACTTTCTACTGTTTCGTCCTCGGCACCCTCGAACATTTCCTCTAATACAGCAAACAAATGTTCATCTGTTCTTATGACATCTAAAATATCTTTCACTACTTTAATCGCTTGTGTCATTTGCATAATATTAATATCTTCAATTTCACGTTGTTCTGTCGTTGTTGTGTTACCTTCTTTAATCTTGATTGTTACCTTCATACTTAATTCCTCCCATATGATTTACGTACAAAAAAAGAGCAGGAAAATCCTACTCTTCTTCTGGTTCAATTAATGCTTTTAATGCTGCTACTTCTTCTGGTGTAAATTGTGGTTCAGCATCTTTGCCTGGCGGTCCTGGGTCACCTTTAATACTGTCGCCCGGGTCGCCTTTAGGACCTTTAACCCCATCGATTAATTCAGCAAAATCTTCGCCCGTCGGCTTCATTCCTGTTGCAAATTTTGCTTTCAATTCTTCTTTTGTTGCCATTCAACATCATCTCCTAACCAATAATAAAGTCTTTTCCAATAACCGCATCTCCAATGGATGCGGAAGTATTAGGGAGTAGCATTCGGGTCGACTGGGCCACGAAAGAAGAAATTCCCTGGTTTGGAAGCATCGAAATTCTCTTTCGGCATCATCGTAAGTTCGATTGTGAAATTCCCCTGTTCTGGATTATATTCACGCTCAAATCCACCAATAGAAGCCATGTTGTAAATGTTATAATCCATATCTTTTACACTATCCGGCAAGATACGTGGATGAATTCGTACTGGATACCCTTTAACTTTCGTTCCAATCTTCGCATCCGTAGCCCCTACAACTTCTCCACCTTCAGTATCTGTGATATCTTCCGTTGAAGCTAACGCAAGTTCAAGAAGATTAGCATCTTCTTCACCCGCAACGATCGTTACTGTACCTTCCCAACCAGATAAACGACGTTCAACAATCGTTTCACCAAAATCAGCAAACGTAAATTCTGCGTATTGTGGCGTAAGGTTTAATGATCCACCTTCTGCTTGTAAATAATCTTTACCATCAAACTTGATTTTGTCTTCACCTTCACCGATTTCAATGTCGGCTACACCGAAAATAAATTCTTTTTCAGCCATTTACTATTCCTCCTTCAATTCTGTTAAAGTTACGTCAAGATTGACGCTGTATTCCATCACTTTATCGTTAACACCAATCCGTAATGGTTCACTTGTTCCCAATATTAAAAGGACGAGATATCGCTTTGTCTCAACGACTTCCCCGTCCTTTTCATAATTAACCTCAACTATTAAATTAGATTTCTTATGCAATGCATTAAATGTTGCTTCTGCTGCATACTTAGCGTAATCCCAATCAGATGACCTAACCCAAACTTGGTAGCTTGGATAACGGTATTTTGTATCATAGGCATCTGGTAGACCACCAGATGATGCATAAACGGTTCCTGTATTATCTTCGGCATAATAATAATCGACGGACCATGATAGACGTGGAATGATAGTTTTAAGTTCGTTCATCAAATATTCTTGTATCATTTTTCTATCTCCAATATACGTTTTAAGGCACGATCATTCATTTTGTCATAATCAGGCTCAATTGCCTTGATTGCATTTTCCATATATTTACGACCGGGTTGATAACCTCTCCATGAAGGTTTACCACGAGTACCACGACCACGACCGTCAATGTAATAACTCTTGTCCATCCCTTTTGCATGTGCACCTAATCGATACGGTTCCTCATGCCTTCGTAATGCATAAACAAGATTCGATCCACCCTCTACGGTTATCCGTCCATTTACTTTTTGTGCTTTACCGAAATTAATAGAATCTTCAAGGTTTCCTTCATCATGGTGTACAAGTGCCTTTGCCCCTTCTTCGGCTAATTGGCCAAATCCAGTCATTTCCTCCATGATGATATTCTCTGCTTCTTTTTCCATAGAATCTAATGCATCGTGAAACTCCTCTAAACCTTCCCATTCAATTTTAAATACATCGTTTTTAGCCATCGACAAACACCGTCCTATAATGCACCTTCGTGCCCATTAGACTGATAATGTCCTCTTTTGCTTTAATCGTGCCTTTGAATGGATTACCACCTGCATCTTTTCCCTCAACTTCTGCACCTTCACCTGGATTAAAATTAGGCGGTAAATCTATTTCAAGGTTCACTTGATGTTCACGTCCATCTAGCGTGCGTACTAATTGTGATTTAAACTGTACACGCGCTTCTGATTGCTTCGGTTTCGTTGTAGGTTTACCGTACTTGTCCGTAATTGGATTTCCTTGTTCATCTAAAACAGGCATATGAGCCGTTATTTCATGTGGCATAGGTGGCTTCATATTAACCGACCTACTTTCGCACCGCTATTTTTGTTTAAAATCGCAAGGACAGCAGGTGCAATCAATCCATTGCGATTATTACTATTCGTTTCACTTTCTGAACTGCCAAACGATACGGAAACACCTTTCACGCTATACGATGAAACACCTTGATTTTTAAGTGAACTAAAATCAGATGCATCACTTTCTAACATGTACAACACTTGTAAAGCGACTGTACGATCGGTTATGAGCGATTCTTTGAAATTGTCTTTGAGCAACTCATATGCAGTGAAGATAATCTTTTCTTGTGCGTTGTCATCTAATTCGGTAAACAATTCGTTTCCATGCATACGATCAATGTATTCTTTAATCGATTCATTCGTAATCATTTTGATCACTTCGTTTCTTTTTTAGCTTTTGTTTCCTTTTTAGGTTCTTCTTTCTTTTCTTTAGCGGGTTTGACTTTGTCACCTAATCGCTCCGCTTGTTCTTTTGTTAATTCCAATTCTTGACCAGTTTGAACTACTTTTCCTTTGTGCAATAAATAAGCATTAGCAATAAACTTTGGCATTTTGTGCCCTCCTTTTAAAATAATAGAGCGCCTATATTAGACGCTCTTTACTTTACTGTAAAGTTTTCCCCGATAACCGCCTCACCAATAGGCGGCTCATTAGGGAGTAGCTACATCAACGATAACAATTGATTTTGGACGTTTTAAAGCAGGAAATACTGCTTCACCAACAATCACTGATTGTGACGGTGGGTTACTTTCGATTAACGGTGTTACAAATTTACCAGGTACATAGTTGTTTTCAACCGTTGGTCCAATAATCGTTTCACCTAATTCAGTACCTAATAAAACAACTTTTCCGTCTTCAAGCAACTGTACTTCTTCCCCGTTTACAACAATTACATCATCGTTGATTTGGTAAGGTGGTAAACCTAATGCAGATAAAACATTGCTAATGTCGTTTTTAGTCAATAAACGACCACCATTGTTCGTTCCGTAAACTTGCGTACGGATTTGTTCATTGGTTAATAACAATGCTTCTGTCGCTGACGTCATGTGCATTACAGATGGCTTACGTCGTTGGTTAACCTTTTGATATTGCTTAACCGCCGCTTGAATATCCTCTAATGGTTTAGCATCTGCATTTTCCCACGCAGTCGTTGCAGTTAATCGGTTTTCATTCGGCACACCAAAGTCGACGTCAATGTAAATGTCATTTTCTTCATCTTCATATTTTAATCCACCTGTATAGATAGCTTGTGCACGCATAAATTCTTCAATGTCGTCTACACCTTGAGTTAAGTCATCAGTAGTTGTATATACATAATCGATAACCTGCGCACGTTCTTGGTCAGTTCGTGGACGATTGAATGCAAGTAATTCTTTTTCATCTAAACGTACACCATGTTGCACTTTCGCAACTTCTCCAAATGCTTTTTCAATCGATTTTTTATCACGTAATGGAGCAGATGCGTTCCAACCTGTAATAGAAGCACTGTCACCATAAGCCCCATTGATAACATTGTAAGCAAAGTTCATGTCGTACTCCGACCTTGTCGGCATGAAAGAACTTAATAAGTAATCACGCTGTGGTGGTACGTTTTCAACATACCCTTGTAATTGTTCTCTTTGAAATTCATCTAAATGTAATGGCATATATTATTCCTCCTCTTTTAATTACGCGTCAAAGCGCAGGTAACCTTTCACTTCTTGCTTAAATTCTTCTGTAACGCCTGTACACTTGTTTTCTAATGGATGACCTGCAACAAGTACTCCTACAATAGGATTAGAACCTGTGACAAGTTTTACATCGTGAGAGGTTAATCCAGCACCTTCACGAGCGCCGCCTTCTTCTCCTGCATCTTCCCAAGGTACATATAAACCTTCTTCTCCTAAATAAACAGCAGTACCAGCCTTCACATATCCATTTTCAGCAACATCACCAAACCTACTTGCATCTAATGTTGCACCGCCTGTTTTAAATTCCATTCCAACAGAGTTACGTAAAAATTCTTTTTGACCGAAAATCGTTTCAGTACGTGGTTGTAAATTCATAATTATTTATCCTCCTTTTTGTGTCGTTCCAACGCTTTTTGTCGTCCCGCTTCTTTCGGGTCAACCTTCTTTTTCTTGTTTCCTTTTTTACGAGCACCAGGCACATATGATGATCTACGAGTTTTCTTACGTGCTTCTTCATCGTCTTCTTCTTCATCATCCACGGCACCGAAATACTCCGGAAACTCTTCTTCTAATTCCTCGAACAATTCATCAAGGTTCTCTGCTTCTCCATCTTCATCCAATTCAATGTCATCCACGTTGATCAGACGTGCTAATAACTTTGGATTCACTTGATTATCAACGGCATATTCCTTAACCATTGCTCGCTTTTCTCTACGTTCAGCACGTAGGAGCTTCTTTTCCTTAGCTTGCAACTGTTCACGAAGTGTTTCTGTTTCATCGTCATCATCTTCGTCACCTTGCTTGCCCTTCTTCTTGCCTGCCTGTTCTTTGAGTCGGCGATACTCTTCTGGATCAATTCCATCAAATTTCTTCATTCTTTTGCCTAATTGTTTCTTCAACCGTTTGTTGTATTGCTTTTTGAATGCCGGGTCTTTCAGCAACTCATCTAAATCTAACTCCTCATCATCTTCATCAGATTCGTCATCATCGATTCCCTCATCATCTTCATTGTCTTCTTCATCAGCGAAGAACTGCAAGTCTAGTCTCAACGGTTCTTGTAATGTATCCTCATTCGTTTTCGTAGAATGGTCACGCTCAAATAATGAGATAAACCATAGATATAATTTAACTAACATGTGTATTCCCTTTCTCTGCTTAGGTGCAGGAGCCATTACTCATGCAGTTTAATGTCGCCAGTATGGATATGGACATAAAAAATAAGCCTTTTAATGTCATTGCTTAAAGACGTTTTTTAACTAATTCGTTATATTCCTCCACCCATTCGGTCGGTATTTTTTGTTCTGCCACCACTCTTCGATGTATCGCTTGCGTAATGTCGTTCACTCTTCTTTCATTCCATAAATGCCTAGGCATAACCCCGATGGGCGGTTTGGAGCCCTGTTCATTATTCATATTCATCACTCCTAATAACAATCAGATATGCCATGATTTACAAACAGTGTTTTACACCGCCTTGGTTTTTATCGATTGGCTTTCCTTTAGGTCCCGCGTAATCGACAGCACCACTAACTTCTTTGTTTGGATAAGTTAATTCAACTGTAAATCCCACGGAACCATCATCATACTTAGTATGGTTAATCTGTACGGTTTCTAATTCATCTGCGTTCACATCTTGCAGTAATAAAATCGCTTGATTAAGTAATTTTTCATTGTTCATGTTCTCACCACCTTTTATTAATTAGACTTAGTTAATCTTCTACTCCTAAACTCACTTTGTAACTCTTGGAATCTAACGGAATTGGAACGCTTTGCACGCCTAAAAGCACCTAATGTTTTAAAGTTCTCGGCGCCCAACGTGGCATTCCACTCCATAAACTGTTTCTTTTCAGCATTTTCTTGTCTATTGAATGCTTGTTGCTTTTCATATATTTCTTTTTGTTTCCGAGTACGAATATCTTTATCCGGATTAAATTCTTTCCACTTGCGTTTATCCTTTTCAATTTCTTTCTCGGATTTATAAGCTATTACATACGGTCTAATACTTCCTCTACAATTCGGATGTCTAGGTGGCAATGGCGCTTCATCAACGGTAGGATATCCCTCATGTTTACCAGTCAAACTCACGACTATTCCGTCAAACTTGGCACATTCCGCACAACCATCCGAACGTTCGAATATCTTTACTAGATCAACACCATTCTCTAAATACCGATTCAACGCACCGTCAACATTTGCTTTCTTCAAATTCGTTCTTGCTACAACCTCACTGTAAAAGTCTAACGGCAATCTTTTGCCGTCAACCGTGATAAATGACGTCATGCCATCTTTAGCAAATGCTTCGGCTATTCGTTGAGTAATGATTTCCCTTGCATTACCCTTGACGATTCCTCTTTGTAAATCACTTTTAACAGATGATAGTGCAGTTTCAATACTTCCAATGGCGTTAAATCTAGCAGTTCTTATTGCGGCCTTTAAATCAAGAATTGTATTGTCCGTAATCTCGGCAATTGCTTCTAAATGTGCCCTAGTATTAAAAGCACTTCTTACTATCCCTTTACTGTTTATACTTGCGCCAAGCCCATACTTTGGATCAACACCTGCATTATCTAATAGTTTTGTAGCTTCATCCACTCCACCAAAATAAGCGACGAGTGTTTCCTTCGGGATAACATCATCTATTTCTAGATTTAACCTACTAAACATCTCATTTATGGCGCTTAACGTTTGTTGAGCAACTTCATCATCTGCCATATTGTTATTGATTAGTAAGTCGAGGATTTCGTGTTTCATGGCTTTAATTACTTCAAGTAACTGTTTTTGATTCATGATTCCACCTCATTTTAAAGGCCTATCTTTTCAAGTTTTTCATTTAACCATCTCAATAGCTTGTCCAATCCCGTAGCTTCCGAAATAGCGACAAGAAGTTCTTCAAATGAATTATTCCTCATTGTCTTCTTCCTCTTCATCATCTGTGATTGGATTTCCTTCCTCATCCCGGTTGCCAAACATCTGTTGCAATGTTTGCCTACCGTTTAAAAGTGAATATGAATCATCATTGCTTCTTTCCGCTTCAACCCTATACAACTCCTCCTGTATCCATTCTTCACTTGCATTAGGGTTATTACGCCTAATAGTCGTTTCAAGTGATTGTGTTTTATCCGTATAAGCAAGGTTGTTTTCCTCAATCAATTCTTTACGACTAATCGGGATCATAGATTTAAGAAGGATTTCGGGTTCTTCTATAATTACTGCATCATCATTAAAGTTCGCCAACCATAATGCCGATTCAATTAACTGCTGCAAGAAGTAAATATACTCGGATTGAATTTGTTCTGCTTTAACTAGTGACGTAAACAAGTCATAAAACTTAGCAACACCCGATTGAGCACCAGTTGTACGATTGTCCATGTAAAAGTCAACTACCTTTTCAGATGTCTTTGTTTCCATGAGCATGAGTTTCATAAGGTCCTTTACCCATTGGATATCACCAATCTTAGTTACATCAATTTGAATGACTTCTAATGCTTTTCCGTGGTCGTCGAATGTTGTAATTTCTAAATCACGATGATCAATACGTCCTTCTTCTCCGTATCGCTCATATGCTTTGTCTTCCAACGCTTGCATTATTTCTTTCGATACCGCAATACGTGGTTTACCGTTACGCTCAAATGTGATTGCGTTCCGTGTAAGTGTCCAGTTGATTTCATCTTGCTTTCCATCTTGTCCTTTCAAACACGAACTTCCCAATGGATTCATAAATGTCTTTTCATTTGGCCAGTAAATAATAAAAGGTCTACCCCGACCAGGATAAACCTTTTCTAACTCCTTCATGCCGAGAAGTTCCTTCGCTTCTTCTTCCTCGACTTCTTCTGTTTTCTTTTGTTCGTTTAACCGATAAAGAATATGTTTCGTGTATAGATCATCTTTGTATATTTCATCTTCCTCACAATATTCACATCTCACTTCCTCACGATATACATGTAAATATTCTTTTCCGTCGATTTCAATTTCATATGCAAGGTCAGCACCTAGTCCATTGTCGTGAGGATAATACACATCACGTGCTTTAAAGTCTAAACGTAATCCTCTATCATCTAACCACGGCACGCCTACAAGTCCACCGTCTAATTGTTGCTGCAAGATATTGCCCCAATGTTCGAATGTTAGATTACTGTTCTTTGTTATTTGATCGATAATTTCTTGTTGTACGTTTATGATATCGCTTATTTCATCACGCGGTTCATCAACGATCTCGTCTGTTTCCTTGTTAATTTCTTCCGCTTGAAAGTCATCAACAGACAAAGACGATACGATGTTACCGATAGACCGACTCACAAGCATTGCGGGTATCTCAGGTATTAATTTACATAAGTTCGCAATAATATATGGTGTTTGTACGTTTTGAGCATGTTGTGCACCGTACATAATATTGTCTGTGATTTCCCCTTGTGCTATTAAATGCTTCGCACGTGGAAATATCTCTGAATGATTACCCTCGTACAGATCCCTATAATAAAAAATATCGCCGTGTGTTGCTTTAATCACATCGGCATCAAACTTTTCCCAATTCGGCATGTATTCACTTCCTTTCTACCAAGCGTTTGCGCTGCTTATACTTGCCCCGACTTTTAAGTCCGCTACCTCATAACCATCTAGCCCATACCAAATAGCACTAAATGTGT
>RWZE01000041.1_pt1 | contig 47614 bp, 78 predicted proteins | sample 2187721 | NCBI WGS metagenome assembly RWZE01 (sample SAMN10531867, study PRJNA481165) | viral metagenome | isolation source: viral particles purified by filtration and ultracentrifugation from about... | host: Nasonia giraulti 16.2 | place: USA:Tennessee | collected 2011-04-01
GGCAGCATGCCGATATTAAAATAAAAGAAGCGAGGGCATTGCATGTGGATTGGTTCTTATAAATTAAGCAAGAATGTACATCCTCCCCACTATATAAATGAGTATATACATCAGCACGTGGATGAACTGTATCGACATATAAAGCGAGAATTGTCCAATCAATACACGGTGGTATTGGATAAGAGTAAGCAAAGCGAGTCCTGTTATTTGACGATTTTTAAGGATAGCGAGCAAGTGAGGATATCTTTCAGGAATCACGAAGGGATGCTTGGGAGTTATGATTGCGGTGTGTATTTATGGAAGTTTAAAACGTGGGAAGAATGTGAGAAGTACTTTTTTAAGAAGATGCTACCTAACATATTGGATAGAATGATTAGTTGAGGGCTGCGGCTCTCTTTTTTAATTTATGGGAATATTTGTTGTTTTATAGTAAAATAGAATTAGTTTTAAGGAGATAAAAGAGAATATTAAAAAGATAAAACATAATCGTTGGGGGAATTTTTCTTGAACAACTTAGAAGAAAAACTGTTAAATAAAAGTAAAGAAGCTTTTATTATGGGAATTGAGATATATAATAAGCCAACAATAAAATATAGGGTGGAAGGTTTTAGTTTTTTTATTTGTAACGCTTGGGAATTGATGCTCAAATCACATATGATAAAAAAACATGGAGAAAACAGTATTTACTATGAGGATAACCCTGAACGGACAATTTCATTGGAGTATACTATAAAAAAGGTATTTACGAATGATAAAGATCCTCTACGATTAAATCTTGAAAAAATAGTAGAACTAAGAAATACAAGTACTCATTACATTACCGAAGAATATGAAATGGTTTATATTCCTTTATTTCAATCGTGTGTCATTAACTTCTCGGAGAAAATGATGGAATATCATGATTTTGATATTACGATACTTATTCCTCAAAATTTTTTAACTTTGAATATAAGTATGCAAGCAATTGAAGATGCGACTATAATTGCCAAATATCCAGAAGAAATTGCAAATAAATTAATTGAAAAAACAGGAGAGATTGAAGAGTTAAGCATCATTCAAAATGAGAAGTTTGCATTAAAAATTGTACACCAGCACTATATAGTAAAAGACGAAAATAAAGCCACGTCTAAGGTTAAGGTTGATAACACAGCGGAATCCAATGTTAAAATTATTAAAGACTTAAAAGATCCAAATCAGACTCATCCATATAATGTAAAAAGAGGAATTGAAGCGATAAACAAAAGGCTGAGAAAAATAAACATTGATATAAAATTAAATCAATATACATTTTTGTTATTCGCAGATTACTATGGCTTAAAAGCTAAGGAAGAATACTGTTACATTTATAAAGGTGGTAGTAATCCACTTTATTCATATTCACACCAAGCAATAGATTTAATAGTTGATGAAATAAAAAAAGATCCTGAAAATATAATTCAAAATCTAAAAAAATTGATTAAAAAAAGATAACCCCAGGGGCAAAGGAATTCTAAGCGCCTACGAGCGCCTACTCCCATTCGGGAACCCAGCCTTATCCATCACGAGTTATCTTTACTATATATAGTATATAATAAATTTTTAATTATGTACACAAATTTTCTCTTTTTTAATGAAAAAGTTCAGAAAATATTCGGATCACACTAAATACATAAACCCTCTTTAATGGAGCTCCTGAAAAGGAGCTCTTTTTCGCTTGATACATTAACCTAACTGGGTTAAAATATGACGTAGAGAGGTGATTGCTATATGAGTTGTCAAAGAATTGATTTGACCGATCGCTATTTTGGAGAACTGCACGTAATTGAACTTAGCGAAAAACGCGGAGAAGGTGGAACTTGGCTCTGGAAATGCGAATGCACTTGCGGAAATATAATACATGTGTACAGTTATGCTCTGCTCCACAATCACTACAAATCTTGTGGCTGCAAGCGCGATTTAAAACGTGATGCGGGTGTAAAAAAACATATCAAAGCAGATACAATTGACGGCACTCGAAAAAGCGCCCTCAAATCAAAGCTGCATAAACATAACAAATCAGGTCATAAAGGAGTGTCTTGGCTCCCAAGTCGCAAAAAATGGCGTGCAAACATCGGATTTAAAGGTAAGCAAATATCATTAGGATATTTTGACAAGGTGGATGACGCTATTGCCGCACGAAAAGCAGCGGAAGAAAAATACCATAAACCATATTTGGAGGATAAGGAAAATGAAAATTGATGATTATATGACACCGAATGAGGCGGCACACCGTTGGGGTAAAAACACTGATACAGTTAAAAGCAAATTAAAACCGTCGCTTAATAAGGATGAGATAGAAAATATGATTGCTCAAGGTCTGATAAAATATTTTATAGAACCCGGAAAAAAGAACAGATCATGGATTATCTCCAAGGCCGCAATGGAATATTGGTTTGGAAAAGAAAAAGTATAAAACACTTGACTCTTTAACCTAATTAGGTTATAATATAATTAGAAGGTAAGGGAGAGGGGAGATTGTAAGTGGATATTAAAAAGGTTGTACAAACAATAATAGAAAATGAAATCGAATATTTTGGAGTTAGAACTTTAGCAGATGATGAGGATTACAAGGTTGGCGATGAGTGTCGTGAATCTTATGAATGGAACATCGAACATGACTGCTCTACTTACGATCTCGACGGAGAGGATGGAGAAACAGCAAATGGAACTTGTGTCACAAGGGCTTTCGCTGATTGTTATGATGATGCAGAAAAGATTGAGGAAGAACTAATGAAGGCTATCGAGGCGAATAAGGGGTATGGGGTAGCAACAAGGGCTATCATCGCTGGAGAAACCGTCAGCACTAATGGAGTATTTGACGAAAATGAAGGCAGGCTTGTTGATGCATATGTACTGGAAATTTTATAAGAGGGCAATTAAGCCCTCTTTGTTGTTTTAAAACGTACCTGCATTCAAACGCTTTTGAGTCTCCGCAATAACAGCACTGTATGGTCTTGATATGACTCCATCAACCGGAGTCCCAACGTACTTTTGCCATGAACTTACTGTTGCTGGTCCGAGTTTATTGTCTACCTTTGCACCGACTTTCTTTTGTAAAGCTCCGACAGAAGGGCTTCCTTTACTACCGTAAGTTATGCCACTATAAAACGCCTCTGTGACACTGTTTTTGGGCTGAGACGAAAATACACCATCTGTATATTTTGATCCAGTATCTTTTTGTATGGCTTTGATTGTGGCTTTTCCACCCTTGCCGTCTACAGTCAATTTCGCTTTAGATTTAATCTTTCTGTAAGTGGCCATTCCCGCCATTCCATCAACAGCAATCCCTGCACTCTTCTGAGCAGCACGTACAGCCTTTTCTGTGTCGGCTCCAAAATATCCATCTGCTTTTACCCCTACTGATTTTTGCAGCTGCTCGACAGGTTTACCATAATGCCACTTTTTTAGCGTTTGACCAGTCCAATTGCCGGAGACTGCAATCCATTTGGATTTTGGTTTACTACCACTCGCTCCAGCAGACTGTTTTGGCGGCTTAGTTGCAGCTGCGTTATTAAGGGATATATTAGGCTTCTGCCCTGCTCGTAATTGAGCGACAGACAGCCCTCCAGTCATTTGGATATGTGGTATGTCTTTAAATGACTTCCAATCTCCGCCCCATTCAAAACCTAAGCTTTTCGCAATCTGCGCTACTTCCGTGAGTTTATCAGCTGGCCAAGATGCTGTCTCTCCCGCTTTGTTCGTGATAAACATGTCCAGTGCTAAACCATAATTATGGATAGACTGCCCGCCTGTCGCATTTGTCACAACAGGACCTGGCTTGGATCTACCTTGTTTATATAATTCATTCTGTTCTGCTACTGATCGATAGCCATCACTAAAAAGGACATAAATCCCTTGTTTATATGCACGACGGATAATTTCTTCCGCACCTTGTGCGATAACCGGATGTACTTTGCCAATTCTTTTCAGTGCTTTTTCAACTAAATGGTCTGCAGACATCTTATTTCATCCCCTTATACTTTAAAGTAGCTTCTTGTTCTTTTGCTTTTCTGGTTACAATGTACTGGTTTTTCCACACGCCATAACCAACCAAAGCCAGCGGTACAAATGACTCCAACATCCCTACAAATGCATCAATCGTATCATTGTTAAAATGTAAAAACTCGATGTCCAGTGACTGCAAAAATAAAAGGATGCCCCCAAGAGCACCCCCAACAAAAGCGATATACTGTTTTAATTTGTCTTTGTCCATGTTATTGCCCTCCTAAATAAGTTAAAATAAAAACCGCCAAACTGATTGCCAGTGCAATCCATGACGGTAGATTTTTAAAAGTATTTTCTCTTTGCTTAACAATTTGTTCAACATCTTCTTTCGATGCTTTTGTGCTAACTTTTTTCTGTAATTGCTCAACCGCATCTTTGTTCTGCTTAGACAGATAGTCAGCATTTATTGCTGTTTTTTGAGTCTCTTCTAATTGATCTTTAATATCAAGCAAATTATCTAGTTTTCCATTTTGTTCCGCCAGTGTTACTTTCACTTCCATAAGGACTGACATAAACTCTTTCATGTCTTCCACTTCCTTATTTTTTTCGTCATTTGGCAATCTTGACCCCCCTGTTTTTCAGACATAAAAAAGACACCCACGAGTGTGAGTGTTGAAATATGCAACTTGCATGAGATTTTTTAATTATAATTCACTTTTTTCTGTTACATAAGCGTCTAACCCTCGTTTTAACAAATCTTGATGACCCTCAAATGCATCTAAGTCATAGATTACGGCCACTTCTCCATGGGTTGGATAATAATGTGAAGTGAAATCCAAATTAAAATAGTAATGATTACGTATTCTTTTAAATATCAATTTATACTCTTTTTTCATGGCTACTTTTGCAAAAAAGCCATCTTCATCTGTTACGAAGCCCCTTGCAATTATTATGTCAACAATTTCTCTCATTTTTTCTGATGAAATCTTATTTATATAATAAGCACAATCCTTATCCTCCACTTTCCATCCCCCTCCTCACCCTAACATCGGCAAGGAGAGGGAAATACTTAAGGCATAAAAACATATCCTGCAAGACGTTAAAAAAGCACCTCCGAAGAGATGCCTAACTCAAAGATTCAATATACTTTATTACTTCATCCTTGGCCTCGATTTTTAATCTAAGTGGAAAGGTAATGGATGGAGTTCCTTTAATTGTATTAGTTCCAATATCGACTTCTATAAAAGGAATTTGACTAGCTCTTTCTTTCTCGAATTTCTTGCAAACCTTATCGTAAACTCTATTTCTGGATTCTAAGGTTTTAAAATTCCACTTTTTATTACTATTTGGTGTCAACAGTTTAATATAATACTTGTCCATACAAATCCCCTCCTCCCTACTATATCGACAGAAGAGGAGAAAATATTTAACCATAAAAAATAACGCCTATTCAGCGCCCTCTTCGTCCTCTTCCTCTGACTGCAGCCTTTCCAGTTCTTTCTTTAATCGCTCTATCTCTTTCTCCTTTTCGGATTTTTCAGGAATGATCAATTCTTCCCCTTCTTTTAACTCCAACTTAGGAGTAAAGCCATCCATGGAGATGTGCATTTTATCCAGCTGCAATGCTACATAATCATCTACATAAAACTGGATGCCGCTAGTCTTGGATATAGCAGAATTACCGAGCGTTAAAGAACCTAACTCTCCGTTTTTTACGGAAAAGAATACTTTTACTTTACCGCCATCTTCATTCGATTCATATACTTCAATCATCCAATCACCTCAAATAAAATCGGTTTGCACAACGTTGTTTATCCGGAATCTAATATGATCACTACTGCTGCCCCAGCCAGCAGCCCATCCAACTCTTAAATCGAGCCATCTATTACGATAGTTAGGAGTCCCTAGGTCAACAATCAAGTCTACAGTTTCCGTTGTGTTTTCCGGCACACCTAATTCTGTTAGTTTATTATCATTTTCATCATAAATTAAAGCCAAATGGCGGTGGAGATTACCCCTTCCGGCTTCTGTGCTTCGTTGGCTTCTGTATGTTAAAACAAAATATCTTGCGGAGTGCACGAAATAATACCTTTGAACCCGAATAGAGCTTCTGTAATCCCCATCTCGGACGTCAGAATAACCACTCTGCCTACCATCAAGTTCTCCTGCTGTAGATTGGAAATAGCCGGAAAAGACTTGAAACGCATCTGACTTAACAATACTGCCGTTAGCATCCATATGTTTATTCCCCATGAACATAGGATTAATACCGCCAACAGACTGTCCATCCCGCACCATTCCGTCACTCATGCTAATAGCATTGTCTGGTCTGACGATTTCCATTTTACCGTCAACGAGTCTAATATTGTCACCGAAATATCCCTCATTGGCTTCAATCCTGCCGCTAAGAAATGCATTTGCAAAATGGGCATTGGCTTCTAAATCAATCCAAGATACTGGATTGCCACTTGAGTCATACTGCACTAGTCCGTTTACTCCATCCCATTCTAACCGGGCGCCTGTAATAGATGTACGCAAAGGAATTGCCCCAACATCAATAACGCCTTTATTAATATTGTCCGCATTTTCACTAAACGCTTTAGCGTCCTTTAAAGCCTGGTCGGCTTTTTCTTTCGCTTTGTTATCTACCTGTTGTTTAGTATAAGCATCCACTTCTCCAGGGGCAGTAGGACTCATCTTTTGCCACTGGTTAGCGATGACGACATGCGGCACTTTCGGTGTCTTTGACGTATCTACCCATATAGGGTTCTCGCCTTCCTTTATTTCCGGTGCGGTATCAGATTCAACCTTTTTAGGCTCGGCATAATCTCGTAAAGTGTCAATGTCTATTTTCTTGCGTATTTCACGCTGCAGCATTATCCAGATAGCATTGACCTGTTCTTCTGTGTACTCCGTGTAGTCACCTAGTTTAATGTCTTTTTTAGCTTGAGACTTTATGTCACGATCAAACTCAAACACTCTTGCTTCCAGATATAAAGGAGGATTAAAATGAGTATCTTTAATTCTAATCGTGTCACCAAAACGGATTTTTTTGTTTTCCATACCTGGCACATTCTCTAAATCGATTATTGTACATTCATAAGTAACACTCTCATTGATACGTTTGTTAAGTGCGGTACGGGTATATTGACGAGCCTCGGCAACGGTCATTTCGCTTCGTTCTGACTGGATTTCGTACGGCTCAATTAAATGATGGAGTTTGCCAAATTCATCAACACGTCCCCAGCGCCTTAATGCATCGTCATCCTCGACTAATACCTCAATACGTGTGCCGTCCTCACGCTCTGGGCCTAACCCCAATAAAGCAGTAACAATGTCCTGTTTCTCCACACGTCTAATACCATCTAAGTCTTTACCAAACTCAACCTCACGACCGCGCCACTGTCCAACTCGTTCTAACATGTCAACAAAGCGGCCAGTGATTTTGTTGCCGTCATGAGTGACACGGAAATGTAATTCTAATTCAAACTCTTTGGCAATGCGTTTTAACATTTCGTATGGATTTGTATGATTATTGACGGTCAATGTGCGTGTGCCCTTACCTTCAACAATGCCCATCTGCCATCCGGTATTGTTAAGGACACGACCGCCATGTTGGTTTGCGTTGCCAGTATAACCACTATCAGGGTACAAAACAGATGCCTTCTTTAATTCGAGATAACTTGCATGGCTGAAAACTTGAGTCTTATACCCTTCCGTATCCTTATACTTAGCTACTTCAAACATGACAAACTCTCTTAGCGTACCATCTTCATCCGGTACAATGATTCGATTTCTTTTTTCAAGATATTCACTAAAATCCTTATCGGCAAAAGTAATAAAATTGTATGTTTCCAGCGTATCTTCTAGCGATTTTTTATGACTATTGGAAATGATGTCTTTCGCCGTGATGTAATCTAGGATAATGCCCTGATTGGACTGACCGTCTAAGATGTGTATTTGTGCATTAAGCATTGAGTTTACCCCGCGTAAACGGGATTCGGAATCAGCGACATGTGGATTGCCTAAAAACATACTAGCTAGTTGTGTTTGCACCAAATAATCACCTCGTTTCGGGTAAAATAAAAAGCACCTCGAATGAGATGCCTTCCACATATCTTCAAAAATGTTATTTGTAGCTTCATTATTAACTCGCTTTTATTTATAAGAAATATAAAATCATTCATCTTTCTTGAATGCTGAACACTTTTTCACTGCTTCAAATGCATCCTTAAATTTCTGTTGATCAATTTGAGTGCATACCAAAGTTAATGTGTTTGTATATTTTAGATTTAGTTCACGGGCTTGAATATCTGATTCTGCTGACCAATATTCAACTCTATAATTTTCTAATAATCCAAGGTTATTATAGAAGATAATTAAGTCTTTAATGTGTTTACTACTTAGCTTATTTCTAAGGTCTATTATCAAATTCCTAAAGTTACCTCTATCAACCAAACTGGAATGCCCATTGCTTAATACACTTCCCTCTAAATCCTGTATCGATTTAGCCATTTCCAACGTGTTAATAGCCTCCTCAATATCACTATATAATATTGTAGCACTTCCTTCTACCGCGACATTTTGTTTGTGTTTATAAAGGTAAAAGGATGATCCTAGAGCGAGGCCTGCACCAACTAAAGTTCCTATAAGTGTATTAAGCATCTCTTGAATACTCAATTAAATCCCCCCATTATATTATTTATATAATACAACAAAGAAGGGATATAAACTACTGAACATACGACAACAGTTAGCTGAGTACTACACTTCATTACTATTCTCATTTATTAAGGAACTTGTTTCACTTACCCATTGAATCACCTCTTGTAAATTTACACTGTTATTCCAAAATGTAAGATTATAACCCTCTAACTGTCTGAAAACGTTATCTTCAGCTCCAGGAAAAAAATTGATTCCTGGACTAACGATGTTTAAATCAATATAAATATTAGTTTTAGAGTTTGTTGCCCAATCATCTAATTTTTCCTCAAAATGCTCATAGTCATTTCTGATGCGCCTTAACTTAAAGGGGGGGGTCTGGAATTCCTGGATTTCTTTCATGTAATATTTTTGCCCGTTCTTTCGATCTTTCTTTGTCTGATTTTCTGGAACTAACTGCTTTTTTATCTAGCATTCTTACAACGACCATCGCGTGATTAATTATAGACATTGCATAGTTTATAACAACTGACGGTCGTTTGCTATTATCCTTTGATTCATTATATCTTTCTACACTTTCATTAATCCATTCCCTGCGATTCAAAATTTCTTGTTCATAAATCTCCATAACACGGCTTAACTCTTTAGCGTTGTTGGGAAAGTAGTTGTTTTCCAATTAAACTCCTCCAATATAAGGTTACTACAATGAATCATAACCTTATATTGGAGGATTATCAAAGTACAACGATTAATTGAGTATGCCTTTTTCTTTCCAATAATCGAATATTTCTTTCCATCTTTTTGTTGAATTTTCATGGTTTTTTAACTCTTCATAATCAGTAATATCCCCGAATATTCTTTCGAAACTTATCTTATCAACCGAAGTCCATTCACCAGTTTTCAATTTATAAATTCCATCGTCATTTACTCCCCAAATCATTCAATCAACTCCAGTACAACGACGTTTTTAATAATTACATCTTTGTCGTTACTAAGATTTCTCACGGCGAAATCATAGTATTTGCTTATTTTATAAAGTGGCACATATAGTGAATAATTTTTGTCGATATCTTTAACAACATCATCACTATCTAACGTTGGATAGTATCTATACACAAAATCTCTGGACGGATTTATACGGGATTTAAACTGAAATCTTATATCACTGTCGCTCCCACTGTTTAGTGTTATAAAAATTAAAATGTTTTTGTGTAACCTTTCTTCGTTTTCGAACGCGTCAAAAGATTCACTCGGAGACAATGTTACTGCTGATTCATGAGAGAACTTCTCCACTATACTCCCAGTTACTTGAGTAGGCAACGGGTTATTCGTTCCCGTTACAATCCACTCTTCTTTGTCATGGTCCCATATTTGCGGTAGGATAATAGGCGTTTGCCTACCATCCACCGTTATCCATTGTTTCTTCATTTCCTTGTCTTCTGGATTGGCCATATAATCACTCCTTTATAAAAACTTATCCCTGTGAATCACCTTTGTATCGAACGTATCTGGCGGCCATGTGATTAATGAGTTATAGCCTTTTTCAAGTGTAAAAAAAGAACCTCCGAAATTCTTCAAATCATTTCTTGGCTCTCCATTTAACAAAATATCATCATTTTTATGGTCGAATGTTACAATGTCGTCTGGATACAATATATAAGGTGTCTGATCGACAAGCACTTCTTTTAATTCCGTGACCTTCAATGCGTTTATGCGCGGCACGCTACCAGAAGGACCGTCCGTATGACGAAGAATATTAATCTGTACGTGTCTTAGTTTTCCTTGGTGTTCGTCGTTAATATCATTAAACGGCACATTTAATATGTCATGATGGAAGCCCTCTTCTTCTCCTGTTTTGAGACGTGCTACATAAACTTCAAACCTCTGACCAATCCTGCGCATCCTTACAAGCCCGTGGAAATGGCTTCTTTCTCTCAAGTAATTGTCTTTGCTAATTTGATAGCCTTTTCTTCCGCCTTGAAATTCACCAACACGACCTTCTGCTGCGTATCTATCGTTATACATGGCATAGTCTCGTACCGCCATCTTACCTAGCACGGTCATGTTTTCATCATAGAGATAAAACTCGATACGGTATAATTGGTCCGGTCTACTCGTGTTTGCCCGCAATCGCATTTCCACTTCGAAATCTTGTATCGGATCGATTTCTTTCATTAGTGCGGGACCATACCATCCTTTATAGCCGCTGCCAGGACTTCCGTAGCTTAATGGATGTATTCCTGTACCATCTGTGCCAAGCTCACCATCTGTGACTTTCCCCTCGTCCAACTGTGTGCCGGATTTTGACCAACTACTCAGAGAGTCTCCACGCTCATAGACGATTGTTTCTTTATCGTCTACAAGTTCCTCGTCTACATCGGCCGGAATACCAACCATATTATATAAGCTATCCTCTTCGGCGCCGTTAGCAACCATCGCAAAGGTAGCTTTCTTTTTAGCGGTTAATTCAAAAATTGGATTCGACTCTGTTGTACCATTGTTTTCGATTGCAAAACTGTCAGTGGTGAATTCTTCTGTTTTTTCGGGTCCGTATTTATCTGGATCGCGAAACAAAACGATAGTCCCTCTGTGAATGCCGATATGATGATACTCTATATTTTCCTCGGCACCTGCATATTCACAGTAATACGTTCGATCTAATTCATCAGGAAACACAACAGGGATATATTCTGTCGTTTTGATGATTGCGCTGACTTCATCAATTTTCTTCCTTAGACTTTCTTTGTCTTTTGCCCTTATTTCATAATCAATTTCAAGAAAACGTTTTGGCCTCCCCCTGTAGCTAACGTGGTCAACATCGGAGCCTGCCGCCCTGATAGTTGTCAATTCCTGTTCCGTTAAACCACGTCCTCGGACATCCATAATACGTATGTGCCCAGTCATATCGATGTTGTTATAAAGCAACGGATCACCCCCTAAACTTTTCTAGAATACCCTGATTCCTTGTGATATGCTCATCGACAAATTCCCATGTAATCTCACCAACTGTGCGACCATCGATGTCTACATTGGATGGCTTGATCACAATCACGGTCTGTTCTTTTTCATCTTTTTTAAGAATTGAATTTGGTTGTGAATTCGTTTCTGTTACCGAAACAACACCACTTATAACCGATTCAGCAGTCAATCCTTTCAATCTATCTAACTTGCTAAACTTAGGGATATCAGGAATTGCAGAGTCTGCTAAAACGTCAGAAGCTTTTTCAACTTGCTTCTTCATCCCAGCAATACCTTTACTAAACCCTTCACCTGTCCATTCACCGAATTGAAATAACAACTTAGAAGGTGATGCGATTTTAAGGATAGACTTTATTTTCCCTGTCACAGCATCTGCTGCTGACTTTGCTGCATCTCCTACAGCCTTTACCTTATCTTTGATACCGTTTATAAATCCTTGGATTGCGTCTCTACCGATTTGTTTTAAGTCGATACTTTTCAGGAAGTCTATTGCCTTATTCCAAGCATCCTGTACGTTTGTTTTGGCCTGTTCCATTTTCTCTTTCGCTGCATTTTTCACATCATCAAACTTGCCTCGGACAGTTGATACTATTTCCGCTACTTTTCGCGCGGTATTAGTAACCATTTCAGCAAATTTTTGTACAAGCGCATTTTTAGCTTCTGTTATTTTATTTTGGATGTTATTTTTAATCTCGATAAATTTAGCAATGACGTTTGAGAGTATTTCTTTTATTTTTGCATCTATATTAGATTTGATTGCCTGCCAAATATTTTTAAGTAAGTTTTTTGCATTTTCCATTTGAGATTTCATAGCATCTTTCATGCCCTCGAAATCTCCTTTTACCAACGCCTTGATAAAATCCATGAAATTAGAAAATGTATCTTGGATATATGACCAAATTGATTTGATAATTTCCCAAGCAGTCATCAAATATGACTTTATAATTTCGACATAAACACCGAACATTCCGTTGGTTTTATCGTTTATCCACTCGTACGCTCCAGAAATTACGTTTTTCACTGCCTCGAAAATAGTGTTCCAATTCTCGACGACTCGTTCTTTCCACATCGTGAAAATTTCTATAATAGAATCCATGAGGCCCGAGAAAAATTCGACGATAGATTGCCAAGTTTCTTTAAGAACTTGGACAGCGTTTGCCCATCCCTCTTTTAAGTTCTCCCATATTTCCAAGCCAACATCTTTGATAGAATTCCATAAATTTATGAAAAACTCGGAAATAGGCTCCCAGTAAACATAGATTAAGATGGCTGCTGCTACTATAGCCGCTACCACTAACGCTATTGGATTCGCTAATATCGCAGCGTTTAATGTAATCATCGCTACCCTTACAGCCAAAATTGCCGTTTTAACTGCACCAAACACACCTACTGCACCACTGACTATCGAGGACATTATAGTAAAGGCATTCGCCATTAATAAGAATGTACCTACTCCAGCTGCAATAGCCGCTATAAGTGGCAACCATGGTTTTATAGAGTTATAGACATCGACTGCTGCATCTGCTATGCTTTTTATAGTTTCTGCAACTACCGGAATGCTTGATACTATCCAAGAGAAAGTAGCCTGGAAAGCAGCTTTCATTCTGTCTATGATCTGTTCAATTTCGCCAGTTCCGCCCAAGGCTTCGTCAATTGCACCAATTACATCAGCCAATCCCTTAACGACGGCAGTTTTCATGTTAGTCCATGATGTTTTGATCCCGCCACTGGCTTCGGCTGCCATGTCGGCGAACCCGCCTTGAGCGTTGCTGGCTTCGATTAACTTGCTGTTGAATTCATCCATTGTAATTTCTCCGGATTTCAAAGCATCATATAAATCGTTTGTTGCTGCTTTTCCCGTAAATCCAAACTCATCAGCTACTGTCCTTAGCGCTACACCCATCGTCTCCTGTAATGTACGCCAAGATTGTAAATCCACTTCACCTTTGGAAAGCATTTGCACATACTGCTGCAAACCACGTTCTGCATCTGCACTACTGGCACCTGACGCCAAGAAAGCATTATTCAAAGCTAACGTAGTGTCCACTGCACCATCTAAGTCGCCAGTCATGACAGCTATATTCTGCGCTGTTGAAGCTACGCTATCTAATGTGGTGGGCAATCCATCAATACCTTCGGAAAGCTTATTTATGGCTCCCTCTGATTCCTCTGCATCGAATCCAATCATTTGCATAACTCTAGGAAATTGATTCAGCGTATCATACCGATCAATAGCACCGTCAAGGGAATCTCTTACTAAATCAATCCCTTTTTTAGCTATATAGACCAATCCAAGAGCCGACGCAATTTTACCAATTCCTAAGGATGCTTTCTGACCGGTGTTTCCCAAACCTCCTAGTTTGTTGTCAATGTCCGCTACACCTTTGGCTACAGTTCCATCGTCAAGGATTACATCAATTACTACTTTTCCATCAGCCATTTACATACTTCACCCCCATACATATAAATTTGATAAGTATAGGGGCTCAAAGGCTCTCTTATTTTTTAATTTCGTTTATTTCATTGCACCTGGTGCACTTGATTTCGATTATTCCTTTTAATTTCGCTAATAATTTATTGCATTTTTTACATCTTATTTCTTCCAATTTCATTTAATCATCGCCCTTCAAGGCGTAATGTCTTTTTAGCTTTTGGATATTTTCACGCTGTTTAGCGCTTCCTTTTCCGGTTGGCAGTTCCATTGTTCTGATTTCGATGACTTCCTTAAATCTTGTATCTTTTCTAAGTCCTCCAAGTAAGGCCTTGAATTTTTCCCAATGCAATTTCCCATGCATTTCGTGTAAGTCGATACCATAATCTTGGTAGAATGATGCAAATACATAGTCCGCATCTTCTTTCAGAGAATAGACTTTTTCTTCTTTATCGTTCGAGGGCATCGGATTTCCATCCAAATCAACTGGTTGATTTTCCTTTGCCTCTTTGCCGACTGTGTTTTCAAATAGTTCTACAAATATGTCCACTTTCTCTTGCGGTTCGAAACTGTCTAAATCATCACCAATCAACATGATTAAGCCTGTTTCTGTTTTCTTGTCATCAGGAACATCGCTATCGTTCAGCAAATCATACAATCTTAGTACGTTGTCGAACGACAGGTCTATGTCATATGTCGTTCCATTGATTTCAACCGTGTCCTCCAAGGAATAAGCTAAATGAAGCATTCACGTCACTTCTTTTTGCTTTTGGCTTTATTTTGTTTGTTTTTCTGTTGTAAATATTTCTGGACCTTGTCGTGTGATGTCTTCCCTGCCTTTTCCAGAATCGCATCTTCCAATTGTTCCATAATTGCATATAAGTAACGAGTGACTATAATTACGGATGGAGAAACCTTGTAAAATTTATCGAATGTACCTTCACCAAGTAAAAAGTCATATGATCTTTTAAGAACTTCCTTCATTCCCTCGAAGTCATCTGTATTTATTTCCTCTATTTCTGCTTGGACTTTATCAGCCAAACCATAAAGCTTTTGAATATTTTCGTCTGTTACCTCAAAACCAAATTCTAAATCACCAATAATTACGGGTATAACGGAAGTTTCCGTTTGAATTTTAATAGCTGCCAATTAAATCACTCCTTAAAATATTAAATAGAGGACGAATAATCGCCCTCTATTTCACAATAAAATTTTTCCCTATTTCGGCATCCCCGATTGGTCGGGGATCATTAGGGAGTGCCTTCCTCATTATCGGACTTCTTTATCTCCGGCTTCCTATCCCATGAAATCGTGCAAGTTAATGGAGCATATTCCACTGCGTCCCCACCCGTAGTAACAATGTCTAATAAAGTAGCCGGAGCGACATACTCGTCACCGTTCGTTCTAACCTGCTTATAAAGAATTTTTCGGCCTTCTCCTGTTTCAAATTCTTTTTCGCGAATGAGTTTATGTGCTTCATCAGAATCGTCGTACATACCTTCTACAGGATGGTTCTTTTTAACGGAAATAACATCAGATTCTTTTGTCCCGTCCCCATCATAAAAAGCGTAATCCTCTACCTCCTCATCCGACTCATCGCCTACGTTTGAAATCCATTTGGATAAACGCAGCCATTCTGCTTCCTCTGTGTCTTTGACCAGATTGGCAATATAATGCTCTGTTAATGCGTTTTTAGTCCTAGCCATTTATATCACTCTCCGTATATTGTTATTTTTGCGCTGATTGAAACTTGATAAATAAAATATCCCTGTTCATCTTGGCCAACGATAGAGACGAAAGAAGTCACTTTGATTGATTCAAAATCAAATGTATTGTTTTTACTCTGGATAGCACCTTCATCCAGTTTTTCTAGCTTCCTTACAACCTTAGATAGTGCTTCAACACAGTTGAGTTGATTCATACTCTTTGCGTTAATCTGCACCTGATAATCTTTATCTCGTGTTCCATCGTGAAAAACGGTTTCTTCCCCGCCATGCATGGCCATAAGCGAAATACTATCTTCCTCATCCAACACACCTACATCTGACCAAGCAAATAAACTAAGCGTATTGATATAATCGTTAAGCCGCCATATGAAATCTAGTTCTTTTTCTTCTACCATTTACCTCATCGCCTTTTTAGTTACTCTTTCCCATGACTTGCCATGGATAGATTTAGCTTTCAGATCCCAACGCGGTCCCGTTCCAGGGGTTGTATATTTCGAGTGCGGGATATAGAATTGCTTCCTCGCATACGGAACATTGTAAGTTATAGATTTTGCGTCTAATGCCATTGTAGATTGATTCCTAAGGTCACTTGTAAGCATTGGAATATATGGATTCATATCAGCATGCACTTGATTAATGAGTGCATATTGACCACTTTCAGTCATGGTATTAACCCTTTTAGGTATGTTTTTAACGTCTACATCCACCTTGACATTAAACATCTAAATCAACTCCAGTTCCCAGTGGTGAATCTCATTCTTTTTGGGGTAATAGCAATCTACTATTTTTTTGATGACATATTCGTCACCATTGAACGTGATTTTTGATTCCTCTTTAAAAGAACCCGGCACGTTTTCGCTATTTACTCCATCAACAAAAACAACCGCATTAGCAAGGACCTTGGTTTCGTTAGAATCCCTGCTAAAAACGGTTGAATCATCGAATCTGACACGCTTAATGATTACTGGATTCGCAAACAACGGATTACCATGCGAGTCTTTGCCGGGAAGCTTTTCTTCGTAAATAATGTCATGAATAAGCCATTGTTTAGGTAGTTTCATGACATCACACCTAAGCCACGATATAAAAGGCCAGTTCCTCTCAGGTAACGCACTGAATCGTCTGATATGATACTATTCAGCTTCTTTTGATTGTTGGCGCCTGTCGAAACCTGTGTCCTTCCGATTTGTACAGATAAAGGATTGTTTATTTCGTGTGAAGATGTAGCGCCAATATCATGAAAGTACTCCACTTGTGCTGCGACAGCCTTTTTAAATTGGGTGCGCCTAAACTCGACATCATCCTCAATATCATTAAATTGGTAAAAAAAGCGACTGATGCCATCTACAGCATCGCCCGCTTTTTTGATTAATCTATTAAATTCAGTTTCATCAATTTCTGAAAAACCGAAATCTTTGTATTCGGCATAAGTCAGATAAGGCATTAAGCATCGCCGCCATCTGCGATCAATGCTTTTAATGCCGTCACTTCTTCCTCCGTGAATTGGGGCTCGGCATCTTCGCCTGCCGGCCCGGGTTCTCCTTGTACACCCGGGTCCCCTTGCTTGCCCGGTTCTCCTTGTGGCCCTTCTACACCATCAATCAAATCGGAAAAATCATCACCGGTAGGCTTTTTACCGGTGGAAAATGCTTCTTTTAGTTCTTCTTTTGTCTTAGCCATGATTATCACTCCTTACTGAATTTCAAAATCTTTTCCAATTTCCGCCTGCCCGATTGGCGGGACCTTAGGGAGTATCGTCTCCGTTGCTTGATTGTTCAATCGTGTTAAATTTAAACTTAACGATACGAACTGCTTTAGGCTCATACACGCGTTTCCAACGAGCGCCTGTGTTCAATTCAGCATTTGTTGGGAATTCGGATGCGACTCCACCTTCTTGCCAAGCAACGCCCCGAGGGTGCAATACGAAAATACGACGATTGATAAGCGTTTCCTCGCCTGAAAAAGACCTTTTATTTCTATCAACTTCTGTTTCTATAATGTTCGGATGTGATCCATTTCCAAGTGCAATTGCTCCTTGTCCAAAGATATACACCTCTGACTGTCCTGTTTCTGTATCAAACGGCATTCCGTCATCGACAATTACACGCTTTCCAAGGAAATAACCAATTGATTTCCCTTGTTCAGACTGTGGTACATATTCGATTAAGTCCTGTTTAACAAGTTCCGCCTCAACAGCTGAGTGCATCATCACACCAGTAAGTAAGTTTTTGGCATCACCCATTAATTGAGTGGCATCGATAAAAGTACGAGCGTTAATTGTTCCTGCATCAGCATCACGCTCTGTAATATCATGTACTTTATCCGCCATTGTCGTACCTTTAAAAACACCTTCCAAGGTAGCTAAAAGCGTACGTTGTGCATCTCTTGCCCAATAAGCCCCTACACGTGAAGCAATTGCACCTGCCGGATCATCACCACTTAGTAATGCAGATAAACCATTTGCGCCCCAAGCCTGTGTACGAGCTTGTTTACGAGCCATATCTTGGCTTGATGTAATTTTACTTACATCCATATCCCCTTCATCCTTCATGACTTGAGATTCAATGTTCTCTAAATCGTTCCAAAACGGCATGTTAATTAATGTATTTGCTCCACTTGCTAGTTGGTTAAATTCGGAATCATTTACAATAATCCCACTTTGAATTAATTCTGACTTCTCCATAGTTGCTTGAATCGTGTACGGAGTGAAAATCTCCGGTTGAATTACATCAGCTAATCTTGTGATTGCCATTTATTCATCATCCTTTTCTTTTGTTATTCGGCTTGCGCCTTAAATTGTTTGTACTTCGCTGGATTTTCTTTGAACAGACGTGATTGCTCAGTTAAATTAAAGTTTTCTTTGCTGAACGGGTTAATTCCGCCACTTCTTTGGTGTTCACCTACGGAAAAGTTTGGATTGCCAGGCTCGCCCTCATCTTCTGCCTTAAACAAAAATGGCTTGCTTTCTTTTAAGGTTGTTACTTGCTCGTCTAATCCAACAATCTTACCGTCATCGCTGATAACAAGCTTTTCCTTGTCGATTAACCCACTCGCAATTTCGTCATCGTGAACTTGGCCATTCAAAGCTAGTTTGATAGCGCTAGTTAACTGCAAATCCTTCAATTCTGCAGCATGTTCTGTGTCTTTGGTTTTGTTAGCTTTTTGCAATTCTGCAATTTCCTGCTTTAATTCTTCTGGATTAACGTCTTTCAATGCATTTAACTGATTGTCACGTTCTTTGACCTGGTCTTGCAGACTCTTAACTTCTTGATTTTTTGCATCGAATTTGTCCTTCGGAAACCAATTCCCATCAGACACAATTGCCAGCTTGTTATCACCTGCTTTTTCCACAACTTGGTTGTATAGTTCCTCTCCAAGTAATTCTTTTAATGACATCTATAATCGACTCCTTATTAATGTTTTTTAGCATGTCACACCTCATGCATTAAGGTTGCGCTTAGTTTGACCCCAAGCCTTTAAAATGGGCAAAATAAATAAGCCTGTTTATAACGTCTATTGCTTAAAGACAAAATTAAATCAATCTGTTATATTCCTCTATCCACTCAGTCGGAATTTCCTTTTTTGCCTCTAAATATCTGTTTATTGCACAAATAATATCGAACAATCGTTTTTCGTTCCATAAATATTCCGGCATTATTCCGATGGGGGCTTTTTTATCACTCACTAAATCACTCCTTAATACTCAAATGTATTTGAAACAGTGTTCATCACTCTGTTTTGTCTAATGAGCATATCTGCAACAATATCTTTCATATAACTTTGTCTAACAATTATCTTTTCACCAACGTTGATTGGTTGTTTAAATTCTATAGACACCTCTTCACCGTTTATTATTTTTGCAATATCATTTTCTGATAAAACGATATGATGTTTAGGCACGATTAACTCACTCCTATTTATTATATTTTTCATCAATAAACTTCTGTAAATCTGTTAAAAATTTATCCACAAACAAAGCGTTATCTCTTACGCTTATCCGCAAGTGAAACTCAATATTTAATGGCTGAATATTATTTTCTGCATCAGCGGAGCTGTCATAGCCTTTAATAAATACTTTCCCGCTCACGAAATCACCCTCTCTCTATCGTATTGACGAGTTCTGCCACTCTCATTGATGAAATCCCGCATTGCAGCTTGTCTATTTCTAACCAACTTCTTAAACCGCAATATTGATACTTCATCACCTGTCGTTCTAGCGATTTCAAGCGATTGTTTAGCTTTTCTGATTTGTCTTTCATAATATCGCTGTTTCTGCCTTAACTCCCTGTTATGGTCCATTTCCTCTTTCGAGTATTGAATCTGATTGTTTTCGTTGATTCCATCAATGAACGGAAAGAACATATGACGGCAGTTAATCCCTCTTAATCCCCAAGGCTCGCCATATCCAAACTCATAAACAGACGGATAACCAGTGTCATTTTCTTCTGGCCTTTTAAGCGTTGCGACATTCCCTTGAATATGAGAACATGCATCCCGTGGATCTGGTAAAGAACTAACCAATACCAAATCAAGACCGTACTCTTCCATGCGCTCTGTCCGCAAATCGTTATAAACGTTATTTACAGTAGTTCTGATTGACGATTCTGCATATCGTTCTAAATTCCAAACGTTACCGCCTTTATCGACAAACCCAGTCTTTAAGCCACTGTTTGACCATTCAACAATTGTTTCAGTAACAGCTTGATTTACTGTTTTTGTACCGGACAGTACCTTTGCTGTGGTTTGCTCGATAATCTTACGGTACATTTCAGCAACCGTTCCAGTGCCATAGGTCGTCGAAATGAGCGATTGATTGATGTAGTTGTTGTATTCGTTAAATGTTCCTGCAACAAACGCTTCTAATACTTTGTCAATATGGCTTGGTTGTGGCAAAGTTGGGTAAATGTCCTTCAACTCATGGTCCACACTTTGAATAGTGATAATTCCAGTATCTTTGATTGCTTTTCTGATTTCCTTTTCAGCAACACCTGTCGTTTTGGACAGCGCCTTAATTGTGTCATTATTGACCATGCGTAATTGATTCATCTTATCGACTTGCCACTGGAATACAGTGTCTTTTGTGATGTCCTTCGATGTTTTTAAGCGCTTTGCGATCATTTGAAACACTTCATTTTCAAGTGCTCTGTAGATGTCTGTAACAGGTTCGGTAAACATACTTAATTGTGATGGTGTGATTTTTGGACGTTTAGGGTTCATTCCCAATCACTCCCTAGCACCAAATATGGCACCTTCTTGTTCCAATTCTTCAAGATCGGGACTAGATTTTAGTCGTTCTTCTTGTATTTCAGCAACGATTTGCATTGCTTCATCCTCAGTAACACCGAATATCTTCATGATTGCTCGTTTTTTCGACTGTAATTCTGCACTCACCAGCTGTACCTGTTTATTGATTTCCGCCGCCTTGTCTTCCGCAATCGAATCGTCAAAGGAAATCGTCACTTCTAGTCCTTTTTTGGCGAAAAACATTTTATATTGTTCAGCTACAGCAAGAATAGCTTCAATCAAATCCTGCAATCCAGATTCGATAATAACTTCATGCGACTGTTTAGACTTAAACGTCTTGGATTGCTCGGAAATGACCTCTGTCGCCGTTTTCATGGACTCCCCGTCAAATGTAAAGGTTCCGCTAGAAAATCCTGTCTGCATAGAGAATAGATTCAATAGCGCATTAATAGCGGCTACATGCTCCTCTACTCGTAATTGAACAGACACATCCTTCATTTCCGTATCGTCCATATTTCCTGCCAACGCCTCGTACGTTTCGTCTGTAGCATCAAAATATCTTTGAGGAACGCCATCTTCGTCAATAACAGTTCGAATCATCGCTTCCGGAACCAGTATTCGTTTTTTGCCGAGTCTAAATTCCCTGTGAAAACTGTCGATTGCAGTATCGATAGCCTTCATTGTCGACAAGGCATTTGCGTAAATCGGTATACCTAACGGCGAATAAACATCAATATTATTAGCTGTATTCGGTTTGAAATACACGAATATATGCTTTTTAATTGTGCGCATTCCTAAAACGGGCTTTAACCTAGGATAAAGAGTGTCAAGCGGCACTTTTCTCCCTAATTCAGTACTTGATTCCGATTCATAAAGTTCATTCGTGACGGTATAGATCGGCTCGCCACTCTTCTCTTTTTCCCATGTATGCCATTCTAAAAGTGTGTATTTCTTGTCACCCTTCTGCGTTTCATTGATGAATACACCTTCCGTGATTGTTTCGTTGCTCCATGTAATAGGGATGAAGCAATCAGCAGTAACAAAAGATAGCTTGATTTCGTTATCATCTACATATGGCTTGATAACCATGCCACCCATAGCAAACGAATATTCCAGGAAGTCCTGGAACTTCTTGTCGAATTTATTGCGCTTTAAGACATCATTTACGAATAAAGCTGTTTTGTTCACGTCATCACCAATGGAAATTTCGCACTTTTCATTATAAACTAATGACGCCATTTCGGAGGCTGCTGTTTTAGCCATGTTTATGGTGTCTCTGTCACGAGTTTTAATCCCATCAATGGTTTTGTATTCAACATGGTGCCACGGCTTGTAATAGCCACGATAAAGCATTTTATACATGTCGATTAAATCGTACATTTCCTCGTTGATGGAAATGTCTTTATGATCCGCTACTTTTTCAATGCCTTTCAGTATTCCGATTTTATATGCCCCCTTTCGCAAGAGTTCTATTATTTTTCTGAACAAGGTATCACCACCTTTAATGTTTAAGCCCTAACTTACGCAAGTTGTCATTTACGTAGTAAGCGAACATATCACATGTGTGATCGTCCACTTCTATCACCTTGGGTTTAGGAGTTTTCAAACTATCCGCATCCCACGCAAATTTCTTATGTTCTTCAATGAATATCTTGTTATTAGGTGTATCTAAATAATAAAAACGCCCTTGAGCTAATAAGTCGTGGACGTTATCGATCATATCTAATTTAGTTTTCTTCGCTATCGGATGAAGCCTGATGCTATAATCCTTGTATATTTGATTTCGCAATGCGCCCTCCGCACTATCTATTGTCATTACATCAAAATGCTTCCCATATTCATTCCTAACGGACTGTTGCCACTCATAATATTCTTTCGACAATTCACTTGGGGCTTTCTTGTTTACTTTTCCATCTGGTGAATAGTAATAAGTATCCAGTAGAATAACGTTCCTTTTGGCTGTAAGTGCAAATGCTCCATGTGTAGTGGCACTTACTTGGTGCCCTGTATCTGTAGATGTATCGATCAAAATTATCGGATCGTCAGCTGGCAATTCTTCCAACGGCTTAAATAGGTTCATGTTATAGACATTATCACCCATACCAATGACAAGCCCTGCATACATCCAATTCCAGTAGTCCTCGTCATTCTCTTTGTACTGCTCGATTTTACGAATCATTTGCTTAGACAGAAAACCTTTTTCATCTTCCATATAGGTAGAGTGATGCAAAAAGTATTCAGAATCGCCCTCTTTGCTATCTTTCCATTCATTCACCCATGAATATGGGTTCCTTGGCGGATTATAGGAGTAATAGACTTTTACCTCTTTTTCTCCTAAATCCTGACGAATGAATGTATCTTCCACAATGTCTATATCTTCCGTACCAGCGAATTCCGCTAATTCCTCAAACCACAAAGCCATGTAATAACCTTTAGCAATGTTCATTGATTTAAGTTTCTGCGGGTCATCAACTCCGTGGAAATAGAATCCTGTCTGCGTTCTTTTATGCATGATGACAAGAGGTGACTTCCCAAAAGTAAATTCATCCTGGACACCCAACATATAAATGGCCCACTTAATTTGCTCGTATACAGACCCGCTAAGATATTTACCAACTTTACGAAGGCAAACAACATTCCCGTCGTCATCTTCCAAGAAGTCAATAACAAGCTTTAAACTAATAACAGATGATTTCATGCTGGAACGACCACCGCTTAAAACCGAGTGCGGCCTATCATTCAGCCAAAACGAGTAGAAGTTACGGTTCATCAGGTCCATGACATTGATTTCTCTAACTGCTGTCATTTTGCATTGCCTTTCTCATAGCTTCTTTATCGTTAACAATAACAACTCGACCTGTACCGGATTCTTCGTTTTTCGTTTCAGCTTTAATCTTGTCAACATTCGCCTGCATCTGTTGCAACTTCAACCGGCGTTCGTCAAATTCATCTGTTAGTTCAATATATTGCTTAACCAAGTTACGATATTCAGCCATTGCTCTGGCTTGTGCTTTGATATATGACTCATAGCGTTCATAGGCAAAGGATACTTTATAAGATTTCCCTTCCCCTTCCATTCCTTCGCTATATCCTGATTCTTCTTTCAGATGGTCCCATTGATCATCAACCCACATTATTTTTTGCATCCGTATAATAGCAGAAAACTTTATTTCAATTTGTGACCATATTTGATCAGCGATAGTAAGTGATTGCATCTGGTCTATAATCTCTTGTTGTTCCTCATTAATGTACTTGGAGAACAAGCCGTGAGTAACTGCAGCCCTGTTTCGTTTCGTAAACTGCTTAACAGGGTTCGGGTTGCCACTTCTGTTCTTTTGCTCTTTGCGATTCTTAGGGGTTGCAACCTTTTCATTTTTGGTTGCATCTTTTTTATTAGTTGCATCCCTCGTCCACTGTTCACGACTTCGACGACTTTTCAATGTGCCTTCTGGTACATCGTGTTTTTTAGCTAACGCTTTAAAGGTAATCTTTGTCGTTTCCCATTCTCGTCTAATTTCATTCCAATTCGGCATTTACATAGCACCTACCTCCTTCGATTTGTTTGGTTAATTAACAATTTTATACTATATTTAATATACTTGTTAAAAAACTCATAGGGGGGAAAGCAATGAGATTACGAGAAATTAAAAGCATGTTAAACGAATATGGAAACAATATAAAAGTAAAATCAGAAACAATTGCCAATTCTAGTGACAAAATGGTTTTAGGACTTCAAAAGTCTATTAATAATATTGAAGGATTATCTGTTTTAGGGTTCTTAGATCCTGACATAAAACGATTAAAAACTTTAGGTGAACAAATTTATTACATGAGAAGTACCGACGATAAAATACGTGTAGATTCTAAGGTTTATAATAAAATCAAACAACATGTTCAAATTATCAATGAAAAGATAACTGGCTTTCAACAATTAATAGATCATGCAATACCAGAGAATCGCGAAAATGTAATAAATATAAAATTACCTGATTATCAAGAAATTGATAAATTAGGGGCTTTCTATAAAGATTTAGATTTAGCATTAAGAACCGGTCTAACAATAAAAGAATTAGAAGGAACCTATAAACTACAAAACTTTGACTCTGGTAGCCTTTGGACTGAAATAGTCTTAAATAACGTCGGTTCAATATTGTTTTTCGGAAAGTTGCTAAAACTTACTATAGAAATCAATAAACAATCCACTGAAAATAAAATAGCTAAGAAAAAACTTGACGAATTGATAGCTGATTCAGATGTAGCGAATCAACCTTTAAGCGAATCTCTAAAACAACAATTAGATAGTGAAATTGATAAAAAAATTGACGAAAAGATTAGTAGTTTACAACTTGAAAATCAAGAATTGTCACCAGAATCTAAAACCAGTATCAGAAAATCAATTAAAACTCTATCTGATTTATTGGATGAAGGAACAAAATTTTATCCGTCATCGGAAGAGGTGGATGATGTAAAACAAGCTTTTCCTGAACTACCAAAACAGTTAACTGAACCTCAAAAGCTATTGAAAGAACATTCCCCAGAGGATGATGATTAATTATCATTACGGTGCTGGATGTAAAACCCTGGCACCGTAATAAATTATTTTATAAGTCACTCTATATATCCCTCTCTAACAGTAAGTAATTCGTACGTCAACCGTACGTCATGAAGCAATTAGTTTTACTTTGTCCCTTGCTCGCTCAATGTATTGCTGCACCGTTCTTTTCTTAATCCCCAGCCTATCCGCAATCTTCCCCATGCTCAGCCGCTCTGCCTCATACATCAAATAACACTGCCTCTCTCTGTTGGAAAAGTTCTTGAATAAATGGATTAACGCCTGCCTCTGCTCCCGATCCATATACAATGGCTCTCGCTCTTTTTCAAGTTGTTCCGTAATATCCGGAATGACATCCATTTCATCATATTGTTTCGGTCTGTATGCATCCTTTTTATCAACGCCACGATATGTACCTGGTTGTCTGCCTGTTTCCATCCATTCGACAGAGAAGCCCATACTGTCTATCATGCTATTAATTTGAGTGCTATCTACACGATCCTCCAAGCTGTCAGTAAGATTGCTGGATATACACTCCAAGTCACTTAGCCCTTCTTTGTACTGCGGAATCAATTCATCTGCCCAATTCATAAAACCCCTCCTGAAATATAAAAAGGACACCAAACAACAGCTATTGCTGTCATTCAGTGTCCTCCAGTGAGCTGGTAGAACATAACGAGTATATTAACCTTACAATGATTCACTAGCATAAGAAACCAAATCTAGGCTCTCATATTTCCTTCCGTTTTTTATCGGGATAGTATTATACACTTTACTTATAAAACTATTCCAAGATAAATTTTTAGTTTCTTCAATTACTTTATCTATGATATCCATTTCATTTTTCGTTAGTTTGAACTGAATATTTTCATCTTCCCTTTTTAGTACTATGATGCTTTTAGGCGATCCATACATTGAATAACTTCCTTTGACTTCTAATTCCTTATCATTTTTTGCTACTTTAAAAACATCAGGAACATAAGGACCGTAGTGGTCAAAATACCATTCGATATCAGTTATTTGTTTACGGTATTGAAGTGCATAATACCAATCTGCTAAATAAACCATTTTGGTAACCCTTGTTTTTGATAAATCACTTTCATAAGGGTACTTGGAAATTAGATAACGGAGCACGTTTTTCACTTTACTCACTTTAATCACCCTTCCCTATCGGTAAGTTTGATTCGATGGCACTTACTAAAATCTTACCAAAAGTTTCATCTAAATCCTGACTTAGTTTTTCATGTTCTATAGGTAGCTGTTTTGATAACGATTCTATCACTATTACAGCAATCGGGGTATCATATTGATTGGTTAGATTTTTGCAATAAAACGAGCGACTCTGCATTGACATTTCCCTGACAGTACCTTTCTTTATCTTATTAGCTTTAATAACCGCATCGATATATCTCTCCGGATCTTGGCTATAATCAGGTAAGTTATCTATATGGAATTCACCATTTAACCAAGCTTTACTTATAAAACCTTCGTCTTTTGGATAAGAATTTCGCCCCCGAGCATTTAATTCAACATTTTTAGAGTATCTGCCAACAGGAACAAAATCATTTTTAGCATATCTGTATATAGTTACTCTATCATCATATCCAAAATTCCAATGATTATATAAATGTCTTATTATTTCTATAGGTATGGATTCCATTGTGTATGTTAAATGACTTTTTATTTCCAATAATCTATCGTAACTATCTTGTATGGTTAATACAGATTCTTTGTGATAGTTTGTTTGAATCCATCCACTTATAGTAAAGATTATCACAAATACCGGTATAGTCCAGTGTAGTTTAATAATATCTTGAAAAAAAGGGATAGCCAATAATACTGGGAATGTGATTATAAGCAAGTTGCCCCAATCTTGTTTCCAATTTTTAATTGAATATGCAATAGGAGAAATAAACACCCTATACAAAATGTTATTCCCTTTTTGCCGTTCTTTCAAAACTCTTCCCCCTCTTCCCTCCTCATCCGTTTGACTTTGCCTTGATGTGTCACTATTTTATATTCTCCAAACGGCGGGAGTTCTCTGATTTTCGCCTTCCCGTTGCAGATCACAACTACACAACTGGATGGTATTTCCATTGTATCAATTTCCAACAAATTATTCTCCCCTAAATCTATAACCTCTTTCACAAAGACCGCCCCCGAATTTTGTGATATAATGTATTTGTCGAATACTCACGGCTGGGGGCAATCCTCAGCTTGTTTTAATTAAAATCCATATTCTGCACATTCACTACAAAACATTCTGTGTTTGCCACAATCTTCGCACGGTTCTTTTGGTATTTGACCTTCGCATTTAGCGTGATAAACCGTGATTCCTTCTTCTTCCATTCTCGCCATAGAAGCATGTTCCATTGGCACTTCTTCATTGCAAACACCGCATAAATCAAGCCTCATCTAAACCACCTCATCCATAGTAATCTGATTCCTTTCAAACTCAGCGGCAGCTTCCTCTTCCAGATGCTTCTTATAACAAACAGGGCCAAATCCTTGTTCAATTGACTTCGCTGTTTTCAACTTCCTGCCGCACCGCCCGCATGTTTCAATTCTGTCTTTCACAGCAATCCCTCCACTTATTCGTCGGTATTTACTTTGTCTCCTGAATTCACTTTCTCGCCAAAGTAATCATCAAAAGCAATTTCAAGCCTATTCGCTCTGTTTTCCAGTTCTATGTTAGTCATTGATTCAAAATCTGGCCTAGGAAATGTTAGGTATTTTTCATTCTTTTTGATCAATTCATCTCTGGATGCCAAATCTCCATCGCCAATTTCCCTGCCATCCGCCAAATGCAATGCCGCATACACAATCCCTGACACCAGCAATCCAATAGGTATACACACTACAATCGCTAACCAGACGCTCATATTTGTACCTCCTCAAAATAATCAAAAATAGTCATCTGATTCTTCCGTGCGTTCGACTTCGTGCTCCAACAACCCAACAAACAGAATTGACTCATTCTCATATGTGACCTTGTAAATCGTTGTATCCTTACTACCATGGTATGTTAATTCAATCGCTGCTATTTCATCCTTGCCGACTTCATAATCACTCGTATCGCTGTATATGCGGTCAATAGCCATTCTCTTGCCTTGTATGATTGATCTCGTTCTTTTCGTAATAGGCTTGTTCGATTTGTTCCCAGGTGAAGCCCAGCATTTTACCAAGACATAAAAACTCGTTCACTACTTCAAAATAAAAATAGTTATTCATTAGTAAACTTTCTTTTTTCCAGTTCCCTATCAGTTGGAAAACTGCATTGAATTGAGCAGTTATATCACCTGTTAAATCTATTAACTCAACGCATTCGTATTTATATAGATTAAGGTCATTCCCAATCGACAATATAAAATGAAAATTATCAACGTATTCTTCTAGCAATCTATCGCCGACATAAACCTCTGCATATCCTTCACATTTAGGGCAAGGTGCAGATATAATTTCATTCTCACATATTATTTCGTGCCTGCCCGGTTGATCTATACACACATCACAATCAATATATCCAGTGTCTCTCGGTTCCTGGTCCTCACTCCAAAACTTAAACCCACGCCATTCATTAGCCAACTCTCCTAGTTCCACCTGCAGCGCCAGTATCTTTTTATCCAGCAAATCCTGCCCTTGTAATCCTTTTTCCTTGATGATCCGGTCGTCTAATTGGTCTTGTGTTTCGAATAGTTTAGTAAGATTCATTGCCTGTACCCCCTTACTATCGATTCGCCTTTACAATCTATTATTGTGTTATAAAAATCATTTCGATGGACAAAGACATTGTTATACATTGCTTGTAGTCTGGCTTCTTTCAATTTCCATCCAATTAATACAGATACTCTCTTTTTTCTTAGGTACCAAACAGCTAATTTAACTAACATTCAATATCCCCTCTCTGCAGCGACTTCCCGTTTTATTAGGTCTTTTACTTGTTCGTATGACTCAACAGCAACAATGTACTCATGTAAACCAAATTCTATTAATGTGTTGTTTGATTTTCCGTCCGGTCTATAAGTTTTAATGTCATTTATATTTACCGATATGGGTCTGCCTTCCATTTTGCATATCAACTCAATAAACACATTTAAACCCCTCCTGTACGTTTTCATTCCATCCGAGTATAAAACTACTAATCTAGTAATTAAATTCAAACTTGATAGGGAAATGGCGTTAATTCGCTATGATAAAACCCTTCTTTGATATTTTTGTAAGTGCCTTGGCAATTCCGCTTGTAAATGTAGCTTGTAATGGTGCGGACAAACATCAACATTCGCCCCAATTTCATATGCACATTCTTCGCATAGTGGTAAATCACACGTTTCATGCTTATACCCTGGTGAATTTACCTTGTTAAATAGTTGTCTGTTTCTGACAAACATAATTCCGTTATCGTAATGGATGATGTAATCACATAACTGTGTTGCTTCACGTTTTTTGCAAATGGGACAAGGACTCTCAAATACGTTTGGGTCGTTCATACCTCCACAAACCTCCCGCCTTTCCACTTAACAAGTGTCAGTTTGTGCGGAAATTTTCGATGGAATAACTTTTCCTTAATCCTGAAAACTTGTGTAGTTGTTGCTTCACTCTTTACGTCTATCACTTCAATTGACCCGTCTTTGTGATGGATTTCAAAGTCCGCTATATAAACAATCGGTCTATGCTTTTTTCCGTCTTTTTCAAAGCCGTGCATAACCGTGTATCTCGGTTGCAGATAAAACTCCCTAATGTCATGAAGCTTTTGTCTTAGCTGCAATTCTTTAAAATAACGGGCTTCTGCTTTGCTATCAAAAACATGTCCTTCGAGTTCTACTTTTTTATTGCCATACTTTGACCTGGAACGTTTCCCCCTCTGCCTATACTGCTTCGCTGTCATCCTCATAGGCTCATCCCTATCCTGCATTTCTCGTTAATATGAATCTGCTCCAGCGTGACCAATGAGCAATCTTCCAAGGTGCCGCCGTCTTCCATTTCTGTCTTACCCATCTTTTGCAGCTCTGCTATCAGGTGAAGTTTCCGTTCATGGGTGTGTCTGATTCGCTGTTTCTCGTGTAAATCTAGCATGGTCTCAATCTCCCTTCAGCAAATTAATTGCATTTGTCCGTCTTGCTCAATACTAAATTCAGATTCATAATCACCGCTTAGCAGTAATTCAAATATAGATTCTAAAACCTGTACTACGATGCTATTTCCGGCTTGATGATAAAGGGTTCCGTTTAAATACCCTTTTCTTGATGGATGCTCCTTGTGTGCATTGTCAAAGTCTCGGTCATCAAACCCCATCAATCGCCAACATTCACGCTCCGTTAAATATCTCCATCGACCGCAATCAATTCTAATCACCCCGCTGTTAGGGCAACGCATTTGCTTTGTAGTAATCGTATAGACAAAGTTTTTTATTTCTTCTAACTTTCTACCACCGAATGTGCCGGGTACATTTCTACCTGGCAATTTCGAAAGCATACTCGGCTGTGTAATAACGTATTTTTCGTCAACTTCTGATTCTAGGAACTCATTAACTGATCGCATAGGTGTCTTCCTCAACTTGCTAAAGTCAAAATGCTTATCGCCTAATGCCGAAACGGTAAACACTCTTTCCCTAGCCTGCGGTATCCCAAAATCCCGAGCATCCAGTATTTCAAAAGAGTTGGTATATCCTAATCGCTCCATGTCATCTAGGTAATGATTAAAAGCTGATACCATTCGTTTTGACAATGCGTTCTTAACGTTTTCCCAGATAACATACTTGGGCTTCCATACACCTAAACTTTCAATGATTTTAATTGTTTCGAATAAAAGCGAGCTTCTTGTACCATCTTCAATATTTCCTCCATATTGTTTACCAGCTATTGAGAAGTCTTGGCATGGGCTTCCGTGTACAAGAATATCTGGTTGCAATGTATAACCAACAACGCTCTCGGGCATGTATCTGTTATCAAACATGGCATTGTAAGTGCGAACCGCTTTTTCGTTCCATTCCACGTAATCGATTGACTTGTGACTTATGCCTAGATTAATCAATGCTTTTCTGGGCGCTCCGATCCCTCCAAACAATTCCAAGATTTTAACCATTGCCTTTCCTCCTAAAACCATCCATTCCGCTCAATTTGCATATACGCTTCCTTAGCACACGGTGAGCAATAATGCTTGTTATCGGCTGCAACCGGATTCTCTTTGCATTCGATGCAGGTTTTCATAATGGTCCACTCTCCCATTTATGCCGGCCGTTTCCATGTAATTTAACGATGTGGCCCCCATCCAAGTTACACGTCATACAAAACAAGTCATTGCACTTTTTGCGCTCTTTCACGCATTGTTTTTGGATATACGGAGAAACATATCCGTCATATGTTATATACGCTGATTTTTTTGTTATCCCGCAGCTCTTGCATTTATACCGTCTCATTCCGCATCACTCTCTAATGCTTGACGTGCTTTTTCTCCTCCGTCATCTTGTGCTTCACACCTATAATCAGGCCAATAATCAGACCCTCTATTTTCTTTGTGCCATATATAATCGTCAGCATAAAACTCCAACGCTTTCCGATAACGCTTGTTTTGACGTCTTATGTCTATATAATCGGAATCCAAATCCGCAAATGCCTTGTCGTCCAAGTGCCATTGCTCGATAAGCCACAACCAATGTTCATAAAATTTAGTCCCTTTCAATAGTGATACATCTAAATTTTCCATCTCTCTCATCCGTTCTTTACTCATGGTCGACATCCTTTCTGTCGTGAGAAAAACAAGCTACAGCATATTTACTCTTGATAGTTGACCAATTCACAAGACTGTATTCTCCACCACTGTACAATTTCACGTATAATTCTGTAACTTCTACCACTGCAAAAATATATTTATCATAATATAATATGTCATCCTCTTTTAGTTCCCAAGGCTCACGCCCGTGCCTAGCCCACCATCTACGCTCTTTTTCTTTGGCGATTTCTTCTGGGGTGGCGTGGCGAATTTCACCGCTAATCATAAGTTTATTGATGTATTCAACATCATTTTCAAATCCACTATTCCAATGAACAACCCCGCCGTTTACCTCGCCAATATCATACGTGTAAATGTGGGACAGATAATCACCATCATTAATTTCTGGTTCTACTTCATAGCCGATATATAGAGCACGTAAAAATTTGTCTAATGAAAGTTCATTAAGGCATTTATTATTTCCATACTCCCAACCTTTGATATGACATTTAACTAATATTACTATTTCTGTACAGGTCGATTCTTTTTCAATCGCATCTGCCTGCTCCTGTGTAATCTTCACTTTTCCACTCATTTCTCCCGCTCCCTTTTAATTTTCTTCCGAAGCCGCCTATTATCTTTCCTAAGCATGTAAATCTCGTCCAGAATCGTTTCCATTAGCTTGCGCACCCTTTTGGTTGGCAATGACGTATAACGCTCACAAAGGTCATTTAATAGATTAATAGCTTCATCCGGTTTCATTTTCCGCACCTCTGATGCCTGGGTAAACCTCACACCCATACGTCCAAATATTGAGTGGTTTTGTACGCAATATCTGCTCGTCACTCATGCCATTTTCGACCATGCTGCGGAGTTCTCCGGCCGTTAGGTCTTTGCCAACTTGCTTGGACATCCTAGCCAGAAACAACAGCCTGTCCTCGTCGTAAGTCTCAACATCAAGCACCTTGGATTTCAGCCGCTCATTTTGTAGGTCATAGCAGCTATTGCACAAAAAGGTTCCTGTTCTCTTAACACCTAGATTCACTGGTCGAGTTTTACAATCAATACAAATGTATTTCTTTCTGCCTCTTGACATGGTACATCCCTCACTTCTCTCGGAATGCCAGCTCCCGAGTTAATTTGTTTTTGATATGCAGATGCACAATCGCCAGCAAAACCTCGTACTCATTGCGCCGGATGCGCCTTGCTATGTCCGTCACCCACATCCCGTCATTGTGCATGTCCTTGATTTCTTCCAGCTGTTCCTTACGAAAAACAAACTCCAAGTCATCTAAGATAATCGTGTAATCTCTTTTGCTAGCCTGTGGCAGCAATGGCATCGCTTGTCCGACAGTATTCATCAAATTTCACCCGCCATTCTTCGTATCGTTTATCTGCAGCCGCTCTATCAAACTGGCAATTGCTATCCGGGCATGGTGTAAATTCGACAATTCCCGGATGCGCTGGATCCCTGTTTGCAATGCCGCCGGTTCCGTTGCATAGGCACATTAGATAGCACCTTCTAACAGTTCCGGATTTTCGTATATGTTGCCAATAACTTTCATTTCATCATCATCACTAAAATAAATAGCGGCAAAGGCATTTGCTCCGTATCCGTCATATTCAGGTAAATCAAACGCTGGGTATTCCTCTCCTCCCCAAGTGACTTTTGAAATAATGGGTGCATCTAAATACCCGCTAGTTATTTCGATAATATCCCCTTCATAAATCTCAACGCCGTTCTTGTCTTTTAGTCCGGTGTATTGCCTTAAGATAACCCTTGGCACTTGTTTATCACTTCCCGGGACAACTGTTTTCCTATGAGTGGATTCTCGTATTTCGGTGTACCAGCCGCCCTTTTCATGGTCCACCTTTGCCGTTACTTCTGCGTGAGTTTTACCACCTATATCTATAAATTTAATAGTTTCAACATCGATCATTCTCTGTTGCTTATTTAGCCAAGCTTGATATTTAATCTCCCTCATTCTCAAAACTCCTTCCGCCTGTAATCAGGCCCATTCATCGCTATAATTTCCGTGTTCTCCATCATCCGAGAAAAGTTTCGCTCGTTTATCTTAATGCGCAATTCCTTGCTGTTTAGGTTCGTCGTGTAAATAGTTGCTTTTCCCGCCCTATCATCCAGCACTTCAAACAATTTAGTGCTTACCCATTCGGTGTGGTGCTCTGCCCCGATATCATCCAAGACCAGCAAGTCTACTGATTGAATAGCCTCTAGCAGCTCGTCCTCGGTGATGCCGTTATTGTTGTACGTATCTTTAATCTTTGTAAGTAGTTTAGGCAGTGACAAAAACAAGCAATTGTACCCTTGCTCCATGAGTGCTTTAGTAATAGCGATAGACAAGTGGCTTTTTCCGGTTCCGTAATTCCCATGCAACAGCAGGTTTCCTTTGCCATTGAAATTGCCAATATATTTCTCGATGTCCCGCTTTGCTTGCTCCAGTTCCTTGGTTGGTGGAATGTAATTGTCCAATGTAGCAGTCTGCAGCGACTCATTAATCAGTGAGTAATAATCAAATTCATTCTTGATTTTTCGCAGTAATGCTTCTTCCTTTCGCTTCATTGCCTCCTTGGCCAGTTTGATGTCCGGGCAGATGCAGCCATAATTGGCAGTGATTTTCTCGCCTTTGTACGGGCCCATAGGGATAACCATTTCTTTTTGTTCGACTTCCTGTAGGCAGTTCTCGCATTGAAACGTCTTGATAAGCTTTTCCTCCGGCTTTCGCATAAACTCTCTTGCAGGGTCCAATGCAGCACCTCCTAAAACCCATAGTCATAATTGTCGTATTGTGATTCGCTTCTGTTCATAGGCACGACATTCTTCTTTTGGCTTTTATAATTATTTCGATTCTTAAATTCCAATTCATGTTTCCTTGCATCTTCAATCGTCTTTACACCAGCCTCACGCCAATTTTTTAAGATGCCTTCTACAAAGTTGATTCCTTTGGCTTCCGCTTTTGCAGCTGTTTTCATGGCAGCTAGCAATATCTCATTTCCAAACTCGTCGTAAAACTGTTGCAGTAATTCCAGGTTAAAAGGAGATTCGGTCAATCCTTTTTGTAGATTCGATTGGTAAAAAGTCATGACTTCGGAAAATTCCGGGTCGGTACTACTACTAAAATCATTATTAACATTCTTTACATTCTTATTATTGTTCTCACTGCGTTCTGACTCCGTTCCATCTGCGTTCTTTCTCCGTTCCAAGTTGTCACTTTTATAATTGTCTAACCCTTGGTATGACTCATAATTGACGACAGTGAATAGTGTTCCCAGTTCGGTGTCCTCGATTTTCAATCGATTTTCTTCGACTAACGAGTCAACCTTCCTTTTGATAACAGAAAGTGAGTATTTTTTGATGCTGCGATTTTCCACGTATTCAAGATCTTCCTGTAAATTTCGGTACGAACGTAAAAATTGTCCTCGCTTCAATTTCATCCCAGCAGTTACTGTTCCTTCTTTTGAGAAAACCGCATTTCCATATATATAAAAGAAGATCCTGAATTTTGGAATGTCGCTCCAAATGGGGTTTTCGAATATGTTCCTGCTAGTTTGAAACGCCCCTTTGTTCATCTATCTCACCTCACAAATAGCAAATCTATCCTTTACTTTTGTTACGTAATATTCTGGGTACCTTTTCATGTACTGTAATATCAATCGTTGCAACTCTTTTTTATCGTCCCCTGCCTGGTCAAATATCCACCTAGGCAGAAGGACTTTTCTTTCATAAAACATTGTTATTTCTCAATCGGGAACTCGGTTTGTTCTTCTTCCTGTACTTCCTCGTAATCAGCATCCACGATATCTATATCTTCGTCTGTAGAATCATCAGGACTTTTTACATCTTCAACATAAGCCTTTTGCATATCTATTGAGAGAATCCCCCACTTGTTAAGCATATTTCTTACCACTGTCTTCATAGCCATCGCATCATAATTTTCTTTCCAAACAAAACCCGATTTACTAAATCTGTTCTTATGCCGTTCAATTTCTTCTTTTGACCAGTAAACTGTCTTTCTAAAGCCATTTACCAGTTCGAAATATCCTGTGTAACCGATAATCTTATCTGATACTTTTTGATCAAAATCGAGCTCAATTTCCTCCGTCAAACGGTTCCAGTTAACTAGCTCGCCCTCATATACCTCAATCACGTTTATATTTCTGTATTGCCCAGTTCGCAAAGCCAGTTGAATAAATCCTTTGTACCCAATTTGAAATGTAGCTTTATTACCATAAGGTACTACCCATGCATAACCTAAGTTTTTATCAATAGGAAGGTCTAATGCCGCTGCAACCATTGCACTTGAAACGACACTCATCTGATCGCATTTTTGTAAGTTCGTATCACTGTTCACCAAGTTGATAACACTAGCCATAAACTGGGGCGCTTTCTTTCCTAGCGTTTCTTCAAAACGATTTTTGACACTATCAGCGCCCATTAATTGTTTTATCGTATATCCCTGTGGCGTATTCTGATTTCCGTTTCCTTTATTTGCAATTTGATTCTTTAACGTTTGATTTGTGGCCATCTTATCCAATCTCCTTTATGCCGAATCTACGGCTTGTAGTCGTTTTTAATACCGAGTTATATACATCAGGGTATTTGCTCTTTAAAAGCTTTGTATCGACTCTATTTGAGCCCACTGATTTCCAATTAACTTGGTAGTTTTGAACAAATCCTATTTCAGCATCTTCCAATTCCTGTTTCAGCTTGTTTTCAGTTTCTTTCGCCAGTTCTTCAAGCTGTTTAATGTTTTGTTTTAATTCGAGATAATTATCAATTCGTCCCTTATGTTCAAATGCAAGATCAATTGTTTTGTTTGGATCCGATTTTTTGTATCGTTCTTTTAGGAACTTTTCCGCAGCACTTGAACCATCCAAAGCAGGCGGCACATTACCAAATACATGATGATTCCAGAAATGAACCTCTGCATTGAAAATCATTTGTATAAGTTCCTCGTCACGCTTGATGTCTTTCCATATAAACTTCTGTCCTCCAATTAGAACCGCTATATAAGCATGTTCATAACCTGTCACACCCAAATAATGCTGCACTTGCACTAGGTAAGAATCAGGTATTTCATCGCTCTCCCAGTCTTTTGCAAGGAATGCGCTAGCAGTCTTACATTCTAGTACCGCTGATTCTCCAACAACTTTCCTGTCAATGTTAGCTGTGATGAACGAATGCTCCGGATGTTGTAGCATAAAGTTATTGCGGCGTACTTTTTTACCTGTCCGCACCTCAAACTCCTTTGCAACCATATCCTCAAGTAAATTCCCAAAATAAGCAGCCTCTCCAGCAGTGTCATCCAAGCTTGATTGACCTGTTTTTTCAAGCCATAATTCAAATGGTGTTTTATACTTATTTAGTCCAAGAATGATAGATGCATCTGATCCACCTATTCCTTTGGTTCGTTCTTTCAGCCACTCTTGATGAGTCATTTCAGCTGTGTTTTTGACCATGTCATATCCTCCTTGTACCTATCTTTAAAATTGGTTATAATAAAGATAGGTTGATTTGATTAGTGAACCTTTTACATGTGAACCGTTTTGAGACCTTTGCGCCAACAAGGGTCTTTTTATTTTGCAATTTTGTAATCAGCACCAAGACGTTCCAGCACCTCTCTTGTTTCATACATCAGTTCATGTTCAACAAAATATTCATCGTTTAACATCAACACTTTATCCCCTCTGTAAATCTCGTATCCTAGCGAATCAGTACCTACAAAGTCGTTATCGTAACCGTATGGGTATCCGGTAGCTTCAATCTCCATAATCATTGGATGGTCCATTACCTTGCCGCCTCCCTTTCTGCTTTCATGTTAATTACATTCATTAGAAAATCCGTTTCTACACAATTTGTTCCGTTTATTTGCGCTGCTTCCGCTCTTTCTCGATGCTCATTCAAACATCAGCCCTTCCATGATGTAAATTGCGACTATAAAGCCTAATACTGCCAAGTAAGCATATCCATTAACTAAAAGGACGCCCGAACCCAACGACACTAGCAGTGATGCTAATTTTTCCATTTTTAAGATCCTCCTTTTGTTTCTGCAGCTTGTCCAATTCTTTTAGTGACCGTGTGACGTTTTCTAAGAATATTGCGGCCCCAATATAATCGTTATTTGCAATACGTTTATTAGCTTCTTCTGCGCAATAATTGGCACATCTGGTTTCATCGTCCATTTGCTCCGTGATAGTTTTCATACGATCCCTCCTAGTAAAATTGTTCCTGCTATTGTTGATGCACTTGTAACTAAGTCCAACGCTTGCTGCAACACTCCAACATCAAGTCCTAATATTGCAGCCGCGAGCAATTCTTGATTCTGCGTAATGCCTGTCCATCTTAATAAGTCGGCTGCTTTTAATTCGTATTTCTCAGCTTCTAACCGGGATATATTACTGATGGACATGTGTAGTTCTAGTGCCATATCTTCTTGGCTCATACCAGATCCTTTGCGCATTTTCTTTAACATTGATCCGAACCGCGTAATGATTTTAAACACCCCCTTTTTTGCTGTATAAGCAAATTTGCTTCTGGGGCAAAGACAATTGATATGGATTGTATATAATAGATTCATAACCTCTTAGATGGCCTGGTACGGATAATCCATATTGACCTCTCCCGCATTTTGATTCGTAGCATGCAGCCATTCAAAGAACGCCTTTGTCGGCACCCTCGGATGCCCCAACTCACGATTTACCGGGAAATCTCGGCGATGGAATAATTCAGCGCATTTACTTTCGCCGATCCCCGTCAAATCCATAAACTGTTTCCTCGTCATTAGGTGTGGCAACTCGTTTTGCTTTAATTCTTGTACCAATATAGGGACGATTTGCTGCACCACCTCATTTGCCAATGATTCTGTAAATTCTTTGCTGAACTCAACGTTTAGCATTAGATCACCCCCTGTTTCACGTCAAATTCTTCTATTAACTTTTTAGCTATCACAACTTGACCTCGGCCGGTTACGAATGTAGTAACTGATTGTACGTCTCCATGAGTCCTCGTAACTAAAGTGGTAGTAGTATCAAATAATCCTTGCTCCAAGTACTTTTGTTTCGGTTGATTTCGTTCACGTCCAGACTTAATCAGATAACCTTTATCGCGCAACCAAGAAAACAACTTATTTCTGCCTATATTAATTCCGTGCTTGTCATACATAAGCTTTGCAAATGCACCTACATTTATGGATGCATCTGAATTAGCTACGACTTTTCCGAAAGTTGTATAAGGTTGGTCTCGCTCAATTCTTCCTTCTAACTGCACTATCTTTTGCTGTTGAATTTCCATTGCTCTTTGAACGATCATTTCCGGACTATTCCATAACTTTTCGACATGAATGAAATACTGACGGGCTTGTTTACCTCTTTCGTTACGTTGAATCATTGATATTTCTTTTGCCATGTCGATCGTCATTTCGTGATCCATAAAGGTGGTATTATTCCCTTGAGCTGTTAGTCTTTTTTGGCTAATAGCTATATAATCAACGCCTTCTACAAACCCATACTCACTCATTCGCTCAAACCATTTCGTGTACTGACTTCCAATTTCTAAAAACTCATGTAAATCACGACCGCTAAATTTCACTGTTCCATCCTTTTTCTTTTGCATTGGAATTAATTCATTCATTTTCATTTCCTCCTTTGGTTATTTATACCTATGTCGTATAATGACGACAGGGGGGGTGAAGCATATTGACTTACAAAGAATCGATTGAAAGCGAAATACGTAATTTGTTTAAAGTCGCTCCCAAAGGTACTACCGAATACACATTGGAGCATTTTAATCAACAAGGTGTTGCTGATGCAGTGAACTATTTTCATTCAATCAATCCCGATTTAATTCAAGAAACACAAGTGGATTATACTGGCACCGCACCAATCGTTATAATGAAATAATTTCTAATTCCCTTTCTGGTACGAAGGACGTTTTTCGATTCCCAAGGCTTCACAAACTTCCTTCGTTGCCAAATGGGGATTATAGATCACAAATATTTCTGGTTTCCCACTTGCCGGAAGCGAAATTTCAAAGGACGAAATGCCAGCTCCGTTTCTACAGTACTCATCGTTCGCAGTAATTTTAATTCCGTTTATAGCTATAGACCCCTTTCGGGAATGTTCCTGACCGTTCATGTTAATTTTGATGTCTTGCAATTTATCAGTTGGTATTTTTCGTTTTATATTGTTCATTAAACTACCTCCTCCTTAATTTCCTTTTTAGAATACGAATTAGACAAAAAAAGATTACTAAAAGGTATTCCAAGTATTTTAGAAACCATCATAAGTTCTTCTGGTTTGAACTTATATTGACCCGCCTCTCGTTTCCAATACACAGACCCATTGGCTAAGTTAAGCTTTGAAGCCATGTCGTTTATAGTGTAATTTTTATCAATTCGTTTTTCCTTGATGACTTCCAAGTTCATTTTCATGAAGTTCACCTCTTTCTAAATATCTAAATTGGAAATTCTATATTCATTATATAAATTCCATTTTGGAAAGTCAAGGGTGTTTTAATATCTTTTTTAGAAATTAGGTTGATTTCTTTTTTAGAAAGTTTAAAATGTTGGTATAGAGACGTTTATAAGGAGAGTCCAATTATGGATGTAGGACAGAGAATTAAAAAACTAAGAGAAAGTTTAGGGTTAGAGCAAATGGAATTGGCGCATAGGCTGAATATTTCCCAGAGTAAAATGAATAAGATTGAGACTGGATTCCAAAAAAGAATTGAGCCCGATATCTTGGTTGATTTATCAAATATCCTAGGTGCGACAGTAGATTATATTGTGGGTAGATCTGACAACCCCGAATTAACCGAGCAAGAATCTTTCGAAGCGTTCATTAAAGACCCAGAATTACGACGTTGGCACAAAGAACTTCCTAAATCAAAAGAGGAAGATTTGGCAAGGTTAAAACGTATCTGGGAAGCTTACAGAGATGACGAATAACACTGCTTTTATAGCGGTGTTTTATTTTCAAATCACGGTTCCATGATTTAACATATATATGAACAATATTACTTAGGGGGCATTAGCATGGTATTAGGTCTTTTGGGATTCCTTGGTGTTATCATTTTTGGAATCATGTGGATAGTTTCGTTAATTAGAAAAAATGGTAAAGCTAAGAGGAACATTATTATAACTGGAATCTGTTTCTTACTATTCATTGTTGGTGTAGTAAATTCAAGTAATTCGAATGATGATGACAATGCTAAAGACGAGGACAGAGTTGAAGAAACCTCGGCGGATCAGAAAGATGATAGTAGCAAGAAAGATAAGCCGACAGAGAAAGATGAATCTAAAAAAGAGAAAAAGAAAGATGAAAGAAATATAGCTGAAAAACTTCAAGAAGATGACGATAATGTTGATGAAGCATCTATAGAAGACGGTGTGTTAACACTTAAAACGGAAGGGAAAACGACATTTAGTGAAAATACGTTATTTCACAGTGTTTATGATTTATTCGAAGCAATGCACGAAGGCTTTAATGACAAGGATATAAATAAAGTTGAAGTGGCGCTAACCACTACTATGGTAGATGCTAAAGGAAACGAATCTGACGATGATGTAATAACGTTTGAATATTCAAGGGAATCTTTCGAAGAACTAAATTACGATAAATTTTCAGAAATGGCATATGGTCAGCAATGGAGAATATTAAATGAATCTGACTCATATAGTATCCATCCTGGTATTTACAAAAACTTGAAGGATGAGTATACAAACAATTTAAGTCACGGAATGGCTAAATAGAAAACCTTTTAGGTGTACTATTATTTGTGCACCTTTTATGTTATTCTAAAATAGAACACTTGTTCGTGAAGGGATGATTTCATGGGATGACTGAACTCGTTATAAGCAGATTTTATAGGTCCCTTTTAGTAACGGACCCAAAGCAATTATCAGCAAAAAACATCGCCCCCCTAATTGGGATAGAATTACGCGAATGGGAATTTTCAAGTGAATTAGTTGATTACAAAGGAAAGTATAAGGTCTTTATCAATGAAAATTTAAACAGACCACAAAAATGGCAAGACTTTGGACATGAGATGAAGCATTACTTTTATGATGGAGGCAGCCAGGTTTATTTAACGGAATCATTTAAACACTACCAAGAAGTGAAAGCGGATTATTTTGCGTACCATTTTTGCGTGCCGACATTTATGCTGCAGCAATTAAAGGAGGTGACTGCCCATGATATAGCAAGGACATTTAATGTAGAGTTTGATTTTGCGCTAAGGAGATTGGATATGTACAAAAGCAGTGTGATCGCTGCTGCGGAATCAAGTGTTGTTTACAAGTAGGGAGGATAGGATTATGCATTGCAGAAGGGTTAAAACAAAAACAGGAGAAGTGTGGGCTTGTGTAGACGATGGTCCACGTAATCCGGTAACGGGAAAGAGAAGACAAATAGAAAGACGTGCCAAAACGCAAAAGGAAGCAAAAAAACGTGTGGAGGATGTTATTGAATCACTAAAGGAGGATGGCATTGATAAAAGCATAGCCCCACATATGACATTCGAAAAAATAGCAAGTAAATGGCTGCAGGTATATGCTGCGACAGGCGTTAAGCGTGGCACTGTCCGCATACGTGAAAAAGAAATAAAGATATTAAATAAACATTTTGCCAAAACGCCTATATCAGAAATCAATCACTTTATGTATCAAAATACGTTATTAAAGTTAGATGAACAAGGATATGCTAAAAACACTATAAACGGCGTTAACACATGCGCAAATATGATTTTCAAGTATGCTAAAAGGAACAAGCTAATAAAGGAAAATCCGCGGGATGGTGCTGTGGTTCCAAAAAAATCATTAACTGTCGAGGATTTGGAAACAAATAAGATTGAGGAAACATATTTTGATAGCGATGAATTAGATTTATTTTTGGACGCTGTTTTAAAAATAGGTCTGGATTTAGATAAGGAAAGATTTTTTACATTAGCATTCTCCGGGATGCGCCCGGGAGAATTAATCGCATTAAAAAAGCCTGATTCGAATTTTAAAGAAAACACAATTAGAATTAGTAAAACGTTGTATAACGAAAACAACAACATGAAAGAGTATATACTAGAAACAACTAAAACAAAAAAAGCCAGGATTATTGATATGGATGAAGCTATAATGAAAATGCTTAAACAACTAGTGCGCAAAAACGATAAACACAAATTGAAATACAGAACTGTATTGGAAGATTTCCATGATAAAGATTTTCTTTTTCAGCGTCATAACGGCTATCCTTTTGTAATAAAGACAATATCAACGAGAATGAAGAGAATTTTGAAGTATGCTGACATAAAGAAAGATTTAACGCCACACTCTTTTCGCCATACGCATATTTCGATGATGACAGAATCCGGCGCTGATTTACCTACGATTATGGAACGGGTTGGTCATGAGGATCCGGATACGACTTTAAAAGTGTACACTCATGTTACAAATAAAATGAAAGTTAAAACTCTGAATAAAGTATCAAATTTGCATCAAGATATATTGGCTAAAATAACAAACTAAAACAGTTTAAAAAAGAAATGTTGGGGAAATGTTGGGTTTTAACTAAAAAGACAGGGATTGCATGCCGCAACCCCCGTCAATACAATCCTTTAAAAAATATGTTACATCATGCCCGGCATATTTTACCCCGTTTCCCCAGACTTTTTCTGACTCTTTCATCTTGTCTATCCATCTATTTAACGGCATTTTATCCCATAAAACACTTTCCCGGTTGTTGGGTTTTGTTTTTCGTTGTTGGTTTTTTGTTGGGTTTCCTCTTGTTAGATTAAATCCACATCAATAACATCATCAAAATGCAAAACAGCCTTTTCCGTATAAATGCATTTATTTCTGCCGTCTATACCCAACAGATAGTCATCTGTAATTTTATAATCATAATCAGCAAAATACTTAATACGGACTGGCAAATCGTTTTCCAGTGCCTCCTGCAGCTTCAATCCATTTTCGGCTATCTGCTGCTCATCAAGAATAGGCTTTTCTTTTCTATCCATTTCCTTGTCCAAGTCCTTCAGCATCTGCACCTGTTCCGGCAGCATTAATGACGTCCACTTCATGGTGCCTCTATCATTTATCTCCATTTATACTACCGCCCTTTCATACACAGGAACAACTGCAAGCATGTTATTGATTTTAAATGTCCTCTTGGCACCACGCAGATAACAAAAAGCCGTAAATATGCTGCTGTTGATTTTAAGCACCCTTACCGTCCTCTTTGTTACACTTCCGCTATCATCCATGTACATAACACGTATCAACCTACTGCACCGGCAACATTTAATCAATTCATCGCGCACAGTTGTTCCCCTCCTTGATTTAAATTATAAGGGAACGGGGGTTCTCTTTCAAGTCCAAAAATATGGAAAGATATAAAACACTAAAAAAGAAGGGATTTCACATTTTTTGTCGAAGTAATATAAATAGACTCTTGAAAGGGGTCATCCTGCATGAATCCAATCCTTTTAGAAATTATTTTAGACATAGAACAAAAATTGCGACGAAGATTAACAGCGAAAGAATATAAATTTGTAAAATGGATGGTGGAAAAACAATTGAAAGGTTAGTGAAAGTAGTTGGATAAGATTTCTGATGACATTTTGTTCGAGGCGTTAAAAAAAGCAAAAGAGCTTCAATTAGATTCTGATTTTATCAACATTTTAGAAGAAGAGGTAAAGGAAAGACAAGCTTTATTGTGTGTGTAATATCAGTTTGATTAGGAAGGTAATTGGGCCTTCTTTTTTTATTTGGCTATAAACTTCCAAGGCAGCATGCCGATATTAAAATAAAAGAAGCGAGGGCATTGCATGTGGATTGGTTCTTATAAATTAAGCAAGAATGTACATCCTCCCCACTATATAAATGAGTATATACATCAGCACGTGGATGAACTGTATCGACATATAAAGCGAGAATTGTCCAATCAATACACGGTGGTATTGGATAAGAGTAAGCAAAGCGAGTCCTGTTATTTGACGATTTTTAAGGATAGCGAGCAAGTGAGGATATCTTTCAGGAATCACGAAGGGATGCTTGGGAGTTATGATTGCGGTGTGTATTTATGGAAGTTTAAAACGTGGGAAGAATGTGAGAAGTACTTTTTTAAGAAGATGCTACCTAACATATTGGATAGAATGATTAGTTGAGGGCTGCGGCTCTCTTTTTTAATTTATGGGAATATTTGTTGTTTTATAGTAAAATAGAATTAGTTTTAAGGAGATAAAAGAGAATATTAAAAAGATAAAACATAATCGTTGGGGGAATTTTTCTTGAACAACTTAGAAGAAAAACTGTTAAATAAAAGTAAAGAAGCTTTTATTATGGGAATTGAGATATATAATAAGCCAACAATAAAATATAGGGTGGAAGGTTTTAGTTTTTTTATTTGTAACGCTTGGGAATTGATGCTCAAATCACATATGATAAAAAAACATGGAGAAAACAGTATTTACTATGAGGATAACCCTGAACGGACAATTTCATTGGAGTATACTATAAAAAAGGTATTTACGAATGATAAAGATCCTCTACGATTAAATCTTGAAAAAATAGTAGAACTAAGAAATACAAGTACTCATTACATTACCGAAGAATATGAAATGGTTTATATTCCTTTATTTCAATCGTGTGTCATTAACTTCTCGGAGAAAATGATGGAATATCATGATTTTGATATTACGATACTTATTCCTCAAAATTTTTTAACTTTGAATATAAGTATGCAAGCAATTGAAGATGCGACTATAATTGCCAAATATCCAGAAGAAATTGCAAATAAATTAATTGAAAAAACAGGAGAGATTGAAGAGTTAAGCATCATTCAAAATGAGAAGTTTGCATTAAAAATTGTACACCAGCACTATATAGTAAAAGACGAAAATAAAGCCACGTCTAAGGTTAAGGTTGATAACACAGCGGAATCCAATGTTAAAATTATTAAAGACTTAAAAGATCCAAATCAGACTCATCCATATAATGTAAAAAGAGGAATTGAAGCGATAAACAAAAGGCTGAGAAAAATAAACATTGATATAAAATTAAATCAATATACATTTTTGTTATTCGCAGATTACTATGGCTTAAAAGCTAAGGAAGAATACTGTTACATTTATAAAGGTGGTAGTAATCCACTTTATTCATATTCACACCAAGCAATAGATTTAATAGTTGATGAAATAAAAAAAGATCCTGAAAATATAATTCAAAATCTAAAAAAATTGATTAAAAAAAGATAACCCCAGGGGCAAAGGAATTCTAAGCGCCTACGAGCGCCTACTCCCATTCGGGAACCCAGCCTTATCCATCACGAGTTATCTTTACTATATATAGTATATAATAAATTTTTAATTATGTACACAAATTTTCTCTTTTTTAATGAAAAAGTTCAGAAAATATTCGGATCACACTAAATACATAAACCCTCTTTAATGGAGCTCCTGAAAAGGAGCTCTTTTTCGCTTGATACATTAACCTAACTGGGTTAAAATATGACGTAGAGAGGTGATTGCTATATGAGTTGTCAAAGAATTGATTTGACCGATCGCTATTTTGGAGAACTGCACGTAATTGAACTTAGCGAAAAACGCGGAGAAGGTGGAACTTGGCTCTGGAAATGCGAATGCACTTGCGGAAATATAATACATGTGTACAGTTATGCTCTGCTCCACAATCACTACAAATCTTGTGGCTGCAAGCGCGATTTAAAACGTGATGCGGGTGTAAAAAAACATATCAAAGCAGATACAATTGACGGCACTCGAAAAAGCGCCCTCAAATCAAAGCTGCATAAACATAACAAATCAGGTCATAAAGGAGTGTCTTGGCTCCCAAGTCGCAAAAAATGGCGTGCAAACATCGGATTTAAAGGTAAGCAAATATCATTAGGATATTTTGACAAGGTGGATGACGCTATTGCCGCACGAAAAGCAGCGGAAGAAAAATACCATAAACCATATTTGGAGGATAAGGAAAATGAAAATTGATGATTATATGACACCGAATGAGGCGGCACACCGTTGGGGTAAAAACACTGATACAGTTAAAAGCAAATTAAAACCGTCGCTTAATAAGGATGAGATAGAAAATATGATTGCTCAAGGTCTGATAAAATATTTTATAGAACCCGGAAAAAAGAACAGATCATGGATTATCTCCAAGGCCGCAATGGAATATTGGTTTGGAAAAGAAAAAGTATAAAACACTTGACTCTTTAACCTAATTAGGTTATAATATAATTAGAAGGTAAGGGAGAGGGGAGATTGTAAGTGGATATTAAAAAGGTTGTACAAACAATAATAGAAAATGAAATCGAATATTTTGGAGT
>RWZE01000042.1_pt1 | contig 46483 bp, 74 predicted proteins | sample 2187721 | NCBI WGS metagenome assembly RWZE01 (sample SAMN10531867, study PRJNA481165) | viral metagenome | isolation source: viral particles purified by filtration and ultracentrifugation from about... | host: Nasonia giraulti 16.2 | place: USA:Tennessee | collected 2011-04-01
ACAGCGACAGTCACACAAATCTACAAAATAATTTAAAAAACTCACTTGTAGGCTGTCGCTTGTTGAAAACTTGGTATTAACACACAGTCATCGTGACAGGGGAATAGCGATGGTTAGTATCAAGTTTTGAGCAATGGCTCAAGAAAGGAGTCCTACTCTCAAACAGTCAAATAGGACTTCCTTCTAAAAATAGTTTTGAAATTAAACTTAATGCACGCTATCGGAAAATAGTAGTGCGAGCGAATCAGTATCGTGGATATATTATATGGCATGCTGATGTGTCATGTAGATAACAGACAGAACGTATAGCTTTCAAGGGGCTATGCGTTTTTGTTTTATAAATTATAGAAACGAGGAATAGAAATGAAATTTGAACAAGTATTACCACTATTAAAAGAAGGACAAAAAGCTTTTAGAACAGGTTGGAATGGTCGTGGAATGTTTGTAGTTCGTCAAAAAGGCTATCCAGAAGGTATCCCTTGTAATAAGCAAACTGCTGAAGCGTGGAATTTGGATGAAGGTGATTTATTTAAAGTGCATCCGTATTTACAAATTAAAAACGCTGATGGAACGCATGCTATGTGGGTACCGTCAATTGGTGATATTTTTGCAGAAGACTGGGAAGTAATCAGATAAACTTTTAACTAACTCACGCTACTCTCAAAGGTTCGTGAGTTTTAATATCTGCTGATAAACAAAACTATAAAATTTAGAGGAGGAATGTCTCCAGTTTGTTTCATTCAATCAGCGGATGACAATATGCGCTAGAGGTTATCAAAATAACTTGTTGATTTCTATAAGCCTCTTAGCGCGAGGAGGGAATAGAATGAAGTCAAAAGTAGAGCTAAATAGTAATGGTGTCAATTATTTATGTAAAGGCGAAATTCCTACAGTAATTGAAAAAGGAACTTTGAAAACTAAAATGAGTACCGAACGCGGTAAAGGTACTAATATGTTTGAAGTATCCAACGAGCTAATAAAATTGTGGTTCACTTAGTCATGAAACAAAACTATTTCTATATCTGCAGAAAGCATAACTACGTTAGAGGACTGAATGCAGATTATTCAAGAGTAACGATATCATCAAGTTATACTAACGGATTAACCATACTAGAATTAAGCAGACAGGCGACTGATGAAGAGGTAGATCATCATGAGCTTGTCTTTTTGTGTCGTGGTAAAAATATCTCTGACGACGTAGTTAAGAAAAGTATTGAGAGGTACTCATAATGAACCAAAGATTGCGAACAGATTATTATTACAACCTCGATTTACTAGAACATATTGAAGTAGATGTGTTTCCTATTATCAGAAAAACTGAATACGCTCCAAATGGGATTATCGGATTTAACTATATCAAAACCAAAAAACAATATAACGATTGTGTGCATTTCTACCTAGATGATTATCAATTTGAAAGAGTGTGGAACAGACCTGATTTTTACACTGAACAACTGATGCCCTTTGATAGTGCGTTTACACCTGACTTCAGTCTGTATCTAGATATGCCTATGCCGCTACAAATATTTAATACTTATAGAAACAGATTGCTTGGAGCTTACTGGCAATCGAGAGGCATGACGGTCATACCTACACTCTCTTGGAGCGATGATAAAAGTTATTCATTTTGTTTTGAAGGGATTGAACCAGGAGGAGTAGTAACTATATCTACTTTGGGTTGTGGTAAAGATTTAGGTGCAAAAGAACTATTTCTGAATGGTTTAGACGAAATGTTACATAGGCTAGAACCTAAGAAAGTTTTAGTCTATGGGAACGATATCGGGATAGACAATAGCAAATCAGATTTTATTTACTTTGAAAACGAAACTATCAAAAGGATAGAGAGGGGAAGACGTTAATGGGAGGCAGAGGAGCTTCGAGTGCTACAGCAACAAAAAGTGCGAACTTATCATCTGGCAGTTTTGTTGGGACAGGCAGTAAACAGACAGATAAACTAGTAAACGATGCGCTGAAAGAGTACAGAGGCATAGAAATAAATAATAAGTTAAAAGAGAATGTTGCTAAAAACTTTCTAGGTAACGGAAACGAGAATCCTTCACAGAAGTTAAAAGAAAGAATTAAGAAGATGCGAGAATACAATGATAGGGATATAAAAGATTCTAAAAACTTCAAAAGAGATTACGCCGAAAGAGAGAAGTATGCGAAACAACAAAGTGATCTAGCTACTAAGTACGCTAATGGAGACAAGAAAGTGAAAGCTGTAGATGTTAGAGGTCATTCATACGAAAAGATGTCAGTGCGCGCAGATAGACAAACAGCTAAAGCAGTACAACTTAATAAAGGGTTAACTGTAGCTAAGAGTGAGCAGAAGAACAGAGAGAAAAGAATAAACGATTTTAAAAATACGTTTCCTGATAAGGTTAGGTCGGAAGTTAGAAAAGCATTGCTTGCTGAAGATTATCTTAAAAAGAAAAGGAAAAAATAGGATGGTGATGGAAAGTTGGTTAAATTAAGCAGGAGATATAAAGAGTTTGCTGATGAGTACATCATCACAGGAAATAAGTATCAATCAGCAATTAAAGCGGGGTACAGTGAAAATTACGCTAAAAGCCAATCGTATAAATTGTTGGAAAATGTTGGAATACAAGAATACATGAAAGAAAAAACAAAACAGCTTCAAATAGACAAACATCTGACAATGGAAGAAGCATTAGCTATCACAGCTTCTATTGCTAAAGGTGAACCGCAACGCTTCGAAGTGGTCAATAGGCATCCTGAAACAAATGAAATAGTCACGAAAGAGGTTAGTGAGTATTCAGCAGGGTTTAAAGAGCGCAACCAAGCTTTAGAACATTTTTATAAGATTAACGCAGCGTTTATTGATAAGCAACAAGTTGAAAATATTGTAACACCTACTTTCGTCGATGACATAAGCGGTGATGAAGATGGCTAAAAAATTATCTGAATTTTTACCTGAAAAATTCCATTCGGTTTGGCGAGCCTCTTTGAACTCTGAAATACTTAACGTTGTCTGCAAAGGCGGGCGTGGCTCTGGGAAATCGTCAGATATAGCGCATATCGTTACTCAACTACTTATGAGATACGCTGTCAACGCCGTTGGTATTCGTAGAGTTGATAACACTTTAGAGCAATCAATATACGAACAGATGAAGTGGGCTATAGCAGAGCAAGAAGTCACTCATCTGTTCAAATTTAACAAATCGCCGTTGAGAATAACATATATCCCTAGAGGTAATTATATGATTTTTAGAGGGGCACAAGATCCAGAACGTATTAAATCGTTAAAAGATAGCAGATTCCCTTTTGCGATTGGTTGGATTGAAGAACTAGCGGAATTCAAAACAGAAGACGAAGTGACGACTATCACTAACTCTCTACTACGGGGAGAATTGGGAGATGGTCTTTTTTATAAGTTTTTTTATAGTTATAATCCACCGAAAAGAAAACAATCGTGGGTTAATAAGAAGTACGAAACATCATTTCAAGCAGATAATACGTTTGTACATCACTCGACATATAAAGATAATCCGTTTATATCAAGGGAGTTTATAAGCGAAGCGGAAGCGACTAAACAGCGAAATTTGAGACGTTATGAGTGGGAGTACGAAGGGAAAGCAATCGGTTCAGGTGTTGTACCGTTTGACAACTTACAAATTGAAAAAGGCTGTATCACTGATGAAACGGCATCTAATTTTGATAACATCAGGAATGCGGTCGATTTTGGGTATGCTACTGATCCGTTAGCGTTTGTTAGGTGGCACTATGATAAAAAGAAAAACGGTATTTATGCCATAGATGAACTTTACGGTCAAAAAATTAGTAATAGGGAGTTTGCTAAGTGGGTTCATAAAAAAGGTTACCAGTCAGATGAGATATTCGCTGACAGCGCTGAACCTAAATCTATTGCAGAACTAAAGAGTGAACATGGTGTTAAACGAGTTAAAGGGGTTAAGAAAGGTCCCGACTCCGTTGAGTATGGCGAAGAATGGCTTGATGACTTAGATTTTATATGTATTGACCCGTTAAGAACACCTAAGATCGCATGGGAGTTTGAAAATATTGATTATCAAACAGATAGAGACGGTAATCCTAAGCCTCGATTGGAAGACAAGGATAATCATGCTATAGATGCGACTCGTTACGCTATGTCAGAAGATATGAGAGCAGGACGCAAAGCGACAGTAACTAAGAAACCATCATTTATAAGATAGAGGTGATAAAGTGGCGATAAAAATTGATAGAGAGCTTGCAGGAAACATTGATAATCCTGATTTAAAAGTTATCTCTTATTGCATCAAGAAACATAAGCGAGAATTAGAGAGGCTTCAAAAGTTAAGTGATACTTACGATGGTGATCATGAAGTCCTTCAGAGGAATAAAAAGAGTAACAACGATTTAACTAATGTAATGGTTAATAATGCTAAGTACGTAACGGATATGAACCTAGGATTTATGTTAGGTAATCCAGTTGCATACACTCCCGGCGAAGGAAAGAACATTAACCCAGTCATTGAGTCGTTTGACGAGATGGGTGTAAAGAAACACGATAGAGAGTTAGGAAAAGATATATCTGTATTTGGGTATGGGCTAGAAATGCACTACTTAACTCTTTTGAATGATACGCCTGTACCGAGAATTAAATGTATTGACCCAAGAGGGATGTTTCTAGTCACTGATGATACGGTGGACGGACATCCTCTTTTTGCTGTTAGGTATATTGAAAAGTTTGATCTAGAAGATAAATCTATCGGCTACAACGTGGAAGTGTACACGCCTAATTGGTTTATTCTTTACCGGATAAAAGATTTAGAAATGAAAGAAGCTAGCAGATTAAAAATAACGCGCCATTTTTACTATGATGTTCCAGTTGTTGAATTTAGAAATAACGAAGAAAAGCAAGGTGACTTCGAACAAGCTATATCATTAATCAATGCTTATAACATTCTTCAATCGGATAGGATTAATGATAAAGAAGCATTTATTGATGCGATTCTCGTGTTATATGGATTTAGTTTAGAAGAAGATGATGGCGAGAGCCAAGAAAAGAAAGAATTGAAATCAGATGGCGAAACAGTTTTAAATGCTCCCTCAAAAGAAGAAGGTGCAGCGGTTGAGTGGTTAACTAAAACATTTGATGAATCTAGCGTGGATATTCTTTCTAAATCTATTGAAAAAGATATCCATAAGGTGACATACACGCCTAATCTGAACGATGAAAGCTTTGCAGGTAACATCAGCGGTGAGGCAATGAAATACAAGTTGTTTGGTCTGTTACAACTTTTAGTAACTAAAACAGGTTACTTTGAAGATGGATTGAAGAGAAGACTTCAGTTAATGCAAAACATCCTTAACGTATCTAATAGCGGAGTTGATGTATCTGGTACTAGAATCAGTTTTAAGCCTAATCTGCCTATTAACACATCTGATGTGATTGAGAACGTGATTAAGGCTTACGAAGCGGGTATATTACCGCTCGAAACACTATTGAGTTGGTTACCTGATATTGATGATCCATCTGAAGAGATTGAGAAATTAAAGATTGAGATAGAAGAGAAAATCAAACGTAATAAAGAATTGCTTGGTCAACCTGCACCGAGTCACAATGAGCAAGATGATAGACCAGAGGAGGAAGATGACGAATGAAAGAAGCTAAAGAGTTTATAAAATCTATAATCGTACCATTTAGTTCGTTAGCAGTAGTCATTGCTTTCTTTATGGTTCTTATAAGATTATTGGCGATGTTCTGGAATTGGTTAGGAGTGGTTATGTGATAACAGCTAGGTTTATAGAAAAGAATCAAAGGCGTTATGAGTTGTTTGTTTATGGCCATGCTAATTTCGATAGTTATGGTCAAGATATAGTTTGTTCTGCTGTTTCAGCTTTATCAACTGCTGTGCTTAATGAGATTCATGCATCTGGATTAAATGTAACAATGACTAAAACTTTTCATCCAGTACAAAATAATGAAATTCATATTGAATTGATAGGAACGCATCATGAAATATCTAATCAGTATGAAGTTAAGTTGTTAAATATGTTAAAAGTGAATCTCCAAGAAATCGAACAACAATACCCAGATAATATTAAGGTGGTGGTTGAGAGTGAGTGATAACAAACAAGAAGATTACGGGTTCTATTGGAATCCAGAAGAAAAGAAACTAATTATCAATGGTGAAGAACATACACATGTTTCTAAAGCTACTATTAAATTATTGCCTGACGAAGTAGCGAAAGTTGAAATCGAAAAAATAGTCCTTAAACCTCTTGTGTTTATTGAGGGACAAGTAGAATTAGAAGTTAAAGAATAAACGAGTTGATTAAATGACTAAGAAAAAGCTAACTTACTACGAAAAAAGAGCAATTCGAGAAGAGGAAGAAGTGCAGCGTAGCGCTGATTATGTTGAGAACCAAGTTAGAAATGCTTATTCAAAAACTCAATCTTATCTAACTGGTGAAGTCAAGAAGATTTATAAGAGGTATCTCAACAAGACCGATAAAACAGAAGCAGAAGTTAAGAAGATACTTAATACATCTGTTGAGCCTGCTGAATTAGTTAAATTGAAACAACTTACTAAATCAATTGATAATCCGCAACTTAAAACTGAATCACAAAACTATTTAGATGGACTAGCTGTCAAGCATCGTATTAGGCGATTGGAGGATTTGAAAGCTAAGTCTTATTTAGTTTCTAAGCAAGTTGCTAATGTTCAACTGGATAAACAAACGGACTTCTACATTGACACTATTCATAAAGCTTATAACAATGCTGCAGTTGAATCTATTATTGGTCATGCTGATAGTGGAGTTAGAGCTGTTAACGATGGTAAATATAAAAGTTGGGCCGTTCAAGATGGTAAGTTAGTTCATGAGTTGATTGATTCTGAATCGGGTAAAGTTTTAGATACGATTAAAGTTGCAAAAGATGAGCCTGTGACGGAGTTTAAAGAGTTATCGACTAAATATGTGAGAAACATTTTAGATAGCAACTGGGAAGGTTCTAACTACTCTAAACGCATTTGGAATGATACAGAGTTGCTTGCTGAACGGTTAGAAGAGCTATTTACTGTCGAAGCAATGACTGGTATGTCTGAACAAGAGATGGCTAAAGCTATTGCTAAAGAGTTTGAGACTAGTATGTATGTCGCAAGGCGTTTGATCAGAACCGAAGCGAATTATATGGCGGGCCAGGCTAAATTAAAAGGTTGGAAAGAACACGGTGTTAAAGAATATGTAATTGTTGCAATTTTGGACTTTAAAACTTCAGTTACTTGTCAAGACCAAGACGGAAAACGATATAAAGTTGAAGATGCCGAGGTAGGAGTTAACTATAATCCGTTTCATCCTTTCTGCCGCTCAGTTGCAAGAGCTATATTCAGTGAAATGTCATTAAGTGGCGACCGTAAAGCTATAGATAGAGTTACAGGAGAGGCTTTTACAATCAAGCAATCAACAACGTACAAAGAATGGGAAAAGATGCTACTTGATAAACATGGCGAGAAAGATTTAAATATCGCTAAAAATAAAGTTAAGAATTATCGTTCTGATTTAGCTAAATATAACAAACTAACTGATGACTATAAGAAAGAGCGCGACATTAAGAATTTTAATGATTACCAAGAACAAAAATACAAAGATTATAAACTTAAATCTAAGAAAGTTAATAAGACTCAAGAACCTATTAGCAAATTCGAGGAAGCGTTTGGCAACAACAATTACAATAAGTTCAAGAAGTCTTTAGAAAATTTGCCTAATAGCGAATTTAAAGAGTTGTTAAGTAAACATCTTGATAAGGTTGAATTTGTCAAAACTGATGATAAAAATGTTGTTAGAGGGCAAGAAGTTAATTTAAACCAAAAAACTTTTGATGGCACAGACAGTAAAAAGAGTATGCAGTCTGTTTATCATGAATTAGGACACGCTTTGGATAATTTAGGTTCAGAAGTGCTGGATAGCGACTATTACAGAGCTTCTTCTATGCCTAAATATCAACTTAAAAAAAGCATTCAAAAAGATTTGTTAAATACATTTAACAGAGATTTGAGAGAAATCAACGGCGAATCTTATGTAAATGCTAAATCTATTAAAAAACTTTCGATATATGACGAGAGCGCCATCGTTAGAAAATATAAAACGTTGGCTGGAGAAAATCCACAAACATATTCATCGTTATCTGATATGATGGAGTCAACTGGTAAATTCGTCGAGTATCCACTGGGACACGGGCACGGGTTGAAGTATTGGAAGGTTAGTGGTAATCAAGAAGCTGAGTTCTTTGCTCATATGTCTGAAAGTTTGGTTAATGACGAGGCTAGAAAAATGATGTACGACACGTTCCCGACAGCTTCTAAAAAGTGGGAGGAAATTATCAGCGATATTCTGAAAGGTGGTTAGTATGCTTTATTTTAATAGTGAGAGAGCTCGCGAAATAGTTGTTAGTTCAGTTGAGAGGTATGAGAAACATTTCAAAATTGATTTTCCTATTTTCGAGTATATAGAATCCGAAGAGGTTACGGTTGAAGTTGCCTATAACTTGAAAGAACTGATTAACAAGCATATCGAGAACGATTCCCCAGTGGCAACGCCATCAGATTATAACGAGCGTTTGTATTAGCATTTAACCAATAAAAAGGTTAGATGCTATTTTTGTGCCTAAAATTAAGGAGGTTTAATAATGTGCGGAACAACTGCAAGACTATTAAAAACATTAAATGAGTCTAATAGCGACAAGGCTTCTCTTGTTTTTCAATCTGACCACATGCATTTGTCGGCGGTAAAAACTAAAAACGGACAACATGTTATAAAAATGAAGCCTGACAGAATTGTTATTAGTTTATCTAAAAAATAAGGAGGTTAACAAATGATATGGAAATATTTAGCCTTTGTTATTGGCGTTCCTGTCGCTACTTTTTCAGTTGGTATTACATTGATTTTGATTAAAGAGATTGTAAAAAAACTAAAGGAGTGATGCTTTATGGACGAGGAACTTAAAAATAAAATTGAGTATCTTATGGATGAAGTTAACAGATTAAAGCAACAGGTATCTTATTTAGAAAATATTATTAAATCTAAGTAATCTAACGATTGCTTTTTTATTTTAACTAAAATTAGAAAGAAGGAATAGAAATGAATTTTGGACAAGCATTAGAAGAATTAAAAAAAGGTAATAAAGTTGCTAGAAGCGGTTGGAATGGTAAAGGAATGTTTATTTATTTGGTAAAAGGGGCTACTGTTCCTGTTTCGAAATTAAGAAATGAAGCTCATGAACATTTGAATGGCTTGAGAGAAGAGGTAGATATTAATCCTCATATTGATATGAAAGCTGCTAATGGTGATGTAGTTGTGGGTTGGTTAGCGAGTCAAACTGATATGTTATCAGAAGATTGGGAATTAGTAGAGTAACAAAAAGTCTAATCACTAGGCTTTTTTATTTTGTCCAAGCATGACATTAAAAGGCTAAAATATTCGTATAAGGGATTTTAAACTAGTATGACACTGTTTGGAGGGCTTAAGTGTTCCAAGGGGTGTTTTTATTATGTCTAAAATTGTTTATGGGAAAAGGAGAAAGAAAATGAAAGCAAATAAATTAAAACTAGATTTACAACTTTTTGCAGAAGATGGCGACGGTGGAAACGGTGAGGGAGGTAATAAAGAGGCGATTTCTTTTGAAAGCCAAGCTGAACTAGATTCGTGGTTTGATAAAAAATTAGAAGGCTCATTAAATACCGCAAGAACTAAATGGCAAACTGAAACAGATAGATTAGTAGAAGAAGCTAAAACCGAAGCTGAAAAGATGGCTCGAATGTCAACTGATGAAAAGTTAGACGTGGAAGCGCAAAAGAAAGCTGATGAATTAGCTAAACGTGAAGCTGATATTACTAAACGTGAGTTAAAAGCTGAATCTATCAGTCAATTAACAGAAGTTAGCTTACCAGTTGAATTAGTTGATGTTTTGAATCTGACTAACGCTGAAGATTGTCAAAAATCAATCGATGCATTGAAAGTCGCGTGGGATAAAGCAAATGGAAGTTGGGAAAAAGCTATTGAAACAGAAGTAAATGAAAGGTTAAAAGAATCTGCTATTAATCCATCAACAGGAGGTAGCGGCCCTAGTAACGTATCATCTGCTTCTCGATTAGCTGAAGAAAGAAATAAAAAGGATGAAGTACCTACAAATCAATTGTGGGGCTAATAAGGAGGAAATCAAATGCCAAATGTATTAAAAAGAGAAACAGTTAAAGAAATTAATTTTCTAGCGAGCGCTAGATTTCAATCATTTACGTATCAAGCAGACGAAACTTACAAAGCTGGTGATATTTATCCAGCAAACGACGCAACTGCTGTAGGGATCGTTATCAATCACACAGAAGTTGCCGAAACACCGCAACCAGTTGGGATTATTGTAGAAGGTTATATTTTAGAAGAAAGATTAGCTACTAAACCGACTGATGAAGCTAAAACAGCAATGAAAGAAATCAAATGGAGATAATTGGAGGAGATATTATGACAAAGAAAATCAGTATGAATTTACAACGTTTTGCTAAAGAGACAATTCTAGATTTATTCTCGAATAAATTAGTTTTAGATTACACACGAAATCGTGAATTTAAAGAAATGTTAGGTGAATCTCTATTCCCTGAAAAGAAAACAGAGTCGTTAGAATTGGACCAAATCAATGGTGGTAGCCGAATTCCTGTAATTGCTAGTGTACACGCTTGGGACACAGAGGCAGAAATTGGAAGTCGTGAAGCTTCTAAAATGGGTCTAGATTTAGCGTTAGTCAAACGTAAATTACCTCTTAAAGAAAAAGATATCGTCGCTTTAGAGAATCCGCGTACACCAGCTGAACAAAAATATTTGGTGGACCAAGTCTATAACGATATCGATGTTTTAGTACAAGGCGTTAGAGCACGTGCTGAAAAGATGCGTATGGAAGTTTTAGCTAATGGTACTGTTACGTTAGATGAAAACGGAATTAACGCAACTATTGATTACAATGTTCCGTCTGAACATAAAGAAGTGTTAGCTGGTACTGCAACTTGGGATAATGAAGCGTCTGACCCATTAGCTGATATTGAGCGTTGGGTGGATGCGCTAGATGTAACACCGACTAAAGCATTAACTTCTAAAAAAATCTATCGTATGTTAATGCGCCACCCTAAAGTGATTGACGCTGTGTTTGGTAAATCATCAGGACGAGTTGTATCTGTTGCTGACTTAGACGCATTCATGACTGCTCATGGATTCCCAATTTTTAGAACCTATGATGAAAAATATAAAAAACAAGCTGCTAACGGTACATATACTTCTGAACGTTACTTCCCTGAAAATAAAATTGTTTTCTTCAATGATGACTTGTTAGGTGAAACTATCTATGGTCCAACTGCTGAAGAAATCCGTTTAACTCGTGATCCTTCAATCGAAACTGGAATGGTTGGCAATGTGTTTACTTGCGTTTATGAAGAAGGTGCGGACCCTGTTTCAACTTGGAAGAAAGCGGTAGCGACAGTATTGCCATCATTTGCAGCAGCGGATGAAGTGTTTCAAGCTCAACCAATCGCCTAGGAGGAATTTGAATGTTGAAAGTTAAAGTTGTTAACCTTCCTGTCTTTTACGACGGGAAGCGTTATTTGAAAGATGATGAACTAACTATTAAAGCTGATCATCAAAATGAAGAATTGTTCAAAGTTTTAGAAGAAGTTAAAGAAGATGAAGTAGAAGAAGTTAAAGTGGAAACCGAAAAGAAAACAAATAGCAAGAAAAAATAGAGGTGGATTTAATTGGCAGAAGTAACAGAACTACAAAAATTAAAAGATCGTCTCGGTATTTCTGATAATGAACAGGATGCTAATTTAAAGGTTCTGTTAGAAGAAGCCGAAGATGAAGCTAAAAATTATTGTAATCGTGATGATGTTGTGGATGGTATGAAGTCGGCTATTCGTAAAATGGCTTATTTTGCATTTAAATCAGATGGGATTGAGAATATTGCTTCTAAATCAGAGGGAGGCCGTTCTGTTAGCTACAAAGAGACTAACGGAGTACCTTCTTCTGTTAAAAGTAGTCTTAATCGCTATAGGTTAGGTAAGGTGAGAAAACTATGAGTGAATTTGAAGAGTGGAAAGACCCTGTTTATCTTAAAAAACATCAAATTGGCTCAGATGATGAAGGAAATGATGTAACTAGTTATCCTGGAGAACCTATTGAGATTCAAATGGATGTTCAATCAGCAGGCGGACAAACTCAAGCTCAAATATGGGGAACCCAATTACCGTACATTAAAACGTGTTATTACGAGGGTGATGAGATTAATGAGGGAGAAAATGAGAAGGATGGTATCTGTTACAAAGTTGATTCTAGTAGCAATCCTAATTATGAAATTATCTCTATTCAAGAATATTCGGAACACAAAGTAATAACACTTAAAAAGTTGGTGGTCTGATGGGTGTTGAAGTTAGAGGGTTGGACAAACTTAAAGGGAAGTTAGGCAAAGTATCAGTTTCAGCTCAAGAAGGTGCTAAAAATGCAATGTATGAAATCACTCAAGAAGTTTCTGGCAGAGCTAGTAGTAATTTAGCATCTAGTATTAAGCATGGAACTGGTGAACTTACTGGAAGTATCAAGGATGAAGTTGAAACCAATTCTAAAGGTGACTTAGCAGGCAGGATATGGACCGATAAAGCTACTGGGATGTATAGAGAATTTGGGACAGGTCCGAAAGGCGAAGCCTCTACCAAAGATTTGCCACCAGGTATTACACCTGTTTACACGCAAAGAGCTTGGTTCTTCCCTGTATCAGCATCAGTAGAGGATTTAACTGCTTTGTATGGTATTCCTAAGATTGAGATACAAGGCGTTGAGTTTTATAGAACATCTGGTCAACCTGCGAGACCTTGGCTATATCCTGCTTTGAAATATGTAGAAGAAAATATGGCAGAGGATATTTTTAAACGTAACATCAGTGAAGCTATTAAGAAAGGGTTGAGATAATGGAACAAGTAAATATCAAATCAGTAGTCTTAGCAATCCTTAATGAGTTTAAAGCTGATCGAACGTTAAAGAAAGTTGCTACTGATTATCCTAAGACGTGGAATGACTTCCCAACTGCTATTTATCGAACGTCATCTAAACCACATTTTATAGATGCTGATCAAAACGAGTTACAAACTCAATGGAATATAACTATTGAGCTTTATCATAATAAATCACTTACGGACATTACTAATCGCTTAAACGAGCGGTTCAATGATGTCCGTATTAATTTGTCTGAAAAAGATGGCAATACCGCTGATTTGAGAAGAGTAATCCTTGAATCGGAGTTTATTGTCGATAACACTTTAAAAATTATTTACGAAAAATAGGAGGAACAACATGAAAATTTTAAAATTAAACTCTAATAAATTAAAAATGAATTTACAACGATTTGCAGATGATGAAATCGCAGGTCTTTTGTCAAAAGGAACAAAACTATCTTATAAAGACGGAGCTACTGTTAAAGAAATTGCGGCAGTTAAATCTATTCCAGCCCTAGGAACTGATCCGGAAAAAGTGGAAGTAACGCATTTACAATCAGAACGTAAAGCTTATATTAAAGGGATTCAAGATACTGATAACTTGGAATTTGCTATCGTGTATCAAGGTAAGAATTTTAAGGATATCTATGAGTTAGTAAAAAAAGAAAAAGCAGTAGAATGGACAATTGAGTTCCCAGATGGCTTAAAATCGACATTTACAGGTATTCCAGACTTTAAGTTTGATGGTGTTGAAGTCAACCAAGCGCTAGGGTTTAACTTAGTAGTAGTAGTTTCAGACGGCCCACACTTTACACCTGCGCCCTAAGACTCCCGTAGAGGTACCAGAACCACCAGTTGAAACAGGTAATGAGGGAGAAAATAAAGAGATTGAAACAAAGGAAACGCCAAAACAAAATAATGATAAGGAAAAAGGTTAGTCGTTTTGACTAGCCTTTATTTTTAGGAGGAATTATTAATGAGTAAAGTTTTACAAATGCCAAATACTACAGAGTTCGCGATGGGTGGATTAAATTTACAACTGCGATTAGATGGACGTTCTATTTTAAAAATCGAGCAACGACTAGGCGAAGGAATCCAAGGATTGTTTATCAAAAATCAAGGCGAGTTTAAAATTCCGCCTGTCAATTCAATGTTAATCGTGTTGCAAGGTGCAAATAAAACGAGTGGTGTAACGGAGCAACGAATTGCAGAAGCTTTCTTTGATTATTTTGATAATGGTGAAGGAAGTACTATGGATATTTTTTCTGTAATCACTAATTTAGCAGAGGAATCTGGGTTATTCGGTTCAAAAAAGGACAAGGAGACCGATGGGGAATCGGAGGAAGTGGTAGATCTAACAGCGACAACAATGGAGGAGCCAGTTCTTTAGATAAGTTCGCCACGTTTACAGAACTTCTAATTGAAATGGAGCCACAAGCTGTTGAATTAGGCATAGCATCAACTGATTATTGGGGCATGACTTTTAATGAAATCATGCTTCAATGTCAAGCGTTTAAGAGTATTCGAGAACGTGAAATTAAAGAAAAAGCATCATTTGACTACAACTTGGTGCAAGGGATGATGTTTGCTTTCAATGACCCTAAAAACATGCCGAAAGCAGAGAAACTATATCCAATGCTATCGGAAGAAAAAGAGGATGTTGAAACTAAACAAGTTGAGCAACAACCTTATAATGCAGATTCTGACCAAGCTCTGTTTATGGAAATTGCAAAAGGAGTTCATCGGACGAATCAAAATAAAGAACAGTAGGAGGTGAATAGATGGAACTAGAAACACTTGAAATAATCATAGAAGCTAATACAGCGAAGATTCAAGAGCAATTAGAACCTTTAATGCCCTATTTCGATAAAGTGTTCAATGGAATCGAAAGAGTAACAGGACAGTCAATTAATAAAACTGAAAAGAATATGGACATCGAAAAAGGCGTTAGTAATTTAACTAAACAGTCCGAACAGATGACGAAACTATACGAGCAACAAATGGAGATGATGAAAAAAATCACAACATCATCTACAACTAATATTGAAAAAGGTTTATCTAAAGGATTTACTTCTGCGAGAAAAACAGTCAGTAAAGATGTTGATCAGTTAGTTAAAGATATTAACGCTAAAATGGGACGTGCTAAAGCCGAACAAGAAAAGTTGGCCTTTTTACAAGCTCAACGGCAAGATGCATCCTCTAAAGGTGATACTAAAAACGTTGTTAAATATGATGGTCAAATAGCTAGAGCGCAAGAAATGATGGATAAGTATCAAGGCTCAGCTATATCGATGGCTAATACGATTAAAAAAGAGTTTAAAACTCTACCTGGTCTAATGGATTCAATGTCTGATGAGATGCAAAAGAATGAATCCGTAATTGAAAGTCAGAAAGCTAAAGTTAGAGAGTTAACAGCTGTTTATGAGCAACAGGCTAAGAAGGTTAGTAAACTTAGCCAACCTCAACTTGCCAAGCTTTATGAAAAACACGGAGATACATTTTCTCCCGGTTATAAAAAAGAAGTTAAACAAGCTGGGTTCAAGTTTGAAGATACCAAAGCCTCTAAAAAGACCAACGCCGAAATTGTCAGAAGTAATAAAGAGATTCAGAAACTTATCTCTAAAAACGATGCGTTACAACGTTCTTATTCAGAAGCAGAAGATAGAAGTAGATCATTACGTTCAGCAGTTAAAGGCTTAAACACTGAACTAGGCAAGTCTTCAGTTCAGACTGGTAACGCGGCTATGGGTATGAAAAAAATCGGTAAGGGTGCCGATGATTCAAAAGGTTTATTCTCTAAATTTGGCGGAGTGTTTAATAGGACATCTAATAAAATAGCGCATGGCTCACGGCGTATGACGAGTGGAATCGGTGGTTTCGGTCATCGTTTAGGTCAAATGGTGAAACAGGCATTTATTTTTAGCGTGATTTATAAAGGCTTAATGCTTGTTAGTCGTGGGCTGTTTTCAGCTTTAAAAACAAACGATGAGTTTAACAACTCTTTAAATCAAATTAAAGTTAATTTACTAACAGCTTTCTATCCAATCTATACATTTGTATTACCAGCTATCAATGCGCTCATGCGAGGGTTAGCGGTTGTAACTGGTCAGATAGCACATTTTACAGCTAGTTTATTTGGTACGTCTTATACTGCTGCTAAAGCAGGAGCGCAAGGGTTATATCAAAACGTCCAAGCTATGAATGATTCGGGTAACGCAGCTGATAAAAACCGCGAGAAGGTTAAGAAACTTCAACGATCATTAATGGGGTTTGACGAAATTAATCGAATCGGACTTGATGATGACAAAGATGAAGATATTAAACTTGATAACAACAATAATAACGTTAATTTCAATACTCCCAACCCTGGTATGCCAGATTGGATACCAAAAGCTAATTCCATCTTACGCGATTTCTTTAAACCTTTCCAAGATAGTTGGGCTAAACATGGACAGACAGTTATTGACGCATGGAAATACGCACTAGGCGAAGTTATAGAGCTTTCTAAATCAATTGGACGTAGTTTTATGGAAGTATGGACTAATGGCACTGGGGAGCGGTTTATCAGCAATATCCTTATATTGTTAGCAACGATGCTAAATATTATAGGCGACATCGTTAAAGCCTTCAGATTAGCATGGGATGAGAACGACAGAGGAACCAAACTGATACAAGCTATTTTCGACTTGTTGAATGCTGTTTTAGAGTTGGTTAACGAAATTGGTGTTTCGTTTAGAGAAGCGTGGAATGAGAACAATATAGGTCAGTCTATTTTTGCTAATATTCTTGAAATTGCGACTAACTTAATTGAAGCAGTGGCGCTACTGGGAGAAGGATTAAAAAACGCTTGGAAAGAGGGTAACGTTGGTACTTCTATTTTCAGCACGATTTTAAAAGCAATAGATGACATTCTAGCGATTATCAATGAAGCTTCTAAAGCAACTAAAAAATGGGCTGAGAAGTTAGATTTTACGCCTCTTCTGAAATCGATCGATAAACTATTAAAACCAATTGGTAGAATATCAAAATCGGTATTTGAGGTGCTAGGTTGGGCTTACGAGAATGTGTTACTTCCGTTAGCAAGTTTAGTAATAGAAGATATACTACCTGCTTTCTTTAATGTTTTAGGTAGTGCATTAGGTATGGTAGCGTCGGCTATAGAAGATTTGAAACCATTATTCAAATGGTTCTTTGACAAAGTAATGAAACCTATTTTCGACTTCACACTTTCTTTAGTTGGAGATTGGTTAACGTTTCTAACTAAGTTCGCACAAGCGCTAGAAGATTTATTAAACATCGATGTAAGTAGCTTCGGTAATGTTGTAGACGGTTTTGTACAATTTGGTAAAGATATTTGGGAAGGGCTCAAAGAAGGATTAAGAAGCATTAAAGATAATGCCGAGAAGTTCTTAAAAGAGTCTATCTTTGATCCAATTGTTAATGCATTCAAGAGTTTATTTGGTATTCATTCTCCGTCTACTGTATTTTTCGAGTTCGGTGAGTTCTTAATTCAAGGTCTTGTTAATGGTATTAAGTCTCTAATTTCTGTGCCAGCCAATTTAGTTAAAACACTTTGGGATAGCATGAGCGGTGCTGTAGTCGCTAAAGGTTCTGTTATCTGGGAATCTTCTAAAAAGGTTTGGGATGACGTTTCAACTAAAGTTAAAACTAGAGCTGGAGAGGCTTGGACAAATACTAAAGATAATTGGGAAAAGATAAAAAAATCAACAGGAGATAATTTCGAGAGTGTCAGGAAATGGACTTCAGACAAATGGGATAACATTAAAAATAAAGTAAGTTCTAGTGCAAGCGACGCTAAGAACAATGCATCGAATGCATGGTCTAATATGAAAAATAGGGTCAGTGGGTATAACGACACTATTAAATCTAATACTCATAGTGCTTTTAACAATGTTGTTAAAGGTGCTCGAGAACTCGGTGGAAGGATTGGAAGCGGAATGAAAAATGGTGCAAATGCTGTCTCAAATGGCGCCAAATCGATAGCTAACAATTTAAAAGGTTATCCTATGAAGGCTATAAATGCTATAAAAAATGGAGTTGGATGGGTATTAGAAAAACTAAACATGAAAAATAGCATGGGTGGAGACTATAAAGAGACGAAAGCTTATGCTCAAGGTACCGGTTATCATCCTGGTGGTCGAGCGTTAGTAAATGATGGATATGGAGCTAATTTCCAAGAAGCTTATAGATTACCAAATGGTCAAACTGGTTTATTTCCTAATCAGCGTAATTTACTTGTTGATTTACCAGCTGGTTCTTCGGTTTTAAGTGGGCCTAGAACTGCTTCAATGATGTCTGGAAATATTCCAGCATATAAAAATGGAGTTGGCGATTGGTTTAAAAAACAATGGCATGGAATTAAAAAGTTCAGTGGAGATGTCTGGGATTATATGTCAGACCCAGGAAAACTAGTAGAAATCGGTATAAGTCGTACGCTTGATTTGAAAAACGCTTTAGATCCAATGTTGTCAATTTCTAAAGGTGTTGTTGGTTCTACTGCTAAGGCCGCCACCTCCTTTGTAAAATCAAAAATGGAAGAATTATTTGATGGTGGAGATGCCGACACATCAGTTTCTGGTAACCCAAATATGATGGGAGTCATGAGCTACCTTGCTGATATTGCTTCTGATGTTATGAGGAAATTCCCTGGTATGCGTGTTTCTTCTGGGTATCGTCACGGGGATCCTTATTATCATGGCAAACGGCAAGCAGTGGATATTGCTTTCGGTGCTAACATGAACGGGTCAAGTAAATACTTTGATCCAGCTGATTATGTTTTTAATAAATTTAGAGATAAAGTGGCTTACGTTATAACTCAAGGCATGGTTAAAGATAGGACAGGTCAATCGGGACAACCGTCAACAAGTCAATGGGTTAGATGGCCTGATAATGACCATTACGACCATCTGCATATCAACGGTTCTATTGCTCAAGGTCAAGGTGGTGCAAGAGGCGGTTCATCACCAAAAGGATCAGGAGCCGAACGATGGAGAGGGTCAATTCGTAGAGCAGCTGCACTTATGGGACAATCCATTACTCCTTCACAGGTTGACCATATAATAGCTCAAATTCATCGAGAATCTGGAGGGAACGAAAGTATTATTCAAAGTTCTTCAGTTTGGGATGTGAATACAGCTAGCGGTAATCCTGCTCGTGGATTGCTACAATATATTCCTCAAACCTTTAATTCTTATCGTGTTAGAGGTTACGGAAACATTATGAATGGGTTTCATCAGTTGATGGCATTCTTTAATAATGCGAATTGGAGATATGATTTACCTTCTGGTAATGGAGGTTGGGGTCCTAGTGGTAGAAGAGTTAGACCATACGCCAAAGGAACACCTTACGTACCAGAAGACCAACTGGCTATGATTCATAAAGGCGAAATGATAGTACCTGCCGAGTTTAATCCTAATAATTCAATGGCTAATTTCCAAACGTTGCAAATGCCTGAATTGTTCAGAGAAGAATCTCAACCAGTTACTTATGTTAGCGTTCCAGAAAACAATAATGTAGGTGGTGGAATGAATGGAGCAACTGAAGGTATTGTAAATGCTGTTATGATGGCTCTTAATATGCGAGATAGCAATGATAAACAAGGTGGAGATATTCACATCACGTTGGAAGTTGAAGGTGAGAAAATGACTAAAGTCGTAGTAAATGAACATAATAAATTCGTTGAACGACAAGGTTACTCGCCGTTTAAAATTTAGGAGGTGGTTTAGTTGTCGGGAAACTTAGCGATAAATGGGGTGACTGTTAAGCCACCTCAAGATTTTTCTGTTACGTTAAATACTATTGATGCTGACAGCTCAGGTAGAAATGCCAATGGCACGATGGTACGTGATATTATTACTCAAAAAGTTAAAATTGAAGCTAAATGGGGTCCTTTAAGTGGGGCTGAAACTTCTACAATATTAAAAGCAGTCAAAGGTAAGTTTTTCACAGTAAATTATCCTGATCCAGAAGTAGGAGGGCAAGTTACTAAAACGTTTTATGTTGGTGATAGGTCAGCGCCAGCTTATTCATGGAACGAGAAGTTTAAACGGGCTGAATGGGAAAACTTATCTATGAACTTCATTGAAAGGTAGGTGACATAATGTTAGCAGCATCAACTGCTTTTAACGAAGCATTTAAAAGTGATTTAAGAGAAGTAAAGATGTGGATTAAAATTAACGATGTCGCTTACACGGATGAAGATATTGTTAGTTTTAATTTTACAAGTGGAAGTATTACAGGAGATTCTTTTGCAATTGGTTCAACGTTTGCCAATTCCGTAAAGTTGACTCTTTGCAAAGTAGTAGAAGGGCTAAAGGTGTTTGATACCGTACTGCCCGAAATGGGAATAATTTTAGAGGATGGAAGTGTCGAGTACGTTAAACTTGGTACTTTTTTAATTACTGAAGAAGTTAATCCTGATAGAAATGAAAATAGAACCTCAATAGAATGTACAGATCAAATGATTACTTTAGATGACCCTTACGTAAGTAAGTTGAAATATCCAGCTAAGATAAGAGATGTAGCATTAGAAATAGCTAATCTAGCGGGTGTAGCAGTAGATAAAGTATCATTTGGCAGACTGATGGATAATACAATCAGAGAGCCTGAGGGGTATTCTTTTAGAGAAGCCATTGGTTTGATTGCTCAATTTGAAGCTGGATATGCTACTTTTGATAGAAACGGTTTGTTAGCAGTGAAAACATTGTACGACCCTCAATATAAAATAACGCCTGATGAGTACTTTTTAAAAGGCTTAGTTAAGAATGAGTTGATGTTTAGACCAGCAGGTGTTGAAGTTAAAGTCGGCGATGATGAGGCTAAAAATTTATCTATCGGTAATAAAAAAGGTTCAGTGATTCATTTAGAAAATAAAGTGATGACTGAAAGGTTATTGCGACTTGTTTACGAGAAAATAAGAAATATAAATTATTATCCTTACTCGTTAAATTGGCGAGGTAATCCAGCAATCGAAGCAGGAGACTGGTTGTATATCAAAGATACTAAAGGTAACGAATATAAGTTGCCTAACCTAAATTATACAATGGAGTATAAAGGCGGTTTAACAGCTGTTAGTACTGTTGATACAGTAGCTTCTAACGAGGTTAAATTTAAGTATAGAAAGATATTAGATCAAGCTATTGAGTATGTGAACAATTCGATTAAAGATATTGATGGTAGCATGAATTATTACGGCGCAGAAGAACCTTCTAATCCTAAAAGCGGTGATATTTGGTTTAAATACGTTGGTTCAGACACCGAGATATGGATTTATCAAAAAGTTGGAGAACTTGATAAATTTGAATGGGTATTACAAATCTCGTCTGCTGTAGATGAAACGATTAAAGAGATGATAGATGAACTTGAAAAAGAAAGCAAAGAAAACCAAGAACAAGTTCAAAACGCGTTATCAGAAGCTGAAAAAGCGAGAAAGGAAGCTGAACTAGCTAGAACAGAAGCTTTCGATAGCAATATCATCGCTAAACAAGCTGAAAAAGATTCGCTAACCGCAATTGCGCAAGGTAATCAAAACACAGCAGAAATAACTAAACTTGATGATTCAATCAAGTTGCAAGCAACTAACGTTGAAGGCAACACTGCTAAAATTGCTAAGTTGCAAATTGAAAACGACAAGGTTAGTAGCACAGTTAGCAAGACTCAAGCTGATTTGGATGGATTAAGCGCTGGGACAACAAACCTCATTTCAAATGCAACAACAGACATGCACATGAGAACTAATTTTGTTCTGGGAACAGGAACTAAATCACTGATTGATTATTCAAGCCCAGAAAAGAAAGCTTTACAAATAAAGGTTTTAACCAAGACAGGCATCTATATGTGGTATTGGAGTGGGTTTAAAAGTGCTAGTGTTAAGAAGTTATTAAAAGGGCAACCGTACACGTTATCTTTTATTATAAGCTCAGAAAGAGAAGGTTATCTTGGTTCAACTGGTATTAATGAAGCTACAATTAATAAATTCAATCTTGGTAAAACAACTACAGAAGCTAGAATGATGTCAATAACTTTTACACCGATAGTTGATAGTGATAAATCAGCCGATATGAATGTTCACATCTACAGTAAAAGTGAATATGACGCAATCAATTTAAACAATACTTTTACTATCCATTCTTTTATGTTGAGTGAGGGTTCTATTCCAAATGGTTTTAATTTTGCTATTCAGGATATGACAACTAAAAGTGAGTTTTCTACATTTGAACAGACTGTTAAAGGTTTTCAGACAAGTGTCAATTCAGACTTAGCTGGAGTTAAATCAGAACAGACTCAAATGGCAGGACAAATAACATCGGTTGTCAGAACTCAACAAGATTTAGATACTGAAGAAAAAGTTTTGAATAGTAATTTTGAAAATGATGAATTAAATCAAGCACCAAGATTTTGGGATACTGCTAACGGTACCAGAGCCAAAGTTGTAGAAAACAGCGATAAGGTTAATGGAGATAATAAGTCAGAAAAAGTATTGAGGGTTAATGGAAGTAAAGAGTTACATATAAATATTGTTTCTGATTTGATAAAAATTGTTGGAGGCTCAACTTACAAAACAGGTATGCGAGTAAGATGGATGGGACCATCTAATGCAGGTGGAACAATACATTATACTTTACAATTTTTGGATATTAATAAGAATATTTTGCTGACAACAAACGCTATTTCCGACACAAGCATTACTGCTTGGAGAAAAATAAGGGGTAACGATGTAAAGGCTCCATCTAATGCAGTTTACGCAAAAATCTGGATAAATAATAAATTTAATCCAGATGCGGTTTGGGTTGATGATATTTCTTTACAAAGAGTTATTACAAGTGAAGATACAAATAGTTCAATAGCTACATTAACTCAAATAACACAGCTCCAAGACCAGATTAATTTAAATGTTAAAAAAACAGAAACTATTGACGGAACAGTAACTAAACAACAAGGTCAGATTAATGTCTTGTCAAACAACATCGATTTAAAAGTAGATAAGAATAATGTAGTCGCTCAAATTAATCTGAGTCCTGAAACTATCAGATTAGACGCTAAAAGAATACATTTAGCAGGAACCTCTTTAATTGATAGCGCGGTGATTAAAGAATCGCATATTGCCGACGCTGCGATAACAACTGCTAAAATTCAGGATGCAACTATCTCGAATGCAAAAATTATTAGTATTGATGCTAATAAAGTTAACGCTAACACGTTATCAGCGATTACTACTAATACGGGGCAATTAAATGTGACAGGTTGGTTAGATTTTCAAACCGAAAATAGAGGATTAAGAGGATCGTATAATTTCTATGATGTTCCAGATGAATCTTACTATTCCCGTTGGTACGATGGTGAATTACGACTTTCACATAGACATATGATTCTGACTAGTAATATTTATAATGTTAATGCTAATTCAACTAGAGGTAGCTTTAAATATTACAGTGAAACGATGTATGGACCAGATTACGTTAAATTAAGACAGTACAAGAATGATAAAAAATCAATCTTGTCACGTGTTGATATCAGAGCTGATGCAATTGAAATCGGGGAAGATTGGTCATTTGCAAAATCGATTGTTTTGAGGAATAACGGAACTGCTGTCTTTGGTGGTAAAGTAGATTTCAACGGTGGAGTTGATATATCTTTAGGTCTTAGAGTAGGTAGAATTGAATCTCCTATGAATTATCAGTCATTTGTTATAAATGAAGGCAGGAACTTAGGAACAATGATTTTTGGGCATGACGGTCAAAGATTTATTCGCTCGATGGATATTTATGATAGAACGTATAATAGTCAGCCACAAGTGTGTGTAACTGATGCGGGAACCTTAGGTAGAATAGTTTCAGCTAAAAAGTATAAACGTGATATTTTAGTGGCTACAGATTTATTTGATAAAGCTAAGAATATTTTAAGCATCCAACCTAAAAGTTGGTATGATAAAAACCTTAGTTCAAATCAACGCCATTACGGCTTTGTTGCTGATGATTTCGAAGAGAACGGATTACCAGAAGTAGTTCTTTATGGACGTGATAGAGAAGTAGAAGGGTTGTCGTATGACAGAATTTCTATGTATCACAATATCGTTTTAGTCGAACATGAAAAAGAAATCAACTTATTGAAAGAAAAGATATTAATTTTAGAGGAGAGATTAGCAGATGCAGGATAAGACAGATATGATTTTGAATCAAATGGCTTCAAATTTTGGTGCTAAGATAGGTCAATTAGAAGGGGAAAAAGCGATTTTACAGGTGGAGTTGCAAGAAGCGCAGCAACAGATTAACGAATTGCAATCTAAAATAAATGAGGAGAAAGAAGGGGACGAATAATGGCTTTGACAATAGAAAAAGCAACAACTTTAAATGGTAAAAGTACAATTGACAATGTGGTAGTCATGACTATGAATGCTGAAATTTCGAGTGCTACTGCAGGAAATAGTTTTGTTAGACAGACGATTTTAGATCAAGAGCTGTATTCAAAGAATAAAAAAGAGTGTAGGCAAGATATTTCAGACTTTCAAGACAGAGTATATGAGATTGAAGATGCTTTTATAGATGAAATCGCAGGGGCGACCGAGTAATCGGTTGTCTTTTCTTTTGGGGGATGGTGAAAGAATGGAGCTAGAGAAAAGAGTTGATGAGCATGACAAAATGTTAAAAGCTCACACTGACGAAATTTCTGACATTAAAAGCGAAATCAAAACGATGAACAAATCGATTAGTGAGAGCTTAACCAGAGTAGATGAATCCAATCGATTTTTAAGAGAGCAAAATACAAGGCAATCGGAACAGAATACGCAGATATTAAGTGCAGTTTTACAGCGTAATGACCAGTCAGAGCAAAGGCAACACGAGCTGTCTAAAATCAAATTAAACTCGGCATTTAAGATAGGCTTCGCTATCTTCGGGTCAGGCGGATTAGTTTATGTTGTGATAGACCTTATTATCAAAGCGTTATCAAATAGATAGGAGAGATATTAATGAGCGGATTACAACAAGCGTTTTTAAATTTAGCAGTTGTGTTAATTACTGGAGCTGTGTCGTTAGCGACTAAAAAAGCAACTACTTATTTCAAAGAGAAAGGCGTTTTACAGAAATTTGAAGCGAAGAAAGATTCTGTGAATATTGCGGTTAATGCAGTAGAACAGATTTATTTTAACGAGGATGGGCCTGTTCGATATGAGCATGCTAAGAAAAGGGCGATTGAGATGTTGCGAGTCCAAGGCATTGTAATTAGCGATGCTGAACTTGATACGTTGATTGAGTCGGCAGTACAAGGTTTGAAACAAGGTTATAACGAAGGTAAGTAGTCCTCATTTCGAGGGCTATTTTTTATATCAAAAATTAAGGAGGAATAGGAATGGCGTTACCAAAAATAGAAAGACAAATCAGAGGTGGTTTACCACTAGTTGGTCATCCACCTTACGGACAAGTGCATCCACACTCAACAGGTAATAGAGCTTCTACTGCACAAAATGAAGCTGATTACATGGGACATAAAGATATTAACGGAGGATTCTATACTCATGTTGTTGGAAACGGTCGTATTATTCAAGTAGCAGAAGTTAACCGTGGTGCCTATGATGTCGGTGGTGACTGGAATATGTGGGGGTATGCTTCAGTAGAATTAATCGAAAGTCATTTAACTCGTTCTGATTTTGAACGAGATTATAAAATCTATGTTGAATTAATCAGGAAACTAGCAGATGAAGCGGGGATCCCTAAAAAGTTGGATAGTGGAGAAATTGGAATTAACACGCATGACTATTGTAGAATGCATCAAACTAATAATCACACTGACCACGTGGACCCATACCCATATTTAAGAAAGTGGGGAGTTTCAAAAGAACAATTCAGAAAAGACATAGAAAAAGGAGTTGCTACCATGCCGCCAAAACCGCCACAAGGAGATTGGATTAAGGAAAACAAACGTGTCGAAGTTACTGCCAAGAATCAAAATACCTATCTAGGATTCGATTGGAGAGTATGTCATAAGACTAATTCTATCATTGGCAAACAATACGTGGTAACAGGGAAATACAACCATCAAAACGGAGAAACATATTATTCTTTATATGATGTAGAAGGTAGTTGGCATGGATATATCAATAAGAAATTTGTTAAGGAGATTAAAGCAATCTATCAAACTATTCCGGGTTTATACGAAGCATTAAAAGATGATACTTTTTACATTGATCAAAACCTTAAAAAGAAATCAGCTTGGAAGATTAAGAGAGGTCAAACATTCCATTTAGAAGATATCGTAACTGTTGGTAAGTATACTCGTGCTAAAGTGCGTTTGAACAATGATATTCGCTATTGTACGATGCGCGATGATTACTGGAAGTTGAAATATAAAACTAAAGTGCTAAAAATTAAATAATTAATAAAAGCCTGTTCTCGTAATGAGTTCAGGCTTTTTTTGTTTATAAAAATAAATTCAAAATTATTTGCGTATCTTTTAATTGAGCTATTTTACTAGCTCGTCTCCTTTGTTGGTAGCAAAGGATTAAACCTGTAGTCTTAACCGATTGCAGGTTTTTAATTTAAAAAATAAAATAAAATCTTTTTGCGTATATTAATGATATGGAATTCAAAAATAAGAAAAGAGTGGTAAAACATGAGTAGTCAAATTTCGGAAGAAGCAAGAGTCTTAGAAAAATTTAAAAAACTTGATACATTTTTAATTAATGAACATGCCACATTAGTAAACCCCCCAGAACTTATATTTCATAAAGGAGAGAAATGTTTGGAGTACGCAGTGGCAAATAATATAAGAGTAAACCGAAAAGAGCTACATGATTTAGAGGTGTTCTGTGACACAGTTTACAATAGGCTAACAAGTCAAATTGCCGAAGCTAAAGCTGCGCTTGGTATTGCTTAAATTAAAAAGAAGACCCTAGTCTCAATTGGCTAGGGTTTTTAAAATAAAGCTATTTGATTTTTGTTTCTATTAAACTTCTTTAAAGCAATATAATCAGGTTTAATGTTCAACCACCGATTATAAGTGTCCTCCCCAATTGATTCAACCGCTAACTGACTACAGTTTTGCAGTTGATCAATAAAATCATCATAACCGATTTCTTCGTTTTCAAACTTCTTAGTTAATTCTTCAAATAAAACTCTATATACATCAACTTGTAGCATCAATACCATTTCCTCGCTTGCTCTAATTCAATATGTCTAATCATATCAATATATATTTTAGTGTCGTCAACGTAAATCGAATCATGTTCGAATCCATCGATAAAACCTTTAATATCATCAAGGAATCCGTGACCGCCCATCATTTTTAAATTAAGCTGCACGCTCACTGGATAATTTTTCAAGATAGCAATATTCAAAGTGCTTTTAATATCTGATAGGTCCATTTCTTCTTTGCCGACATTGTATTTTAGGTACTCTTGATTTTCTCTTTGAATAGTGGCGGTGTGCTCTGACAAGAAGAATCCCATATACTTTTTAACGCCTCTGTCATGATAGTAATCATTCAACTTCATTACAATACTCCTTGCATAGCGTATACTCGCTCGAACTCAGTCGGGTTTCTAATAATTAACTTCTTAACAACTAACTGTTTCCTACTATTATATGTACCGTATAAAGCTACTTCTGTTTTACCATCTTCTAAAAATAATAAGCTGTTCCCGATATTCCTATCACCACAGATACAATTAACTGTTTCTTCGCCAATTACTAAACTGAAGCGTATAAGCATATCAGGGAATGTTGTTAACGGTCTTATCTTGTCGACGACACCAATTAAATTTCTACGCATAGTGATCACCTCTTAATTAATTCTTTTTGCAAGGTACGGTAAAGCTTTTTCAGTTATTGGAATTTCCCTAATGTGACTACAGAACGCTCCTTTTGTAATCTCGAAATGAGTTGATTTGTTTTGATAATTTAAGCCAAAGCAAAGATCGATTAAAGCGTCTATAACTTCTTTTTTAGGGTAAGGTTTCTTAGCTTTGCTACTTTCTCTAGAAACGCTAATGTGAGGACCTCCGCCGTGAGTAATCATAACTAAATAACCTTTGCCAGAAAATTTCCAAATAAATCTAATGTAATCTTGATTAAAATCTAGTACTTTTGCATTTCCTTCTTGAACAATTTCTTTTAGTGATTTCATATAAACATCTCCAATATGTTTTGATAGCTATATTATACGAACGTTTGTTCTTATTTGTCAAGACGAACACAAAAAAATTGACTACGTTAATTGACTACGTTTTATTATCGCAACGGAGACTTGCTACTATATATAAGTAATTCGCAACGTTAAGAAAATCTATAGAATGTGCGTTCGAGATAAATAGAGACAATTAATGTAGAATCAATTACAATATTTTTAGAGTAAGTGAAAGCACTGGTTTAAAAGGGTTTAAAGAATGTATACCTAAATTGACTACGCTTTTGACTACGTTCACTAAAAATTAGCAAACTTATATAGTGTATTAGCTGTTTCATCTTTTCTTTTAGCGCTCAAATGTGTATAGATGTCACTAGTAAACTTAATACTTGAATGCCCTAATCGCTCTTGAACATCTTTCATAGGCACACCTGCTTCAAAAAGTAAAGAGGCGTGGCTGTGTCTTAATCCGTGAGGTGTTACGTGTTTTAAATTAGCTTTTTTAGAACTTTTTGATAATCTATATGAAAATTGAGATACTCCTAAAAAAGTGTTGTCTGAATTGGAAAATAGTAATTGTTTACTATCGTCTTTAACGTGCATACCAACCGAAAAGAACATTGCTTTTTGTTGATGCTTCCATTTTTTAAGAACGTTCAACGTCTCTTCGTCAATCGATACCTTCCTGATAGAGCTTTTTGTTTTTGGTGATTGTATGATTTGTTTGTTGCCTAAACCTTTTGTTAGCGTCTTATTAATATCTATCGTTTTATTTTCGAAATCCACATCTGACCAAACAAGAGAAGAACACTCTCCAATTCGAGTTCCAGAGAAAACCATCAACCGTGTGTTAGCGTAAAATTGCTTATCTGATTTTATTGAGTTTAACAAAATTTCGAGTTCGTCTTTATCATAATAATTTGTAAATTCTTTCTTTCTTTTTTTATTTTTAGGCATAGCTATTTTTTTAAAAGGATTTTGATTTATTATATCTAGGCGGTATGCGTGTTCTAACACGGAAGATGCATAGAAAACATATTGGTCATACGCTTCGTATTCTTCTGACCACGCGTTCGCTACTTGTTGACAATATTTAGGTGTTATGTTGCTTATTTTTTGATTTGAAAGCTTCTTAAGAATAGCTCTATCAAAAATTCTTATAACGGTATTTAAAGTGCTCTCTTTAACAGTTTTGCGATATGTTTCCAACCACAATTTATAAGCTTCATCATAAGTTAAGTTCGTATCCGCTTTTAAACCACCTTTATTTTTAAATTCAACCAATAGTTTATTCAACTCGTCTTGAGCTTGCCGTTTGGATTTGAATCCTCGCCTGGTGGTTCTTATGTCCTTTCCGGTGATTTCATTTTTTCCTAGATACGCTTTAAACATCCACGCTTTAGATCCGTCTTTCTTTTTGTATTGTTCAAATGTTGCCATGATTTTATCTCCCTTCTATGCTATAATAGGCATAATTAAAGAAGCCTATCGCATAGGTTATTTATTTTAAACACGCCTTCTACCGCCAAGTAAGAGGGGCGTGTTTTTTTATTTCAAATCAATTGTCATGTCGTAATCATGAAATGCGTTGTTATCATCAAAGTCATCTGTATCGTAGTTAGCATTAAAAGTAAACCTAATATTTTTAACGCTTTCTACATCGCTAAGTTTTTTTAATTCATAGGCAGCGTAGCCTTCTTTTTTAGCACCTTTCATTATATCTCCATCCCATGCATCTAAAGAATAGCTACCATCAGTTTGTTCGCCTTCACTTGTCAAGATTGTACCTTGTTGAGGATAGGCTGTTACATCACGAGTTAAGTCAAAAAGAGAGAGATGCAATATTATAAAACCTTCTGGCTTATTACCAGAAAAATCTTCGAAATCATCCACTTTTAATACCGACACTTTATCGACTTTAACTTTCATTTCAGCCCAACTGTCGTCAGTAAAATCTAAAGAATAGTCTTTTTGAGCAACCACTTTAGTTTTATCAGAATCGACCGTATTATCAGCTAGCTTTTTGAATTCAGAATTGTTGATTAACAAGTTCGTATCTTTCTTTTCTTTTGTTGGCTTTTTGGTTTTAGAAGCAGTTTTAGCTTCGGTGGTATTTGTTGGATCGTCGCTTTTTTCTGAACCGCAAGCAGTAAACATTAGCAAAACTAAACCTAAAACACCAAACAATTTAATTTTTTTCATTTTAAAATCCTCCAATATGTTATAATGTTTTTGGAGTAATCCACTAAACACATCATTTCCTTTTAGGCGGGGGAGTGGTGTGTTTTTTATAATACTGATACTACTTCGATAGCCTTTCCTATAATTCTAGCAGTAGAATCTTTAGTAATGATATAAGGTTCATATTCATGATTAAGAGGCTCTAAAACAACTGTTTCACCTATGTATCTTACTTTTTTTAATGTCGCTTCATTATCTCCGTTCACTATTACTGCTGCTATTTCCCCGTTTTCAACTTCTGGTTGTTCTTTAATCAATACAGAAGCTCCGTTAGGAATTTTAGGCTCCATAGAATCGCCTTTAGCTATTAGATAGAAAAAAGTGCCACTAGGCAAATTTTCTATTGATCGTTCTTTATAACCAATAACATTCTCTTCCGCTGTTATAGGTTCGCCACAAGGAATCTCTCCAAGTATAGGGATAGAAATAGTAGCATTTGATGTAAATTCACGTTCATCAAAGAAAAAACCTAAAGGGACTTCAAAAAGAGATGCCATTATCTCGATTTTGTCTATTAAAGGTCTGTTTGCTCCACGTTCCCACGCAGAGACTGCAGTAGGAGCTACTTCTAATTTATCCGCTAAGTCCTTTTGTGTTAATCTGAATTCTTTTCTTTTTAATTTTATTTTATCTTTAAGTTCCATTTTATACTTACCCTCTCTAATATAACTCTCTGATTAATTATTACTATAATATAACTAAGAATAAATGTAAAGAAAAACTTTACTTTTATAAAGAAAAACTATTTATTTAAGCTATGTTTATTGTTAAAAATACAGAAAAACTAATCTTTTCAGTTTACAGTACAGAAAATCTGTAGTATAGTTCTATTTATCGAAGGGAGGTATTTAATTGTTAGACAAATACACGATTAGGCAAGCTAGAAATTTATCAGGGTTAACACAAGAAGAAGTTGCGAGTAGGTTAAAAGTGAATCCAGTCACATATATTAAATACGAAAAATATGAAACTATTATGCGGATGGATAAAGCTTTTACGTTTTCTAAAATCGTCGGGATAAATGTTAGCAATATTATTTTTTTTGAAAACGAAGTACAGAAAAACTGTAGCGAAGATAAACAGGAGGTTTAGAACAATGTCTCAATCGATTAAATTAGAAATATCTAACGAGGATGAAATAGTTCTTAAGTTATATGAAAAGTTAACTGAACACCTCGAGTCAATTGTTAAAGATTCAGCTATTGAAGGACCGTTAAGCCAATTGCAAATCGCAAAGTTTCTGACTGTTAGCACTGACACAATAGGTTCTTATGAAAAACTTGGCATGCCATACGGTCATTTAGGTAAGCGTAAATTTTACGATAGGAAAAAATGCCTTGAGTGGCAAACATCCGCTAAAGCTGATGAATTAATTTAGGGAAGGATTGAAATTATGGAACTAGTAGAATTTCGAAACGGGAGAACTGTCACAACAAGTTTACAAGTGTCTGAACGATTTAATAAGAACCATCAACATATTTTGAGAGATATAGATAATTTGAAAGAGGGTGTCCAAAATTGGACAGACCTATTTTACGAAGATAAATATATCCATCCTCAAAATAAACAAGAATATCGTCAAGTGGTTATGAATAAAGATGGTTTCACTTTGTTAGCTATGGGGTTCACAGGGAAGAAAGCGTTAGAATTCAAACTCAAATATATCGAAGCGTTTAATCAAATGGAGGAGCGTATTAAAGAAGAGCGTTTAGAATTGCCGTCAACTCCGATGGAAATTTTAGAATTGACTTTTCAAGCACAAAAAGAAACGGATGAACGCGTTGAAAAAGTAGAGAAAGACGTAAAAGAACTAAAAGACCTCAAAAAACTTGAGCCTGGTATGTACAACTTTATCGGCAAAGCGGTATCTAACAAAATAAACGCAACTCTAGAAGATTTAGCTTTAAACAAAAAGACGCAAAAACCGCTTAGATCAGAATTAAACCGAAATATCAACGAGCTAGCAGGAGTTAAAACGCGTACTCAAATTAAAGAGAAAGATTTTGATAAAATTATCGACTTTATTGAAAGATGGCAACCGTCAACTATAACACTTGATAAAGCTAAAGCGATTCAATTGGAGTTAGACGAGGTGGAAGAAGCATGACAAAAACAGAATGGCAATCCCGGGCGCTATCTCAACTACCGAACTACCCAACAAGTAGAAGTAGAGCGGAGCATCTAGCTAAACAACAACAGGCTGAACTTGAGAGAGTTAAGCGACTTAATAAGAGGTTTGGGAAGGTGGTTAGGATATGACGGATTTAATAAAAATGTACGCCCCAATAATAGGAAGCGTACAAGCTCTAATAGCGTGTCTTATCTTACATAAGTTCTATGATCAACCGAAGTTAAAATGGTTTTTGCTAAGTTTGGATAGTTTAACGATTTTGATAGTTCTTCTGCTTCTTTTAAGATAGCTGTTGAAATTTCAATAAAAATCTCATCATATCTTTTTTGAGCAAATTGGAAATCATCGTTACCATTTTCAAATTCTAATAAATCTAAAAACCTTTTGTAATAAGAAGGTATTAGTTTTGATGATGAGCTATCCAACAGGTGCATATTGTTCATGATCATATCAAAATAAACTCCTCTAACTTCAAAAGGTGATTTATGAGGGTCATCAGTAAAATTATAAGCTGCTAGTAACTTACTCATATAAGGAACATAAAATGTTTCGTATCTTTGTAAGTCGACATCTTTTTTTAAGTTATTTTTAGAATTTAAAGTACCAAGAAAGTAAGTAATGAAAATTGATAAAACTGGGACAACGTAGTTTAACCAGGAAATAACAATCACAACCTTTTACTCAAATTATATCAAATGAAAGGAAGTAATCAATGGAGTTGTTCATCATATTTTGGCTAATCTCATGCGGTGCTTGCTACTACGCAGGCAAAGAAAAGAAATGGAGGAGATAACATGAAAGATATCCACTTAATCAGAATAGACGGGCTAGTCATCCTAGCGCTAATCTTCGGCTCAGTCGGCGGTATATTCTTCAAATGGAACGTATTAATAGCGATAGTACCAATTATTATGATTTGGTTGTTCAACTATGACGAGACGAGTTATGAGCACAAAACAGGTAACAACAAATGCTAGATTACATCATTGCTGACGGTTGGCGATTCGATGTAGTAGAAATGCACGGCGACCACTTAATAGTTGAGAAAGAAGGCAAGTTGTTTAAGTCTGATAAGAAAACCAGAAGTTTAGAGCCGTACGCTAGAAAACGAGTTAAGGCTAATCAAAGATATGGGAGGTTAAGATGTGAGAGTTTGGACAATAGAAGAGGAAATTATCCTTTCTGAAAATTACGGAAATAAAAGTATCAAGTGGTTAAAAAGTAATCTAAACAGGTCTGAGAGTGCTATTAAAAACAAAGTTACTAGAATGAATCTCGGTCGTTGGTATCACAATTCAGATCGAATTAATGCTAATCAACTAGCTAAGGCTCTAAACATTAGTCACAATACTTTGATCAACTGGAGTTTAAATTACGGTTTACCAATCAAAAATAAAAGAGTTTTTGACGCACATTTTAAAGAGATAGACATAGATAATTTTTGGAAGTGGGCTGAAAAGAACAAAAACATGATTGATTTTAACAAAATAGAAAGACATATCTTAGGAGCAGAACCAGATTGGGTCGAAGAAGCTAGAAATCAATCGTTTAAAGCGATTTGTGGCGTTGGAAAATCTTATAAGAAGATCCCTTGGACGAAAGCTGACGACAACTACTTAGTTCATCTTTTGAAACAACATAAATATACATATCCAGAAATATCAGAAAAAACATGCAGATCGCACGGAGCTGTCAAGCGTCGTATGCATGATTTGGGTATTAAAGAGAGACCAGTTTATTTGGATAATCATAAAAAATATACGTCTGACGAAATTAATTTAATTTTTAAAATGTTGGACGGAGGAAGTGATTTTTCAACTATAGCAAAAGAATTGAATCGTTCTGAATCTGGTGTTAGAGGAAAGGTTGAGCGTTTGGGTTACAAGTTTTATAATCGTGTGCCCGTTAAGAGCTCAAGAGGTGATGAAGCATGAAAGTAGATGATTTAGTCGAAGTGGAAGGAAATGGGTACCAGGTTAAAAGTGTTCTAAAAAATACGATTGTAGTCGATACGAATTATGGACGGAGAGTAGTCCGCAAAAAAGATATGAAGTTTGTTGGTCCAGTAATCGAGAATATCGACAGAACGATGCCGTTAACAACTAGAGAATTGTAAGGAGTGAGCAGAGTGAGAGAAATTAAGTTTAGAGCTTGGGATAAAAAAGATAAAGAAATGTATTCTTGGGATAGAATTTCAAAGGAGTTCACGCTTGAATATTTTGAAGAAGAAAGCCTTGAGTTCATGCAATACACAGGATTAAAAGGTAAAAACGGTGTTGAGATTTATTTTGATGATGCATTAACAAATGGCGAAGTGACAAGATTAGTTATTTGGAGAGAAGAAGATTCTCAAATTCAATTATCTGTAAATGATGATAATTATGATAACAGGATTAAGTTAACTCAACAGGTTATTGATACATTCGGTTTAACTATTTGTGGCAACATCTACGAAAACCCAGAGCTATTAGAACAGGAGTGAGGAAATGAATGACGGATTTGTAGTTTTCTATGTTAAAGACGGAATAGGTTATCCAGTAGCAATGAATGAAGAGCAATTAACGATGATTAACATTGTTTGCGAAGGGATTTTTAAGCCTCAGGTGACAATTATAGATAAGCCAATCGGAAAATTAGAAAATCTTATTAAAACAAAAAAATCTAGCTAGTGCTACCAACACTAACTAGAATCTACTATTACAAAATATTATTTGAGTCAATTATAACATATTCAGGAGGATTAGAAAATGACCAACAAAAAAATTGAGTTAGTATCTATTGAATTAATTAACTTTAAAGGTGCTACACATTTTAAATTAGATGCAAAAGGTTCAGACGTTGATGTTTATGGAAAGAACGGAGCAGGAAAGACCACTATTTATGATGCTTTTACTTGGTGCTTGTTTCATAAAGATTCACGAGAGAAGACAGAATTTGACTTTGAGCCACGTGGCAATGAGGTTGATGAATTAGCAGGTATTAGCGTTTCTCTGACATTAAATGTTAATGGAAAGAAAAGAAACTTCACTAAAGAGCTTAACAAGAAAAAGAATGTTAAATCAGGCGGAATTAATAAAGAGCCGGCTTACTATGTGGATGATTTAAAACAAAAAACTAAAAAAGCTTATGACGAAAAAGTTGCTGAACTAATTGATAAAGACAAATTCAAGTATTTAACGAATGGTAGTTATTTTATGGAAAGTTTAAAAGCTTCTGAGCGTCGAGAAATCTTGTTTGAGTATTTCGGTTCTAAAAGTGATGAAGAGATCATCAAAGAAAATAAAGACTTATCACCACTATTAAAATACCTAGCTGAATCACCACTTGATGATGCTAATCAACGACTACAACAAAGGAAACAGGCACTAGAAAAAACGATTAAAGAGATCAACCCTCAAATTAAAGGTGTTAGAAAAGCTATGCCAGATATCACAGATCTAAATCATGAAGTATTGAGAGTTGCTAAAAATTTGGGGTTAGAAAATATCGACAAAGAAGAACAAGAGCTATTAGCTCTTAAAAACGGTTCTGCAGTTACAGATAAAAAGAACTTAATCAAAGAAAAAGAAAGTCAGTTAAGAGCTGCTGAAACAGATTACTCTTCTAATCAGAAGAAAAAAACAGCGGATTTAAACGAAAAGAAAAGTAAATTACTTACTGTTTACTATCAAATCGATACGCAGTTAACTGATAAGAAACGCGAAATCAAACAAGTTCAAGATGAAATCGTCAGTAATGAAGAATATTCGAAAAAACTAGAAGTTGAGCTTAGTAGTTATGGTAAACAGCTAGATGAAATTGAAGAAGCGGCTTATCATCATGCAGCATTTGTTCCACAGACTTTTGATGAACATCAACTATCTTGTCCAATGTGTAAACGTGCTTATGATGTTACTGATCAAGAAGAAATGTTAGAGAATTTTGAATCAGAAGAAAAGAAACGTCTAGAAAAATATGAACAAGATAAAGCGAAAGCTATTAAGGAGTTTAACGATAATAACGATGCTGAGTTTGACCGTATCAATCAACTAGGTAAAGAAACTAGCGAAAACATTGAGCAAATCAACGAAAAATTAGCAGACCTTAAAAACATTTTAGAGTCCAAAAACGATACCTCATCACTAGAAAAAGAGCTTGAAGAAGTTAAAAAACAAGGTGATGAAATAGCGGCGCAAATTAAAGGCATCGAAACTAATTTAGTTCAATTTGCTGAATCGGATGAATATGCCGATATTCAAGCTGAAATTGCTGAATTAGAGAAAGAAATAGCAGAGTTAAACAAATCTATCGAATCGTCTGTTGAAGCGAAACAACAAGTAATTAGTGGGTTTAAAGCAGAAGTTAGAGCTATTGATGAAAAGTTAGCAGTTGTTAATGAATACAACAGACAGCAAGCAGTTATTGATCAACTTATTGAAGATGAAAAAACGATGTCAGCTGAAAAAGGTGAAATCGAAGCAGAGTTACTACTCTTTGAAAACTTCTTTATCACTAAAGTTAGCTTGTTAGAAGAAAATATCAATCAACATTTCAACTACATCGAATTTAAACTATTTGATTATTACGATAACGGGAATCTGGACGAGTCATTATGTGAGCCGGTTTTAAATGATGTTAAGTATCGTGATATGTCAAACGGGGAACAGATTAAAGCAAAAATCGACATCTGTGACACGTTGATGAGAGCAGAAGGGATTTATGTTCCTTTATTCCTTGATAACGCTGAGGGGTTAACAGAAGTTTTCGAAACTGACACGCAGGTAATCGCTTTGAATGCTAGTAAAGAAGACAAGAGTTTAAGAATTGAAATACAAAATGTTAAAACGGAGGTAGCAGCATAATGAATAAACAAGTAGCAGTACAAGATAAATCAGTGGTTTATGAGGTCAACGGGGAAGAGGTAAAGCTTTCCCCTCAAATTATCAAGCAGTATTTAGTTAACGGAAACGGCGATGTAAGTGATCAAGAAGTTGTGATGTTCCTAAATTTATGTAGATTTCAAAAGTTAAATCCATTTTTAAATGAAGCTTACTTAGTTAAATTTGGTAGCAATCCAGCACAAAGAATCGTTTCTAAAGAAGCTTTTATGAAACGTGCTGAAAGTCATCCTCAATACGGAGGATTTAGAGCGGGTATCGTAGTTGAAAGAAATGGAGAGCTTGTTGATATTGATGGAGCCATTAAACTCTCAAAAGACGTATTAATTGGCGGATGGGCAATTGTTAAACGTAACGACAGAGAAATCGACACAGAAGTTAGAGTCGATTTAGCTGAATTTGGCAAAGGTCAAGCAACTTGGAAGCAAATGCCAATGAATATGATTCGTAAAACGGCAATCGTTAATGCTTTAAGAGAAGCTTTTCCAGAAAGTTTAGGCGCTATGTACACAGAAGACGATGCTCAACCACAAAGCTTTGATATTCCAGTTGAGCAACAACTACAACAAGAAATTGATGAACATGCTAATAAAACACCAATTGATTTTGATGAAACACCAGTAATTCCAGAAACAACAGAATTACCTGGTCATAAAGTTGTTAATCCTGAGGACCAACAAGGTGAGTTATTTACAAATTTATCAGATGTAACTACTGAACCGCAAAAAAGAAAGCGTGACTTCTAATGTTAGAGGTCATAGTGAACGGCTCATCATCTAAAGGGAATAATTACATTCTAGTAGATGGTGAGTCCTCACTGATGCTAGAAGGCGGTGTCCCTTTTAAAGATATTCTAAAGAGTGGCGCATCAATGAAAAAAGTTGTAGGACTAATCGTGACGCACGAACATGGTGACCATATCAAACACACCAATGATATTTTAGCAAGCGTTAGCTTCGACATGTACGCTACAAAAGGAACGATAGAACGAGCGTTAGTGTTTCCTGAAAGAAGTCCGTTTTTAAGTGAAGGAGCAAGATACAGATATAAAGAATTTGAAGCAAATAAAGAGTTCATGATAGCTGATTGGAAAATTTTTCCTTTCAGTGTTCATCATGATGTCGCTGATCCAGTCGGTTTTATGATTGAGTCGCCATCGAAAGAAAGAATAGTCTTTATAACCGACACAACTATATGTCCAGTAACGTTTCCTAAAAATATCAATCACTGGTTAGTCGAGTGTAATTATGCGCTGGATATATTAGATGATAATTATAGAAACGGGTTAGTAATCAAGAAAGTTAGAGACAGAGTTATTAAGAGTCACATGAACTTAGAAACATGTAAAGATTTTTTTAGGAATCAAGATTTGAGCAGCGCTAAACAAATACTACTTCTTCATTTAAGCGGTCAAAATAGCGACCCTAAACGATTCAAACAGGAACTTGAAGAAGTAACAGGCAAAACAGTAGAAATTGCTAGGAGGAAGAAATAATGAGTATACATGATGATTTAGAAAACAAAAAAGATGAACTGTTCGAAATCAGTAATCGTTTAGATAAAGCAATCAACAAATTAAGTAGCATCGATGACGATACGGAGAGAAGCGATATTTACGAAATTATAGAAAGCGTTAAAGATATTTTGTCGTCAGTGAATAACGATTTGTATTAGGGGGAAGAAATAACGTGGCAGAGAAAAGAATGTTCAGTGAAAAAATAACTAATTCAGATTTATTTTTAGATATGCCTAAGTCGGCTCAAGCTCTCTATTTCCATCTAAATATGGGAGCTGACGATGACGGATTCGTTTCAAGTCCTAGAATGATAATGAGGATGATAAACGCTGACGAGGACGATATGAACCTTTTAAAAATAAAGCAATTTGTTCTGACATGGGAGAACTCAAATTTGGTTGTAATTAAGGATTGGAAAGTTCATAACACGATTAGAAAAGATAGAAAAAAAGAGACGCTTTTCATGGAAGAGTTAAAAAGTTTACACATTTTAGAGAATGGAACATACGAAAAAGTGGCAACCACACCGCAACCAAGTGACAACCAACTGTCTGACGTTCCAAAACAGATTGAGGCTGAAATTATTGAAGAAAATAGCCAAGAACCTAGTGATACCAACGGTTCGGTAAACTGTCAACCAGATGACAACCAAGTGGCAACCAACTGTCCTCCTAGATTAGTAGAGATTAGTAGAGGTAAGTATAGATTAGATAAGAGTAGTGTAGGTCAGTCTAAAGAGCAGGAACGACCACAACCAACTTTCGAACAATTTAATTTATTTGAGCACATTCAAGAAGTTTTCGGAAGGATGTTAAATAGCATTGAAATGGAAACGGTCAACTACTGGATTAAAGATTACGACATGGAGTTAATCAAAGAAGCTATCAAAATAGCTGTTTTAAACCAAGCGTACTCTTTCAAATACATTGAAACTATCCTGATTGATTGGGAAAACAGAAAATTAACAACGGTCGACATGGTTCGGGAGTCAGAAAAAAAGCGCAATAAAAGCAAAAGTAACAACCATGCTAGAAAAGAAACGCTTCCTGATTGGGCAGAGAAAGAACCTGTTAAAGAAACGCCTCTAACCCCAGAAGAAGAGGCGCGGATGAAAGCTATGCTTGAAAAAATAGGAGGGTAGTTATGAAACGGATTTTAAATTATCCAGGTAGTAAGTGGCGTATGTCTGATCTAATCATCGAAATAATGCCACCTCATAAAACATATTTAGAGCCATACTTTGGCTCTGGCGCTGTCTTTTTTAATAAAGATAAAGTTCAAGTTGAAACTATCAACGATTTAGATGGCCGATTAATTAATATGTTTAGAGTCCTTAGAGAAAACACTAATGAGCTTGTTAAGCTAGTGCATCTAACACCGTATTCTAGACAAGAGTACGACTTGTCTAAACGGATTTCGGACAACAATTTAGAAGATGCTAGACGTATGCTAGTTCGTTGTTGGTTTGCTATCGGTGGTAAAACTAACGCTGACGTCGGTTGGCGTAGGAATATCAATTGGAACGGCCCATACAATACTTACGAGTGGAACGATATGCCTAACCGTTTGATTGAAGCAGCTGAAAGATTAAAAGGAGCGCAGATTGAAAACAAGAGTGCTATTGAATTGATTCATGAGCATAGAAATGACAAAGATGTCATGATTTATTGCGACCCACCATATCTTGATGAAACAAGGGTTTCAAAGCACTATACGAATGAAATGAGTAATCAGGATCATATCAAACTTTTAAAATGTTTGGCCAATGTCGATGGGAAAGTGATTTTGAGTGGATACCCTAATAATTTATATGATGAGTATTTAAGTGAGTGGTTTAAAGTTACTGAAGAAACTCGAATCGGAATAAATAACACGAACAAACGAACCGCTACAGAAGTGCTTTGGTGTAATTTTGAACCACCTACACAGATTAATTTGTTTGAAAGTGTGAAGGGATATGAGTAAACCGATAATTATCCACGAAGAAAGAAAATTTGATTGGAAAACTGATGAGCTAGATTTAATCCAGTTGCTATTTTTAAGTGGGAAGAAGCCAACAGAAATAGCTAAAGAAACTAAAAATGAAGTTGAGGATATAACTCTAGCGTTGATGCATCTGTACTTTAAAGGTGAGATTGAGTTAGGAGTGAGTAATTGAAATTAGTAATACCGTTACCTTTAGTCACTCTTAATGAGTACATCAACAAGGAACGTAGTAACAGATTTGCGGCAGCTAAAGTTAAAAAGAATTGTACTAATATCTGCAAGTTGCATAGTCTAAAAGTTAAAAATCAAGGGTTAGAGATACCTACGCCGTTCAAAGCTACGTTTGAGTGGTATGTCAAAGATAAACGCAAAGACTTAGATAATATAGCATTTCAGAAGAAGTTTATTTTAGACGGCATGGTTGAAGCTAATTTGATTGAGAATGACGGATACAAACAACATAGACAGTCAGAAGATATTTATCTGATCGATAAGAACGAACGTGTAGAAATTACATTTGAAGCATTGGAGGAAGAGTGATGGCATTTGATTAAAATTTTAGAGCTTTTCGGCGGGATTGGAGCACCCAGAAAAGCGCTGATTAATTTAGGGGTTGAACATAAAAGCATCGACTATGTAGAGTTCAATGAAAAAGCTGTTAGAAGTTATAACGCTATGTTTGATAATCGTTACGCAGCCGAAGATGTTAGAGGTTATGATTTGAAACCCGATATCTTAATTCACGGTTCACCATGCCAAGACTTTTCTATAGGCGGAAAGCAATACGGCGGTAATGTTGAAGACGGAACAAGAAGTAGTTTGATGTTTGAAACTATTCAAATAATACGTAATCTAGGTGTCTGGAAGCCTAAAACGGTTATTTGGGAGAATGTACCGAACGTATTAAACAAGCGACATATAGATGCATTTAATCATTATATAGACGACTTAGATCAGTTAGGTTACACCACCAATTATAAGGTTTTAGATGCTAGAGATTTTGGAATACCACAAGCTAGAAAGAGATTATATGCGATTAGTCAGCTGGATGGCGAGTTTTTCAATTTTGAGCTACTTGAGAAAGTTCCTATGAGAAACATTGATGAATTTTTGAGTGATGAATATGGTAGGCAACATTTAGTTAACCAACCTAGCATGATTAAAAGAATAAAGGATATTCATAAAGTGTCATCTAATAATTTTAAAGGGATGCTTGAAACTATTACTGATTATTCTTGGACTGTTACAACTAGACAAGATAGATGTCCTAACGCGGGGATAATTAAGCTAGAAAATGGCAGTTATAGAGTCATTACTGAAATGGAGGCTTGGCGTTTAATGGGTTTTGATGATGAAGATTATTATGCTGCTTTAGCTGAACATCCAGGAATTAAAGGTAAGAAAAATACCACACTTTACCATCAAGCAGGTAACTCAATAGTTGTTCAAGTTTTAGAAGCGATATTTAAAGAATTGATTAAAGGAGAATAAACATGGGAATAATCGATAAAATAGCTACTGTTGTAGCAGACAAAGTTAACGCTCAAAACGATGAAGTGATGTTGTTGACACAGGAGAATGAGAGATTACAACGTGAGTATGATGCTAGTAAAGGTGCGATTGAGGATAGGGAGAAACGTATTAAATTATGTGAATCAGTGATTGAGCAGTCAGCTAAAGAATACGATAAGTTGGAAAATGAGAAAGAAGCTATTTTAACTAAACTCCAAATAAAAACATCAGACTACAATCAGCTAAACAACGATTATAAGCGTATTAAAAATAATTATGATGAACTTTCTAAGAAGAAATCTGACAAGAGGTTAAAGCAGCGTAACAAAGAGCTAGAAAAGCTACTCAAGGATTCAGAAAATTTAATCGAAGCTAACACTATCTATAGAATGACGTATGAGTATATATCGGATGAAGCAAACAGACAGATGATCATTGATAATTTTAGCTACAATTTAAGTAAGTGGATAAGCGATAAAAACTTAACTGATACTGAAGTAGCTAAGAAATTAGGTACAAGTAGAAATATTGTAGGTAACTTGAGAACAGGCAATCGGGCGGTAAACGTCAACACGATACAGAAGTTCGATATTGAATTATGCGAATATTTTGAATGTTCAGTATATGAGTTGGTTACGAAGAAGATGGAGGACTTAAATTGAGAAAAGAATACAAGCTTCCAGGTAGAAATGAATTGATAATTGATGATCGATCTCAAAATGAAAGATACAAAACTATAACTTTTGAAATTAGAGATAATTTTATTGCAGCGCCGCTTTCAAAACCTAAAGTAAAAGAATTGGTCAAAGATTTGCAAAAATGGCTAAAAGAGGATTCGTAAAATGATGAAAACGATTAAAAGGATAGCTAATTTCGATAAAACTGATTGGAAACATATCGGATGGCTATTCAGAAATATAATCAAACAATTTTTTAAAGGTGAATTCTCGGAATCGTATGACGCTTGGATGTGGATTAAAATCCATTGTTCATATGACTCTAATAGATTAAAGGAGGACTCAAAATGAGAATAGATGATGAGAATAAAGTGGTGTGGTGTAGTGAGAATTTATTTCCGCTTTTAGAAGAAGATGATTTTTTTGAATTAGACGAATTCGATAAAATATTTTATTTATTAAATCTTAGCTTTGATTCCAGATATGGAATACCTCATAGATTTGAAACTGACAAATGGAAACCTATATTGATATCAATTTTTGATAAATATTGTTTTGAATTAGAACAACCTAAAAAATACTACTGGCGATTAAAATTTGGACATATAAGAGGCGGTTATTACATAGTAGAAAGTACTCATTTATATATTGATACAGTTGAAAAGTATGAAGCTCGTAAGTTAACTGTGTCAGAAGCACGCGAACTCCTAAAATCTGACTTTGATAAATTTGAGAAAGTGGAGTGTGAGTAGATGGATGACAAACGAATGATAGAAGATGCGATAAGAGGAGCTAGATGTTTGTTGAAACAAGCGAAAAAGGATAATGAAAATCTGGCAACTCTTGAAAATGAACGGAAAGTCATTTCGATAAGAAAAAGATTATCTATTTATGGTGAAATGAAGTCTAAAGGAGCGATCAAATGACTAACATTGATTATTTAGAAAAGATACTTGATTTAAAAGTTAAGTATCAAGCAGAAGTTAAAGAGTTAAAAGAATCTTTAGGTGCTGATATGCCGTTAATCGAAAGTCAAAAGTTAACTAAAATAGCTTATTTTGAGAGTTTTGTTGAAGAACTAAGTAATGTTTTGGATAAGGAGTGATCAAATGAACTGGAATAAACTACAAGAAATGCAACTAGAGTTAGATAATGCAATATTACAAGCTAAGCCTAAAATGTCAGCAGAAGAGCGATTTAACAAAACGTTAGTCGCTTTATCTGCGGAAGTGGCAGAGGTTAGCAATTGCAGCGAACATTTTAAGTTTTGGAAGGATAATAAAGGGAAGGTTGATGAAGATAGGTTTGGTAAACAAGAAATGTATGTAGATGATGAGTTAGTGGATGTGAATTACATTGAACATAAGACAGGCATAACTTATACATTCGAAAAAGCCCACAAACTAACACTAGTCGAGGAAACTAGCGATTGTCTCCATTTTATTTTAAGTTTGGCGAATCAGCTGGATACAGAAATAGGCGGATTTAACCTAGTAGATACAAATTCAAACTTAGAGATAGCTTATTCAATGATTCAGTTAAATATCAGTTGTATGAATACGTTAGACTCTTCAAATAGTCATGTAGAGACTTTAGGGATTATCATTGACTGGTTTTATTATTATATATCTAAATTAGGTATCACCACACAAGAACTCGAACAAGCCTACTACGAGAAAAACAAAGTGAACTATGAACGATTGAGAGAGGGGTATTAGATGCCAAAGATTAAAAAATACCTTAGATACATTAAAAATAATGCAACTGATGAAATGAGAGGGTTTATTGAAATATTATTTACAATTGCGTGTTTGACAGTTTTTGCAATAGTGATATCAGTAATATTTATCTATTTTGAGAATCTTTTAAAAATTATAGCGTATACAATATTAGGATTGTCAGGTGTCATCTTGGTGTATGTAGTTATAAAAGCTATTTATGACTTTATAAAGCTGTCGTTAAATTATAAAAAGTAAGGAGTCCTAACATGAAAATATATCACACTGAAACACAAGAGGATTATGATGCGTTGATGATGGAGTTTAAAGCGAAGAACAAACCAACATTTTCGGATAATTGGTGGGAAATGTACAAAAACCGAACAACAGTATATTCAGATAAAAGTGGTACTACTTGCGGAAATTTAGAAGATGCTAAACGAACTTATCCAGACGCTGAAATAATTGAATATAAAGCAGATGAGTGTGTTTGTATGCCAAAAAAGATAACTTTAAATCAAGCAATCAGTGATGCTATCAACAGCCCAAACCACTACACTCAAGGCGAACGTGAAACAATCGAAAATATACGCGACACAATGAGTTCTGAAGGTTATCAAGGTTATTGTGTGGGGAATGTTGTAAAGTATCTTGCTAGGTATAAATTCAAGAATGGATTAGAAGATGTCAGAAAAGCTAAAAAGTATATCGAGTTTTTGGAAGAAGAATTGATGAAACAGGAGGAAAAATAAATGTTATACGCAATTGTAGATGAAGATTTGAAAATAGCTAGACATCTTAGCAAAAGTAAATTAGCAGTGTTTGAAGATTTGGATCAACTTAACAGAAATGCTTGGAGATATATGAGTAAAGCTAAAAAGTATAAAGTAGCTGAATTAGAATTGAGTAAATTTTTCGAGTTGGAGAATAAGGAGGGGTAACGATGGGAAAACGAATAAATAGATACAGATTGTATTTTGGAGGTTCTAAAATTGTCGGTTCTTTAAATCGTTGTCTATGTGATGAATTGACTGATAAACAGATAGCTGAACGCTTATTGATTAAAGCTGGTTTGTATTTAACAGCTGAATCTATGGGAAAAGGTGAATATGACGGAGATTTTAGATTGAAACAGATTTATTGAGGAGGGCTAACATTTGGAAAATTGGCGTTGGGCTAGATGTGAATCAGCACTAAAAGACTATAACGATATTGATAAATATGTAGCTAAGATTGAGAAACAGATTAGAGTACCTCACAAAGAGTCTGACATCAATGCTGATATAAAAGGTACTAGAATTGATAATGATTTGATGTTCGATACGATGTGGACGATTGAAACTCATAAAGCGATTAATCAGCTAAAACTTAAGAAGCAAGCTATAACTGAATTGTTAGAAGAATGTGGGGATGATACAGAAACAATCATTAGGGAGTTGCATATCAAAAAATTTCCTAAATACACACTGTATGGATTAGTTGATCAAAGAAAAGTTTCATGCGGAAGAAACAAAGCAATTGAATTAAGGAAGAAATTTTTTCAAGAATTAGATAAAAAACTTGATAATTAAACAAAAAGTAAACTTTAGAGGCATGGTGTACATAGTAAAATAGTATTATCAGAAGTTTAACGATACAGCGACAGTCACACAAATCTACAAAATAATTTAAAAAACTCACTTGTAGGCTGTCGCTTGT
>RWZE01000044.1_pt1 | contig 45979 bp, 69 predicted proteins | sample 2187721 | NCBI WGS metagenome assembly RWZE01 (sample SAMN10531867, study PRJNA481165) | viral metagenome | isolation source: viral particles purified by filtration and ultracentrifugation from about... | host: Nasonia giraulti 16.2 | place: USA:Tennessee | collected 2011-04-01
GAAATTTGCGAAATCATGGGATTGAAACCAAGAAGAATACAGCAGTTAGCCGACGAAGGGGCGGTCATCCGAGCGGCTCACGGCAAGTACGATCTAGTCGCTACCTTCCAGGCATACACAGAATATGAAAAAGAAAAAATAATTTCAGACGATCCAGACCTGGACAAACTAAGAGAAGAAACGTTGTGGACCAGGGCGCGAAGAAAGAAGACAGAAGCGGAACTTGGAATCATCACAGGGAAGTTGCATAGAGCAGACGACGTAGAAAACATCATGAACGCAATGATGATGTCTTTTCGTTCTCAACTACTCTCCTTCGCTTCTAGGCTCGCTCCAAAAGTGCAAGGAAAGAAAGATTTAATAGAAATTCAGGAAATAACAAAAGAAGAAGTAGAAGACCTGATGAGGGAACTGAAAGATTACGACCCAGACGTCTTCTACGCAGAAAGTGAAGACGTGATTGCTCCAGACGAGCCGCTGGACGGTGAGAAAGTTGAATAACAAAGAAGCAGCAGAAGCGAGCTTACAAAGAACGAAAGACTTATTCCGCAGAATAGCGCAACAAGCATTAACACCACCGCCAAAACTGACAGTGAGTGAATGGGCAGATGAACACAGAAGATTATCTTCCGAAGCATCCGCAGAAGCGGGTCGTTGGAGAACGTCTAGGGCGGAGTACCAACGAGAGATTATGGATGCCATCAACGACCCATATGTAGAAGACATTGTAATTATGGCTTCCGCTCAAGTTGGGAAATCGGAAATCATTTTAAATGGATTGGGATACTTCATTCATTACGATCCGTCGCCTATACTTCTCATCCAACCGACGCTAGACAAAGCGAAAGATTTTTCTAAAGAGCGTGTGGCTCCAATGATTCGAGACTCGCCAGCCTTAGCGGAACGAGTCGGAGGGTTTCGGAGCAAAGATAGCTCCAATACAATCTTGTTCAAATCGTTCCCAGGAGGATTCATTGCTTTAGGTGGAGCGAATGCGCCGGCCGGATTAGCCGCTCGCCCGATAAGGATAATGTTGGCTGATGAAATCGACCGATTCCCAGTGTCGGCAGGAGAAGAAGGAGACCCGCTGGACTTAGCAGAAAAACGGACAACAGCATTCTATAACCGAAAGAAAATTAAAGTATCCACCCCGACCATGAAAGGAACTTCCAGAATAGAAGCAGAATTTCTCATGAGCACGATGGAATACTATAATCTACCGTGCCCTAGGTGCGGAGAGCTCCAACCTTTGAAGTGGGAGCAGATAGATTTCGAAACAGAGTCTCATCGATGCATAGACTGCGGATACTTGAGTGATGAATTCGAATGGAAGAACCAAAAAGGAGAATGGATCGCGACGTCCGAATCGAAAATGAGAGGATTCCACTTGAACGAGCTGTTAAGCCCATTCCGTCGATGGGGAGAAATCATAGATTCTTTCAAAAAGGCGAAGCGGAAAGGTCAAGAAGCGCTAAAAGTATTCGTCAACACGTCTCTAGGAGAAACATGGGAAGCGGAAGGAACATCCCTCAACGACTCCGATTTAGTAAGACGACAAGAAGACTACGAAGCAGAAGTACCGGACGGAGTAAAAATACTTACTGCGGCGGTAGACGTTCAAGATGATCGCTTCGAAATCGAAGTAGTCGGATGGGGAACAGGAAGAGAATCGTGGGGAATACAATATCACGTCATCCATGGAGATTTGAAGACAGATACCCCGTGGAAGCAACTCGATGAGTTCCTTCAAAAGAGATGGGAGAAGGCAGACGGAAGAAAGTTCGGAATAGCTTGCACCATGATAGACAGTGGAGGTCACTTCACGCAAGACGTCTACAAGTTTACGAAACCGAGATTAGCGAGAGGGATTTACGCAATTAAAGGGGAATCATCTCAAATGAGCGACTACACACCTTTAATTGCGGGATACTCAAGACCGAAACCTATTGAAGCGGTGTTGGTAAGAATCGGGGTCAACGAAGGAAAGGTACACGTCATGTCATCGCTACAAGTAGAAGAACCAGGGCCGAACTATTGTCACTTCCCGAGGGGGCAAGGGTACAACGCTCAATACTTCAAGACTTTAACGGCGGAAAGATTAGAAACCTACGAAAGAAACGGAGTTCCAGCGCAGCGCTGGAAACAAATAAGGGCTCGAAACGAAGGGTTTGACTTGAGAGTCTACAATCTAGCGGCATTAGAAATAGCAAATCCAGACTTGGACAAAGAATATCCTATGGACAGACAACCAAGACGAAGACGCAGGAGAAGGAGAAGAAGATCATGAGTGTAATAACGGTAGAATACGCAAGAAAACAACTGTTAATTTGGTACGAAGCGATGGAAGTGGTGGCTTCTGGTCAAGAATATAAAATCGGCAGTCGCATGTTGTCGATGCCCCACCTAAAAGAAATTCGCGAACAAATAAAGTATTGGGAAAACAAGTTAGCGGAGTTACAAAGAGGCGGAAGGAAAAGTCGGCGCGCATACAACATTGTTCCTGTCGACATTTAAGGAGGGGGTAAAATGTTCGAAAAAATAAAAGACTTCTTCTTCCCTCCTATCGACGAAAAGAAGAAAGTAAAAAATTACACAGAGCATGGCGCTAACACAAGTAAAACATCGACGAGAGGGTGGTCGGTGCAATCAGGGTCATTCAAGGAAGACATCGAAGAAAATGTAGATGTCCTACGAAAAAGGACAAGGAGTATCTACTATGGCGGCGGAATTGGAGCGGGCGCCATCAAGGGAGTTGTGACAAGTGTAATCGGCTCTGGACTTAAACCTAAAATAGGAATTGACTACGAACTTCTAGGGATGACGCGAGAAGAAGCGAAAGAGTGGGAAGCGAAAGCGAAAAGAGAGTTTGCTCTATGGGCAGAAAGCACAAATGCAGACGCTGAACGAGTAGACAACTTTTACGAACTTCAAGAATTGGCTTTCCTTGCGCACCTGATGAGTGGAGATGTATTCGCGTTACTACCAAGAAAGAAACGTGTGAACTGGCCATACCAAACAACAGTGAAATTAATAGAAGCCGACAGAGTTGTCACGCCAATCGAAAGACTGAACAGCGACGATAAGGTGATCAACGGAGTCGAAGTAGACAAAACCGGTGAAGTAGTAGCCTTTTGGATTGCAAACAACTTCCCGAAATACGGATTCGTGAGTGAATCGGATTGTGTACGAGTGGAGAAGTACGGTAAACGCAGCGGTCGAAACAACGCTTTGCATATCATGATCAGAGAAAGGCCGGAGCAAAGAAGAGGGGTGCCTTTCTTGTCTCTTATACTTCCAAACTTGAAACAGCTAGAGAGATACACCAACGCGGAGCTGATGGCAGCGGTTATCAATGCTTACTATTCCGTTTTTATTGAATCAGAACAAGAGCAGGTATCAGCCGGAGACCTGTCTCCATTAGAATACCGAGAGGATGACTACGAAGATGACTACGAAGACGACACAGACTATGATGTAAAGCTTGGAAACGGGACAGTTAACTACCTAAGACCAGGAGAAAAAGTGTCCGAAACTAAACCAGGACGTCCAAACACAGCATTCGAGGGGTTCGTCAAAGCAATCGCACGGCAAATGGGAGCAGCACTCGAAATTCCCTACGAAGTATTACTAAAGAATTTCCAAGCTTCTTATTCCGCATCCAGAGCAGCGCAATTAGAGGCTAACAAAATGTATCGAAAGAAAAGAGAACGATTCGCACAAGATTTTTGCCAACCAGTATACGAAGAATGGTTGGCCGAAGCGGTCGCAACAGGAAGATTATACGCACCAGGCTTTTTCGAAGACCCGCTAGTAAGAAAAGCATATTCAAAAGTCGAATGGAACGGACCAACGCAAGGGCAGCTTGATCCATTGAAAGAAACGAAAGCTGCCATCCTGAAAATCGACAACGGATTATCGACAGGCGAAAAAGAAGCGATGGAACTAACAGGCACAGACTTCGAAGCCAACCACCGGACGTTAGTAGACGAATACGAAATGAGAAAGGCTGCAGGGCTTATCTCCAATGGATTTGAAGACGATGGTGAAGATGATGAAGTTGAAGGAGGTGAGGAATAATGACGACAATCAAGATTAGAGGACCAATCGTCGATGCTGATGAGGCTTGGATTTACGAATGGTTCGACATGCAACATACGACAGCAGAAAAAGTAGAGCAAGAATTAGAAAAAGCAACAGGAAAAGTAACGGTTGTAATTAACAGTCCCGGAGGTTCAGTTTACGAAGCTAACGAAATCTATCACGCACTTAAAAAATACGGAGAAACCAATGAGTTAACCGTGGAAATTGCAGGAATCGCAGCTTCTGCCGCATCATACATTGCGACAGCAGCAGACGACGTAGCTATATCACCGTTAGCGCAAATTATGATTCACAACGCATCGGCTGTCGGACGTGGCGATTACAGAGATATGCAACACACAAGTGACTTGTTGCAAAAGGTCAATAAGTCGATTGTCAATGCGTATATGATGAAAACTGGGCTTCCGGAAGAAGAGCTTCTTAAAATGATGGACGACGAAACTTACTTTGGAGCACAAGAGGCTGTAGATAAAGGGTTCGCCAACCGCATTCTTTTCGATGACGGAACAGTTAAGTTCGCTGCATCAGCAAAAGGAGAAGGATTTTTGCCAAGAGATGTCATCGAAAAAATGAAAAAAGAAGCATCGTCAAAGAAGGTGCCGGATGCCGAAAAGCCAAAAGACACAAGTAAGAGTAATTTCAAAGTGAATGAAGCAAAACCGAAAGATAAAAAATCAGTCGAAGGAGGAAAGGATATGACGTACGAAGAGTTAAAAGAAAATCACCCAGAACTTTTCGATCAAATTAAAAGTGAAGGAAAAGAAGAGGGCCGAAAAGAAGAAAACGCACGAATTAAAAGCATTGATGATTTAGGCCATGCGGGCATGCAAGATTTGATTAATAAAGCGAAATACGAAGAACCGATGAATGCAGGGGAGTTGGCAATCGCAATCTTAAATAAACAAAAGGCTGTTGGCCAAACGCACATCCAAAACATCGAAGAGGATGCAGAAGGAATTAAAGATGTGGAACCGCAAGCTCCAGACAAAAATAAGGAAGAAGAAGATGCGAAAAATGTTGCAGAAGCAACAGCTAAACTTGAAAACATTTTCGCGACAGGGGGTGTATTGTAATGCAAGAACTTTTCGAGACGGTGGGAGAATTCACGCCGAACAAATTAATTATTGACCCAACATATCCGCAACAAATCGGATCAGGTGTTTTCGCGGACCAAGAAGAACCCACGGTAATCAAACGCGGACAACTACTCGCGCAGGACGAAACAGGAAAATTAGTCTTAGCGAGTGCGGAGAACAAAGAGAATCTTTCGATTTGCTTAATTGACACGGTCGTTACAAACGAAACGGTAGTAGAAGTGCTTTTAGCAGGAGCGGTAGGGGCGAATGGCGTTATCGTCGGAGAAGGCGAAGATGTATATGACTACAAAGATTCCTTACGCTCGTGCAACATCTATATCAAAAACACAGTAGGAGGCATGTAAATGTACACAACACGAAGCTTGTTAGAAGTAATTACTCAAATTAAAGCACCGACAACGTTTTTAACAGATACGTTCTTCCCAAAAGAGCAATTCTTTGAAACAGAAGAGGTCTATATCGATTACAAAAAAGAAGGAGAAACACTTGCGCCATTCGTCGCTCCAATGACAAAAGGAATCACTATCGAACGTCAAGGGTTTAACACAAAGCGAATTATCGCCCCTCGCATCGCCCCGCAACGAGTGATGCAAATCGAAGACCTCTCCAATCGATTCGCCGGAGAAGATTTTTCGTCTAAAAAGACACCGGCAGACCGACAACGCGAATTGAATTTGCAGGACTATGCGGAGTTAGAGCGCATGATCATCCGCACAAAAGAGCGCATGGCCAGCCAACTATTGTTCGATGGAGAGGTAGTCATCCACGGATACACGAATGATGAGCGTAACAATTTCGTCGAACAAGTCATTCGATATGAACATGATTTGCAGATTGTATTAACAGGAGAGGATAAGTGGAACGGCAACAACGCGAATATCTATAAAGACATCACGGAAGCAGAGCGTCGCGTTGCACTCAGTTCAGCGAAAGTGCCAGACATCATCATCATGGGCGCGAAAGCATGGGAAATCGCTCTAGAAGATGAACAATTCACGAAAAAACTTGACAACCGACGAATTAATTTAGGTGTGATCGAGCCGCGATTCGTAGACCCGTCAGTGAAGTTAGTTGGAGAAGTGGGGCAAATGCAAGTCTATGTATATTACGGGCAATACCAACAAACGCACGACTTAGACGGAAAGCCTCTAGAAAAACCAGAAATGAAGCCATTCGTTCCGGAAAACAAAGTTTTGGTAGGTGTATCCGGACAACATGGTCTCGGATACGGGCTCATCACGCAAATGGAAGCGGACGGAAATTTCGTAAGCTACAAAGCTAAATCAGTACCGAAAATCTTTGCGGACACAGCGAACGATGTAAAGCTAATGCGACTGACTTCGCGACCTGTACCGATGGTTAGCGACGTCAATAATTGGGCTGTACTCACTGTGATGGACGAGGAGTGATGACATGCACAAGTGTTTAAGGTATTTAAAAATAAATGGTAGATATCATGACAAGGGAAGCATTTTAAAGGTCGAACTACCGAAAGAAGAGGTTGAAAGTCTAGTAAAGGCAGGGTTCTTGAGAAGCGCAAATGCTCAATCGAGCGAAGCGATCACCACGACGAATGTGATTCCAGAACAAACAAAAGAAGTGGAAGAGGTAGCAGGAGAAATGACTGACGAAGAAGTAAAAAAAGAGTTGATGGAGAAAATCACTCACGCAGTAGCAGTCAAAGAACTAGAATTGCTAGGAGCAGAATTCAAGAAAAACGCTTCGCTAGAATCACTCGTAGACTTAATCGTGGAGAACGAAGAGTACGAGGACCACTTCTTCGACTACATTGACGCACACGGACTTTAAAAGGAGGGATGCCGATGAGATTCAAAGAACGCGTATTCAGCGACATTAACAAAGTTTTTCTGAATAACAAATTTTTCGGAGAAGCGGCGGAAGTCAACGGAAAAGAGGCGGATGTTGTGATAGACAACGATGCCTTACGAGAGAGAAATCTAGCATTAATAAAAGATGGAAAATTGCACGCCGATGACGTGCTTTTTTATATTCGCAAAGATTTCTTTGATAGCGGAATTCCTCGGCCAGAAAAAAGAATGACATTCAATTCCACTGACTACATGATCACGAGCGTGAAAGACGACATGGACATGCTGACAATCACTTTACGTAGATACGGAGGATGATAGCATGGTTGTCACGGTACACGTAGACAAGCAAAGAATTGAAGAAATTCAAAAAGAGTTGGGGGCGATGGAAAAAAAGGCCCCTAACGCAATTTCACGAGCGATGAATAGAACCGTAACAGCGTTAGCATCGGAAGCCAATCGACAAATAAAAGGGAAATATCACATCAAGCCAGCAGACATCAAACCGGCCATTAAAAGAAAGAGGTCATCACCCTCTAACTTAGTGGCCGGTATTGACGTTAGAGGCGGACCTTTGGGGCTCGATAAATTTAAGGTGTCACCTAAAACGGTAAACCCCAGACGTAAATCTCAACTTAAAATATCGGTTAGAAAAGACAGAGGGGTATCGACGGTAGGTGGAGCATTCAACGTACAATTACATGGCCATAAAGTGATGAAGCGGAAAGGGAAGTCAAGACTACCAATCGAAAGGTTGTACGGCCCATCCGTTCCGCAGATGGCGAAAAACGAAGAAATTAGAACGGCCATATTACAAAAAGGCGGGCAACGATTTGAAGAACGGTTGGCACACGAAATAGGCCGATTAATGAGGAGTGGTAAGTAATGTCGCCTGCAGACTTGCAAAACGAAATCATGAAAAGACTACGAGTGATTTTCGAAGATTTTCCGTTAGATACAGAAGGAGCCATACCTTTATCTGACAACGATACGACGCCATTCAAAATATTCCGGCAGACATTGCCGGAAACATTACATGATATGACTGATTACAGAGAAGAGGAAGAGAAAGACAAAGACATATACCCATTCGTGATAGTTAATTTACCGGGCGGATCGAGAGAAAGTTACGATGCGGACCAAATAGAGCCCGTGGCTTTTTTGGTAGGTGTTAAAAACGACGATTACGATAACAGAGGATTTTCAGATGTGCAAGAAGCGGTACAACACATCATAGATGATTTTTACATGAATCCAATAGTCGCCGACTTGTATCAACTGGAATATCCGGTTAAGTGGAAACCGTACGAAGAAGAGAACACCTTCCCGTACTTTTTTGCTCAAATTGAAATGTCTTTCGTTATTTCTGCACCAACATATAGAGGAGGGTTAGACAATGACGACTGGAATTGAAAAAGATGAAAAGCAACCAGTTAAAAAAGTCGCTACACGAACGAAAAGTGCAGCGCCGAAGAAAGAACAAAAAAACAATGAACCATTAGCGAATAAAAGGATTTACGTAGGACCAGGAAGACCAGGACTCCTAACAAATGCGGTCTACGATGGAGAATATCCAATCTACGTCCAAGAAGCGTTGGAAGAGTGTCCGGCCATCGAAAAGTTAATGGTCCCTATTCATCAGTATCAAAGCAAGAAAAAAGCAGCGAAAGAAAAAGGAACGATCGAATACAAGTGGGCTCAAGAAGTTTTCGAATACTTCCAAAAAGACGATAAGGAAGAGGGTGAATCATAATGGCATTTCGACATGGTGTATACACAACGGAAAAAGCGACAAGCATGGTCGCCCCAGTCACGGCGGATGCGTCTCTCCCAGTCGTAATCGGGACGGCACCAGTAAACCTAACAGAAAACCCTAAAGTTAACGAACCTGTACTTTGTTTCAACTATGCAGAAGCGGTGCAAAAGTTGGGGTTTAGCTACGATTTTGACGGATACACACTTTGCGAATCAATTTATACTCAATTCGCACTCTTTGGCGTAGGGCCGGCCGTGTTTATCAACGTCCTTGATCCAACTAAACATAAGAAAGACGGACAAAGTGAATTAATTTTCACGGACGGAAAAGCAACAATCAAAACAGAGGGAATCCTCAAAGATTCGGTGCAACTAAGCGCAATTACAGATGCGGACGGAGAAGTTCAATCCGACGTAGACGTAGAAATGGAATTCGACGACGACGGATACTTGAATATTTTCGCGACAGAAGAAATCGTGAGCGCATCGGCGACTTACGAAGCATTAGACCCGACAGCTGTCACCGAAGATGACGTTGTGGGCGGTGTAGACGCCAAAGGGAACTATAAAGGATTAGAACTAGTGGCTCACGTATTCCCGTTGTTCCGAATGGTACCAGGAACAATCATCTGCCCTAAGTACAGCACAAATCCACTGGTCGCAGCTGTAATGGATGCAAAAGCGCAAGGCATTAACGGGGTGTTCCACGCAGTCTCGGTACCTGACATTTCAACGGTTGAAAACACGGACTACACAACAGTCGCAAAAGCCAAAAACGATAACAATATCGCATCGACATACCAATTTGCGACATGGCCAAAAGTCTCTTTAGGCGGAAAAAGAATGCACCTAAGCACACAGCTTGCAGCTTTAATGGGCAAGGTAGACGCGGAAAACGAAGGAGTACCGTATGTATCTCCATCTAACGAGAATTTACAAATGGACAGCGCGGTATTAACAGACGGATCGCCAGTTATTCTCGGTGTAGACCAAGCCAACTACCTTAACGGAAATGGCATCATCACAACCGTAAACTTCATCGGAGGTCACAAGTTGTGGGGAAACAGAACCGCAGCATACCCTGCCAACTCCGATGCTAAGGATGCTTTCATACCATTGCGACGTATGTTTAATTACGTGGCCAACACCCTTGTTTTAACATACTGGAACAAGGTAGACGATCCAGGGAATCCAAAACTTATCGAAACGATTATTCGCAGTGTCAACACGTGGCTAGATGGATTGACAGCGGAAGGCAAGATTTTAGGAGGTCGAGTAGAGTTTTGGAAAGAATTAAACCCAACAACTAGCTTACTGGACGGAAAATATAAATTTAAAGTATTTTTAACTCCGCCAACACCAGCAGAAGACATTTCGTTTGAGTTAGAGTTAGATATTTCATACTTTGACACATTATTCGCAGCGTAAAAGGAGGGACAGGAAATGGCAACGGAAATTTTAAACGACTTTAGAATGTACTACGAAAATAAGTTTGCGGCAACAGCGGACATCGAACTCCCTGAATTGGCGTGGAAATCCGAAACGACATCCGGAGCAGGATACCTAGGGGACATCGAAACGATTGCAGTAGGACACTTAGAGGCGATGGAGATAACTATTAACTTCCATACTCCGACAGAGGTGATGTATAAGTTATCAGCACCAAAAACACATGAAGTAGTCCTCCGATCGTCATTGCAAGGCAGGGAGACAGCTCGCAGTAAAATCACCCAGCAACAATACAAGGTGACCGTCTTGGCCGAGCCAAAGAGCACAGGAAACGGAAAGATGGCCACGGCCCAAAAAACGGAAAGTAGCATTACGATGGCCGTCAACTTCATCGAAATCATGCTAGATGGTAAAGTAATCACAAAAATCGATAAATTAAACTACGTGTGTATTATCGACGGAGTAGACTACACGGAAGAAATCAGACAAAATATCGGAATGTAAAGGAGAATAAAAAATGACAGAAATCAAACATGAGGAAACGGTTGCATCAGCGCAACCGTTTTTAGATGCAGAAAAAGAGCAAATGGAGCAATTGCAACAAAAATCAAAAGAATTAGGGGAAACTACTACGATGAACGCAGAAGAGGCGGCGTCGGTAGTTTCTGCTCTTGCTGCCGCACCTACAGTTCAATCACCATCGACAGAAGTTCAAGAGCAATTAAAGGATGACTGGAGCCACCTCACACCAAAAGTTCAAGCGCAGTTGAAAGAACTCGAAGAACTCAAAAAGAAAGAACAAGAAGAGCTTCCGGAAGAGCAGGAAGATTGGAGTCATCTCCCGCCAGAAGTTCAAGCACAGTTAAAAGAACTCGAAGAACTTAAAAAGAAAGAGCAAGGAGAACAAGAAGAGCTTCCAGAAGAGCAGGAAGAAGATTGGAGCCACCTGCCGTTAGAAGTTCAAGAACAATTGAAAGAGCTTGAAGAAATCAAGAAAAAAGAACAAGAAGAACAGAAGGAAAAAGAAAATGATCCGAACTATATCAAGTTCGCAAAACCTTACTCATTCGAGGGAGTGGAGTATAAGGGGATCCGCATGGACTTTGACGAAATGACGGGAGCGGACATCTTGGAAGCGGAAGAAGAGTTCATCCAGACGAAGACTCAAACAGCGGCTCAAACACCTTTGAAAGAGCTTTCGAAAGGATACTTATCGTTTTTCGCAGCTCGTGCATGCGCACAACCAGTAGATTTTATTTTAGGTTTGGATGGTAAATCATTTGCTAAAGTTACACGTAAAGCACAAGCTTTTTTGCTCGCAGAGGATTAAAAGAATCACCTGGAGCTGCAATTCGAAAGATCGTGCTTTATTGCGGAGAGGCGACGCGCAGCGACGTCTCTTTTTTCTTATCGTTAAAAATAAATTCCCTCAACGATTGGCTAGAAGAAATAGCGGAGAGGGAACGTCGAAAGGCAGAGGAAATGAAGAAAGCAAGGAAGTGAGGGGGTTAGATGGCTACTACTTACAACATAGCGTTTGAATTAGGAGCAAAACTAACTTCTGAATTTCGAAGTGCTTTTAATTCAGCCAATGCCGAGATGTCGAAGCTACTTAGCGCAAGCCAAAAGATGACCTCGATGGGAAAGAGCATGACGCTAGGTGTCACAGCTCCATTGATGGGCATGGGCGCAATGGCAGTCAAAACCTTCGCTAGCTTCGACGACTCCATGAGAAACGTCCAAGCTGTGAGTGGTGCGACAGGTGAAGAGTTTAAGCAACTCACTCAACTTGCGAAAGACTTAGGAGCGCAAACGGCTTGGTCCGCATCTCAAAGTGCCGATGCGATGGGATACCTCGCCTTAGCCGGATGGGACACCAATCAAATACTTGAAGGGACTCCAGGACTTCTCAACCTGGCGAGCGCCGCAAGTATGGACTTGGCGACAGCGGCAGACATAGTATCAGACGTAATGTCGGCTTTCGGTATGGAAGCGGAGCAAGCGACGCAAGCGGCAGATATGTTCGCTGCCACTTCATCTAAGTCCAATACAGACGTAAATCAATTAGGGGAAGCGTTAAAGTATGCAGGAGCAGCGGCAAGTGCGGCGGGCATGGACCTTTCACAAACGAATGCGGTTTTAGGAGTTCTTGCAGATTCAGGAATCAAAGGATCCATGGCCGGAACAACAGTCGTATCGATGCTTCGAGATTTGAGAAAGAACTCAAAAAACGGAGCAATAGCTGTAGGAAAAACATCCATCGCCTTATATGACCAAGCAGGAAACATGAGAGACTTAGGGTCGGTGATGGCTGATGTAGAAAAAGCGACGAAAGGTATGACGACGCAACAAAAAGATGCGGCACTTTCCACTGTTTTCGGAACAGAGGCAATGAAAGGTGCGAACATCATGCTTGCCACGGGGTCCGATAGATACAAAGAGCTGGAACAGGCGATACGAGACAGCGACGGAATGGCTTTACAAATGGCCGAAACGTTAGAGGGTGGAATAGGGGGAGCGATGAGGTCCCTCATGAGCGCGATAGAATCGCTCGCCATCTCGTTCGGAGAAACATTAGCGCCATACGTAAAGATTGCAGCGGATGCAATTGCCAACTTCGCGCGAATGATATCATCTCTACCAAACGGCGTGAGACTAGTAATCGTAGCATTCGCTTTGCTCTTAGCATCGATCGGACCGACACTATTAATAATGGGGCTCCTCATTCGAAACACGATAACAGTAATATCTACATTTAAGGCGGCGAGAACAGCTATCAAGTCACTCGATTTAGTGACCAAAGCTTACAACGCAACACAATTAGCTTCTGTTGCTGTTATGAGAGTGGCAAGAGCCGCTATGTATGGTTATCGTTTCGCGGGCGGAGGAGTGCGAGGAGTAATAATGGGAATATCCGCCGCACTTCAAGTCATGAATTTAACCTTCTTGGCCAATCCGTACGTTATAGCGGCTGCAGGAATCATCGCAGTGGCATTTGCCTTGTACAAGGCGTGGAACAACAGTGAAAGATTTAGAAACATAGTCATCCAGTCGATGGAGATGGCGAAACAGGCCATTATGTCACTCTACCAATACATTCAATCCATTAGTTCTACGATATGGACAGGGATAACAAACGGAATCAGTGGCATCGGAACTAGGATATCAGGGGCTCTCCAAAGTGAATTTGCTCAAGGGGCCAAAGGAGCGATATCAGGATTCATCGAATCATTCCGTGAAGGCATGTCTTCGTTGCCGGGAATTATATCGATGTTAGCACCTCACATCGCAACGATCGGACTCTCGTTTTTGGGAGTGACTGGACCAGTTGGAATGGTAATTGGAGCAGTTATCAGTCTAATAGGGTTTATTTACCGCTTGTCACAAACGAATGAAACGGTAGCCAACGCAATATCGTCTGCGTGGTCCGCAATAACAAGCGCACTAGAACCTGTAATAAAAATCTTCAGCGAAGCGGCCGAGCAGATCGCGACGGAAGTGGGACCGGAATTCGAGAAAACAATGCAAGTCATATCTGAAAGTATTGCGGAGTTAGCTCCCCAATTCGCAGAACTAGGCGGGTTGATAGCGGAAATAGCGTCACTATTAGTTGGAATGTTGGCAGAAAACGTTGGGATACTTATCGAAATGTGGATGGGACTAGCAGCAGAAGTAATCCCGATGGTCATCGAAGTATTACCTGTACTAATGGAAGTATTCAGTTCCGTCTTGTCCGTCATACTTCAAGTAGTAATGGCCGTACTTCCGATTATAGTCGAGTTAATATCTATGGTAATACCACTGATACTCGAAATCGTCCAAGTTGTATTACCGATACTTTTAGAAATCTTTACAACAGTGTTCATGGTAATTCTAGAAGTAGTGATGGCTGTTCTTCCTGTATTTGTGGAATTACTATCAGCGGTCATCCAAGTCATCATGACATTAGTCGAGATTGCACTTCCGATGATTTTAGAAGTTGTGCAAATGGTGCTCCCTGTAGTATTGGCGATTATCCAAGCGATCATCCCTGTCATCGCAGCGGTATTACAGGTGCTAGTTTCGGTCATCGTAGGGGTGGTAGTCCCTGCGATAAACATGATTTTGCAAGTTGTACAAATCGTATTTCCGTTTATCCAGATGATTATCTCCAACGCATTGGCCGTTATCACAGGAATTCTTCAAGCGGCCATGGCACTCATCCAAGGGAATTGGAGTGGAGCATGGAATGCGATAAAGGGAATCGCGACGACAATAATGAACAACATCGTTTCGTTTTTCAGTGGAATTGACCTGTTTTCGGTCGGTAAATCAATCATCGATGGGTTAATCAATGGAATAAAATCAATGGCCGGAGCGGTAGTGGGAGCCATAGCAAACATCGTTCCTGCTCCATTAAGAGGAGCGGTCAGTAAAGTAGTGGGAGCTATTCCGGGATTCGCGGAAGGTGGAGTAGTATCCGCACCGACGTTAGCGTGGGTCGGTGAAGGTGGAGATACAGAGTCAATCATCCCGTGGAACAGTAGTCAACGCTCGAAAGATTTGTGGGTACAAACAGGGCAAGCGCTAGGCATGCTCGACGACGGAGGGCCTAACGATTCTGCTAATGCTGTAATCAGAGCGAATGAAACGCCGTCATCTATCGATGCATACGACGTCGAGACGGGAACCACGAACAACAATAATACATCAAGCGCAAATTTCACCGTGGTCCACAAAGGAAATGTAATACACATGGCACCTGGCAGCGATCCGGAAGAAGTCCAACGGAAAATCGAACAGTCGGACGAGGAATTCGAAAGAAAGATGAAAGAATTAATGGAAGAGTGGGAGCGGAGGAGATTATAAGTGAAAACATATAAAACGATACAAGGCGATACGTGGGACATCGTGTCGCAAAAAGTATACGGCCACTCCCTAGGCATGACGAAACTCATTCACGCCAACCTTGATTATATCGAGGTTGGTGTTTTCTCTGCGGGCATAATCCTCAATGTGCCCGAAGATGAAACAAGCATGATGATCGTAAACAAACCCCCGTGGTTCGAATGAAAGGGGAAGAGTTAAATGTTAGCCAGGAGAACGAAAATAAATATCGATTATCAAGGAAAAAACATTTCGAAAACACTCGAAGAATATCTGACTAAGTTTTCTTTTCAAGACGAAGAAGGGACGGCCGACACAATCCAGATAGACATGCAAGACAGACACGGAAACTGGCATGGACCATGGTTGCCAGGCAAGCACGATAAAATAAAGGCTTCTATCGACATTTATAATGATAATCACGACGGAAAAACTGAACGCTTAGAGTGCGGGACGTTTTATGTAGATGATGTGAAGTTTGATGGCCCACCAGATAAGGTGTCTATTAAGGCAATAGCTATACCACTTCCGAAGGGAGGGAAAGACGAAAAAAACTCCCGAGTTTGGGAAGAAGTAATGCTTTCTCAAGTCGCCGGAGATATTGCAGTAAGCGCTGGACTAAAATTGATTTACGATGCACCAGACTATAAATATGACCGTGTGACACAAAACCAAGAAACTGATTTAAGTTTCATCAAAAAAAGAGCAGCTAAAGAAGGTATAGCAATCAAAGTAACGAGCGACTATCTTGTCTTGTATGAACAAAAAGCCCTTGAATCACGAAAAGAAATATTGACTGCCAAAAAAGGGCACGACGATATAAAAAGTTATTCATTTTCCGAAAACTCTAACGAAAAGGGATACAAAAAAATAGAAGTAACATATTTTGACAACAGTAAAAAGAAAAACATCAAATACGTTTACAACGTACCAGGTATAGATGACGGACCTACCTACAAGAGCAACCAACGAGCAAAAAGTTTGGCGGAAGCAAAACGGTTGGCCACATCGATCGCTAGAGAGAAAAACAAAGGGCAAAAGAAAGGGAATCTCACATTCAAGGGAAACCCTAAATTAATCACAGGATATACGATACAAGTAGAGGGATTTGGAGCTTTCGACGGAAAGTACTTCATCGAAAAAACGAGTCACGACGTAACAGGAGGGTATACAACAAAAATCGACATTAGGGAGGTGCTACCATATTGATTTTCGAAAAAAGTGATTTAGCAGAAGGCAAAGAGTCGCCAATGTTAAGGACGGGAACTGTGTCGTCCGTCAATAAAGAAAAAGCGACAGTAAAAGTATTTTTTGAGGACCGGGATGAAAGCACGAGCGGGGACTTGAGAGTAGTGTCAAGAAACACCATGCATCAAAAACATTACTGGATGCCCCAGGTGGACGAGCAAGTGCTTTGTTTGTTTGACCCACGAGGTGAAGAAGATGGGTATGTCATAGGGTGCCTATATTCCGATGTCGATAAAAGTCCAGCAGAAATCGATAAAACAAAGTCTGACACGTGGGGAATGTGGTTTGATTCGCGAAACTACATTTATTTTGACGACAAAACAAAGCAATTTGTTATCGGCCACCAAAACCCAGTAAGGTGGGTGGACACATGATCGGTTCATTTGGAGACGTCGTTTTTTATGTTTCGCGAAAAAGCGCGAAAACATTCAAAGATTTAAAAAGGTCAGAAGGAGCTAGATACGCGACGCATGACATCCACCTCAAGAAGCCTAAGCTGGAATACTTGGGACCCGGACTAAGTAGCGTGAGCTTCACGATGGAGTTTTATGCGAGTAGAGGAATGAACCCTGTATCGGAAACGGACAAGCTCATACGTATGCAAAGAGACGGAACGTATCACCTTTTCATTGTAGGTAACAAACGATTTGGAATGAAATATTTCATCTTGAAATCTGTCAGCATCGACTTTGAGCAGATAGATAATAAGGGAGTAATACTAAAGGCAACGGCTGACGTAACATTGGAGGAGTATTTATGACGGACAAAGAGTACATCGTGACTGTAAACCCTAAAAAAATAAACTACTTCCCCGAAAACGAAGTCATAGAAGTGTTACAAAATGTATATACAATATTGGCTACAATGGAATGTTCCGTCCCGCTGTATCGCGAATTCGGAACAAGCGCAACTTATTTAGATAACCCTCATGCCGTTGCACGAATGCAGCACACAAGAGAAGTGATAGAGGTCGTGGAAAGATACGAGCCGAGAGTATTCGTCATCGAAGTTAATTACTATAGCGACGAAAAAGACGGAAAAATATACCCGGCCGTGAAAGTACGTTTAAGGGGGGCAAGAGAGTGAAGAACCTTCCCGAAATAAATTTTTTAGAAACAGATCCGCAGTTTTACATCGATGAACAAATCGAAGATTACGAAAAAATAACAAAAAGAAAGTTATCTGTGGCCGATCCGATTTATTTATTATTTAAGTCTATTGCGTACACGAGAACAAAACACGCCATTCGCGTGAACGACGCACTACGACAACAATTATTAGCTTACGCACGGAGAGATAACTTAGATTACAAAGGTCAGCGGTGGAACGAAAAGAGGATAGGTGGAGACAAAGCGACCGTCACCCAAAGATTTTATTTAGAGGAGTCGAGAGCTGGCATAGCCTATATCAAAAAGGGGACAACAGTTACACCTAACGGAGACTTGCTCTTCGCAACTTTGTACGATGCAGTAGCAAGCGACGAACAAAGTTACATTGATGTAGCTTGCGAGTGCATGCAGGTGGGGACTACCGGAAATGGTTTTTTACCAGGAGAAATCAATGAAATCATCAATCCTATTCAATACGTTAGGGCAACTGCCAACCTCACGGCGTCGGCCGGAGGAACAGAAATTGAAGATGATGAATCTTACAGAAAAAGAATTCAATCTGCTCCCGAGAAGTTAAGTACAGCAGGACCGGACGAAGGATACAAGCATTTTACTTATTCAGTTTCGCCATTAATCGCGGATGTAGATCCGTACTCGCCAAAACCAGGGAAGGTAGATGTAAGATTCCTTTTAAAGGGCGGAGAGTTGCCAGGAACGGAAATGATAGAAAAAGTACGAGAAGCGCTCAATGATAAAAAGGTGAGACCACTCACTGACCAGGTGACTGTATCCGCCCCGGAAGTTATTGAATATGACGTGGAAGGAAAATACTATCTACCTAAAGAGGTTCCGGATTTGGAGCGGGTTAAGGAACGGGTGGAGGAAGCGAAACAAAAATACGTCATTTGGCAATCCGAGAAGATGGGAAGAGACATCAACCCATCGAAATTGATTGAAATGTGCGTAAGTCAAGGAGCTAAAAGAATAGAGTTAACCGCTCCGACGTTTTTCGAAATAAAAAGAGGTCAAGTGGCCAGGTTGAAAAACTTAAAATTAGAGTTTGGAGGGGTGGAAGATGAGTAAAGAACCGCACCTTCTCGACATATTACCCCAAAATTTGAAGCATGATCAATCAGACAATAATGTATTTAAAGCAATTGGAGACAGTGAGAAAAAACTTTATTTAAGAGTAGATAAGTCGCTGCTAAACGACGACAACCTGGAAGAGCAAACGATGGACGTCTTGACGCATTTGCTGTGGGAAGAACATTTGATTAAAAGGCGAGAAGGATTAGCGCTTTCCAAAACGAAGAAAGAGATTGCTAATTTAATAAAGTCGTCCGTTGAGTTACACCGATACAAAGGAACTCCGTATGCAGTAGAAAGGGCGCTGGAAGTAGTCGGTCTTAAAGGTCGGAAAGAAGAGTGGTTTGAATATGACGGAGAGCCTTATCACTTTTGGGTGGAGCTCCAACTCAACCAAAAACTGAACGACCTAGACTTGATATTCGAAATGATAGAAGAATACAAAAACACTCGATCGTGGTTCGATGGATTCGTTGTCCTTGCTTTAGAGCAAGGTTTTTTGTATTGGGACGACAGTTACAGCTACCCCGTATACTACAAGACGTGCGGGGAGTTTTTCGGAAATTCACGGATGAAAAACGAAACGCTGGGCGGACACCTGTATGCAGACGACAGCTACAGCTACCCCGTCCACTACGAAGAAAGCATTGTACAATTCCGCGACATTGACACCGAGTCGGGATTGACCATCGAAGACGACAGTTACAGCTACCCCGTCTACCATAGCGAGTGCGGAGAGTTAGAAACACCAGACACAACAAGCATTCAATTTGAGGGTGCTGTAGACGTGAAATTTGAAGCGTACAGCTACCCGGCATACTACAACGAATGTGGAAATTTTGAAGCAGGAGAGTGAGATAAATGGAAGGCGTAAAAGACAGTGAAGAAATCAAGAGTTGGGAATGGGCCATTCAGCCATTTTACGAAAACGTCATGCGCAATATGGCGTCGAGTATCGCAAAAGACGCAGCGGTTGTAATCGATGGAGAAGAATATGTCTACACTATCACAAAAACGGTAATTGAAGACAATTTTTTTAAGCATTACATCGAAATTGAAGACGAACCAATCGGATCCATCCAAAGCGTGACTTTGAGAAACGAAAACGAAATCCCTTTAGCTGTAGGTAGTGGATTAATCGAAAAGGATGACGAAGGTTGGCATATGGCATTCAAACTATATTTCGAAGAAAAGAAGGTGAGCGATGATGACTGATGCACAACGAAAAGAATATGTAGACATTAAAGAGTTGCAAAAGGCGGTATACGACTACGACCGCGAAAACTGGAAAGATAAAATTGTGGACCCGGAAGGACACAATAGCCAAAGGGGAACGAAATTCACAGCGAGACGAGCAAACAATATGGAAGAAGGAATCGATTTAGCTCACGATCGACTCAACAAGCACGTTGACTATCTAGAAGGGACCGAGCTGACAAACAAACAGATGAGATTCCGAATGCTTTTATTGGAAGCGGCTATCGCTCAAGGGACGGCCAAGAATATGATGGTCGATAACTTTGAGGACACGACATCAATCAATTTGTTGGCCGGGGTACATGATGCAGACAACCAAAGACTTGTCTTGCTTTAAAGAGGTGTGAGACCAATGTCGAAGCAAAATGAGCCCGTATACCCTCTTTACCAAAAAGCGATGGACTTTTTCGAGGAGATGGAAAATATCTATTTGCCAAAATATCACAAGAAGGAAAGGAGATTTTTAGTTGCACGAACCATAAATGCGCTTTACGATCTCATAGCTAACATTGTGCAAGCGCAAAACGATAGAAGGAACAGGCGGCACCTGCAAGAACTGATTGACGCCAACCTTTCGTACATTCGAGCATTAATCGCCATTGCACGAAGGAAGAAGTGTCTGACAATACAGGGAGCTGCATATCTACAAGGAAAATTGAAGGAATTGGGTAGGATATTAGGCGGTTGGATAAAGAAAACATAGCACAACTGCCATAGGGTTATACCTGTTAGCGCTAATCGTGCGAATCGCGGCAACAATTCGGCTCGCAACTGGAATTGGAACAATGCGACGAATCGCAATTCGAATGTCGGCTGGCGCCCGCCTTGTTAGGCAAAACTAAAAAGCTCGTGGCCGACCAAGGTTTGTCACGTCACGTTTTGAAATTACTTCAAGGGAGGTATAATCCTTCGCGGAAAAGCGTAAACACTTGAATAGTCATTACGCCTACCAGAAAGGAGCCGTAGTGGCGAACCATTTTGAATTGTATGAAAAAATTACATCGATCGAAAATATCGAAAGGGCACACGCTAAAACAATGTCAAACGGACGGAAGTTTAGAGCGACGGCCGTAAAATATAACACGGAAAAAGAAATGAATCTTTTACGCCTTCAACAAAGGTTGGTAACTGGAACGTATCAGATGCAGCACTATATAAAATTTTGGGTTTACGAACCTAAAAAACGGCTAATTTATGCGCCGAGACTAGAAGATAAAATAGTGCAACTAGCCATACACAACGTCATAAAAGAAATCTATGCAAAAGTATTCATTGCAGACTCCTATGCGTGCCAAGACGGAAAAGGAACGTTAGCAGCGGTTAATTCAGTTCAGAGAGACATGAGAATCGCCGAACGAGAATTTAAAGACCCTTGGATAGTGGCGGTAGATGTGAGTAAATTCTTTTACAGCATCAATCGGCCGATTCTAAAAGAGCTACTGAAAAAGAAAATAAAATGCAGAAAAACTTTGTGGCTCCTATATTTGATTATCGATAGCAGTCCGACAGGAATAAGCGGAACACCAGGAGATACTGAAAGGGGAATACCTTTAGGGAATGTCACTTCGCAAGATTTTGCGAACATCACCCTCAATGAAGTCGATCAATACGTCCAGCGATTCCTCGGAATCAGATATTACACCAGGTACATGGACGACATGATTGCCATTGTTGACGGAAAAGATAAAGCGAGGGAATTGAAGAGAAGTATAGAGCAATTTTTAATCGGCCACTTAAAGCTAGAGGCAAATCCGAAAAAGTCTCAAATTTTCCCGCTAAAACAAGGTGTAAATGCTTACGGATATAAAATATGGACCACACACAAGCTCGTTCGAGACGATTCGAAACGAGCTATGAAGAGAAGAATAAAAGCGATGGACCGCAAACTACAAAGCGGTCAAATGGAGTTGGAAGACGTAACGCAAGCTGTAAGTTCGTGGCTTGGACATGCGCGTCATTCTAACTCTTTTAATTTGTGTAAAAAGATATTCTCGAAATACAAATATATAAAAGTAGAAGGAGATGAGCGATTTGGCAACAGGTGATTTAGTCAAACTAGGAGCATTGTACGTCAATGGTACGGTTAAGCCGAGACCTACAAAACCATGGAGAAACACCGCGACAGCCCCTGGCGGTAGCGGAAGCGGTGACATTCCAGATTACACAGCAGGACACCCCATAGAAATAAGGAACACCCCAAGCAACGAGGCGAATCAATTGCATTGGAGAGAAATCGTTGACGGAAATAAGAAGTATTTAATTTCTGATCGCGTACTACTCTCTAATATTTCTTGGAACGACCTTAATGCTCAAGAGTTAGTCAAAGGAAAAAAAGTCACGATTGATGGACAGGAGTATTTGTTGCGCATCATGACGGGCGGAGAGGAAAGAAGAGAAGGAGGAACGGGGGGCTCTTACGGCGGAGGGAAACTTCCGAACGAATGGGATAGATGGATTGTAAACGAAGCAAACTTACCGGGATTACCAAAACCGACAGCCACTGACTTGGATAGTGACCAGACGGCCACGGATTTTAACGGAACGCACAACCAATTCTGGAACTGGCTATACATCCGTTCTTGGTGTCAAGATGTTTATAAGCACGATAGCGCTTATCGTGCGTCTCGCGGCAACCTTTCGGCTCGCCACTGGAATTGGTACAATGCTACGACTCGCTCTTCGATTGTCGGCTGGCGCCCGGTCCTTGAAGTTCTGAACTCTGCCCCTCTGATCTCTGGCGGGTCTCAAAATTTAGGTAACAAAACAGGTCCGTTCAGTGTGGTGTACCAGGTATCAGACCCGGAAGGTCACTCCGTCAATATCACAGAAAAAATCAACGGGAAAATCGTGCGTACCCAAACAGGAGTGCCACAAAAACAAGATTTAGAAATGGTTGTCACGCTCGATCAGTGGAAAGAGATTCCGCTAAACAAACAATCAACAATCGAAATCGAAGCGATCGATGAAAAGGGAGCCAAGTCCACGAGAGTTTATACATTCTCGAAAACGAATGCTCCACCAGTTGCAAAAGCTGTAGAACCAACGGGCGACTTAGCGAACATTGCAATCACACCTACAGTCAATCCGACATTCGTTTATCGATTCGAGGACAGCGACCCTGGTGACATTCAAACGGCGATGCAATTAATCATCGAGGACACAAACGGAAACACAATTCACGACTCTGGAAAAAAACAAACGGCGCAATCATTTTATCAATTGCCGGAATCAGAAAAGCTAGAGTGGGGAACTCGATACAAATGGAAGGTGCGTGTATGGGATAAATTCGACATTCCGTCCGAGTATTCATTTCCCGAATTTTTTCTTCCCAATAGACCGCCTAACGTTTCTAATTTGCGCCCGGGAAGTAATGAGAAGGATAAACCAGAAGGAGCCTCACTAACACCTACATTCGAGTGGGATTTTGAAGACTTAGACTTGGAAGCGCAAGCGGCGTACCAATTAGTTGTGAGGACGACCGAGACTGACGCGGAAATCTACAACACCAGCAAGATAAACCGCGCGGTAAAAGAGCACACAATTCCCGATTTCGTGCTTTCGGAGGGAACAGCTTACTATGCTCAAGTTACAGTGTGGGACCCTAATGGATTAAGTGGGAAGAGTGAGAAAGCATACATTGTCACCAATGCGACTCCGACTCCACCGCTGCTAACCACGCCAATCAATAACTACAGAACGACATTACAACCGACGTTGAGCGGGATTGTTGGAACGGATAAAGAAGATGACGGCCAACACTTCCTCATCCAGATTTCGCAAAATGCGAAGTTCGAAGGGGAAGTCCTTACGTATCGTTCGGATCAAGAGAGGGCTGGATGGCAAGTTAACGGATTTGATATCCCAGAAGAAGGAGTTAAAAACGACCAGGCGGGACAAACGGTGTCTTACGCAATGCAAGTCCAGCTGGATGCCAATAAGAAGTATTATTGGCGGATGGCGGCCGTTGACGCAAGCACAAAGGCTATCGGGAAATTTGGAGAAATTCGTCACATTAGGGTCGGGAACAAATTAGCTTACGACACTTTGGTGCATCCAATCGACACAGGTGCTGTAGCTGCTAACCGAGTACTTGTAGCGCTGGATTATGCAATGGCCCGAGATGGCAGTCGTCCGTCGGAAATCAAAGTGTCGATTTGTAATAACGCGAATGACGTGTCACCGACGTGGGAGGACATGACCGACGCGTTTTTAGAGATGGACTATCATACGTTCGAAAACAAAGAAAAGACAGCAGAAACGTGGGCTGTGGCGCTCAAGGTGGAAATTGTGGCGAATGACACGATGGGAGATATCTTCATCGCCTCTCACGGCTTCACTTTCGATTAAAACCAAAATACGAAAGGGGGTGAAGATTTGAGTAACAATCTTGAAAACGTTTATAAATACCATGCGCCTAAAGAGGGCCAGTCCGAAAAATACGAAGCGATTCGCAATAAAGCTAAAGAATTAGCTTACCTAATCGACGAACTTTGCCCAGCGAGCCGCGAGCGATCCATCGCACATACTAACTTAGAGCAAGTGTCGATGTGGGCTAACGCTTCAATCGCACGAAACTGAAAGGGGGTGAGGAAATGGCGATTAAAATCTTGGCGAAAGCATCGCTCGAAATCGAGCGAGCAAAAAAGGAAGAAAAAGAACGACTTCCGGAAAAAATCAACGAGTTGGACGGAGATATCATGACGCTCATGATGTCGAACGCGGAACTTTACGAAGAAAACGTACAACTCAAAAAGCAAAAAGAAGGACTGGAACTAGTTTCTGCGGAATTGTATGAACAGAACTTGGAATTACAAAACGCACAAACTGAATTGATGCTCGCCGTAGCGGAAATTCACGAAAAACTAAAATGAAAGGGGGTGTAGAGCATGTCAGCAATGGCTCCTATTTATGTACGTCTCATTAAAGCTGGTCACCGCACAATCGACCAGGTGCAACCGGAAGACTTACGAACTCAAGTACAAGCTTTATTAAAGTTAGAAAGTAAATAAGGAAAAGGTGTCCAATCGGGCACCTTTTTCATTATTCAATCCAAAGAGGTGTGACATGGAAATACAAACAATTCTAACACTGATCACACTCCTGGGATTCGTGATAACCGTCGCCAACTTCCAAGCGGGCATCAAAAAAACGAATGAGGAGAGAATCAGAAAGGAAGAAGAAAAAGCAAAAAAAGACACCGAGCATCACACGGAAATCCGCACAAGGTTAAACGGCATAGAGGCCGGTGTGCAAGATATGCGTGTGGACTTCAAACAAATTCAAAATGAAGTCAGCGGAATCTCCGAACGAGTAACAAGAGTAGAAGAAAGCGCAAAGTCGGCGCACAAACGACTAGATAAATTCGAAGGGAAGTGTAATTGATGGATGACGTATTAATCTTCGCGACAGTAATCGCTCCAATCGTCCTCGCATTCGTCGAGTTGGTAAAACGGACGAAAAGCGTGGATGAGCGATACTTATCATTGGTAGCATTGGCATTAGGACTAGCAATCGGCGTTTTATCTGCGCCATTTTCTGACTTAGAAGTGACATTGCGATTGTGGAGCGGAGCACTAGCAGGTCTCGCAAGCGTGGGATTGTTCGAACTTTCGACGACACCAAGGAAGGAAAAGGAGTGAAAAGACATGATCGAATGCGCAATCTGCGAAAAAGAAATCGAACAACTGGAATCGCATAACGGTGAAATGTTATGCGAAGAGTGTTATGTCGCACAAAAGGAGGCGGAATAATGCCGGTCAATGTATTAGCGAAACCGTACTACTCTGACTACTTAAAAAAGACATTCCGAAAAACGAATGAAATTTTAATCATCATTGATCCAGGGCACGGCGGCCACGACAGTGGAGCGCGTGGAAGAAATTCTTACGAGAAAGACAATGTTTTAAAAGTCGGAATTCACATACGAACAATGTTGCGCGAATACGGCTATCAAGTCATTTTAACTCGTGACAAAGACGTCTATCTAACGCTCAAGCAACGATACGACATGGCCAATAACTACAAAGCGGTCATCTTTATTTCGTTGCACGATAACAGTGCAACGGCGACAGCCACAGGTTTTGAAACGTTCACGTCGAATGGAGCGGGAGCGCAAACGCAACGGTTACGCAACTGCATTCACGATGCCATCATCAAAGAAATTGGTATTCGCGACCGCGGTAAAAAGCGCAGCGACTTTGCAGTTGTAAGATGGACGCACATGCCAGCAGTCTTGATTGAGTACGCCTTCATCAGCAACCCTAGCGATGAGCGTATTTTAATCAGCGAGGTTGAAATGCTCGCACGAACGACAGTTCAAGGAATCAACAATTTCTTTGGAGTCACAAACAAAAAAGAAAAACAAAAGGAGCCTGTTGTGGAAGCTCCGGTAATGGAGGTATTAGAGGAAATGAAATTAAACGGAACAACACGCAAAGACATCATGCAACTAAACAATTACGCAGTCGATCAAGGCATCTTTTCACATCGCATTGCGACAAAAAAAGAACTTGAAGAAGCTAAGAAGACACCGGGGTGGACTGACCGATACAATAAAGTCGCACTAGAGGATATGACAGATGACGATTTAAAGAATAAATACCTTTCATACCTCGCTCGCAAAGAATATAAAAACGAATAACTTCTATAAAGGCCGTACCTCTTAATGGGGTACGGTCTTTTTTTATGTCTAAAATAAGAATTTTAAAATATTTAGTATAATATACTTGCATATACTAATATATCGTGATATATTATATACAAGATGAAAAACGAAAGGGGAAATCAAAATGAAAAAAGAAATCATGAAAGGAGCGTGGTCGATCGCTCGTAACGCAGCAAAAGAATTTGGTGGTAAAGCAATCGAATACATTGGAGGTGCTATGAAAATGGCATGGGAAAACCACAAAAACAAAAAGGGCAACAAATGGGCAGCGCAAGTAAATGGCATCATTCGCCAGTTGGACTCAATTCCGGCACTTGAAGGCTCGCCAAAACAAATCGCATGGGCGGAAGATATTCGTCGCCAAAAAGCAGCGTTTTACTTAGGGCTCATCGAGCGCGAAGAATACGTTGTAAAAGCAAAATTTCCTTGGGAAAAAGACCGCGTGGAATCACGATCAGTTAAAGGTCTATCGCAAGCAATGCTTTCGGAAGAAAAAATCGTCGAGTATTTCGAGGAAATGGAAGCGAAAGGTTTACCGGAATCGCAAATGGAAGAATCAGTCGAATCGATGAACGCATTACTCGGTCGCATGGAGCGTGCGTTTGAAGTTATCAAAAATCCGAGCGCAAAGTTCTGGATCGATAACCGCGATTTCAACGATGCGGAAGTAGAAAAATATATTATAAAAGGAGAAAACTAAAATGAAAAAAGAATTTACAAAAGAAATGGAGCAACAAATTGCAGAGTTATTAGGTTTGGAAGAAAAAGAAGAAATGGCGGAAGTTGAGCCAATCATCAACGTAGGCCAATCAATCAAAATCGTAAACGACATCTTATTTGCACAATTTGGAGTCAACGGTGAAAAGGCGTACGAGGTTGTCGAATACGTAAAGCCAGACAACTATAACAAAAATCAAAGAATCGGCATCCATAACGATGCTGGAGAATTGGTTTACATTTCCGAATTGCTTTACGGAAACATCGAAGTCGTTTAAAACAAAGACCTAAGCAAGTCGGTAAACTGCTTAATTTCAAAAAGGGGAGAAGAAGATGGAGAAGGTGTTCGGTAACATCACAAACCGAGGTTTAAAAGTGGGAGTTCGCGTAATTCCCCACGGAGAAGAAGCGGAAATCGGTGAAGTGCTTAGAAACTCTTTCGACCACGACTACGATCGTGACATCAGTTCATATTATAGCGACGAGCCAGTAGAGTTAGATGGCGCTTGCGCTATTGAGGTCGACTACGAATGGGAAGATGAAGACTTCCAATCATTCCTTTCAGAAGTGCAGCGCTCTCTAGATTTTGCAAAGTCTTTATACCAAGGCCAACAAATTGTGTTGATCGGCGGAGAAAATTATTCTTGGGGCGATGATAACATGGAAGTTATCATCGAGGAAGCGGAAGTGCTTCATATTTTCAAATAAAGAAAAAGGGGAGGAATCTATTGGTGAACTACTGGGCGGTCGGTTTCTTGTGGGGGAGTTCTCGAATATCAGGTGCTCACTTCCTGTTTCAAAATAAAGAAAAAGAACTCTTAGAAAAAATGAAAAGAGAAGCGGAAATCGACAACGAGATATTCGAAGCGATTACACCGCAAGGGAAAATATCACATCGAATGAAGTTGAATAAAAAACACCCACTCGCTCAATTTGTTTTAGCGAATGGTTATGTTGGGCGTAAGGGGAACGAGGAAAGACACCCACCACCACTTGGCAATCGTGATGAAGAGGTTTTATTTTTGAAAGGGTATTTTAGTACCCACTACACACTCGATACAGTAAAAAGAAAAGATAAAAGAGTGCCACGCTTGAGGTTTTATGCCTCATACGAAATTTTGAACCTGCTCAATCAACATTTACATAGAGAGTTAGGCACGACAATCAAGAAGATTGCTGATCACAACTCCAGTAATGTCTGCAAAACTCTTTATTACCAAAGCAAAAAAGAAATAGACAGAATTGTGGAGTATTTAGAGTTGGAATAACAAAAGGAGGAATTGGAAATGAAGAAAGAACAAGAAGTGAAAGTAGGAGACCGCTTAAAGGTCCGTAAAAATAATAAATGGGTGGAGGGGAACGTCACAGCCATAGGTGGTGACTCGGCGACATTGGGACATGGTGACCACGGCATTTTCGTAGATGGTAGTTGGAAGGAGGAATTCGAGATCCTTGGGAACTACTACCTCGAGGAAGGTTCTTTCTTCTGCATCCCGAAAGAAGAATATGAAAAAATGTCGCATGAAGAAACAAGGGGCTTTATCCCAGACTATCCTTACGTGGTCGTAAAACCACTCACTTACACGGCTTGGTTCCGCAAAGGTGTGGCGGCTATTGGGTACGATGAGTACCTAAAAGCAGGAGAAAGTATTGAACCGTTTCGCGGATCTGAAAGGCGCCAAATGCACGCTAGCGACGATACCCTTTCGTTTCACGGTGCCTTAGTACACCACACGAAAGAGATATCGAAAGAAGAGGCGGAGTTGATGTTAAAACGCTTCAAAGGTAGTTCGGAGGGGCGTAAGTACATCACAACAGAAGAGCTTGTTGAAAAACTTTCTGAATCGAACTTCCCTGAAATCAAAGGCTTTGATTTTGCTTTGGTCGACTGGCACAAGATACGTGAGCTAAAAGACGTTAGATTTGTGAATTGTAGCTTCCGCGGATTGCCAATTGCTTTTTCATTGGATACTGTCCATTTCATCGGTTGCGACATGAGGGGTGTGCAGTTTTACGACTACATCGTCCGCGACATCATTAGTCTAGAGAACTTAACAGTCAAATATTGCGACTTTACCGATGCATACTTCAGACGAGTTGAAGTCACGAACGGGGCGTTTAAAGAAAACAACTTCACGAATTCTAGTTGGGAAAAAGTGAAACTCGCGCCGGTCTACAAGCGATCGTACTTCAGAAATTGCGATTTCACCAACGCTCGTTTGTCGGTTGTAGATTCCGAATTCGGATTCATCAAAACAGACCTAACGAAGGCGAATCTGACATTTGTCGACTTCGGCCCGTACGAAACAATCGACGAAAAGGTCATTGTTTTGAGAGGGGTCTGCTCTAAAAATGCGATGCTAAACCTGTATTACTTCCCTGAGTCACAACGATGGGTGGCTGGCCGTTTCAGCGGAACGATTGAACAGCTAGGGGAAGTGCTACAAGATGGTGTCGATACCGACAACGTCGCACAATTTTTATTAAATCACCCTTACAACAAAAAGGAGGTAAAAAAATAATGTTAACAAACGAGCTATTAAAAAAAGTAGTCGCTGTACTCGACAGTGACTACTCCAGCTATGCAATCGCTAAATTTATCGGCGATGCATCGGCTAATAATATTAATAATTTAAGAAACGGAAAAAGCAAAATCGAAAATATCACATTCGCGAAACTCGAAAAATTAGAAAAGTTTTATGAGGAGGAAATGAACATGAAATACACAATCACAGTTATCAATAAAAAAAGTGAAGAACAAGACCCGACGGTTTTGGAAAAGGGTGCTTACACTCAAGAAAAAGCCGTCGAAATCGCAGAAGAATTAGCGAGAAAATATGAAGGAGAAGAAGATAAGTACAGTATCTTCATCCACTACTTACATCACGACAGCCCTTGCTACATTAATCCGTTAACAGGTGCCAACCCAACAGGAGAGAGCTGGCTATAAAAAAGAGAAAGGCGATCACTATAAAGGTGACCGCCTTTTCTGCATAATACAATAAGTTTTTCAATCCACTCCCTGTTAGGGGAGAACGATTAAACCATAACAGATATAATTGTAAATATCAAGGTCTTAGGATAGGAGCATACCAAACATCAGACTTAGCCATCCCTTTGCCGTTGCGAGAATAAGAAAACTTAACTATATTCTCCCCTTCCATGTGGTGAGGGACTTCCCAAAACACGGTGATTTCGCCGACGTAAGGATCATCGGAAAGTTTAGCGGCCAGATGATCGCTATATGACTCCAACATTTGTCTTGTCCGCTTAGGATTGTTTTTATCCGCCCAAGACAAATGTGGAAGTACGATGTAAGTACCGTCCTCTTTTCCCATATCCTCATTAACCATCAATTTAGCGATAGAAACACCGCCCAAATCTTCTTTAACAATACTTTCGACCGCAGCGGAAATTGAATGTTCGGGAAGGGGTGTTTCTTTTTCTTTAGCTGCATCCTCTTTCTCCTTATTTTCTTTCTCTGTCCGTGCAGCTGCTTTCTCCTTCTCTTTTGCTTCCTTCTCTTTTCTCTTCTCTTCATCGCGAGCAATCTTCTCTTTTTCTTTTGCTTCCTTCTTCAATTCTTTCTCCCTCTCTTTCTGAATGGCGAGTTTCTCCTTCTCGATTTCTTTCTTTTCTTGCTCAAGTCGGAGTTCCTCCTTCTCTTTCTCCTTTTCTTCTTTTTTCAATTCTTTCTCTCTTTCCTTCCCACGTTGGCGATCTGCCTTTTCTTCTGCGGCAGTATCAGATGACTTTTCTTCCTTTTCGACGAAAGGAGAGGCGATAGCTCCAATAACAAAGATTGCAATCAAGAGCAAAAACCACCACTTTTTATAAAACGGTTTCTTCAAATCAACTCACTCCTTAATATGTATATGAATACATAGTACGACGAAACAAAAAGTAGAGCAACTTGAGAGTGTGACGAATTGTGTTAAAATGATTCAATAAAAGAAAAACGGAGGAATGTAAGATGGAAATCAAAGATACTAAAAAGCTACCGAAAACCATGAGTGCTTATACGCTAGGATGTGCTATTGTATAAGCTAATATGATTGCTACCAAACGTAATAGCGACAAGGCTTCAAGCGCTTGGCAAAAAAGGCATAAAAACAAAGAAAAAAGCGTACGAACATAAGAAGTTCGCACGCTTGGAATTATTCTTTCTTATCATTTACAATAAAGTAGCGGATAGCAACGGATTGCCCGCGACGTTCTAGTATGCCTTGATTTTCAAGGTCCAGGAGTAGTGATGACGCACTGCTCCTTTTTAGGTTGGTCAACTTTTCCACCTCCGGCCGATTGATCGAACCGTTTTCTCGTACATAATTAAGAACATCATCAAAGAATTCTTTGTACGCCCCTCGCTTTCCGACGCGATTTTTTTGCTTCTTAACGCTCTTCCAAACGAACTCATGAGTGACACCGTTGGCGAAAGTAATAGATCGGACAAGTTTATCAGAAATCTCTATCCGATCGATTACAGATGAGATGAACTCGGAGAGTAGTTCGACGCCCACTGTATCTAAAAGTTCGCGATAATCAATATTCAATGAATTCGTTAGTTCTTGTGTAATCAAAAAATAAGAAGCGTCACTGATGAATGACTCCGCTGGAGCGGACGTGAACGCTGACTCGTTAAACTCCAATTCGCTCTCCACTTCCTCTATTTCCGATTCTAACTCCCTCATGCGAACGACGAAATCCTTTTTACTGATGCCTGCATCGTCAAATAAATACAAATCATTCAACCGATCCATCGCCACCAGTAATTTTTGCTTTCTTCTTTCCAACTTCTCTTTCTCAAAAGAATGAACATTATCCGACCCATCTTCCGAATGGCCGAAGTGCGCATCTTTGTATCCGGAGCGGAAAAACGAAATCGTTCCTTGCAAAGAAGATTCGCTCAATCCTACGACATCAATAAAAGGGGCACCTCTCAACAAAGTCCTTTCAACATCGCGCTTGCTCGTCGTAGACTTGTATCGCTCTTGAAGTCTAAGTAGATTACCGATGTAGTTAAAGATAAAAGGAGCGGCGTTAATATCACTCGTAAAAGAGCTACATCGACTTGTATTTCTCACTTTACGACCTGTAGAGCATGTGTATCGAGATGGGCGGTAGCCATCTTTCCGGGCGTTGTCCAATCCAGAAACCAACAACTCACCACAGTCTTGGCAATACATAAGACGAGAAAACAAGTGAGTGTTGACGTTCCTTCTCATTACACCGCCATCACCTTTATAATTTTTGTCAAGACGATTGTTCACCCTGTCAAATTGCTCTTTTTCGATGATGCCAGGGTGATTGTTTTCTTTCACAATCCATTCCGACTCATCTTTATAGTGAGTAGATCCACCGCTAACACGTAAGTTATAACGGTAAGTGCCAATATAAAAAGGATTTCTTAAAATGTCACGAACTGTCTTAGCTGTCCACATTCCACCCCTTTTTGTAGGGACACCCTCCTCATTCAAGCGAAAAGCCACTTCGTTGGTAGACAGGACCTTTTCGTATAAGTCATAGATATACCTGACGACTTTAGACTCTTCTTCATCTACAACAGGATATTTCTCTTCCTCACTCCAGACGTAACCGATAGGCACTCTAGCGCCATTCCACAATCCTTTCTCCGCTCTCGATAACATAATTCCGTAAACACGTTCGGCAGCCAACTCCCTTTCCAGCTCGGCGAAAACAAGGATGATTTTCAGCATCGCCTCACCCATTGCGGTGGAAGTATCAAATTGTTCGTTTTTAGAAACGAAGGTAACGCCTAGGCTCTTCAATTCCTCGTACATTTCAGTAAAGTCTTTCAAATTTCTTGAAATTCGGTCGATTTTCCACACGAGTAAATGAGTAAACTCACCATTTCGTAATTGCTGCATCATTTTTTGATACATCGGACGATCTGTATTCTTCCCAGAGTACCCAGCGTCTTCGAAAATCTCGAAATCTTCAATGCCGAGAGCATATTTGGCATAGTTCTTCAATTCTTCCCGTTGGAAAGGTAAAGAATCTTTGTCGATTTGATGCAACGTGCTCACTCGCACATAAAGTGCTGCTTTTTTGTTCATAAAAAACTCCTTCCTACGAAAAAGAGCAAGCGGCCGCTTGCTCAATCTCGAAAACTTAATTAATTTGCAAATTAATCACAGCTTTTTGTCTTTCGGAAACTTCCGCTTTGCGCGCATCATGCGGATCCGTCGGTAGCTGATGATGTTATCCCCTTTTTCTCCGCTTCCAACTCTCGTCGGTAGCGTTCAAGTTCTTCTTCGATTTCGTCTTCTGGGTCAATGGAGACAGCGTGACCAACAGAAGAAGGTTTAGAATCGTTTACTTCTTTAGATAGAGACAATACATAATCCTTAATCACGGATCGAGTATCTGAATCTAAATTAACGAAATGCTTGATAATCAGACTTTCCAAGTCACTAAGTTTGTACTTGGCCGCCAACTCTTTAATCAAAGTGTCATCATCTTCAACAAACATCTCTCCCTCGCCATGACGAAACCATTTCTCATCAACTTTCAATTCCGAGCAAATCAGCATGATGTGCCGATCTGTTATATTGCGCGTCCCTTTTTCGAGGGCAGAGACACTAGCCTTACTCAATCCGATGAGCTCTCCGAAGTCGGCTTGGTTCAAATTCAAACGATTCCTAACCTCTTGCAGTCGTCGATTCAACTATATCACCTCCTCTCAACACTATATTACCTCTTTAATTCTCGTTTGTAAACATTTATATGTTGACAATGTTTTATTTGTAGATTATTATGTACACATACAAGAAAGTTTTGTTGCGAAACAAGAAAGGGGTGAGCATGAGATGGAAGGACACGAACAAAAGAAAGTCGACGCAGAAGAAGTCGCAAAGGCATTGAAGGAGCTACCAGAAGAAGTTCAGCGAAAAATCTTCTACATGATTGAGGGAGCTCGGCTGATTGAAGGGGCGAAACAGCAAACTGTGAGCGTATAAGTTAAGTCTATCAAGAGACTGTGCGGGAATGGACTAGAAATACCGCACCTTATACAAGTGAGGGGTGAACGAATGGCATTCCAATTCAACTTAACAGGAAGCAAGGAAGAAGTAGAACGCCGCATTAAAGAACACGAGGCGCGAGGGTTTAAATGTATAGTGTGCAAACCGTACATGACAATCAGACAAGATTTCGCGTCTCGTCCAGGGCGACACGCGAAGTCAAGAAGGAGTTACTCCTTTAGAGAGACGATTGAAAACGAAAAATATGTAGCGGTCATGAGAAAGGAGGGTGAGAAAGATGAAAAATAACTCCCTTCCGAAAGAAGAAGCGAGAAAAACAGAAGTAATAAAAACGGAAACGTTAAAAGGGTTAAACGAAGCGCAAGTCGCAATCGCACTTTATTACTTATTAGCAAACAGCGGTCGCACTCCAGAAGAAATCGAAATCATCGGAAGTCTTTTGGAAAATGCAGCGACACAACACGAAAAGCTTTAAAGGAGTGATAGGTATGCAAAACAATGAAGCGGTCGTTATAACAAGCGATGAATTCATTGCAATGGACAATGATCAAGTAACGAATAGACTACTGTTCCTTCTCACTCACCGCGGGGAAAAATCAGCCGCCGACATCGTCGAGATTTCGGAAAAGTTATCACAACTTACAAAAGGCATGGCGAAGCGGGGTGGAGACAGTGGAAAAAGAAAAAAGAATTGAAGCGATCTGGAAGGCTCTAAAAAAATACGGCATCCACAGCGAAGAAGAATTGAAGGTCGCAATGCAAAACATGAAACCGCTGAATATCGGATGTATGGTATCTCCGCCGAAAGGGGTGAAACAACATGAAGGTAAAAGTGAAAGAATGGCTCGAACTTAGCAAAAAAGAGCAATTCGCTATTTTGGTAAACAGGTATTTGGAAAACACGGAAAGGTGGTTGAACAGAAAGTGAAACAAGGAAAGAAGTTGACTGTCGCAGAATCGAAGCATGTCGCATCATTCAAGTTAGTTCCGAAAAATTGGCTCATCAGCAAGAAAATGACGCACGAATGGGTCATCATCAATCGAAATTCGGGAAAGCCGAGAACAATTCCGGCACCATGAAACAAAAACCAAAAGAAAAAGCACTCCTGGCGAAAGGAGTGCAAACAAGTAGTTCGGGCCTTTGCTTTGGAGCAGAGGCTTTGAACTTATACGCTTCCCCCGGCAGGTAAGAAGCAAACACATATTTGACTGTTGCCAAAATGTATAAATCTATCATATCTACATTTGTGCAATTAGTCAATTAACGTCCTTGTAATGTGTATTAGATTTACGACCACGAGAAAGACACATGACAGGATAAGGCTTTATTAATTGATTAATAGGAGGAGCACACATGAAAGAGAGACGTAGATTATATGCAGTGGATTCGTATGAAGAGGTATATGAAGTAGAGAGAGAAGCATACGAGGATAAAAGAGAAGAACTCATTGAGTTATTGAGAGATAGACAGATAGCGAAGTATCGCGTGAAGACTATCAAGAGTGGAGATATGTTAGAAGTAGAAGCGTACCCTCTATATACAATTCCAGAAGGGAAAAGAGGGGAGCAGAAGAATAAGAGCACTCTCGCTCAACAAAGACTCAATGATAAAAACACAGTCAAACACGTGAAAAGAATCGTGCATGCTAATTTCACAGAAAAAGATATGTGGGCTACATGGACGTATTCAGATGACAATCTACCTGCTGATCATGAGCAAGCAAAAAGAGATATGCAAAACTTCATCAGACGAATGAAAAGATGGCTTAAAAGAAACGGACACGAAGATTTAGATTTGAAATACGTGTACGTCACAGAATTCGACGATGGAGCGGGGAAGAAAACAAGAGTGCACCATCACATGATTACAAACTTTCCCGATAGAGACGCAGCGGAAGAATTGTGGAATGGTGGCGGTCGTGTGCAAACAAGAAGATTACAACCAGATGACCACGGCTTAGAGGGACTTGTTCGCTATATTTTAAAAGACAAAAAGAAACGTCCGACGAAGCGGTATTCAATTAGTCGGAATATGAAGAAACCGAAAGTAACAGTAGCGGACAGCAAGATGACAAGAAAAAGAAGTGAGCGTTTGGTAACAGAAGAAATATGTGCTCAAGAACTTTTTGAAAAATGGTACCCAGGATACTCATTTAACGACATGGAAGCAAAATTAAGCGAATGGTCGAGCGGTGCCTATATATACGTGAGAATGAAGAAAGAAGACACGCTCGTCCAACGCAAAAGGAGAATGGACGAATGAAAACAATAAGTGTAATCAACTTAAAGGGCGGAGTCGGTAAAACGATTTCATCAATCAACATCGCATATACGCTAGTGCACAATCACAACAAAAAAGTATTGTTGATTGACAACGATAAGCAAGGTAACGTTTCAAAGTTTTTTGGGCTGCACAACTATCAAGAAAAAGGGATTTCTGATGTGTTGCTCGGGAAAGCAACGGCGATCGAAGCGGTACAAAAAACAAAATACGAGAAGTTGGACGTCATCACAGCAAATATGAATCTGTTGACGGCCGACAAAGAAATTCTTTTGGACATTTCGCGTCCGCAACAAACGAGGTTACGAAAAGCTTTAAAAGACGTGAAGGGAAGCTACGACTATTGCGTGATTGATAACGCACCCGACATCAATATGAGCGTAATTAACGCATTAGTTGCATCCGACGACGTATTAGTGCCGATAAAAGCGGACAACTTTGCTTTCGATGGAATGGACCAACTCATCGAGCAGGTAGAAAGCGTTCAAGATTTTAATGAGCAACTCACGCTAAAAGGGTGCTTCGTAACAATGTTCACGAAAACGCTTATCAACAAGCAAGGTTATGAATACTTGAAGCGCTCGGAATATCCATTGTTCGCAACGAAAATAAGAAGAACTACAAAAGTAGATGAAACGACATTCGTCGGAAAACCGCTCCTGGACTACGGTAAATCGACCGCAGCGGAAGACTACGAAGAACTAGTAGCGGAATATCTAAAAATGAATCAGTAGAGGTGGTGAGAACATGAAATTCAACCTAATGGACCTGATGAACGATAAATCAAAATCGAAAGAGAGTACGGCCGATCAAGCAGAAAAATTCGAAATTGTACACATCGATATAGAAAAGTTAGTGCCATCAGAAAAGAACGAATACAACGTGCAAGATACGGAATCTCTAAAGGCATCTATCGACTTAATGGGCCTTCAACAAAATCTACTTGTCCGACCTATAGACAACGGACGCTACGAGGTCATATCTGGCCACAGACGTTTAAAGGCCATAAGTGAATTGGCAGAAGCGGGCGACGAAAGATTTAAACAAGCGCCTTGTAAAGTCATCCAAACAGAAGATGACATTCAAGCGGAATTGCAACTACTCTTGGCCAACTCCACAACACGAGAATTAACAGATTACGAAAAAACATATCAAGCGCAGCGGATTTATGATTTACTTCACGATCTGCAAGCGAGCGGATACAAAATCGAAGGAAGAAAGCGAGAAGCGGTCGCCCAGCTAATGGGCGTATCTCCTTCTCAAGTGGCCAGAATGGAGAGTATTAACCGAAAACTAGAGCCAGAACTCAAAGAGGCGTTCGCGAAAGAGGAAATCAACATAACAACAGCTTACGAGATGTCTCGACTTCCGAAAGAAGAACAACAAGAAATGTTCGAATCGGAGCGGTTGCCAGAAGTCACGCCCGCAGAAGTCCAACAAAGAAGAAAAGAGCTAGAAGAGCCTGCAGAGCAAGTGACTATTCACAAAATAAAAATACACCCCGAATACTTTCAGGCGATAAAGAGCGGAATAAAAAGATTCGAATACCGCTTCGACGACAGAGGGTATGAGGTCGGGGATGTTTTACAACTCCAGGAATGGATTCCGGAAGAGCAACAGCACACAGGGCGAGAAATAACTGTAACCGTCACCTACTTACTAGAAGTACCAGACGGATACGTAATCATGAGCATAAAGAGGTGAATCGAGTGAAGAAAAAAGAAGAGGCAATCGAAACAGCAAACATCGACGATCTCATCGAATGGAAAGACAGAGAGTCAGGAAAGAAGATGAAAGGATATGTCGAGAAGATACTCGTCAATTCAGTGATTGTTCAAGTAGATAAATATTACAAGACAGTCGTCGCGCACAAGCGTTATAAGATTTTAGAGCGCAGCGGGAATATTAGCAAGGTGCCTACGAAAGGATGGAAAACAGTATGGTTCAAAACAGAAAAGGCGCGCAAATAAACATATACGACTGCGATCCACAAGAAAAAGAAAACGATATCGTATACCAAACGATTAAAAATTTAGAGGTATGCAGGGGAACAAGAATTTCAGACTTGTACATCACACGCAACAGCAGCGGAAGGTACGAGGTTTTAAAGGACTTCGGAAACAACAGAAGTGTACAAAAGAACTTCGACAGTTACGAAAATTGCTACGAGTGTGTGAATGCTGAACTCACAATACAGCAGATACAAGCGCGACAGGAACAGGAAAGAAAAGAGGAAGAAGGCCATGCATAACATCCTCATTCATTTGCAACAGGGGGCGGTCATAACCGCTCCGATTGCTGTAATGGGAGTGATGTTCATTCGGCAAATTAAATGGCAAAGAAAACAATTGAAAAAAGAAGAAGCGAGGGAAAAAGAGTGAGCTGGGAAGAAGTATTGAAGTTTTTAGGAGTGTTTTCGGGAATCTCGGTGTTTGTCATAGCCATCGGAACACCACTGGCATTCTTGATTCACTGGATGGCAGAAGAGTGGTGGAAAAGTTGAAGACATACATCGTTCTGAAAAATCGAGAAAAAGAAGACAGGTATTTATGCATCGATTCAGAATTGGCATGGATCCACGGAGATACAGATGGAGACGTCTGCTTACAATTCGCAACAAAATTCGAATGGAAGTGGGAGTACGAAGATTTCATCGAAAGAACAAGGCGAGTGAAAAGAATTAAGGATTATGAAGCAGAAGTCCTTTCTGAATGGGGAACAACGTTCAGAGCAAAAAGAGCGGAGGGATGAAAGTGAACGAACGACAAGTGCAAGAAGCGGTTAGAAACCTTAAAAAGCTATTGGAGGAGAGGCGGTCGGCAGAAAAAGTAAAAGCGACAGTCACTTGTCCAGCGTGTAAAGGGAGAAATGAATTGCACTTAACAAAAAGAATGGACAGAGATTGCACGACCGTTTACAGAAATGGATACGAAGAGTGCAACCGCTGCGGAATGGAAATTAAAATAGGAGTGACGATCAATGCGAATTAAAATTAAAGAAATGGAAAAATTCATTCAAGAAATACCGAAGATGTTGGACATGCAAGCGAAGTTGGATAACTTCATCCTTCAAACAAAAGGATTGAACGCAGAACAAACGATGAACGACCGCAAAGTTGCATTCGTGGTAGAAATGTCGGAAATGGCACAAGAAGGCCGTTGGTTTAAATATTGGAGCGAAGACAAAGAGCCGAAAACTTTCAAGATAAATTGGAAAGGACAGTGCAAGGCGTGCGACGGCGTCGGGCGAAAAGGCCAAAAAGCGGAAGACTATTGCAAAGAGTGCGACGGTGTCGGATACGAGTACAGCAATCCATTGTTAGAGGAATATGTAGATGCTCTACACTTCGCGCTGTCATTAACGAACCATTACGCGAAGAAGAATGAAGAACGTGGAATAAAAGTGTCAGAAGTCGTGGCCGCCCCACATCCAAACGACACATTAAGTGAAACATTCACGTTTATTGTAGGTCTTACATTAAACGAACAAGCGATGGGGACTAGCACGCTGCTCTTATCGATGGTTATATTAGCAGAAAAATTAGAGCTTGATCCGGAGCGGATTGTGAAAGAGTACAAAAGGAAATACGAAGAAAACGTAAGAAGACAAAAAGAAGGATATTAAAAAGAAAAAAGACCAAGGTGCAAAAACACCCTGGTCTTCCTTCACAACCACCTTAACAACAAAGCCGAACACTTTTCAATATACCAGAGAGTTTCAGAAAAGCAAACGAAAAGAGAAGGAGGATTGAAATGGCAAAAAACAAGAGCGTCAAAGCGAGGAAAAAGAAACGATTCCAAAAGCACGTAAAAGAGCAGCGCAAGAAGAGGTTCAAAAAAGCATTCCGACAGCATTTCGTAAATAAAAAGGTGTTGCAGTGACAGATTCGGACACAGAAGGGAAGTGCGACATGAAGAAGGCATCGAGTGAACAACGGGAGCAAACAGAAGAGGAAAGAGAAAAGGAGTTCTGGACGAAGGTGGCGGAGGCAAAGCTCCAAAAAGAAAGAAGAATGATACCCGAAATAAATAACATCAGAGAGCTTGTTTTGAAGTTGATCAGTGAACTTTCCATAACTATCTGGCATTACGAAGAAACAGCGAAGTTAGATAGAGTGAACCGAAAAAGCATATATGTATATCTAGCAGAAATTTGTGAAATCAGCGACATAGAAATAGATTGGATTTACAAAAATGCGATAAAAGAAGTTCGATCTGGAGAGTTGAAAGAGAATTATCACACCAACATAGCGCTGGCGGTGTATTGGTTATCGAGAGGAATCGCAGAAGAAAGCAATAACTATGCTTTTTTTAATAGAAAGTCAGTTTTGTACGAGGGAATAAAAAGAGTTATAAGAGCCTTGGCTTTCATAGAAATAGAGTGTGAAATGAGAGCGAAAGAAAGGGGATAAAGACGATGGAAATGCCAACAGTTTGCGATTGCGGAGAGATAGTAGAATTCGATGACATGAAAGCGGTCGGAAAAGAACTCTATTGCGCCGAGTGTCATCAAGAAATGACAGAAGGTGAAATGGATGAGCGATAAAAGGAGAGTCATCTTCAACAAATCAAATGGTCATTGCTGGTATTGCGGTGACAACTTGACAGGGAAGAAGTGGCATGCCGACCACTTTTATCCCGTCAAAAGAGTGAACGGAAAGATAACACGCCCAGAGCGCGACGTTATAGAAAATTTAGTACCATCATGCGTTCCGTGCAATATCATGAAAGATACAGGAGACACCGAGTACTTCCGATGGCTAATCAATAATTTCATCAAGCGTTTAAATCGAGACATCTCCATCTATCGACACGCCAAACGATACGGGTTGCTAGAAGAGACCGGAACAGAAGTGGAGTTCTATTTTGAGAAGATGGGACTGCAGGTGGAGTACAAGGAGGAGTCGGAATGAAAGTTAAAGGGACGAATTACCAGACGAACACCAGCGTAAGTGTCAACGAAGCAGAACAGAAATTAGAGAAGTTGGTGACTGGCAGCTTCACGGGCAACTCGTATATGTTTCTCTGTTTGACGAAAGCCAAGTATGTGCAAAGGCTGCCCCAAGGAATCGGAGGAGAAAAAATGAAAGAAATTAAATTTCGCGGTAAAGATATCAACGGAATATGGATTTACGGACACTACGTGGCATTAGAAGACGGAGCGAGCCCGGTGACTTCTTGTATATGGCAATATGGAGCTCAAAGAGCAACACCTGTAGCGATAGAGACTGTCGGCCAATACACAAACCTGAAAGATATTAACAAAAAAGAGATTTACGAAGGTGACATCTACGAAGATAGAAGCGGAAACTCTTTCATTGTCGAAATGAAAAAAGAATACGGCGGGTATTACCCATTCGCGACGGATGGAGGATGCGGATGTTGCACAAACGGAAACACAGGACTGCTACCAGAAGAAGGTGTGATAACCGGGAATATCCATGACGGAAAAACCAAAGAAGCCAAGGAAGGAATTATAAAAAGATTACTAGGGAAGTGAGGAGAAATAAAAATGAACGAAGTCAAAGATATCAATGGAAAGGCGATAAAACCTTACGATGTGGTAAAAGACTCGCATTCTGGGGAAATCGCAATCGTCAAAGTGGCCAGTAATAATAATGGCCACACCGGACTGATCGCAATCAATGAAATAACCGAACTGAAAGAGTGGTTGGAAACATACCCAGAAGAACATTGGGAGGTTTTAGGAAGTCTGTTAACGTATTGGTGCCCAGAGACCGAATCTGTGAAAAGAGTAAAAGTCGAGCAGTCATGATAGGGCTACTAATATGGTTCGCAGCAATAGCCATATCCATACCGACAGCGAAAAAAGAGTTCGTTGAATTCATGGAAATCACAAAGGATATAAAAGAGCGACATCCGCCAGGAGTTTTCGGAAGTATTCACACGAACAGCGAGTGGTGGACAAGGGTAGCTTTAGAAAGCATGAAAAAAGGAGTGAGGGAAAGTGGAGCAAATACCAGTAAAACAAATCAAGCAGGTGGCGGAATACTTTCAAGCTCTCGCGAGAGCATTCGCGGAGCACATTCGGAAATTCGCAAAAGCACTATCGGAATTCACAAAAAGAATAGCGAAAAAATCAGAATCATTATCCCGGAAGGAGCGGTCGAGAAAGAAACTATTGAAAAGAAGTTGGGAGCAAATGAAATCAATGAGAATGAAAAGTCAAGTCACAACCAGACGGCCACTCAAGATAGGGAGACGAGTGGTGAGAGCATGACAGCACAAGAGTTTTGTAAAAAAAGAAAATACCCTTGGACTCCAGAAATAGAGCGTAAATACAAATTCATTTTACGGTCTGCGAAAATCAAGAACTACAGCCAAAAAGAAATTGACCAGATCATCATCGGCCTGCTCCAAAAAAACAAACACATCCTCGGCAAAAAAAGAAGCGAAAGATTAAAAGCAGCGTTGAGCGCAGTGGAAATCGTGCTCAAAAACCAAGTTAAAAGAAAAAAGAAAAAATGATTTAGATGAGGTGTGGAAATGCTTGACGTACTATGCAGTTATAGGATATCCAAACAGTCGGCCATGCAACACAAAAATAAATTAGAAAAAGAAAAAGGTTATCACGAACAAGAAGGAGAGACAGAAAAGGCAGAAGCGATAAAAAGAGACATCTCTATCGTTAACGCTATGATATCAGACCTCAATTTCGCGATAGACTGGATGGAAACGGGAAGACAACCAGGGACGTACAGAGGAGCGGAAAGACAATCCGCTTATAAAAGAGACATCCCCTTCGACAACGACGTCATCAGCATAATAGTTGGAGGGGATGTCGACGATTACGCGAAAGACAATCAGGCGGACAGGGAAGAAAATGAATTAAAAGAAGACCTGGTACGCGATATTCAAAAATGCTTAACACAAAAACAAATAGAGGTATTCGCGATGTTAGCAAACGGCATGACGCAAGCAGAAATAGCGAAGTTACTAGGGACGAGCAGACAAGCCGTCCACGATACAATTAAAAGAGGAAGAAGAAGTATAAAAGAAGAGGGGTGGATAATGGTATGAGCAGAGTAGAGCCAATTCGCGACGACGAATGGGTGGTCGCATTCATGGACCACTTCAAAAAAAGGAGCGATAGAAATTACATAATGTTTATGATTGGAGTCTACACCGGACTGCGCATATCAGACATACTCCCTTTAAGAGTGGCAGACGTAACCGGAAGCCACTTAGTGTTGATCGAGAAGAAAACAAAAAAGCAAAAAAGAATAATTATGCATCCGACATTAAAGAAAGTAATAAACGAATATGTAGCAGACAAAAAAAGAACGGACTTCCTTTTCCCATCAAGGGAGCGGACGAAAGCAGGGAGAGAAAAGCCGATAAGCAGAAGAACTGCTCTTAGGATATTACAAGACGCAGCGGAAGAGATAGGGTACACAGAAAGAATAGGAACTCACTCATTGAGAAAGACATTCGGGTTCCGGCACTATCAACAATACAAAGACGTGGCGGAACTTCAAATTATATTCAATCACGACAGCCAAAACGAAACATTGAGATACATTGGCGTCATGAGTGAAAAAATAGAGCAAGGTATCATCAAAATGAAAGACCCAGACGGAATGCTGGTGTGAAGGAGGAGAAGGGTTGAAAGTAGTGAACATAGAAATGGTATGCGCTGTATGCGAACGTAGAGAGGTAGAGAAATGGTGCGACTACATCGTTGAATATGATAGATCGATTAAATTTTACAGAAGTAGAAAGTCATACAACGAACAATTCAAGAGCATGCATACCCCGTGTAGCCTACCTATGTGCAAAGAATGTGCGGTAAGCATGGGCGTGGACTTGGATATGTGTCCACAACACGCAAATGCACACAATCAACATTCCGCACTCAAAAACGACAAACAAAAAGCAAGGGCAGCAAAAGAAAGATTTAAGATGATGGGAGGATGGACATGAGAAAACGAAAAATGCTAGAAGTGTATAGGGAAAGCGTGCGAGCTGGAATAATAGTAACAGGAGGAGCGCAAGAAGCGAAGTGGATAACGATTGACGAAGACAAATATTCAAGAATAAAAAAACTAGAAGTAGGAGATAAGAAACTCCGAGAACTTCTTTATCACACGGTAACGAAAGCGGAAAACGGGTACAGCATTTTAGGAATATTAGACACAAAGATAGACGTTGACGAACGCGGAAAAAGAGTGCACTTCGCGAAAGTGAAAATCAGAATAACCCTTAGAACGCTAGAACAAGCAATGTGGTCTATCAATAACGCGAAAAAGTATTCGACAAAAGAAGGGGAGCCGATTCTAAGGGAGGTGCCATTTCTGTGGAATTAATAGCAATATTCATCGGAGTAACATTAGCGGCCATCGCAGGTCCGTGGGTGGCGAAGTGGGTGGCGAAAAAGAAGAGACGGAATGTAATAAAGTGGAACTTCGAGGAACCCTTCTTAGAACCGTTAGAACCGATAGGGGAAATAGAAAATGAAAGAACGTTTCGTGTGCCACCACGACCAGATCCGCTAACGGGTGAGGTTGTGATTATAGCGCAAGATTTGGAGAACGAAATAGAGCAACTAACTCAAGAATACAAATTCGACAGCGAGACGTTGAAAGAAGTGGCAGCGTTGCTATCCCGAAGATATGTGACCAACGAGACTAGGAGATTGATTATAAGAAACTTAGAGTACCAAGTGAAACTAGGGGCGGCAGAAAGAAGGGAGGTAGATCGACGGTGAAAGATTTACTATTAGCGGAATATGAAGTGAGCATGACTACAAACTTAGCATTCGTGGCAGGAACAGCACTAATAGCGATAGTAGCACTAATCCTTATCACAAAGTCAGAAAAGTAAAAATGACTATATGTAAAACCGAAATCGGAATTCAGAAAATGAAAACAGGAATTAGCGAAGAGGCAAGAAGAATCACACAAAAAAGAAAACAGAAAAGTTAAATCAAGAAACGAGAGAGTGGACTCCGAAGGTCATTCTCTCGTTTTTGTTGTTTCGTATGATAAGACAAACCAGTAAAAGGCGAATCGAGAAACGAGAGAGTAGCGAGGGGGAGGTGGAAGAAGGGGGGTGTTCGAATCAAATAAACAAAAGTAAAAACCGAAAGAGGAAAAGTGGAAAGAGAAAAATGAAAACAGTTTGCCGAAACAAGAAAGGAAAAGAGGGAGCACAACAAGAGGGGAAAGGTGGGTGCTTCTTGAGCGTCCTTGTTTAAAGGTTGATGTGACACTCGTTTTAAAATAAAACGCAACACATGACAACGACAACGCTTAAAGGGGCATAGACGAGTTGCACTCTTACTAGGATACGAGACACTCACGCTTCACACCTTGACGCCAGCCTACTAAGGGTGAGAGGGCACGGCAGTGAGTGACAGCAACAAAGTAGTCGCAAGCCTTGTCGCTCTAAGGTTTAATGCAGATACAAACATTTTCAAAAAGAAATTGGGTCCTTTGAGGGTTTCAGCTCCGGTACGTCCCTGGTTGTCTTCCCGTTTCCATCCAGTCTATCGCGA
>RWZE01000045.1_pt1 | contig 45568 bp, 79 predicted proteins | sample 2187721 | NCBI WGS metagenome assembly RWZE01 (sample SAMN10531867, study PRJNA481165) | viral metagenome | isolation source: viral particles purified by filtration and ultracentrifugation from about... | host: Nasonia giraulti 16.2 | place: USA:Tennessee | collected 2011-04-01
CTCAAAACCACCTATACCATGATAATTTCGTGTGAATTGGAGCGATTGAAAGCTGTCTGTTTCAGTGAGTAGATTTAGAAACCTGTCGTATACTCTCATGTAATCGCCCCTTTAAGATACTTTAAATATTCTTACCCATACGTTTTCCACAGGGATTCCACCGATATTTTGCCCGCCTGGATTATAATACTTAGTAAACAGCTTTAATACATCGCCCTTTTTAAGTGGTATCGGCTGCGAAAATGTCCAAATGTTATCAGTATTTCTCATGACTACGTTAGCACCAATTGGTAAATCTGGCTTCGTATTATTAATATCCGCGTAAGCTTGTATATCCGCGAAGTGGGTACTTCCGATATTCATGTTCCTTAATACAGATTCAGCACATCTAATTTGCATCCAAATGTGGAATACACCATCTGCTTTAGGTATAAAAGCATTATTACTAATTTCCCCTTGTCTATCAGTGATAATGTGGTTAATTGGCAATTGTTCTTCAAAACTATCATATTTTATTTCATAATTCGCATCGTCTGCTCTTACATCAACAAATGATTGATTCGGCATTGTCACCATTCCATGCTCGTTTATCTCTAATCCCCTATAAATATTATGCAACGGGATATACCCACAAACCACATAATTAGCACGCTCATCCGTAATTTGCGACTGTTCGATAAATGATTTCCCTTTGATAATGCGTACTTGAGCAACGGACATTTCGTAAATATAATTGTCTCTTGTCAAGGCTGGTGGTACTGGAGTGTTTGCTGGTGTACCTTTTAAAATTACCGCTTTAATACTACGTTCTTCCGGGTTGGCATCAAATCTGATAACTACCCTGTCGATACGGTCGTTATTACTATCAGCAGTGTCGTGCGTTAGTGTCAGTGTACTTGTATTCTCATACATATAACCATTTGCGAACATATAGCCAGCGCCTAAGCCGACATTCATATTATTCTGTGCAGTTACTTCTAAATCGGGTAAATTAGCAGTGTTACTTACTCCATTACCAATGATTTGCGCGTGAAATCTCGCAAAGTCCGCCGCATTATATATTCGTTCGTCTTGTTCCGTACTGTCGAAAAAATACGTTCTTTCCATTTAATCGCTCCTTTCAAATGAAAAAGCACCCCGGATGGGATGCTTTTACTTAATTAATTGATTTTATTATTTGACTTAACTTAGAAATTAAAAAAGTATGACGCTCAATATCTTTCTCTAACATTAGGATTTTTCTTTCAATTTCTTTTGGTTCTGATTCTAGGAAATTTAATTCCCATTCAAGCGATTCTTTGATGTTTTCGCTTAAATCATCTCCGTTCTCTTTTAACCAGTGCCTGATTAAATTCGCATGAAAAAGATACCTTTTGATGTCATCTGTTTTGCTGTTTTCTAATTCATGGAGTTCGTTCCTGTCTTCTTCTAACATCTTTTCAGTATTTTGTTTCCACTGTAGCAACATATCCATATCACTCATTTTTATTCCCCCTTTATCTTAATATTCCTATAATACGACAAAAAGAGAATATAAACTACTAAGCAAAAGAAAGCACCTACAATTAAATAAGTGCTTAGTTTCAAATACTAAAATTTATTTAATTCTCTCTCTTTCCAACTTCCTACTATCTCACCATCAATAACATCCGCTGCAATAATCTGCATTACTCTAAATTCCTTAACCTCGTCAATAATTGATTTCGCTACTTCATATAGCCACTCATGAATATCTATACCCTTGAGTTTGCAACTTTCATCAAGAATTGCGGATAAGGTTATCCTTAACTCTAAAATTTTCAATCCATCTTTTTCTAAATAAATTCCTTCATATTGACCTTCCCGTTCACAACTTGTTATCTTTTTATATGGTTTAGGCATTTTCCTCTTCCTTTCCTGTTACTATATAATATAGCAGATAGGGTAGGTAAAGTATTCAGATATAGCAATTAATTAAGAATATTTTGCATACCAAACTAAAGACCCCCAGTTAGTTGAGTATGCTATTCTTCGATTTCTGTAAATTCATCCGCAATAATCGCCTTAAATTCATTGCTGTCAATATTATAAGTTTTTACATTCGAGTTATTTTCTACTTCCACTAATGCTTGTGAAAATTTCTCATGACAAATTGCTTTTAACCCATCTGTACTATGTCGCCAATCTGATGTACCAAATCCGACCGAATGCCAATAATTAATAGTTGCAATGCAAAAATTCATAAATTCCACCTCGATTTTTCTAATGCATGATTATATATTACTTCTTCTTTGGTCAATGTTTTATCGTATACTTTGAAAGAATAAAGGGACATAGGGTGTGCTTGGGTATACCAAAGAGGTCTTAACCCTTGAATACGAAAGCTTATTTCGCTAGTAGCATAATTCTCTATAGACAAACTTTCTCCATTTAGATACATTTTCAAATCTCTACTTTCACTTGAATAAGTTAAAGTGAAACTCCTTTTTCCTACCGTCTCTATTTTATCAGCCGTTCTTATTGATACACCGAATGCGTAAGGTATGAAAATTCTACTTGTAGGTGCATTATATAGTGCAAAATAATCCCTTGCAGCTGCTGAAACATTTAGGAACATTGTATAAATTCCTGGTCTTTCTGTTTCATTACAGAATGACATCTCTATCGAAAAGTCATTCTCTTGAGTAAAATTTAAAATAGGAGACAATAATAAATCATCCACTCCATCAAATACTAAACCGTCTTCATAACCGCTATCATTCTCAAAAACAAAATTTTGTAAATCGCCATTATTGCTATTCCCACTTAAATCTTCTGCTACGTCTCTTTTTGTATCGTTATTACCCCTACCCATAAAGTCATACCATAGGATAAGCCCGTCCTGTATAGGCGTAGGATAAATAACTTTAGCTTTATGATACATTCGAGCGACCTTGTTCTCACCAATAAACACATCTTTTAATTCCACAAACTCACCCTCTTACCATGTAAATAACATCATCATCTTTATTTTCAATAGAATCATACTCATTAAGTGTCCCTGTCCAAATTCTGATTGCACCTACACCCGTTACAAGATTTTGGTCAAAGGCTACAAGACCGCCACGTTCAACTGCTGCGATTAATTCGTCATCTTTCACGGGTAACGCATACTCGTCTATACTCCCAGTAAGTCGAGTATCAATCGTATCATTTAACTTAGCTAATATTTGCGTTTGTTCAATGCTTTCTAATCTAGCTTCGACTGCTACGTCCTCCACTTTGGATAATCCCGTAAATACTTCCCATTCTTCTGTATCGGGATTCCATTGTGCTGGTGCTATTTTTCCGCTAGCACGTGGTAATTCTTTATATTTCCATTCATCACTCATTTTATATCACACTCCTACATACCTATTTTGCCACCTAACGATAACCTTGGCATGTCTATTCCCGCTATCCGCAACATGTTCAATTTCGTTCTCGCCAATCTCTAAATTGAATAATGTGGAATCAGCATCTAAATAGCCAAACGCTTGTGATTCAGTACCATCAGCACTAACTACGACCACTTTCTTTTGCCCGCTCTCCGTATCAATTACAATCTTTTCCCCCTCGGAAATGGATCTATTGACTCTTATAAATTCGCCTGTTGTACGGTTAAATATTTGTGGGTTAGTAATTGGCCCGTTAATCTCGATTTGTACAGGAGCTGGCGAATCTCCGTCATTATATAGCGTTGTGCGACTGCCGCTTGTGCCTAACTCAAAAGGAAACGTCATAGGCAATTTAAAGTTACCTACATACGCTTGTAGTGGTTGCGATTCTTGGTTAGGTGAGCGCCAATAGGGATTAGGAGAAACTAAAAACACTAAAACCCTTTGCAACCGTCCCAAGGCATCTAATTCTTCATCTGGATATAATGGAGCGTTTTCTGGATAAGCATCTATTAGATATTTATCCGATCCTTGCCCAAGTTCAAATGTACCTGGTATTTTAGGATTAAAAACTCTCGTTGCATGCTTACGGTATTCAGCTAAGCTTTTATATTCATTGGCGCGTATGACAAATTCTAAATATGGATAGCGTTCATTTAGTACGCTATCCACAGCAATAGAACCATCTTGATATGGCGATCTTTGTGTTTGAAGATTGGTGCCAACTTCCCCAAATCCCTCAAACTTAATTAAGCTATATGGATTTGTGGCATTTACTAATTTATCAGATGATGCGACTGTATCTCTAAAGACAACTTCGTCTCCTTTAAAAACTATGGTCTGTCCTTTTTCATTTGTATATTTCAAATCATACAACATGATATCAACTCCACTCTAGCGCCATTTGACGGGATGCTTGTTTTTGTTTCCTAGCAATATCGGACGGAGATAACGGCGTTGGGCTGTGTATATTAACAGTTTGATTTATATCTCCTACTCTGCTATCACTTCCCCGTAAAGGCATAACTATTTCATTAGCAATATGACTCTTCATTAACCTTCTTGATTTAGAGTTTATATCACTTAATTGACCAGCTATATCAACTTGCGGAATTTCACTATAAATAGCATCAGCAACGCTTGCCATTGCTCTTTTAGCTGCACTTTTCCCTTTTTCTATCCCCTGGGCAATGGATTGAACTAACTGGATATCCATAATATCCCGTAATGCCCCTTCTTTGGCAGGAGAAAACGGTAAGAAATTACGGATTTTTTGAGTTACATTGCTTATAGCATCTTTAACTTTTCCAACCGCGCCTTTAATACCGTTAGCGATTGAACCAACAATATTTTTACCAGCATCTAAGAATTTACTTCCCATTCCTAATACGCCGTCTAAAGCATTTTTAGCCAAGTCCTTACCAGTTGATAATAGATTTCCGAATAACCCTGTGATACCCGAAATTAAGCTTGTGACAAGTTCTTTTCCGGCAGATAGAATGTTTCCTGCTAAACTCAAAGCACCTTTAATTAGCGATGAAATTAAATCTTTACCAGCACTTAACAATTTCGGCAACATGCCAATGATAGCCGCAACAAGTTGAATAATTAAGTCAATTCCTGCCGATATTAAAGTTGGTAAAACGCTAATAATACCCTGAATTAAAGCGAGCAATATTTTTACTCCTGCTGAAATAAGTTGTGGTAACAAACTGATAAATGTTTTAACTAATGATAGTAGCAAATCAACGCCAGCACTCAGCAACGATGGTACTACTTTTATTATTCCGTTAATCAATGCCATTAGGATTTTAACCCCTGCATCAATAATCATTGGCAAGTTTTTAATTAACACATTCAGCAATTCGGTAATAACCATTATTGCTGCATCAATTAACGCTGGTATCGTAGTGATTATCCCATCGATTAATGCCATGAGAATCTGTATTCCAGCGTCTATAATCAAAGGTATATTCTCGATTAACGTCTCAATGATTGTCATTACTAGGGTAATAACGACGTCAATTAATAACGGTAGTAATTCGATAAAAGTATCTATTAAAGTCATAAAAATTGTGATGTAGGATTCTATTAAAATCGGCAGCATGGTAGTTATCGTGTCAATAATGGTCGTAATTAACGTGATCACTACATCAATTATTAAAGGTAACATCGTTATTATCGTATCAATTAACGTTTGACCGATTGTGATAAAGGTTTCTATAAAAACTGGTAGCATTGTTATTATCGTGTCAATGATAGTCATAACCAACTGTAAGGCAACATCCATCAACATAGGTAGCATTGTAGCGATGGTATCTATCAATGTGTTGATGATTTGAATACCAATATCTATCAATAATGGAATGGTTTTTACAATACCATCAATAACTGTCGTTAAAATCATTACACCTGTTTCTATTAGTATTGGTAAAAACGTTGTAATAGCCTTAACTAGAGTGTTTATTATCTGTATTCCAACATTAATTATTATTGGCAGAGCCGTTACAATTGCATCTATAATTGTAGTTATAACTTTAACGCCAATATCTACTAACAAAGGTATTACGCCAACGATTGACTCAACTAATTTTGTAATCATTTCTACGCCAATCGGTAATACATCAGATATTGTGATTGATAATCCTTCAATAAAATTAGTAATTGCTTTAGTTCCGGCTTCAATGATAGCTGGTAGATTTTCAGCAATTCCTTGAATAAAACCAGTTATTAATTCCGCGCCTTTGGTTATCATTTCGGCGGTAGATTCTGCCATATAAGTAATCAGTTTAGAAATTTCAGATGCGAAATTATTTACAAACTGGCCAATGGATAACTTACCAGAAAAGACGGCCATTAAATCAGAAAACACAGATGTTTGAGTTGCTAACAATGCAAAACCTTTAATAACCCATCCAATTGGACTTGCTAAGCCTAAAAACATAGTTGCCATTGTAGTTAATGGTCCTACTACCTTTCCAATAACTTCTTTAATGCTTAGCTTATTCCTTAATTCTGAAAAGAAACCGCCGATATTTTTAACGCTATTGCTAAGCCAATCGATAGAATCATTAAATGCATTTACTGTCTTTGTTGATAAAGCATCAATAAAACCTCTAACATATCCAGTTATAGGCTTGAAAAAGTCTATTAAATTGTTACCAACTTTCGATAAAAATTCTATTGCTCCACTGAATGCTTTTACAGTACCTGTTGCCAATGAACCTATAAAGCCACCGATATATTTTGCCGCTGATGAAAAATAGCCGCCTAATGTTTTTCCGATTTCAGAGAGCCATTCCATCGATTGAGTAAATACATCAACCGCCTTTGGAGATATCTTCTTAATAAATTTAGTTATGCCACTGGTTGCTTTTCTAAATACTTCTACAGTTGCAGAAACTACCTTTTGAACTTGCTCCCAAGCAGACGTTACGATATCTCTAAATTTTTCATTTGTTTTCCATAGATAAACAAACATCGCTGCCAATCCAGCTATTGCGCTTATGATTGCTATGAATGGATGTGCTGCAATTAAAGCCCAAACTGGCAATATTGCTTGCTCTAAACGGAATACTGCATAATATAAATTCACCATTACGTTTGAAAGAGTCAACGCACCAGCTGCAGCAGTTATCCAATTTAAAGCCATAAACACAGCCATTGCACTAGTTAAGCCAACAATGACAGGTGTTAACGGTTTTAACACATCAAACAAATAAACCACTGCATCAATAGTAGGACCTACTAACTTTGCAATGGTATCTAACGTTGTAAATGATGCTCTTCCGATAGTTTCAATTATGTTTTGAATACTTTTCAAACGGGTCTTTGATAAAGCATTGTCAATAGCCCCAATGATGTTTGTTACACCTCGAACAACAGCCGTATTCATATTTGTCCACGCTGTTCGAATACCACCACTTGCAGTTAATGCTCTATCAGCAAAACCGCCTGTCTCATTACTTAATTCAATTAATTTGTCGTTAAATTCGTCAAAGGTATGAGTTCCATCTTTTAAAGCTTCGTATAGATCATTTTGCGCTGATGCCCCAGCATAACCAAATGCCTTTGCCACATCATTTAATGCAACTCCCATTGTTTCTTGCAATGTACGCCATGACTGAAGGTCAACTTCACCCTTAGATAGCATTTGTACATATTGCTCTAATCCACGAGAAGCATTCGCCGCATCTGAACCAGAAGATATAAAGGCATTATTTAGCGCTAATGTAGTATTTACAGCGCCGCCTAAATCATTAGTTAAAATAGCTATTCTTTGGGCTGTTCCAGCAACATCATCTAGTGTTGTCGGCAATCCTTGAATACCATCCGATAACTTTTTAATTGCTCCTTCCGATTCCTTGGCAGAGAAGCCCATCTGCTGCAAAACTCTAGGGAAGTTGTTTAATGTATCGTAACGAGATATTGCTCCCGAAATCGAACGTCTTAAAGTATTGAATACGCCTACAGCTGCCGCTACTCCCGCAATTGTTTTTAAAATGTTTTTTATCGATGAATCAGCTTTTTGAGCGCTCTTGTCCATACTTTCTACGCTTTTATCTGCATTGTTAAACGCTCTTGTAAATTGGTCAACGCCAGTAGCCCTTAAATATGCTTCTACAGAATATTGTTCCGCAATATCAATCAACCTCCTTTCGAGTTAACAGATGCGGCAATCCTCGCCATTCTTCGCTCTTTCAACGAAATTACTTTTTTCGGACCATCTAATTCTTGGATTCGTTTTTCATAATCAAAGAAATCCTTGAATTCTTTGTAAACTGATTCTGTTTTCTGATTTTTGCCCGACCCAGTTGTTTTTGTAGCTGTGACTTGATGATTCATCCATGCTTGCAGTGCAATATCATACTCGCGATCAATTCGGGACAAATTAAAAGCCTTCATCAACATTTGGTACTCATATAAATCGAGTATTTCAACGTCATAAAGGCTTTCTTTATTTAAGTATCTAAAACAATTAAGTATTATATTTTCATACGTTTCTAATGATTGATTTAATGGTCCTCTTTTTATTACGCTTGCATAGTCCGTGCTTTCTCTTGCACGTCCTTGATCGTATCCTTCACTATGTTGGACTTTCCCATTTCCTCTTCAATTTGTTCAAACAGCTTTCCTAAACCATTATGTTCATCTGCATAATCTTCAATAGCTTTATCGACTTCATTTAAAGTTGGTGCATTCTCGTTATGTGATGCAGCGGCCATAATCACTTCTGCAAGCGTAGCAGGGCTTTTAGTGTTTAATTGGATAAACGCAAGATTAATTCCCATCCCAAATTGCAAACCTTGAGTATCTACCTTGTATTTCTTATCTAATTCTCGAACAAACTTAAGTCCAAATTTTAATTGATAATTTTTCTTGCCGATTTTGATTTCCATATATAATTCCTCCTAAAAATATAAAAGAGCGCAATTATGCGCTCTTAGCTTAGTAATACTTCTGCCCCGTCCGTAGTAGGTGTAACGTTATCTATTGACGGGGGATTTAATTTCCCCCTGCATTTGCGATAGTATCTCTAAATGCATATTGAACAGCCTCTTCTTGTTCTGCTGTCAATGTGGCCATACCTTTTTGTGGTTCTAACTCAACAATAAAGTTACTTGAAACAGTAGATTCATCTTCTGCACTTGCGTTATTTTCCCATGAATCTAAATAACCTTGCGCATAGACAGCTGGATATTTGTCTTCTTCTTTTAATTCTTCTTCCACAGTTACTTCCCACAATTCTAGTTTTTCACCTTTTTTAGCAGCATCCTCTAACATGTCACGAACTGGATCTTCCTTAGATTGAATTGCTTCAATACTAACTTCCGCTTCCAATTCTCCCACTTTAACAATTGTTCCGTCTTTGGTTACAATACGGTCAAGAGAACGTGAATAACTGAATGTGTGGTCTGTTTGAAACACTAGTTTTGCCGCTTCTTTGTTCTGGTCTGCCAATCTACGAAATAATAAAATTTTATTTTTACCTTGTTGCATTTCTGCCATGGTATTACCTCCTAATTAAATTGAAATTCTACTCGTATTAATCCATGCAATAACTTTTCTTCTGGAATAATTCGTGTGTTAATCCCTTTTACAGTTACATAAAAATTATCGGTATATTTCAACTTCCTAAACTCGGTTTTTAAATTATTTATCATCGTTGTTAATGTTCGCCTTTGCTTATGAGTGTGGAATATGTGTATCGACTGCTCAACACGTCCATAAACACTTGTTTTCGTTTGTAAATCAAAGTCTGATTGTTCGCCAACATAAACAAATGGATATTCTTCTTCTTTTGGTGGTAAATAATCAAATGTCGAATAACCCAAATTCATAGACAATAAAAAAACAGCATCAAATATTTGCTGTTGTGGACTTTTAAATTCAGTTTGCATAATAAATCACCTTATTTCATAAGTCGCTTCAAATCCGCCGAAAATTTAAATTTTTGGTAGTTGAAATTAGAATTAAAAAAATCCCTGGAATACATATATCGTGTCCCAGATATCAAATATGGAGCATAATAAGCACCTATGCCCAATTTTGACGTAAATCCTTCATCTTCTATTTTGGTGTTAATACTTCTTTTCAAAAATCCCGTATCAACAGGAGCATCACGTTGAACATCTCTTTGTAATTCCGCGCCATTTAGTTTAACAACGTTTTTAACGTCATCAAGATTCGCCCTCTCCTTCAAACCTTTCGATAAATCAGTCAAACCACTAAATCCTAAATAAGGTCTAGCCACTAACATCACTCTCCAAATAAAAAACGCCTTTCCTATAATCGGATTGGCGTTTAATATCGTATTTTTGAGGACTGTTTCCTAGTCTAATAAAGTCAAATTTGTCGGTATAAGGATGTTGCAGCCTAGCCACGGTTATTTTCCTATCAATCTGCCCAAAGAGTTCATTTGTTCGAGTGACTCCTAAAGTAGATAAATTACAAGGTTTTGTGATTGTAGTTTCCGTCTTTTCGTCATATTCTCCCTTTTCCGGATTATAACCGCCAGGGGATTCAGTGACAAAGTGTATACGTTTATCAAATCTCATATAAACATCACTCGTCCGCGTCTGGAACTGGTGTCTTCATCATCTTCTCTGTAATCATCTATTACATCGAAATATGGAACAAATTCATCTTTTAAATCATAGAAGTCTACCCTATGACCTTCGACTAATTCAGATTTCATACCTTCTGTTCCTATACGGTTGTATCTTCTGATTGTAATTTCTTCAATAATATAATTGAGTTCTTTCGGCACTTCTTTTTTCAACAAGCCTTTTAAATGGCTTGTTACATTCGTAATTAAGATTTTGAGAACATTGTCTTGTAGACCGTCCTCTAACCCTAGTACCGTTTTAATATTCTCTAAAGTCTTGTTTTCATCAGCCATTTTTATTCACCTTCTTCTGGATCGGGTTCAGGCTCTGTAACGTTAACTGTAGCTGTATCTGTTTTACCATCAACAGTTACGGTTATTGTCGCTGTTCCTTCCGCAATTGCCGTCACCAATCCATTGGCATCGACTGTCGCAATTGCTTCGTTATCAGACGTATAAACTACATCTTGATTCGTTGCATTTGATGGTTCGATTTCAACGTTTAATTGACGTGTTTTACCCACTTCTAAGTTATTGCTTTTTGGTGAGACAGTAACGCTCTCAACTTCAATTGGCAATGTCTTAAATGTAGGGATATCCACTCTTTCGGATTCCCTGTCTCCTTCAACTCTTACTGCTTGATATTCACCTTCTGTAATTTCTGTATTTGGGTCTATCCCTGTAATCGTAAGAGGACTTTCACCCTCGACGACTACAGATTCGCCCTTGTAAATTTTAAACATGAAAGCCCTCCTATCCTAATGTAATAATAGCTCCATCTTGTGTTGGTTCTAGATTATTGATTACAGGGTTATTTAGTTTCCCGATCCACCGCCAAGAACATCGGCAATAAAGATTTGGTTCGCTGTCGGGAATGAAGGCATAGCAAGCGCTACTGCTTTCGTCCAACGAGCAACAGGGTCATTTGTAGAGTAGATTTGAGATACAATATTACCAAAGTTAGCAAAAGTTGCTGTTTTCATGTACTGCATATTCGCTTCTTCTGGCGTAACACCGAACACAGTCTTACCTAATTCGCCACCAGGTAACAATACAAATTTATTTTCTGGGAAAAAGCGCTCATTTACATATTTTCCACCATTCTTTTGTACACGGAACACACGGTCATCAGTTGCAATAGCCGGCAATCCTTGTTCTTGTAAAAATGCGTTTAATTCAGCATTAGTTACAAGTCTCGCACTGTTTACACCGAAAATTCCCTTACGCACGGAATCATGACGTTTTAAGGCATTAAACACCTTACGGGATGTAAGGATGCGCTCTGGCGTTGCCCCGGAATAAGCTACTACCTGATTAACAAAACGCTCAATGTCATCTAATGGATTCGCTCCTGCATCTGACCATACCTTAGTTCCTGTTAGAGTTTCCTTTTGATCGTTTGCAACACCATAGTCAATTTCTCCTTTAAATCCATTTTCATTTAGCACTAATTTACCTGTTGAAATAGCTTCAAAACGCATGCGTTCAATACGAGTTCGCACCGAATTAACCATGTTATCTACATCATTGTAGATTTGATTAATTACTCGCTGCACTTCTGCATCAGTACGTGCTTGTGTCATCGCCTTAATTAAACGCTCACCCATCTTAATTTTACGTTTAATAAGCGCTGGTTCCATGCTCATTTCTTCTAATCCGTCACGAGAACCAACTTGCGCTTCTGAATCATAAGCATGTACAGATGCCGAAACAGGCGCTGCATTACTCCCTAATAAATATTTAATTTCAAATTCATCTGTTCGCTCTTCCGGAAATAATCCATCACCTACAGTAAGTGGGTATTGACGGCTTTGTGTATAATCTTGTAGTGCTTGGTCTGTTAAAAACTCTTCAATGTTTGGCATATTATGCTTCCTCCGTTTCGTTATACTTCTCAAATGTGATTTTTGTTAATGCTTCTTTAGCTGGTCCAGCAACTGTTTCCGGTAGACGTGCTTCATAGACATATCCTTCAACCATAACTCCGACAGGTTGGTCTCCATGTGTTAAATCAAGGTCATGTAATACAATACCTTCAGCTGTAGCATCGTTTTTCGGATACACAGTACCTGCTTTTAATACAATACGTCCATTCTCACTAGTTCCCATCGCTTGTGTAGCTGTACGAGTACGGCTAACAATGTGATCACTCGATACAAATGCCGGCGTGCTTTCATAAGTAGTTTTCTTTGATACAAACATTCAATATCTCTCCTTTATGCCCATAAGTCGGGCGCTTTGTTTTGTTGTTGATCTTTTTTATTACGTAAATCAGCAATAGAGTTTGTGCCTTTACCTAATCCACCGCCACCAGCTGGCGGTGTGTCTTGTCGTAGTTTTTCTTTTACTTTTGCATTAACAGCTTCGTCGAATGCAGTTTTAAAGTTATTGATATTTTCCAGTGTTTTTTCAGCATCCTCACCAAGTAGGAAGTCCGCAAAAGATGACGGTAAGCTTTTATCTGTTAGATCAGCAATAGCATCTGACCTTAGTTCTTTTCGTGCTATTTCAGCTTCTCTTTCAGCTATCTTCTTTTCACGTTGAGTTAGTTGTTCCTCTTCACGCTCTTTTTCTGATAGTTTAGATAGACGTTCTTTTTCGGCAAGGGCATCAGCGATTGCTTTTTTTTGCTGCGCTTCCCACTCTTTTTGTTTCTTTTCAAGGGCACTATTAAGTTTTCTGTCTGATTCAGCTTCAACTTTCTTGTCAAACTCAATTTGCTCTGGTGTTCTTTCGTCTTTGTTGCCGTCGGGATTATCATCTTTACCATCAGATGGTGGATCATTGTCTTGAACTCCATCACCATCGCCACCAAAATACTGCAGATTTAAAGGCAAACCTCTTTCTGCTTTGCTTAATACACTAAAAGCAATGCTATTCTCTGTAAAAGGTGTTGTTTTTGCTAACTCTTTAACTTTATCTACTAAATTCATTTCAATTCCTCCATATCCCATACACACATTGCCACAATCTACTTCATTCCATTAAAATAAGCCCCAAACACGGCACATGCCCCATTCACGACTTAGTTAATGTAATTCTATTAGATTGTTTAAATGTCCGTATACGATTGATTTTAGATATAAAAAATACTGGATAACCAATCTAGTATATAACTCGCCCCGATTCCTTACGCTTAACCTCGTAGGTTCATCGCCAAATGGTCAAATATACGAGTTTTCCCATTGTAGCTAACGGCATGCTACAGCCGAGATAGGATCACTTCCTCTCTATTCTACGAACTCGCCATCTTTTGATGGATAAACCAATTCTACTGATAACCCAACTGAACCATCATCATATTTAGTATGGTTAATCTGAATTGTTTCTAATTCATCTGAATTAACATTTTGAAGCAATTGAATTGCTTGGTTAATGATTTGTTCGTTTCCCATCCTTAAACCTCCCTCTTATTTGTTGCCTTCTCTCAATTTCATCTGCTGTTTTTTCAATCAATTTCTCTTGGTCAACTTTAAGCATGATTGGTTTTTCATCGTCTGCTAGTTCTAGTAATCTGTTAGCAACCGAATTCGCTAGGTTTTTTCTCTCTTTTACCAGTTTGAACTCTTTATAATAAAGAGCGAATAAAATTACTGGTAATGATAGATAAAATATAATTTTTGCTATCTCTTGTAAGATAAATATAAATAACATTTACAATCCCCTCCTATTCAACTTTTAAGAGTAGTTTTCGTTATAATTAAAACCCGTCTTTATCTTTTCCCCGGTCTCTAAGGCTTTGTCTATAAGTTTGATAATTTCATCGTTTGATAGACCTTGAAGCTCCATAACCGGAACTGCATCATCAAACTTTTCCACATACTCTTTCATTTTCTCTTTTATTTCGTCAGGCATATTAATTACCGCCTTTCAGCATTATTTCGATTAATTCCTGGTACATTTTATAGCTTTCAGGCAACCACTTTTTAAAGTTCTTTAATTCTTCTTGGGCATTCCTCATGGTAGCCGAATACATTTCTGCGAATGCTTCATTTCCCACTTTATCACTTCTAAATTCCCTACCGTCTATACCTCGGAATAGCGAGCCTTTAGGTTTTTCCCAGTAGTGCTTATCATGACCAGCACCTAATATCAATTTGTTGCCTGTGGCTCCACCATATAAGTCTGATACAGTTGCCATTGAAGGAATGTTTTTATCGTAATCTACCATCATATCTTGTTTCAAAAAGTGTCTCTTTTCAACAGCATTCCCTTTTTTAGTGTTCGTCATTTTACGCACTTCACTGATAACAGTATCCCCTAATGTTTTACCATTGGATAATTTCGTGGTTGCACTCGCAAATTTCCTATGCACGTAATTACTCTGATGATTTCCGGATAAGTAATCTATGTTATGACCAAATTCATGCCAGAAGACTGTTCCGGGTTTACTGAAAAAGTTTCCTTCCAAATCTTTACCAGTGTTTAATGTCACTCCTTGGCTTGGTCTAAAGTAAGCCGCTTCACTTCCGCCTTTAAGGTTATTCGCCCATGATAATTCACCTTGATATTTGTTCCATAATTCCTTCTCTTGGTTAGGAGCAGTTTGTAATACCTTTTCATAATGCTGTTTGTGTTCTTCTGTTAATTTTGAAGATATGTGTTCGTTAAACTGAATATTTGGTTGTTCACCTTCTGCAAATAGACCACGAGCATCTAACTCTCTTTCAAATTCTTCCCTATCCATATATGCAGCTGTACTACAACGACAATTTGGGTGCATCGGATAAATATTAATTCCGACTTCAGCATCCTTTAAATCAAACACCTCATTATCTAGTGCCGAACATATAGGGCATGCACTAGGTTCAGCAATGTAAACATATTGTTCATATTCTGCTTGCCTCATACTATCTTGAAATACATCTTGTTGAACTCTGGCCATTTCAGTTCTTAACAGCCGTTCAGCGTTAGAAACGCTTGTTTCAAACTTTTTTCTCAATTCCCTAGCTAATTCCCTAGGATTTCTTCCTTGAATAATTCCACGATTAAGTAATCGATCTAATTCAGACCGCAAAGCATCTTGGTTATCCCATAACCTTTCAGACCATGTAGCTGTTAGAAATGATGAATTCACAATCGCATTAATGCTCTGTTGATTAAAAGCTATCGTTTCTCCTAATATCCCAGATTGACGGGTGTATTCTGCTCTTGCGCTCTTTGTCATAGCATCAAATAAGATGCGCTGCTCTTCACTTGTCATTGCCAATAGTTCAAGGTGGATATTCGCTTTCAACAATTCTAAGCGATTAATCTGCATTGTGGCGTTGTACAGTCGCATTTCTTCGTTAGCAATTTTGGTAAATTTACGTTCTTTAACATAGCGCTTTGCTTTTCGTTCGTATTTCTCAATATCTAGCTTGTTTACACGCTTTTTAGCTTCGGACATAGAAATACCCTCTATGTCAGCATATCGACCATAGAAGGCATCTATTTGTTCCTGTATTTCATCCATTGCACGGAGTTGATTGCTCGTTATCTTTTTAGCAAGAATATCATCGTCTTTAATCATTTTTTCTATGTGCTTGAGTTCTCGGTCACGCCAATAATCATTCTTCATTTTCGGTCACTTCTTTGTTTGGAAATTCATACATGTTATTCACTCGTTGCATTTGCGGACTTTCAGCTTTCATCTTTTCTATTTCTTCTTGTGGGTTCTCTACAAATGATAATAAGCTTAATTTGGTTTCCTCTGATAAATCCCCGCCTAAATCAGTAAATGCTTTAATTTCTTCAAGCAAATTCTTAGGTAAATTCGGCGTGAACGTAATCGTTATATCATTCACATCAAAACTACCTTCTGATGCCATGCTCATGATGTTGTTGATTAAACGGTATCGATTACGCAAAGCCTTTTTGAACAAACGCTCTTTCGTTGCCCGTTTCTGTTCAAGCCCAAACAATTTATATTTGAGCGCTTCACCCGATTGGTTACTAGCAAATGATTCATCATCCATGTTGGGTGTGTAAGTGAACATATGAATATCGTTTTTTATGCGGTCCTTAAATGCCTCTGTACCAGCGACATCATATTTCTTATAGATATAATCAGCATCAGCTTGCCCCGACCTTCCATCTTGGTCCATTCCAGTTTGTAGCATTAAAATATTATGCTCTTTCATTTCTTTTGCTGCTTTTACGTCGATTTCCAGATTACCCACAATCTTAAGCATTGCATCATTAAGGTCCTGCATATAGTTTCCTGTATCACTCTGTGCTGAATCATATAAATCTATTAAGCTAAGTACCTTTTCAAAGTCACCACGTCTAAAGCGATTATTGCTATACTCTATGATTGGTACTCCTTTAAAGAAATGCTGTTTTACTTCTTTTTCCTCAAGCTTCCCATCGTCCCCTAGAATATAATGATAAATATTTTCATCTGTATATAAATAAACATTACGTTTATTTTCGTTGAATTTATCATCGAAATATCGAACAGCCGCAATGGGATTTCTCTCAACTCCATTATCGTAAATTACGAAAGTTTCTAGCACACTTGAAACTGTAAATCGAGTTTCATCTTCTCTATTTCTGTATACCAACTCATAAGCCCGTCCGTAAATAGATTGATCAAGAACCAGTTCACTGTTATGCTCATCTGCATCATTGGTTCTGTTAATTTCCCTAAGCTTTTCATTAACTTCATCAACTGGATATGTTGTTTTAAGAGGTATTCCAACCATAAACCCTTGAATAAATCCCGATACATACTCGCCAAATCCGTGAGCCGCTCTATTATCTGCAAGATGTTCCTCGCGCCTTCGCTTATCTACTAATATTGTCGTATTCTCGGCTTCATAATAATCTTGCAGCACCTTTAATCTTGGAACTTGTTGCTTTTCATGATGTTCAATCATTTCCAACAATTTGTCAGTGTTCTTTGTTAATTCATCTACGCTTATATATCTGTAATGAATATTCGCTTCTTCTGAAAATCTTTTCTTATCTGTCATTTGACCACCTCCTACGATAAACCTAGTGATTGTAATGCTTTGTATGTTTGTTTCCTGTCTTTTAAGTCCACCACTTCATAATCATCCAATCCATACCAAATAGCACTGAATGTATGAGGGTCGATGTTAAATTCATCATAAATTGTATTCCCTTGCCTGTCTTTCTTGTAAGTTAGATTTTTCAATTCTCTAACGGTATTTTTACACTTATCAGAACAAATAATTTTGTAAAACCTTTTAATTTTCTTCGTGTTTTGCAGTCGTGAACCTTTCCCTTTTCTTGCTCCAACGATATTTATTCCTCGTTTTTTCAAGTAATAAATAGTTTTAGGTTCTGCTGAATCACCCTTAACCGATTCTCTAGACTTTTTGAATCCTTTATCGATTAAATCATCTGCAATCTCTGGATCATCTTTGCCCTTGGTGTAATATTCATCGTATATATAAAGAATCTTGTTCTTATCATCAACCGCCATTCTAATAAGTGCATTATGAGATTCTTCAAAACCAAAGTCCATGCCTGCTCTGTATAAAGGTCTGTAAATACCATTGATTGAAGCCATTACCTCGTCATGTGGACGACTTTCAAACTGTGGTAATACCTTTGTTCCAGAAACGCCAAAACGACCTTTACGAGCAACTCTATAAAGGTCTAAGTCATAAACTTTAGTTTTATCTAATTCTTGAACATAAGATTCTGGTAAAAACAAATTGTCATCTGCTGTTGAATGATGATAATAAGTATCATCAACAACAATAGTGCGCTTTGTGTATAAATCCTCGTCATCTAGAAATACAATTTCGCTATCTTGTCCTTTGTCCTTGATAAAGAAGTGCGAATATGTCCAATTTCCTTCATCAACAGGGTTTGTTGATAAAATCATATATAAAGCCAAATTCGGATGTCTTAACCGCCCGATTAATTCCTTGAATCCATCATATTTAATCTCTGAACACTCTTCCAGCCAAATAAGCGATACATTATGAATGGATTTTAACTTTTGTGGTTTATCCATCCCTTTAAATATGATTCTGCTTCCATTAGGAAAGCGAATTTGCATTGGTGATATTGTTACTTTGATTCGATTGTCCAAATCTAAATCAATAATGATTTCTTCGAATAAAGCAAAACATGATTCACGAATTGTTTCATAAACTTCGCGAACTACTAATGCTGTCCGCTTTTCTTCCAGTAGCTTTAAAATGATTTTTAAGGCAACATGATAAGATTTGCTAGAACCATATCCACCAACCAATACTTGATATTTCTGATTCCAATCAAAGAGAAAATCTTCAAAGTGTGGATTCACTTCTTTTTCAATCATGATCCATCACCTTTTCTTTTAATCATTATTTCAATTGGTTTGTCGTTGTCTCCACTACTTATTTTTTCAACCTCTGCTTTAGTCTTATCAATGGTGAGCTGCATTTGCTCCAGCTGCAACACTCTTATATCGTCCTCATGAGCCATTTCAATAAATTGTTTTACCAATGATCTAAACTCGGACATTGCCCTTGACTGTGCGTTTAAAAAAGTAGCATGTCTATCCCAAGCGAATTGGAATTCATATTCCTTTTCAACGTAAGTCGGAACTGTTTTTTCTTCTCCATTTTCATCTAATCCAGTTATTTCTTGTTCTACTTTTTCTTTCTTTAATTCTTTAATCATTTCTTCTTTTGATTCAACGAACATTATTTGTTGCGCCCGGATAATGGCAGCATATTGAATTTGTATTTGGTCATAAATTAAGTCAGCAGGGGAACGCTTTTGCATCTGCTTCATGATATCTAGTGTTTCATCAGGAAGATACTTAGCAAAGAATCCATGAGTTACTGCTGCACTGTTCCGTTTTGTGAATTGATTCTTAGGATTCGGGTTGCCACTTCTTTTTTTTTGCCCATTAGATGTAGTTTTCTTTTTTTCAGATGCATCACCGTTCTTATTGTTCGTTGCAACACTCTTCCGTTGCGTTGCATTTTTATCCGTTTCGTTGCGTTGCCATTTTTCTCTGTTTTTCCTGCTTCGGATTGTTGAGTCTTTAACATTATGTTTTTCAGCCAATGCTTTAAAAGTAATCTTTGTTGTTTCCCATTCAATTCTAATTTGTTCCCAATTCGGCTTTGTCATTTACATCCGACCTACCTCCTAAATTAAAAATAAGCATGAAAAAAGCACCGCAATGGGTGCTCAACTTAACAAAACATATCTAATTACCAGTAGTTATTAATATTCTTTCAGTGTCCTTATATTTTTTTCTTAATTCTTCCGCTGATTTAGTTATATTTAATTTTTTTAATAATTTTCTTGTTATATCCCACACGTTCACTGGAGCGTTATCCATATATTCAACAAACGGCATGTTTAAAACCATGTTAGCGATAGCATCAAGACCTTTACCGTCAATCCCATATTTACTATCCGTTTTTTTGCCAGTACCTAGATCAATTCCCGCAAAAATGGGGTCTCTATCCTTATAGTCTAATTGGGCTTGAATTGCAATATCATAAATATCTCCATTAATTTGAATCCACGAGTGATCAAACAATCCAAATTTCGCTTGAACCTCACCTATACAAAGTTCGCATTCTATATCCTGTTCTTTCAACAAGATATAAAATATTCCCGAAATTAAATGACACGCCCCATGAATTGGCTCTACTTTTAAATAATCAGAAACAACAAAAAATGTATCGTGTATCTTGTCTGGATTGTAGTCTAATTTTATTTTTGATGCTTCAGTTTTCCACATTGGAATTGCCACCGCATTATTTAAGCAACATTTTTTATATTTCTTTCCACTACCACAAATGCAAAGGTCATTTCTTCCTATTTTTTTCAACAATTCACATCCCCTCCTACCCTAACTTTACGACAATTCAAAATATATAGCCACCCGTCTAGTTTTCACCGGGTGGATTTAGTGAGGAGGGTATTAGCCACCGTAAGGATGGCATGACGTTCTCTAATTCGAAAGGTCAACTGAACCGCGCCGACCTCCCTCCCATTTTAGCAATAGATTTTTTCAAAAGTCTAATAGTGTCAAAAGTGTCACATGTGTAACATTTGTTCAATGATGCTTTCTTTCAAACGATAGATATGCTGCCTTGATAAGCCCATATGATGCCCAATTGCCCTCATACTCATTCCATCTAACATACAATTAAGTACAGTTAATTCTCTTTCCTCTGTTATCGCTTTTGTTCGACTTTGAACAAATAAAACTTTCTTCTCCAATTTCTCAATACGTCTACTTTTTTCAGTCCGCCTAATAACCTCATTAGCTACCGGATCGCTTGTACCTCCACTAGCTTTAGGCATATCGGTAATTTTAGCTACAACATTACCACCAATAATATGATTTAATTCTTCACGCTCTTTTATAATTTCGTTCATCATCCATAGGTAATCTCTCAATGCCTGCTCAATCTGTTTTTTATTCATTCTTCCAGCCCGCCCCTTCGTTGAATAACTCTTTCGCATATTTACCTCTAGGAATCGGCTTTGCATCTGGTTTTAATACCCCTCTTTGTTTTCTCCACGGATCTATTTTAAAAACAATTTTCTTAATCATAGCCAAATCACCGTCACTAAAAATGATAATATACTGACCACACATACAATCGTTAAGTTATCAGTACTCGATATACTTTCATTGCCAACGATGTATACAAAGCTAATGAAAATGACTAATAATAAAATAATTTGAAATGCGATTAACATAAAACTCCCCCTCAAATATTATTTCTAATGCGTGCAAACTTCGGTTTCTTGTTCAACACTTGGTGCTGCTTGATTGTGTTTTTAGGTACACGCCATGACTGGCGCATGTATTGTTCGTTGTCAATTCGTTCCTGTATTTTCTTTACGTCAAGGCTTTTAATGGATTCAAAAACATCCTTTAAAATATTTCTTATAAAATCAACGATGCCTTTTATAATTGGTACTAGTGCTTCTCTAACATTGATGAATATATCTGCCGTTTTTTCTGCGAGCGTCCTTGATTGTTCTTTTAGGATATCTTCATCAAAAGCAATTCCATTTGGTGACACATAGATAACTCCATCTTTAAATTCCACGTTATCCCTCCTAAAAATAGAAAAGGACACCAAACAACGCTTAATGCGTCATTCAGTGTCCTCCAGTTGGCTGGTAGAACTTATATAAGTAATATATTATTCTTCTGGGTTTAAGCCTATATTCATAAACAGTGCAGATAAAGCTATTAAGGTAACTGAGGTGGTTATGGTATCAATTTCATTTTCAAACTTTTGACTTATAATAAAAGTTCCGACAACAGCTACAAATACCGAATAATTTATTAAACAAACTCCTATTTTAAAGCCGATCTTGAAAAACCTTTGAAGCTTTTTTTCAAATTGATCAAATTCTTTAACTTTAATGAACCGATTATAATTATAAAAATGCTGACCTAATGACATCATTAACGAATAAATCGATAACGCAACCATAATATAATTTATATATGGTATGTTAAAAATCAAATTAAGTACTGCTAATGATACAAAGCCAATAGAGATTGAAGCCATTACTTCTTTCTTCAAAACTCTTCCCCCTCTTCCCTCCTCATCCGCTTGACCTTTCCCTGATGTGTAACTATTTTATATTCCCCATGCGGCGGGAGTTCTCTAATTTTCGCTTTCCCATCGCATATGACTACTACGCAACTGGATGGCATTTCCATTATATCAAGTTTTAAATGCTTTACCTTATCTAAATCAACCTCTGCCTTCACTTGATAACCTCCTATGCAATTTCGTCTATCGTCATTTGGTCTTTTGCAAACCCTATTTCAGCTTGTTCAGCCATGTATTTCTTGTAGCAAGATGGTCCAAGCCCTCGTTCCATACTTAATTTGTCTGTTATTTTCCTTCCGCATCTCATGCATGTTCCCTCATCATGCATAACCTCATGTGGAATCATCTGATCAGCTCCCTCTTATAACTCCACTGCTTGTTTTCTTCTTTAACTTTTTCTTTATTTTCGCCCTCTGCGTAAACTTCGACAATTGTATATAGCTTATTTCCTTCTATTCGTTTCCTCTCTATCATCCATCTAGGTTTCATGGAATCACCTCTTATAGTTCGTAAATAACTACCTCGATACGCTCTTCCTTCTTATTCTCACACTCTATTTTTCTAGCGATCATTTCTTTGACTTGGCGATCATCAACATAAATAATCTTATTTAGGCTGTCCGTAACCGATTTAAAATAGTTGTCTATATCGCCCTGATTGCCGCCTTTTAAATACACGTTTAAATTAACGCCTACATCACATTTAACGGGGATTTGATTATAATTAGACCTTGCTACCCAACCGACTGTTTTCTTGTAATGTAAATACCTTTTAGCGCCTTTGCTGTATTTACTTCTTTGTGTCATACGAACAGCCGGAACTGCTCGCCCTGGAACTGTAAAACTACTAATTTTCATCAATATCCCTGCTCTTGTCGTTCATGGTTTACTTTGTTTTTAGCAAAGTATGCTTGTTCGATTTGTTCCCAGGTAAAGCCTAAGTGTCTTTCCTCTAGTCCTAAAGCTATAAACGTTAAAAATAGTTCTTCGTATATCCTTTCTTGAACATTGATGTCATCTTCATATAGATACACGCTTGATGCGGAATCAATCAGCTTTATAAAGGTTTCTGTTGTCGATTCCTCTGAATAATCCCCCATTTCACTTATCCATGCTTCGTCAATATGAGTTATATTCAAGTCATTTCCAATCCCTAGAATAAAATGAAATCCGTCAACGTATTCTTCTAGGAGTGGATTTTCGTAAGATGTACCGCCACACTTTGAACAATCCATTTCGTTCAAATCATATTGATTTATTACATAACCACTTCCGTTACACTTGCTACATAATTCTTCACCATTCGGCTCTTGATTCTCACTCCAATACTTAAACCCACGCCACTCATTCGCTAACTCACCTAACTCAACTTGTAAAGCTAGAATCTTTTTATCTAGCAAGTTTTTACCTTCCAAACCTTTATTCTTTTCGATATGATCATCTAGTTTCTTCTGCGCTTCAAATAATTTTTGTAGATTCATTTGTTCGCTCCTTATAACTGAATTTTCCCTTTGGAATTAAATACTTCTTCCCACTTTTGTCATAAAACGTTGTATCCATTAAGTGATTATCCCTTAGATAAGTAACGTTATTATCTGATTGCAATGATCCGCCACTTGTTATAAAACCCATCAGCACAGATACTTTTCTTTTCCTTAAATACCAGATTGCTAGATTCGTTATTATGTTAAAATGCCCTACTTTCTAAACCTATAATTGTTATATCCCTGCGCCCCAGTACCACTAAATACAAGCGCTCTATCTAAGCAACGCTCACATAAATCAAACGTTGCATACTGTATATATGGAGTTGTTGGTCTACCTTCTGTTTGTTCTGTCATAAACTTTACGGGGCATTTTACTGCCATCGTTAATTCGCCCTCATTTACTTCTTTTTCGCACCCGTCACATGTATATATTTTTGTAGTTATTTCTTTAACTGCCATCCCCATCCCCCTAAAACCATTTATTAGCATCAGCACTTACGTCAATCTCTAAATACCTGTAATATGCTAGTTTTGCTTTTAATTCTTCGTAAGATTTACCTTGTATATCTGTATAGCCATGCTTGCGTAATTGATCTATAACGTGTTGTCGTTTTAAATCGTTAAATAGTTGGCTCATGGAGATTGCTCCACGCCTTTTATTTTCACATCATCGAGCCAAATTTCTCCTTTAAAACCCTTAGTATGCACTAATGCTGTTCTCCTTAATTTTTCGAGCCATTTATTGTTGTAATCATTTTTAGGACGGGTGCTTAAATTTGGCATAGGGTGCAAATTAGCGTCATAACCTTGAAATACTAATTTATTTTTATTGCTATACTTCTCACTGTAAAACCAATCTTCCGTTTCGTATGGGTGTTTTCCTCTTACGGTAAATCCACCTTTCCACGCTTTCATTCCTCACCCTCCAATGCTTTACGTGCTATTTCCCCACCATCCTCAATAAATAGGGGTGCTCCTTCATGCATATCTCCTTCTGGTGTGTAAGTTATAGTGGGTTTCCATTTATCATCACCGGCATAAAACTCCAACGCTTCACGATAGCGTTTGTTTTGCTGCTCCAGCCGCTCGTAACACATATGGCAGTTATATAAACCATGTCCGCTTTTTTCTAATTGCTTTTCCAACTCCGGCACTTGATTAGCTTGTTCTTGTAGATACTCTAAATCTTCCGTAAAAATAGGTAAAATAGATTTCCAACCACTCCAAGTTATTATCTCGTTGGGCGTTAATGAATTCTTTTTTATATACAGTACATTTCGGTTTATCTCTTCCAACCGTTCTTTACTCATTTAAAGTCACTCTCCTTAAAACAATTTCCGAAAGTACATAAAGGGCATTGAAAACTCTATGCGGCTCCACCCCTGCAAGAAGTGCCTTGTTTAGCGATTGCAATAATTGCACGGATGTTGTTTCGCTCCCTGTTATAGCGATTAAATTCACAATCTCCTTTTCAATGTTGTTAACTTTTTGTCTTAATCTATCGTTTTTATTTCGTTCACTGTGGATTCTGTTTAACAAATTCAACTTGCTATCAGTTTGCAGTTTCTCCAACTCTCCAATCCGATTCTTATAAACCCTGTTTTCTTTAAGCAGATTTTCGTTTGCTACTGCTAGTTCTAATTTTTCATCTTCCGACTCCTGCATCTGCTTTTGTTGATACTGCAATGCATCAATCAATTCCTCAATAATCATGTTTTGCCAGTCATAATCTCTTGCTGGGCAATCTTCCAACGGATGCCCGTATTTCTTTAACCCCTTAGCGTTTTGCTTATCTATAAGATCGCTAATGTTATTCAGGATTTTTTCTTTGATATTCATTTAGACATAGCCTCTTTTCTGATATTTAATTCATCGTATTTTTTGTATAAGAAATACTCTGTTATCCCTAATTCTTTGGATAGTTTGGCATTAGATAGATTCACGTGATTATCTAAAATAAACTGGTTAATTGCTTTGTCTCTTTCATATTCCGATTCACTATTTTCAATTATTCTTAGTTGCTTTTTACGCTTTTCTTTTCTGTTTTCTGCGACATTTGCATCTAACTTTTTGCCAATTGCGTTCAACTCTTTATAAACTTCGCACCCTTCACATGCTTCGTTGCTACTTGTTTGTAATGCAAAATTCGGACAACCCCGACATTCGTTAATAAATAAACTATCCACTCTTTTCAACAATTCCATTCTCCCGGCAGCCACATTAACCACCTCTCTTTTATTTTCCGATGTACAAATATTCGAATAATAGGTTATGCTTTGTTCTCCATTTATCACGTTCACGCTTCATAAGTTCTAGTTCATTTTCTAGCAAATCACGTTCATTTTTGACTGTTTTAATACTTTGCTTAACTTCATCTAGCTGCGCTCGCATTGACTTGTTATAATGCTTCCTGTTTTCTCGCATTTGTTCTATTTCAGCAATTTCCTTTTTGGCTTTCATGGTTTCCCTCCTAAATAAGCGATTCTAGCGTTTTTAAACTCTTTATGATAAATACCATTTATTCGTCATTAATCAGCTAAATTCTCGTTAATTCGGCTCAAATACAAAGCGTTTACCGTCAATCTCAATTACCGTTGGCCTGTTTTTCTTCCTTTTGATAATCTTTGCCATTACGACCAGTTCCTCGCCCTTTATTCCGTCTAGCTTTTGAGTTTCTGGCATAATGGCTTGGGATAATGCCCTCAATCCTTGCTTTCCTTTTTCTGCTGCATCAAGTAGGCAAAGAATAACTTCTACTGGATCCCGCTTAACTTGCGTTGCGATTGTTTGATAGTGCAAGCCGTTGTTATGCAGTGCGATAATTTCGTCAATCTCGGATTGAGTGAAATAAAAGTCTTTATCCTCTAGCAAGATACAAGATTTTTCCAACCGTTTTGCGTACATAATCACACCGCCTCTTTATAAAAGTTCATTGCTCTTTCCAGCCATTCGTTATACTCCCTATCTGCTTTTTCTTTGTCGTAACTACAATTCGAGTCGGGGCATGGCTGAAATACCACACCCCACTCTGTAACTATGTTTAATCCGCCCGTTCCGTTGCATTGGCACATTAAATGGCCCCCTCGCTTTCCATATCGTGTACAACGTCCTCTAATATTTCTGATATTTTATCGTGAAAATCTGGGTCATCTTCTATTTCCATAAGCACTTCAAGCATTTGACCTTTGTCTAAATCTGCCACTCCGTCCTCGTTCATAAGTTCTAACTGATGCATAATGTAAATTTGAAACGCTCTTCTTCCATCCATCATTTATTCCTCCTGGCATGTATGAATAATTGTTATTTTTCCGTTTGTGTATCTGAATTTGTTACAACTACACGTTTTATAATTCTTCGGAGTGTGTTTCACTCTCAATCTCCCTCTCTTCTTCCCAAGCGATATATGCGTTAAAGTCATCTTCCAACTTCTCCATTGCCTGCTCTAATTTAAGGAATAACTCTTGCACTACTGACATTTGCGCTTGAATTTCGTCTAGCATTTGATTACCTCCTCGTTTCTCATAATTTCTAGTAATTTAAAACATTGCTCTTTATTAAATTTGCCGATGTGCGCTTCTTTTTCTGAAAGATTCATAGCTTCCTGCAGCCATAGGTAAGCCTTTTTTCTAGCTTTGCTCTTACCTCTTTTTTTGTTTTTCCACCTATTGTCAAACACCTGATGACAAGACATTCTTAAAGCTCTTAATTGCTTATTAGCCATAGTTCCAAGTGGTCTTTTTCCTTTTCCGTGAGTGCCAACCCTTGCATCACATGGATAACATACATACAAATTGTTTTTATATTGTTGACCATAAAACTCTTTACTGGTCACATATTCCGCTTGTTTAAGACAATATGGACACTTAACTATTTGCACGTCATCCCCTCCTCATATCCTTACCTGCAATCCGTATCTTTTCGGCATTATCACTCATACGTGACGTGATTCTTTTGCCGTTAAATCCGTACTTCTGTTCCAGCAATGACTCGCTGTAATTTGTTGTTATGATCAATGATTTTCCTAACCTTGAGTCAATCGCTTTATAAATAATGTCACTTGCCCAAGATTCACTATCGCCCGGCTTTGAATACTCTGCGCCTAAATCATCAAGCACCAGCAAGTCCACATCACGACACAACTCCAAGATGTCCATTTCGCTGTATTTATCACTGTTATACGAGCTTTTTATTAAATCTAGTAGATTAGTAGATTTTAAGAATAAAACTGCATATTTCTTCGCTAATGCATTGGCAACGGCTACCGCAATATGAGTTTTTCCGATACCGGGGTCGCCGCTTAATACAAGTGACATCTTCTTGTCGAATTGAGTGATAAACTCAACTGCCTGTTGTTTTGCATGTTTCTGCGTATCAGTAACCGCATTGTAATCATTTAATTTCACGCCTTTTAAGTTTTCAGGAACTTGCGAGAAATGCTGCGCTTTATCCATCAGCTTTTGCAATGCTCGTTCTTCTCTTGTTGTTGGGATATTCAAACTTTCTACAAGTTTTCTATCCTCACAATATTTGCAGCTGATTTGTTCTTTTCCATTTGCGATAACGGTTGTTTTAATTCCGTAATTACAAACATCGCATTTTTCTTTTTTAACTGATTCAATGCCCAACTTGCCCAAGTTTAAGTTTTTGATAACTTTTCCAATCGCCTGCATGTCGCACCTCCTAGAAACTATCTACTGATGGATCATAAGTAAATTCACTATTGTTCTTCTTTTTCGGCTTTCTCTTTTCTGCAAATTCATTTTTTTCTGCTTCAACATCGTTTAACGTACGAATATTGTTTTTATACCAATCCTTTAGGATTCCCTCTGCATAGTTAAATTTCTTTCCTTGTTTCAATGCACGCTTCATCGATTCAATGACTAATTCATCATTTAAATCATTAATCCAATGTTCAATACTTTCTGTGATGAATGGTGTTAACATACCGAAATTCTGTTCATAAAATTGATGCGTGCTGCTACTGCTATTAATAGAATTGTTATTATTAAGATCTTTGTTATTATTAGTGGCTTCATTTTGCCGCGGCGGTGTTTTACCATGGCGGTGATTTGAAGCCACGGTGTGATTTATGATGTAAACGTTATTATCGAACTTTCCTTTACTTCTTTCTTTCTCAATTGTTATATATCCAAAGTCGATTAAAAGTTTACGATGCTTTAGAAACCTATTTTTTGATACGTTCAAATCAACGCACGCTGTTTCTATCTTTGGAAATGCGCTTGATCCATTACCTGCGAATGAAGACATGTATGCATAAATAGCTTTAGCTTCTACACTTAGATTCTTATCCCTCATAACTAGTTTTGGAGATATTCCATAGCCCTGTTCCATAATTCCACTTAGTTTGACTGTATCGCTCACAACCTCAACCCCTCATTAATCCATTTCACATATCGCAAACTTCCCTTTAACCCTTACAACCGTGTACCTTGGATATTTCTTCATGTACTTTAGAATCAACTGTTGTAGCTGTTGTTTGTCCTCCGCCTGCTCGAATATCCAAGCAGGCAATAGGACGTTTGTTTTCTTAGATAAACTCATTGTTCAATTGGTAATTCTTGCTGCTCTTCTTCGTTGATTTCTCCTGTTTCTAAGTCGATATAATCAGGCGCTTCAATAAACAAATCATCGTTAGGTGTAATGTCTTTAACGCTTCTTGCTGTTCCTTCGTCATACTGCACCGCTAGTTGTACTTCTACACTAATAGGAAGGTATTTCCACATGTGTCTGATTACTGTTTTGTTGGCCATTTCTTCATAGAAGTTATTCCAAGGACTAAAACTAGAACGTCCTCCAGGCGATGAATTTCTTCTCTTATCAATCTCTGACTTTGGCATAAACTCCATTTGATAACCGCCATCTTTAAAGTGGGCTACTGCATAAGAACCTAGATATTCGCCCTTGTCACCGTCCATTGTCGGCTTGTGTTTTAAGGTAGGATTTAAACCTAATTCATATTCAAATTCATCATTTTCATACACTGCATGAGCGTAAATTGATTGAATATGTCCACTTCGTCTAGCAAGGTCAATCATTCCTTTATAACCAATAATGAATTGCACTTCTTTAATGCCTTTTTTCCGGTTGTTGAACGGTAATAAATAGCACTGTCCTAATAGTCCGGGTTCTAGTCCTAATTGAGCCGCTTGCATAACTCCACCTAGCAAACTTCCCATATCCGCCCCTCTTAACTCTGGAGTAGTTCTGATAGTCGTCATTGTTAATCTCATTAATCGGTCAACGTCCATATGTTTAGGTAACGCTTGTTGCATTGCTGGAGCCATTTGCTTCAAATAATCTTCAATTGTTTTTGGTTGCTTATTTGCTACCTCTCCACTTTGTTTCTTAGCCATTTGATTTTTCATTTCGTCAACTTGTTTACTCATTTATTTTTCCTCCCGTTTTTTCATTAAATTCTTTTAATAACCCGTTTAATTTCCTGTATTCGCTACGCTTTAAATCTTCAAGTTGTTCAATTTGTTCCGAATATACATCAATTCTCGTTCCTGCTTTTTGTATGAGTTTTTCAATCGTGATGACATCTAAGTCTTTTCGCATTACTCCACCTCAATCTGTTTAATAGTTAATCGCCTGCTCTTTGTTTCGTTTGTAAATTCTTCAGCGATATCCGGCATGTCCTTTCTTAGCCTTTTCGTATCTAGTCGTTTGGATGTAACTGTAGAATGTCTTACCTCAAAACTCTTTGTCATACCTTTTTCAGCTTCACCAATCATTAGCTTTAGCTTGTTTTCATACTCTTTTTGTAGTGTTGTTTTTTCCTTTACTTCTTCCTTAATGCTTGTAATTGCAACGATTAGCATTTCTGCTTCATGATTTAGTGTGATAATCTCGCCATTATCTTCTGGGTACATTTCCTTTAGTAAATTACTTGCGGAATCAGAACCATCAATTTCCGGCGGAACTCCTGCAAGTACGTGATTTTCCCAGAAGTCTTTTTCTTGCTCAATCATCAAACTGATAAATTCTTCATGACGTTCTATTTCTTTCCATACGAACTTTTGACCGCCAATTAAAACCGCTATATATGCTTTCTCGTAATCTAGTACAGCCATATAATGTTGTAACTGGCACATATAAGCAGGTGGAATTTCTTCCCCTTCCCAAGCATCTGCATTAAAAGCGTTTGTTGTTTTACACTCAAGCAGTGCTTTTTCTCCTACTACATCACGATCAATATTCGCTATCATAAAGTCATGTTCTTTGTGCCTAAACATTTGATTGCGGCGGCGAACCTTTTTACCTGTTCGCCTTGTGAATTCTTCGGCTACAACATCCTCCAGCACATTGCCCCAATGAATTGCTTCATTGTCGATTTCCTCAACATACTCACTTGTTTTATCGATGTATAATTGAAACGTTGATTTCCATGGATTAAAGCCTAGAATCGCACTTGCATCACTGCCGCCAATCCCCGTTTGCCTTTGCACTAACCAATCTTGCCTTGTCATTTCTGCAACGTTTAAAGCCAAGCTAACCATTCCTTTCTACTTAATTTCGTGTTATAATTACTTCAAATATGTTTATTTATGGACCTCTCTGCAAAGGGGTCTTTTTATTTTGCTAACATTGCTTCTGCTCCTAATTGCTCCAATATAGTTACGGATTCAAGCGTTAAAGGCTCTGCTGCAAATTGCTGATCATTAAGATGATAAACTTTGTCATCCTCGTAAATCTCATTACCTAGCGAATCCAATCCTATGAATCTAGGCCCGTTCATTCCGTACGGGTAACCTGTTCTATTAATCTGTGTAATTACTGGATGTTCCATGTTTTCAACCCCTTCCTAATATCAATCCAATCAACCCAACTCCTGCAATACCGACAATCAAAACTAATAACATTGCTACTAAAAACTCGCCAAATGGCATATAATCAACCTCCTACTTAAATAACTTTCCTAGCTTGTTCCACGCATCATTTTTTCCTTTAGTAGTAACGATTACTAACTTAATCATTGGGTCGTCCTTGTTGATAAATTCGAATGTATAGCCAATTTGTGCGACTAGTTCCCATTTGCTTTTCATTTTTTCACTCCTTTCAGCGTCCGAATAATGTAAAGAATATTATTATCGAGAAAAAAATTATCCACCCTGTCGCTTTTAATAAATGCATTTAAATAACGCTCCTTACCACTACATATAAAAGTAAATACATAGCTATAAATCCGATAATGTAAAACCAGTCAACCCCTGTTAACTTCTTCAATCTCATGGTTAGTTTCTTCATTTACCCATCCGCCTTTCCAACTGCCTTATTAGCGCATCCTGCTGTACTTTGTTTTGTTTTAATTCTTCTAGTGCTAATAACGACCGTTGTGCGTTTTCCAAATATGCCGCTGCCTTTGCATATTCCTTTTGAAACAATTGGTTATTAGAATGTTTGATGCAGTGGGTAAAACAATTGATTTCTTTGATTGCTGTTTTAATGTCCTCATTTAGAAACTTGCTGTAATAGATTTTCACATGAACAACCTCCCTATGAATCCGACTAATCTACTTACAAAACCTAAAATTCCACTAGATGTAATAAGTTCGATGATTTGTTGTACTTTACCGATTCCATCAGCACCAACTGCAAATGCGATTAATAACTCCGGTGCATTTGTAATGTTGCACCATCTAACTAAATCCGCCGCTTTAAGTTCGTATTTGTTTGTTTCTAATCGACTGACATTGCTAATTGACATGTGTAATTCAAGCGCCATATCTTCCTGACTTAACCCTGCTTTCTTTCTTGCCTTGCGTAAATCACTACCAAACTGCATTGTTATCACCTCCTTAAACTTGCTTTGTCAGCAAATTTGCTTTGAGGGCAAAGACATTTATTGATTGCGGTAATATACTAGATTTACCCTCAAGGAATCATCACTTTAAGTTTTCCGTTGTATGGCTTCTCCGCATATTTGACCCCGTTTTTACTTGTTACAATCTCGGGTTGAGACCTCTCATAAACCCAAGCGTCTACCAAGTCTTTTCTAAACGTCCATGCCCTTCTGCCGGGAAATCGAAGTACCGGCAACCCCTCCTCATTTACATACTTTCTTAGGGTGTTTACATGGACTTTTAAATAATCAGCACATTCACTTGTTGTCATGTGTTCCATTTAGATCACGTCCTCCGTCTTGAGTTGTAATAATGTAATCAATTGCATTTCTTAAACTTAGTAAGTCTTTGATTGATAAAAGCTGTTCCGATAAAGTCGTATCAACTCCGCAATGTCTTTGCTCAATATTTATTAAAAAGTAATCGCCATTGTTTTCTAACTCGACAGTTAAATAAGTGTCTACGCCGTCAACGTTCATTAGCAATATGACTCTGCTCATCCAAACGCCCTCCTGTCTCTTTCTTAAATTGTTTTAATAAAACTTCAGTTATTCTTACTTGTCCTTTTCCTGTAATCATTGGCGTTCCGCTTTGCACATCGCCATGAGTCCTTTTAACAATTGTTGGCTTTAATTCAAATAAACCTTGTTCTACAAATTGTTGTTTAGGAAAATTTCTTTCCCTTCCTGTTGTCATCAAATAACCGTTATCTCGTAACCACGCCATCATTCTATTTCTTCCTAAGTTGATTCCATGCTTGTCATAAACTAATTTCGCAAATGCCCCGATATTGATTGATGCATTACTCATTTCTACAACTTTTCCATAGTCGGTATAACGTTTTTCAGCTTCGATTTTTTGTTCTAATTGCTGCACCTTTCTCTTTTGAATTTCCATTGCCCGTTGAACAATCATTTCAGGACTGTTCCACTTCTTTTCGATTTCGATAAAATACTGGCGCGCTTCTTTACCTTTTTCATTTCGTTGCAGCATTGATATTTCTTTTGCCATGTCTAGTTTGATGTGGTGGTCAATTAAGTTTCGTGTCCCACCGAACGCTGTAGCGTCATTAACATTTTTGGTAATCACGATGAAATCAACGTTTTCAGCGAATCCATATCCGAGCATTCTTTCAAACCACTGCGTGTATGTTGTTTTTAATTCTAAAAACTCATGTAAATCTCGACCAGTTACTAGAAGTTCGTTGTTCTCATTTTGTTGCGTTGGAATTAATTCATTCATCTTCATTCCTCCTATAAACATTCAATTTTTCTTGGGTCGTTGATTAGATTTATAAAATCCTTTAATTGTTTTGTACCAGCAGTTAACTCGTTAAACGCTTGTTCGGCTTCTGCTTCATTATCGAAATTAAACGAAGCCCTGAACTTCCTACCCCTTTTAGGTGAAAATTGACCCTCAAGGCTAACTGTTGCTACTGGGTAAGCGGCCAATGTACCAGCCTTTGGTAAAAATCCATACTCGCCATGCCAGTTCTCAATTTGCATCTTTGTTCCGCAAGGCATTTGACCAACTTTTAATACAGACATTTATCTCCCTCCTTTCAAATGGCTTGTTTTTCTTTATTCTTGGAAACTAAGAACTTTTCCGCAAAAAAATAATTTGGATTTACATCTAACACTTTGCAGATGCTCTCAAATTCATCTGCCGTCATTTTTGAATCCCCAGCGATAACCCTATAGAATCTTTTCATTTCAATATTTGTCTTTTCCCCCACCTCTTTAATAGTAAGGTTATTTTGAACGATGTAAGCTCTGATTTTTTCGTAAAGTTTCATATCATCGCCCCCTTTCTTCCTAAAAACTAAGAACCATTACATATAATATAAATCTTAATAATTAAGAAGTCAATAGGATATTCAAAGTTTTTAAGAATTTTATTCTTTTATTTTAAGAACATGCTATTCTTTTCTTAGAAAGTAGGTGTTTTAATGACCTCACTTGGTGACCGATTAAAAATCGCTAGAGAGCGAAAAGGATATACTCAGGTTTATGTGAGAGATAAAACAAGGATTAATAATAAAACGCTTAGTGGATACGAAAAGGGAGTAAGTGAACCAGATACAAAAACAATAAGTGTTTTAGCAGATTTATACGAAGTATCATATAGATGGTTGCTAACAGGGAAAGGAAGCATAGATTCGTCGGTTGCTAACACCGAAAACGATGAATTTGAATACTATCGCCAAAAAATAATAACAGAATTTCCTAACATTGACCTAATGTTCAAGGAAATGTCTACACTAACCGCAGAGGATTTAAAAGATGTCTATGAATACATCAAGTTTAAGCAAAGTCAGCACGATTAAAGACACGAATTTACATCGTGTTTCTTTTTTATATATAATGTAGGAAATATATCATGGGATAAATTAAGGAGGAATTACTATGAAGATAAAATTCAGAACACAACTCTTTTTATTTTTCTCAATATTACTAGTGTTCCAACTATCTTTGATGCCAACTATTACAGCAGAAAATAAAGATGTTGATATGGACGTTTGGTTAGAAGAAACACTGAATCCAGCAGTTATTGATATAATCACTGAATTTAACAATACCACTAGAGACAACTGGTATATTAACTTATCTAACTACTTAATCAATGGAGATAAAGATGATGCTGTTGAAAAACTTAAATCTCTAAATAAAGATATTGATAGTATAAAGAAAGAAATTAAATCTATAGAGTACCCTGAATCAGCTAATAGAAAAGAAAAGAAACAAGTTAAAAAAATAACGAAAGAGTTAACTAAGACTTTAGACAAAACTAGTAAAAGAGCAAATAAATTAATAAAGAAACTTGATAAAAATAAAGAAATAAAGTCCATCCCTGCTCGCAAATACGAAAGTAAACGTGTAGATAAAGCAAATAAAGCATACATTAGCATAAATAAACTTAATGAGATAAGTGTCAAAGAGATACCTACTTACAAACACACAAAAATTAATAAAAAAACTGCAAACGAAATTCTTAATGATCCTAACAGTTATTTTAACCTGAATGATGACAAAAATCATAAATCGACTGATCAAAAAAATAATAAAACCCAGAAAGAAACAAAAGCAGTCGATAACAGAACATTAGTTGAAAAAATTCAGGAAGATGATAAAAATGTAGATTTAGCAACGTATAAAGATGGAACTCTGACTTTAGAAACTGAAGCTAAAAGTTTATGGAGCGAAAACTCCTTATTCTACAATGTCTATGATTTATTTGAATCGACTTACGCAGCATTTAAAGATAAAAGTGTTGATGAAGTAAAAATAGTCATTACAACTTCTATGACAGACACTAAAGGTAATGAATCTATCGAGCCGGTTATAGAATATGGTTTTTCTCGTGAAATGATAGAAGAGTTAAATTATGACAATTTTTCATTCATGGCATACGGGGAACCTTGGAGAGTATTGAATGAATCAAGCTATTACTGGATTCATCCAGGTATTTATAAAAATCTTAAAACCGAGTACATAAAAAACCTTAACCATGGCTTTTCAAACAAATAAAAGATAACATCTTGAAAGGATTGACGTAAATGAAAAAATTATTATTATTTATTTTTGTTGCAATTTTAGGAATAACACTAGTAGCATGTAGCAGTGATTCAGACGAAAACAAGTCTAATAGTAACGATGGAAAAGGCACTAAAGAAAGTAGCAAAGTAGAAGTAAGCGATACTAAGTTTGACGATGGCAATTATATTTTTGAAATTAAAAATACCGAGCAACTTACCGGGAAGTACGACGATACACAAATCTTAGCGGTAGAAGTTACATTTACAAACAATACAGATGAACCAACTAGTCCATGGATGGCATTAGGAATTCGTGCTGATCAAGAGACAGATACAACTGTTGAATTGTTAGACGGCGCAAACGGTCAATATCCAGATGATTATAAAACCGATTTAGTTGAAATGGGCGATACGGATATTAAGCCGGGAGCAACAGTTGACGCAATTATAGGGTACGAAATACTTTATCCGGGAGAACCTGTAATTCTGACTAACTTTGATTTTTCCGACAAAGAACTATTTAAAAGAGTTGTAGAAACAACAGATTAATAAATAAGGTGTGCTTTTTAGTACACCTCTTTTCACACCATTGAATAGAACATACGTTCCAATTTAGGAGGTAAAGCTATGAATCTAACTCATATTGAGGACTACATTTATCAACTTTATAGAAAAATAGATATACTCTCCCCTACTGATTTAAACACCTTTGTTGTCGCTTTTAAATTGGGCGTAAAAATTACTTATCGAAAGCGACTGTTTGTATATCGTAATGAAATTATTTTGAAGCAAGAAAGTTTAGAGAAACAATGGCAAATGTTTGGCCATGAAATTTGTCATCATTTAAGGCATGTAGGTAATCAATTAAATATGCCAAAGTTATTTGTTGATTATCAAGAATATCAAGCAGATTACTTTGCCTATCATTTTTGCGTACCTACTTTTATGCTGCAACAACTAAAGGAGGTGACTGTATATGATGTGATGCGATTGTTTAATGTGGAGTATGATTTTGCGTTACGGAGAATTGAAATGTACAAAAGCAAAGTAACTATGATCGGAAGTGAGGATGTTGAAGGAAAGACGATTAAAAGGTCATGCTAGATATCGTGGTGGAACTAGGTGGCAATTAGAAGTAGATATCGGAAAGAAAGTAGGAGGTTCAGGACGTAATAAAAAATATAGGACTGTGGATGCAATAGATGAAGAAGACGCCAAGGCAAAATTAGTTATTTTCATTGAAGAAATTAAAAGTGCGGGTTATTTTGAACCTGAGGATATTGGTTTTGTTGATTTTATAAACTCTCGCTGGGTCCATTTTGCAATAGATAATCTTGCCAACACTACTTTTGAGGAATACGTTAATTGCCTAGAAAACCGAATAATGCCAGCTTTTCAATATTTTAAATTACATGAGATTGACCAAAGTCATATATTAGACTTTATCCAAAGTATATCGATTGAGGGAATTCGATTAGATGGTAAAAAAGGAAAACTGTCTTCTTCTCAAATTGTTTATCACTACCGCGCTTTGAAGCATGTTATTAATTATGCTTTGACTATTAGATTTATTAAAGAAGATCCATTTGTCGGCATTAAAAAACCTACTGAAGAATATGAAGAAATAGAACCGTATAATTTAGATGAATCAATCGAATTGTTTAATGCATTGGAAAAAGAAAAAGAAAGAAATTTACACTGGTATATAACGGTTAGGTTAGCGATATTAAAAGGCATGCGTCGCTCTGAACTGTTTGGTTTAGATTTGTTAAAGCATTTAGATTTAGACAATAACCTGTTAAAAGTAAGACAGGCTTTAACGTATACAAGGAAACAAGGGTATAGCATTGATGTAATTAAAAAAGGTAGCAGGAGAGCAAAAATGAGAGATATTTCATTGGCTAAAAGCTTAATAGAGCCAATAAATAAACTTATTATTATCAGAAAGGAAGAAAGACTTTCTTTTACAAAAGAGGAGTTATGGCAAAATGGAGAGCATTTTTTATTATTATCACATCCAAATGGAAAACCTTTCAATCCAGGGAGCATGCGTGATTGGTGGGTCCGCTTTTTGGAAAGGCATGAATTAAGGTATATTAATATTCACGGTTTGAGACATACAATGATTAATTTGCTAATTGAGTTGGACACGCCCCTGTCAGCAATATCAAAAAGAGCCGGGCATTCTGGTATTGGAATCACAAGCGATACCTATGGACATAGAATAAAATCAGTTGACGAAATGGCGACGAATAAACTTGATTCTATACTATCTGGATTAGCAGAAAATATTGCCGATTAGCTGCCGACATCTTGCCGACATTTAATCAATATTACGGTGTGTTTTATTGTTCCTCAATGTGTTTACTATGTTGTTAAACTAACCTTCTTCACGTTTAAGATTCCCCGAAAACACCCGCTTTTTCACCTTGACAGGGTGGAAGTCGTTGGTTCGAGTCCAATCGGAATCACTAGTGAAAAGGTTGAAATAGAGCGATTCTTGAATTATACAAGAATCGCTCTATTTCTTTTTTTAGCAACTTTGCCGACATCTTGCCGACAATTAAATTATTTCTTAATGTTTTTCTTTGTTTTTTAATGTTCCATCCTACGATTTCTTTTATACTTTTTAATATAAAGTTTTGTATACCTATGTAATTTTAAATCTACCGTGTATTTTTTACACCAGGGGCAATAACCTTCCCCTTCCTTCATTTTTGTTACTCTTACTGTTAATTCGCAACGGGTACATTTGCACATGATAAAATACCTAGCCTTTTTAGATTATAGTAACACGACTATATCTTAAGGTCTAATAAGTTACTTTTACTTATCCCTAATAAATTTTATTACCGCCTTTTATCATACCAATCCAATGGATTCATAAATTCTATGTTCCTTATTTGCACCAACGTACAGCTAACAGTACGCCCATTTTTCAGCAACAAATATATTTGATTGTCATCATAGCCTAAAATTTTACATTCAATATCTTTATAGTAATTACCGTTACTAATTACACTAGCTTGAATTAGTACAGGGTAGTTAGTTGTATAGGCACTTAATAAAGTTTTAGATATATCCATTTCCGTCATTTCTTCTTTTGCAGTTACATTTAACATTCGTCTATCTATTTTTTCTTTTTTAAGTGCTTCGCTATGATCGCTCAACATCATTCCGAACCATTTAACAATACCTCTGTCTTTATATCCAAATTGCTCAGGAGTTACTTTTATTACATTCCACATTTTTGGCGCCGAAAACATTCTCATTGCTCTTCCTCCTCTGCTCTATGTCCACCAAGTAATTTCGCACGAAACTTAGCCATGCCCGCATCCGTTAAACTAGACGCATGTAACAATGATGTATATCCGTATTTGGCACGTATATGATTGACAACATTATCTAATTCATCACTAGCAATAGTTTCTTCTATAGAATCAAATAAACTTAGCTGTAATGATTGCTTTGATTGGAGTTTTCCAAAGGTAACATTAACAACTCGAACAGGAAGATTTTCATAGTGTTTATTAAAAATGTGTAGCATGTAACTTTTTAACTGCTTGGAGTTATCAGTAGGTTCGATTTTCATTTGCTGGTTAAATCCACCTTGAACAATATCTCGTGAATATCCTATATAAAGCTTAACAACACCTGTAACAAGTTTATGTTTTCTTAATCTAGTTACATTTTCATCTGTCATTTCTCTAATTACAATCTCTATATCGTGTTTATTAGTATAGTCTCTGTTCAATATCTGGTTTCGGCTAAAAGAAGTACTTTGTGGTATATAAACATCAGATAATTTAGTTCTATCAATCCCATGGGCGTGAAAGAAAAGCTGCTGGCCTATTACTCCGAACCTTTGTTTTAATTTATTTACATTGTACTGCGATAATTGAAAAATATTATGAATGCCTATCCGCTTTAATTTTAATTCAGTGCGGCTGCCTATTCCCCAAAAATCAGACAACTCCTCAATTTTCCATATGGTTTTTGCAACGTCACAGTATCTCCACTCTGATATGTAGCTATTTTTATCGTTATATTTTGCGTCATGATCAAGTGCTAACTTAGCCATTAAAGGGTTATCCCCTATTCCAACAGTTAAAATTAAACCAAGTTCTTTCCAAACATCTTGTTGTATTTTACGTGCAATATCATCAGTCGTACCGAACAAGGAATGGACCTGTGTCACATCTAAAAAGGACTCATCTATTGAATAAACAAGTAAATCTTCTTCTGGCACATAACGCTTGAATATATTCAGTATCTCTAAATTCTTTTTCAAATATAAAGCCATTCTTGGCTCAACTATCTCGATGTTTGCTCTTTTTGGAATTTCGTAAATTCTAGTTCCCGTCTTAACGCCATATTCTCTCTTAATAAGTGGCGAAGATGCTAAAACCAACCCACCTTGATTGTCAGGTTTACTAACCACTGCAATTCGTGCTTTTAGTGGATGCTGCCCTCTTTCTACAGCTTCGACGCTTGCAAAGAACGACTTAGCATCGATGCACAAAATATCCCTACTTGGTTCGTTGGAGTAGTCCATCATGATAATATCTTCCATAAATTTTTTCATTGTACTCGCTCCTAAAATACGAATGTATGTTTGTGTTTATTATAGGAACATTTGTTCGTAATTACAAGTGGTAAATTTTATCTGAAATGGTACAATATATTTAATTTATTCAAATAATTATTAAAACAGAATTAAAATGTAGGAGGATGTTAGTTAAAAGGAGGGAATCACTATTTTTGATTTAGAGTCATTTATTTCCCAAATAATTATGGTTGTCATAGTAGTGTTAATAGGGATTGTAATATTTAGGATTACAAAAAAACGTAGAAATTGAGGAACTAAGCACAATACAGAACGAAAGATTCGCCATAAAAATTAATCATAATCATTTTTTAGTGAAAAAAGATTAAGGAGTTGAAGAAATTTGAAGCGAATATTATTACTAATTATAATGGTTTGCAGCATTCTAACTGGATGCGGGGGAAATACAGTAACTATTTCAGAATTTAATTTAGAAAATGTAAATGCCAATGTGAAAAATTTTATTGAGAATGTAGAAAATGATGAAAATGGTACGGGAACTGGTATTTATATATACAATGACTCTAAAAATCAACGCTTTTTATATCTTAATCAAGATTTCTTGGATGATGAAAAAGGTTTTGGAGATATAGATATCAAAACGGACGAAAATTCGATTAACATTTATCTGGACGACATCCCTGCTTCTAAAGAGGAAGCATATATATATAAGTTATACAAAATCAAATTCAAAGGGGACTATGAGTACCTGAAAGTTTTTAAAAATGGTGAGGAAACACATTTTGAAGGGGTAGAACTTTAAGGATGTAATGCCACAATCAGGCGAAATTGTAGAACAATATAGTTAAAACAGCCTCGTTAAATTATTTTTAACAAGGCTGTTTTTCAACTGCAATTAATCTATTCACCAATTCTTCTTTCGAAAGCTGCATATACCTCTTTTATTGTTGCTCGTAAACATCAAGAAACACACCATCCACACCTAACTTTTTAAGTTTAGACATTTGCGCTTCGGCGTTTTTACGGTCTGTATAACTACCAGCAACAACTCTAAAATAAGTTGTCTTACCACCACTATTACTAGGTTTGCTTGGCTTAGGTGCTGGCTTAGCTTTCTTCTTAAGGTTAAATGCTTTAATTAGTCCATTTGCATGACCTAAAGCAATCTTATCTAAATAGCTATCCTTTTTAAGTAAATCCGCATCAGCCTTTGTATCAATAAATAAATTTTCACTTAGCATAGCTGGCATTTTTGATTGTCTAACCATATGGAAGTTAGCTTTCTTTTTACCACGATTACGTACGTTCCCTAGCTGTTTAACAATCTCGGCATGGATAGTGTCACGATACTTAACCGTATTATTACTTACATTACCGTTATAAATAAAATCCTCGTATCCAGTACCGCCACCAGCGTTAATATGAACGGATAATAAATAGTCAGCTCCCCATTTATTCGCATCATCGGTACGTTGTTTTAGGGATAGTGCTTTATCAGTAGTACGGGATAATTTAACATCTACCTCATATTCCGTTAAAATGTCAGCAATCTTTTTGCTAATTTTTAATGTTAGATCCTTCTCTCTTAACCCGTTCCCACTTGCTCCTGGGTCTGTGCCGCCATGTCCTGCATCGATATAAATTTTAGTCATTATTTATCATCTCCAAACACATGATTTTCCTCTGCGTGATAACATTCTTGGCACATCATCTCACCGTTAAATTCTTCTAATACTTCAATTTCTTTTGTACATACAACGCATTCTGTTTTATTGGTCATTATTTATCATTCCCTTTCATTTTTTAAAGCTCTATCAGCGAAAAACACTACTTTTAGTGGATAGAAACTAAAAAAAGAGCAACGATTACTCGTCACTCTTTGATTGCTTATAAAACTCGTGACCAAATACTGCTGCTCCAGCCACTAAAACGCCTTGCAAAATTGCATCAACATTTATACCAATTAAAGCTACTGCAAAAGCAATCCCTACCACTAACAACGTAACAGGGATAAATTTATCTTTAATTAGCGTTGTTTCTTTGATAATTTTACCCAAAATTAAAAGCACTGGAATAACTACCAGCGCTTCTTGGATTAGATATTCATTTAATAGTTCCATCAATAAAACCTCCTATTAAAATATACTGATTAAAGCTATAGCGATTCCGCTAATTAATCCACCACCACCTAAAATGGCGGTCAATAGTTTCCACTTATTTGCATTATCTGATTGCTTAATACCTAAGTGATGATCTAACAATTGATTAAATATCTTCTCGTTTTTCTCGTTCCCCTGATCGATTTTATTGCCAATGCTATCCACCTTTGATTCCATGCCATCTAGTTTCGAGAAAATGTTTTCGTTTTGTGTTTTAAGTCTTGTTATCTCTTCGGAGTGTTGCATTAACTTGCTGTTCATGTTATTAACCAAAGGACCTAAATCCCCTTGGAGTTGTGCGTGAGGCATATCCTCCACATCCTTTTCATGTGTCATGTTGACCCCCTTGTTCGTTAGACGTTTCTTGTAACCCCTTAATTTTTGACATAAAAAATACGCCCAGCTTGTGAGCGTAAAAAACACCTCTAAATATCACTTATTAGTCTTTACCTTTTTTTCGTTTTACCTGAAAATTTAATGCCTAATAAAAGTCCCAGCAACATACCAATTACAGCACCTGTTATAGCACCTAAATATCCGACAGCTTCATAGCCGCGCCCGCCCATAAATTCAAATTCAGTAAAATAATTACCACCTATATTCATTCCAGTGAACAATCCAATAACTAGCCCGATTATGGATAGGATGACTCCCCCACCTAACCCGTACAATGTTTTACGTTTGATTTTAATCACCCCCTGAAATTCGAATTCATAGCCGGAATTAAATAGTGCCAATTTTCAATATGCGTTTGTTGATATTATACTATTTATTTCATTTATTGACAGTAAATAAACAACTAATTAAGCTACTTACACCTGTTTCAAAAATAAAAATAACGCTTATTCAGCGTTTAATTGGCTAGATGCCCTAATCCTTGCTCTTCTAAAATCTGCTTAACCTGTGGTTTTAATTGAGCCGGTACATTTGCATAAGTTTGTTTATCCTTCATAATATGTTCTGCGAAAATCATTGCTAAAACACTTCCCATATTATTTCCCTCCACCCATCGTTATTATTGCCAGTTCTAATAATGCTGCTTCTAGACGTTCGATTTCAGATGGTTGATTATCATACTCAATCCTTTCATTTTCTCTTTGCTGACGTTTATCTTCATCAAATACAAGTTCTCCATCAATGTATTTCCAACTAAAAAAATCGGAAGTAAAAAAAGGATGGTTTTTATCTAACGTTAATTTAATATCTCCGCTATCTGTTCCCCAATCACTTACATAGCCGTCGACTAGAGTTATATAGATCGTTACCATTCAAACACCCCCGACAAAACCATCCGATTATAGGGTGCATTGGAGTTCCCTTCATGACCGATAATACTTGTTTCATCAATGTAAACATACTTGATAATATCATCTTCAATATTACGTTTTAATGGAATCCTTATTCCTCGACCACTTTCATAGATAGCGTGGTCTTTCGGTATGGGAGTGTATTGGTAATGGGTATTTACTGCGCCCGAACCGGGATCATATGCTTTCCATTGTAGAATCCATCCTTTAGTACATTCTGTGATTTTCTTTGAAGGTGTTGTTACCTGTGAAGCAGTAGGGTATCTCGCACCTTGCCATAACCTTTCGGTACCTGGAAACATATCTTCGACATTGCCTATTTGTCCTTTTACATCATTTATTTCGATGTCAACATACTCTTTTGTCTCTTTTTTACTTTTATCTACATAACCATAATAGTTTTCTTCTTTGTCGACATCGGTTAAATCATTAAATTTACTGTTTAACTTAGTAATTAATGTGGGTCTATTCTCGCCAAATACTGCCTCAAGTCTAAAACCTTCTGGCTCACGTATTTCCGTTACTTCTACAATCGGGGTCGATAATTTCACTCCCCACGATTTATTGATAATATCGATCTTATCGCCTAAGTCAAAATCTTTTTCATATTGAAAGGTGGATATAAATTGCGTTTTCCTTGTTAGCGATTGAGTTGGTTGCGCTGGATGATTATACCCTTCGTGCGATTCTTCGTAAATTGTTCTTTTAACGGGCGTAATTATCTCGGCTTCTAAAGATAACAACGTCTGCATTTCTGCCATCTTCTCGTTACCACGTTTAGTTAGTAGCTGTACAATTTCTTCTTCCGTTAATTCTTCTTCTGTTTCTTCGTCTGTATCTCCAACATCCCTAGCATCGACAAACGTTTCCATCCGTTCCCAACCACTAACGTCTCCTAATTCGATTACTTTACGTTCGACACCTTCACCCTGTCCTCCTACGTACCCAATATTTCTTAGATCATTATCACTATCAATAAACTGCATTGACTTTACATTTTCAAACTCGGGACTAAAAAACACAGGATGATTTCCCTGTGTGTTGTCTTGTGTTAAATCTTTTGATTCTATCACGTCAAATATAAATCTTTTATTATTAAAATCAGCTGTTATTTCCCATCCTAAACCAGTTAATAGAGATATTTTTTCTAGTTCATCGGCTACATTTTTGTAACGAGATTCCCATTCGATGTTTGTACCTCTATTTTGATTAGGTGCGATTATTAAGTTGGGCATTTTACGTTTTGGATCAGTAGGATTTAAAAAATGATTATTTACGTAATGCTTCATAACGCTTTCCGCATTACCTTGTTTCCTGTCGTGTGACGTATGTTTCGGCGGTACAGTTATGCGCCTATTCATTAATCCACAAAGGGTTGTGCCTGTTAATTTGATATTTTCAGTAGCCTTCCCTTGCTCATCCAATACCGTTTCTTTTGTTAGGATTATCCCCACCTTATGTGGTTGATGTAATGATATTAGATTACCTTTTTCAAGCATTTCAGCGCCTTGCATATAGCGATTGATGTGTAACTCAAAACCACCTATACCATGATAATTTCGTGTGAATTGGAGCGATTGAAAGCTGTCTGTTTC
>RWZE01000046.1_pt1 | contig 44663 bp, 66 predicted proteins | sample 2187721 | NCBI WGS metagenome assembly RWZE01 (sample SAMN10531867, study PRJNA481165) | viral metagenome | isolation source: viral particles purified by filtration and ultracentrifugation from about... | host: Nasonia giraulti 16.2 | place: USA:Tennessee | collected 2011-04-01
CTTTTTGTTATTCCAGAATTTGATTACATTGAGTTTGAGGGTAAAGCTTGGGAAGTTATTACAAGTAGAGTTCCTGCATTAAGAAATAGCTTGATTATTCAGGAAGTGATTATTGATGGCAAGAAGTCAAGTAAGAATTAATGGATTAGCTGGAATTTCTAAAAAACTAAAGAGAAATGCTCAACTTGATGATGTGAAAAAAGTTGTTAGAAATAACACAGCAGAATTAACCGCCAATATGCAAGCTGAAGCCGGAAAGGTGTTAACTGGACATCGGGAAGGTAAAAAGTTTGTTAAACCAACTGGGGCAACAAAAAGAAGTATCGTTATGAGGCTTTCGAATAATGGTTTTTCTGGGCATACAGGACCAGGAACAGAATACGCACCATACTTAATACACGGAACAAGATTCATGGTGAAACGTGATTTCTTTTTACCACCGCTGAAACAACAAAAAGTGAAATTTAGAACGGACTTGGAAAGGTTGATGAAATGATTAAAACAAGAGATCAATCAATCTTCGATGAAGTGTATAAGAAGTGTCAATCACTGGGTTATGAAATTTACGATTATAAACCTATGAATGATGTAGGTTATCCATTTGTCGAATTAGAAGATACTCAGACACTGCACCAAGCCAACAAAACTGATATTAAAGGTTCGGTTACATTGAATCTATCTGTATGGGGATTGGCAAAAAAACGTAAACAAATATCGGATATGGCTTCAGCAATTTTTGCTGAGGCTCTATCTATTTCTGAAACGGAAGGTTATTATTGGTCGCTAAATATCCAATCAAGCGGTATTCGGTTAGTAGATGACATTTCGACTAACACACCATTGAAGCGGGCAATGATATCTTTAGAATTCAAAATACTATAGAGAGAAGGAATATAAATGGCTAATGAAGCAAAAGTAGCGGCTAAAGGTATTGATATTATTTTACTTTTCCGTTTGTTAAAAAAATCAAAAGAGGAAGCAGCATGGAAATTAGCTTTCCAGACAGAACATGAAAATACAAAAACAAAAGATAGTGACTCCGTGGCCACTAAAGATGGTCCGATTCGTATCCCAGGATCATTGGAAATTGATTTTTCGGCAACATCTATTTTATCAGTCGGTGATCCATATGTTGACCAGCTAGAAGAAGCTTTAGACAATGACGATATTATTGAAATCTGGGAAATCAACAAAGCAGAAAAAGGCACAGGAGATAATGTTGACAAATACAAGGCAACCTACTACCAAGGATACGTAACATCATTTGGTAAATCACCTAATGCTGAAGATACCGTAGAGGTTTCATTAGAATTTGGTATCAATGGTAAAGGCGCAAAAGGATTTGCAACATTAACTGCTGATCAAGAAGAAGTAGTTCAATATGTATTCAAAGATACGACTATTGAGAAAGATGATCCAGAAAAAGTAGATAGCCCTTCTGTGGAAAGTGTAACTCCTACATTCGATGGGGCATCTACTGAATTAAGTTAAGAAAGGAAAATTATAATGGTGGATACTTTTAAGATTTATAAAGGCCAAACCGAAGTTGTTTCTGGCACATCACCTTTAACTATCACAGGAATGGAACCTAACACATCAGTGTCGGCTGGTGAATATCAAGTAACTCGTGTTGTTAATGGAAAAGAATCAGAGCGAGTAGATATTCCAGCTTTTAAAACATTGTCTATTGCTGTAACTGGCTTAGATTTTTCTCCTAAAACGTCCACAGCAGATGCTGGTACTGCAGGTAGCCGACAAATCACAGCAACTGTCTTGCCTGAAAATGCAACCACCAAAAAAGTAACCTATGATATTTCACCTGTAACAGAAGGTCTTGCTGTCTCTGAAACAGGAAATATTACTTGGACAGAATCGGTACCGGCTGGTGTTTATACCACAACAGGAACAACAGAGGATGGTAAAAAAACAGCTCAACACACCTTAACATTGAATAATCAAGCTTAAAATAAAATTTAGAGGGCAGCTTAGCGGCTGTCCTTTTCTTATGGAGGAAAAGACATGCAAATCGAAATTAAAGGGAAAAAATATAACTGTATTTTTGGAGTCAAGTTTATTCGTGAATTGGATAAGCAGCATGGGGTAGTTCGTAATGATGTGAATCTTGGTATGGGACTAACAACATTATTACCGCAGCTAGTAAGTGGAAATATCGTTGTTCTATCTGATGTACTTTACACAGCTACCATTACGGAAAAAAGTAGACCTTCTAAGGATGAAGTAGATGAGTTTGTTGAAACTGTTGATGATATTGAGGCGTTATTTGATGAAACGTTGAAAAACTTAGAAGAAAGCAATGCGGGAAAGTTAACGGTCAGAAATTTCAAGAAAGCTCTGATGGAGAACAAGTAAGAGAGGAACTAACCTCAGCTGAAGCTTATGAAAATATTCTTATTAATTGTTTTCGTTACCTAGAAATTACTGATTTATCAGAAATTGAACGAATGACTTTGTATGAATATGAAGTTAGGCTATTGGCGTTTCAGTTAAAAAGACTTGACCATGAAAGAGACCTCTATCTTCAATCTTGGCTAAATAACCAAATTAAGGCGACTAAAGGTAAAAAATCTGAACCTTATTATAAGGAATTCAATAAGTTTTTCAATTATGAAGAACGAGAGAAGCTTATTTTGGGTAAATCATTAATTGATGAAAAAGTTGATATAGGAGCAATTGATTTATTAAGAAAAGCAAATAAGTAGGAAAGGAGGAAAATAATGGAATCATATTCAGTCGAAGCAATACTTACTGCTACTGATAGAACGTTTAGTAGCACGATGAGTAGCGCTGAACGTTCAATGGCTGGTGTAAACAAGCAATCTGGTGAGCTAGGGGATGGATTGGATAAAAGCACCACTAAAGGGAATCAATTAGGCAAGTCAATTCTTAGTATTGGAGCAGGTGTGGGTGCCGTAAAATTAGTATCTACGGCCGTAAATATGGTTAAGGATTCTGTTGAAGGAGCTATTAACCGTTTTGATACGTTGAATAAATATCCTGTAGTTATGAAGGCTCTAGGTTACTCAACAGAAGATGTAGATAGATCAATGACTAAGTTAAGTGATGGGATTGATGGGCTTCCTACATCGTTAGATGAAATCGTATCAAATACGCAACAGTTAGCAATTTCAACTGGTAGCTTGAGTAAAGGAACTGACACAGCTATTGCATTAAATGATGCCTTTCTTGCTTCTGGAGCTTCAACTGCTGATGCGACTCGTGGTATGCAACAATATATTCAAATGCTCGGTAAGGGTGAAGTTGATATGCAGTCTTGGCGAACTTTACAAGAAACAATGCCAATAGCTATGGATAAAGTTGCTAAGTCTTTCAAAGAACAAGGTGTAAACTCAGTTAACCAATTATATGATGCCTTAAAAGAAGGAGATATTACATTTAATGAGTTCAATAATCGTTTGATTGAGTTGGACAAAGGCGTAGGTGGTTTTGCGGATTTAGCAAAGAAAAACTCAAAAGGTATCAAAACATCATGGGCAAACATCAAAACAGCCACCGTTAAAGGTGTAACTACAGTTATTAAATCGTTTGATGAATTATCCAAAGCGGTGACAGGGAAAAATATTGCCGAAAATTTGGACTCTTTAAAAAATGTAGTGAATATAACTTTTAAGGCAATTGATGCAGCGATTCAATCAACTATCCCATTGATGAAACTATTCGGAAAAGCTATTACTTCGATAGGTACAGCTTTAACACCATTACTACCAACAATTGCCAGTTTTGCTACCACCTTTACAGCGTTGAAAGTAATTCAGCAAGTGACAGGCTATATAAAACAATCTGAATTGGCAATCAAAGCTTATACAACCGCAATAAGTTTATACAATGGAATATCAAAACTGGCTACGTTATCTACAACAGCACTCGGAAAAGCATGGATGTTAAACTTAGCAGCCGATAAAGCCAATTCTGTAGCAATAGCAATAAAAACTGGTCTTTTAGTGGCGCAAAATACAATCGTTGGTGTTTTGACGGGAACAATTAGTTTAGCTACAGTAGCTACAACTGTTTTTAGTACCGCTATGAAATTGTTGATGGGCCCTATTGGTTGGGTAACAGCTGCAATAGGTGGACTAGTAGCTGTAGGGGTAAACTTGTGGAAATGGTTAAATAAGGAAACTGAATCAACTAAGGCAGTTAAAAAAGAACAAGAAAACCTTATGAAAACTACAGATGACTTGATTAAAAAGAATCAAGAACATACCCAATCACGAAAAGATGAAGCTATTGAATTGGATAATACTAAAGAAAAATTCCAATCTATGATTTCTGAAATGGAAATGCTCTCTGCTAAAGAAAAATTAAGCAACAGCGAGAAAAAAAGTATGGTGGAAATTGTTGAGGAATTGAACGGTAAAATGACAGGTTTAAACTTAGTTTATGACGATCAAAAAAATATTTTATCTGAAATGCCTGGAACAATTCAACAACAAGTTGATGCCTATAATGCTTTAGATGAAGCTTCTCAAGCTCAAGAAAACATTAATCAAATGTTAAAAGAACGAAATGATAATGAAGCGAAGCTGATGGAAATCAATGCCGCTAGAGAAAAATGGAATCAGACATTAAAAGAATCTGGCGGGAATACAAAAGAAGCTCGTGAAAATATTGAAAAGTTGGGCGAGCAAGAGCAAGTGTTAAAGGGCGTTCAACAGGAATTAACGAATGAAATTATAAATACAGCTAATGCCCATGAACAATCAATGCAGCGTGCAAGCCAAGCTGTGGAAAATGGTGTGTTAAATCAAACAGTTTCATACAATGCTTTAAGTGGTAAGACGAAAGAAACAATGGATGCAATGCGTTCAGAATATTCATCACTTGAAGAAAAAGTAGGGAGTGCCTTTGATGTTATTGAACAAAAGCAAGCTATTTCGGTTGATCAGATGGCTGCTAACTTACAGAAAAATCAAGAAGCTGTCGCACAGTGGGGACAAAATATTTCAACACTTGCAGAACGACATGTTGACCAAGGGCTATTGGAACAACTAAGAAAAATGGGGCCAGAGGGTGCAGCACAAGCAGCAGAGCTTGTTAATGCATCAGACGAACAATTACAACGCTTAAATGATGTCTATCGTAACACTGGTGAAACTTCTATGAATGCAATGAAAGAAGGTTATCAATTAGGCAAAAATGGTTTGAACGAGGAAATTCAAGCTCTTATACCAACTCAAAAAGAAACTTTGATGACTCAAATTAAGAATACAGACTTTAACAGCGTGGGCCTAAGTGTAACTGATGATTTTAAAGCAGGTATTGAAAACGGGCGTACAGCAGTCGAAGAAATGACCAAGGGAATTGTTCCTAAAGTCGGGGAAGACATAAAAGGCGAAGTTCAAAAAGCTGATTTTAGAGGTATAGGTAAGTCCATTCCTCAAGGCTTAGAAAAAGGTGTTGACGACGGCAAAGGAGTTCCTGTAAAAACATCTAATCAAATGATTGATGATATTGTTTCTGGTGCCAGAAAAGGTTTAGATTCTCACTCTCCTTCTCGTGTATTTCACTCAATTGGCGAAGATGTTGATTCTGGATTATCAAACGGTATCGAACAAAACGCAATGAATCCAGTAAGAGCTGTGGAGGCGATTGTTGATAAAATAATTTCTGCAATGGATAAATTGCCATCAGAAATGAATTCTATTGGTGCAAATGCAATTGATGGATTGACTAATGGCATTAATGCTAATGCTAATAGTGCTTTAGCTGCAGCAAGAGGTGTGGCAGATCAAATTGTAAGTACAATGAAAAGTGCTATGGACATTCATTCTCCCTCACGTGTAATGCGTGATGAAGTAGGTAAAATGATTCCAGCAGGAGTAGCGGTTGGTATTGATAAATATTCAAACTTTGTAGAAAAATCTATGCAACGACTAAGTAAAAAGGTAGCCATGCCAGCGCTGGATAATTTAAATTCAAATCTGTCATTTAGTGGAGGATCACAAAGCTTAGCATTTGCCGGAGATGTATCTTCAAAATTCACTGTAGAGGTACCTGTTATTTTCGATAGTTCAGAGGTTGCAAGGGTTATTGCTAAACCAATGAGTAAAGAATTGCAGAATCAACAAGATAAAAAGAATGTTTCTTTAGGAAGGAGGCGCTAAATGTTATACAACTTTATTGATGTAAATGAACAACAAACAAAAGCCTCTTTGCCTTCGGAAGCCATGAATTTTAATGGTTCCTTTTTAGAAGATTTAGTTCCAGGTTATAGAACATTATCTGTTGTTGGAAGAGAGTTAGCTCCTACTGAGATACAAAGCTACCAGTTGGGAATTCGTGATGGAATGCGACATGTTTATGCTCGTATTCCGGAAAGAGAATTAACAGTTAAATTCAAAGTTGAGGCTAACTCTAACGAAGCGTTTAGGGATTCTTTTAACAGACTAAACGTTGCCTTGTTTACAGAAAAAGATGTACAGATTTGGTTTAATGATGAACCAGAAATGCTTTGGTCGGGTAGTAAATCAGACATTGATGCAGTTCCTGAGGGATTGAATCGAGTCGTTGGTACATTTACAATTTTGTTGAACAATCCATATAAATATACTCGAAGCGATGCTACTAGTGTTATGTGGGGTTCGCCAACCATTACATTTCAAGCAAATTACTTAATGGGGAATACAGGCTCAGGTGCAGTTGACTTACCTATTGTTATCGAAGGTGGGGCTTATTGGGGTTCTACCATGATTACTTTTCAAAATCGTTCCTATTTAATGGGAGATAACGGTCAAGAAGTGAAACCAATTGAAATATATCCAACTGTCGAAGGGTTAAAAGTAAAACCGATTATTACTATAAAAGGTACTGGTAGAGGCGTGTGGATAAAAACTAGAAGCGATACTATTGATATTGGTGATTTTGATAAGTCAGAAATAGTAATCGATACAGAACAGTTTAATATTACGAAAAATGGGAAGCCAATGATTCGTCCTATGAACGATTTTTATATTTATCCAAATGAGCCACTATACATCCAAGCGAAAGATAGTACTTTTAATCTAACTATTCGATATCCAAATCGTTTTTTATAGGAGGTGTTGCTAAAATATGTTGATGGCAATGGATTTAAAAAGGGAATATACGGCAGTTTTGGACAATGCCTATCAAGTCAGTTATGAAAAAATTGAAAACCAAATAGGGAATCTTGAATTTTCAATGCCGTTGGATGATCCTAAAAATGAATTTTTGCAAGAAATGTTATGGGTTGAACTAACAGATAATGAGAATGAATATATAGGGTTATACCGTGTTATGCCTTCAACGGTTCGCAAAGATGCTAGTAACAATTCAATTACGTATACGGCAAATGAAGCCCTGTGTACTTTGCTAGACACGGTTCTTTTTGGTTATCATGAACTAGTGAATCGAAAAACGGTTGATGTTATTAACTATCTTTTGAATAAACAAAGGACAAAACACTGGGTTTTAAAAAAATGTGAATTCACTCGATATTTTAGTTATGCATGGGAAAATGAAAATGGTCTCGCTGATGCTTTGTTTAGTATTCCTCAAGCATTTGATGAAGACTATATGTGGCAATGGAATACCAAAGTTTATCCATTCGAATTATCTTTAGTGAAGCCACCAAAAGAACCTATTGCTCGTATTCAAGAAGGATATAACATGCAAGGCTTTGAGATTGAAAGAGATCCTAACAATTTAGTTAATCGAGTTTATCCTTTAGGTGCTGGTGAAGGCGTCAATCAGATAAATATTAAATCGGTAAATAAAAATATTCCTTATGTAGAAGATGCAAAGTCTATAAAAGAACATGGTTTAGTTGAATATGTTTGGGTCGACCAACGATTCACAGTTCCACAAGCTTTAAAAGACAATGCAATCAACATGTTAAAAAAATGGGCGCAACCTAAAATTTCTTGGGATGTGACTGCGGCTGACTTATTGAAATTAACAGATGAACCTTTAAGCATTGATAAGTTAAGACAAGGAACTGTAATTATGATTAACACAGATGACTTTGGAAGTATAAATTTGCGTATTAAAAAAGAGACAAAACAGGATGTATTCGGCGCACCACAAGATATTCAGCTAGAGCTTGGTAATTTATCTGACGATTTTACTACGACAATGTCTGATTTGAAACGTAAACAGGAAATAAATGAGACGTATTCGCAAGGCGCAACGAATATTTTGAACTATAGTTATCAAGATAACTGTGAAAAGGCATACCCAGCAGAAATTGAATTCTTCTTAGATGATGATGTATTTCATGTAAATACTGTGGAACTGACTTTTAAAACTAAGCGCTATCGTGGTTATACAAAAGCCGTAAAAGGCGGAGGAGCTACAGTAAAAAGTACGTCAGCTGGTGGAGCTTCAACACAAACGAGCTCTGCTGGTGGCGGAAGTGTCGTTTCAAGTTCAGCTGGCGGAGGAGGTTCTACAACTTCTGGATCAGGAGGAGGATCTTATCAAGGGGGATCTACAAACACTGATGGAGGAAGTGCACAGACAAGTAGTGCTAATGGCAGTCATGACCATTTAATGTTTAATGTAATTCAAGGGCCACCTCAAACCCTTCCTAAAATAACATTAAGAGCCGGTGGCGGTGGAGAAATATATACGGAAGCACGTGGCGGAACGTTCAGAACAGCAAGTGCTGCAGATAATCATACGCATACAGTCAATGTGCCTAGTCACTCACATAGATTCAATATTGATATACCCGCACATTCTCATGTCGTTAGCATACCAAACCATACACACAGCATATCGGTTCCTAGCCATAGCCACCAAGTAAGAATACCAGCACATACACACCAAATTACTTTACCTGATCATAGCCATCCATTAGAATGGGGGATTTATGAGGCACCAAGTAGCGCAACTAGTGTTGATATAGTTGTAGATGGTACCACCATTCCAGTACACGATACTAGCCAACAAAGATTAAACATTGTTAATTATCTTAGGAAAACTAGTGGAGGTAAAATCTCTAGAGGTAATCATACAATCAAGATAATACCTAACAAACTTGCACGAATCGAAGCGCAAGTTATTTGTCGTGTTTTTATACAATCACAACTAGGAGGACAATTTTAAATGAGATTAACAGTAAAACTAATTAGCAAACAAGAAGAATTTATAATTAATGATGAATCAGGTAAAACGTTAGATGATTATTTTGCAGAGCTGATTGATAATAGTTCGCCATTCATCAAAATAGGAAATCGTATTTTACAAAAAGCTACAATTGAATACATTAATGCAGAGTAGGAGTGAGAAAATGGCTATCGAGCAAATTAAAGAAACCGACACGCTGAATCAAGGTCGAATTAAAATTAATGCAATTTTGGATCAATCTAATACTGCTGTTGAAAAAATAAATGATTATCAAAGTCAGTTGACAGAAGGAATTAATGATGCCAAAAAAATTGCTGACGACGTCGGAAAAGAAGCCGTACAAATTGCAGAACAAGCAGGGAATCAAGCGAATGAAACAGCAAACCAAGCTTTAACTAATTCTCAAACTGCTATTAATACTTCAAATCAAGCAGTATCTACAGCAAACAACAATAAACAAGAATTTGATGCTTTGCGTAATGACTTTGAAAAACTTGTTGGAGAAGCTGGTGACAGTAACCCCGAAATCGTACAGGCGAGAACAGATACCCAAGGAGTAACACAATCAACATTAGCTACTCGCTTACAGGTTGACTTTAATGACCGCATGACAAAATCTGAAGGTGTATCGTTACTTTCTGGAACAACAAACGTAAAAATACCTATGGATTTCACTGGAAAAACAGCGGGTAATACGGCAACAAATGCAAATCAATATTTTACCGATGTAACAGCTAAAGTACTAAAAAAACCAAAAGATACATGGAATGAGATTTCTCAATCTGATTACAACAAATTAGTAAGTCGTGATGATTCTGGAGTAAGTAGTGGTTCGACGCAAAACGGAGTTATACCACAACAGTTAGGAGTGTTCAATGCTTTAGAAGCTGCCAAAAAATTAATTCCTCAAAATTTTGAAGGATTAAGTCAAGAAGAAGCGGTGGTTTTATTAAAAGATAGCTTTGTCGCTTTTACTATTAGTGAACGTGTTAAAGCAACTTCGCCTAACAACAAAACAATTAAAGTTTCCACTTATATTGAGTCAACTGACTCGTGGACTACTCAAATTCAAGAAAATGCTGGCGAATACAAAGATTTATCAGTCCAAGTAACTGATAAAAATTTCATTACTAGCGATGGTCTTATCTATCTAATTAGCTATACAGATCCATCAAATGGAGTGACAACTGCTAATTTGGATGTTGACTATTCAGCTATTCAATTAGAAATTAGTATTAATGCACAAGATGTATTAGCAAAAAGTGGCTTTGTAAGAGAGGAACAACTAAAGGAGCATACGGAAAGTCAAGACAATCCACATAAAGTGACCGCAAGTCAAGTTGGATTGGGAAATGTTAAAAATTATGGATTTGCTACTGATAGCGAAGCATCTGCTGGAACATCAACGACCAAATATATGAGCCCTAAAAATGTTGCAGATGCTATTAAAGGGCAAGCGGTGACTCAAACTGGAGATCAAGAAATAGCAGGAACAAAAGATTTTATGAATCCTCCGAAAATCGCTGGACAAACTGTTATTTCTGAAAAAGTAATAGCCTTTTCTGCCCCTAATACAGTATCAGTTAGTGGTACAGGGGTTAAGGTCATTCCAATTTCTCAAAAGGTCATCACTAATAATGAATTTTTTGAGTTATCAGCAAACAAAATCAAAGTGTTGAAAGATGGAATAATTAGTGTCGTTACTAGCTATACAACCAACGTTCCAGCAGGTTGGTGTAATATTGAGCTTACTAAGAATAATGCGGTTATGAACAGGAGCAATCAAGGTACAGGAGGATTACACGCTGCTGGTTTGACAGATGTATTTGATGTAAAAGCTGGCGATACTATTGCATTTCAAAGTAATTCTAATCAATCTTCATATACGGTTTTATATTTGAGAGGATTTTTAAGATACTTAACGTGATAATGATTTTTATAAATTTATTTAAATGAAATAACCGTTTAGCAAAAAGCTAAGCGGTTTTTAAATTGGAGGAATGATTTTGTCAAATGAAATAGTTGTTGCTGTAATAGGGTTAGTAGGCAGTACATTTGGTGCGTTTATTGGCGTGGTAGCTAGTGCCAATTTGACAGCTTACAGAATAGAACAGTTAGAAAAAAAAGTAGAAAAACATAATGGTGTAATTGAAAGAACTTTTAAATTAGAAGGTCGAATGCAAGAAGCGGAACATGACATAATAGAATTGAAAGGAGCAAAAAAATGATTCTACCAGATAAGTACTACAAAATTATCAAATGGGGAGTACTTACTGTACTTCCAGCCATATCTGTTTTAGTAGCAACGTTAGGCAAAGGTTATGGATGGCAGCAAACAGATATGGCTGTTTTAACTATCAATGCCATTGCAACTTTTTTAGGAGTAGTAACAGGTGTGTCAGCATATAATTTAAAAGACAAGGAGTAAACGAATTGAAAAAGAAAATTTTAGTCGGAGCGTTAATCGCTCTATTTTTTATGCCTTTAAATGTATTTGCTACCAAAGGCGATCAAGGTGTTGATTGGGCCATTTATCAAGGTGAACAAGGTCGTTTTGGTTATGCTCATGATAAATTCGCTATTGCTCAAATTGGCGGCTACAATGCTAGTGGTATTTACGAGCAGTATACCTATAAAACGCAAGTAGCAAGTGCCATTGCTCAAGGAAAACGAGCGCACACTTATATCTGGTACGATACGTTCGGTAGCATGGACATTGCTAAAACAACAATGGATTATTTCTTGCCACGTATCCAAACGCCTAAAAATTCCATTGTTGCATTAGATTTTGAACATGGAGCTAGTCCTGATGTAAACGCCAATACGGAAACAATCCTATATGGCATGCGCCGAATTAAACAAGCAGGGTACACGCCAATGTATTATTCATACAAACCTTTTACATTGCAATATGTAGATTATCAGCGAATTATTAAAGAATTTCCTAACTCTTTATGGATTGCTGCATATCCTAGTTATGAGGTAACACCAAGTCCATTGTATAACTATTTTCCAAGTATGGATGGTATTGCAATTTGGCAGTTTACATCTACTTATATTGCTGGTGGGTTAGATGGTAACGTAGACTTAACAGGTATCACTGATAATGGTTATACGGCTACTGACAAACCAGAAACGGACACACCAGCTATTGAGGAAGGTAAAGAAGCAGATAAAACACCTACTTCTGCAGTTGAAGTCGGTGATACCGTCAAAGTGAAATTTAATGTTGATGCTTGGGCAACTGGTGAAGCTATTCCAGATTGGGTAAAAGGAAACAGCTATAAAGTGCAAGAAGTAACTGGAAGCAGAGTGTTGCTAGAAGGCATCTTATCGTGGATTAGTAAAGGCGATATTGAACTATTGCCAGATTCAACAACTGTTCCTGATAAACAACCAGAAGCAACACATGTGGTTCAATATGGCGATACATTATCGAGCATTGCTTACCAATACGGTACTGATTATCAAACTTTAGCTTCGTTAAATGAATTGGCTAATCCAAACCTTATTTACCCTGGACAATTTTTGAAAGTAAATGGATCAGCAGTAAGCAACGTTTACACGGTTCAATACGGTGATAATTTATCAAGTATTGCAGCCAAACTTGGTACGACATACCAAGCTTTAGCACAGCGAAACAGGTTAACTAATCTTAACTTAATTTATCCAGGGCAAACATTAATTTATTAGGAGAGTGGCAGTATGAAATCAGAAATAAAAAAACATATTCGTCAATTATTATGTGATTATAAAAAAATAGAAAAACAATTAAAAAAGTATGAAGATGCATTAGTTTACCCCCAATCTTCTTTTTCTTTATACTTTGAAGAAAAGTCAAATGAAAAAATAAGTTTGAACCAAATAGTTTTTCATAAGTTTTTTTTAAATACAGTTGAAGAGGTTTTATCAGATGCAACATCGGATGTACGTGATATTTTTATTTCTAAGTATAAAAATGGCTATCCACGTAAAAAGAATGAAATTGTGGCCTATGAAACTTATTTAAGTTTATCAACGATTAAAAGGAGGGATAGTGAATTCTTAGAGGAATTAGCACGACAATTAGGTTGGTTAGAAGTTTGAGCAAAAAAAGGGTGTGTTTAGTTATAGACTTTAGATAAGGACATATGTTCTCCATGGACGCATGGAAAGAATATTAAGGAGGGGAATTATGGCAGACACATGGTTAAGTCCTCTTGCTGTTTCTTATCAAGCAACTCAAGAATGGGATGAACCTGATTATTTGAGCGGAGGACAAGCAGGAATTCACGGAGGCATTGACTTAGCTCCAAAAGCAGGTACTAATCCACCTGTTTATTCAGCTAAATCTGGGACAGTAGAAGAGGTAGTACCAAATCATCCAATTGGTGGTAATTACATTGTTATCAGACATATGGATAACTACTGGACCTATTATGGGCATTTAGCAACTATAAATGTATCAGTAGGACAACAAGTAACAAATCAAACGGTTCTTGGATTATGTGGAGCAACTGGGGGTGCCACAGGTATTCATCTTCATTTTGAAGTGTGGCGTGGTGGTAAATGGCAGAGAATCAATCCACGAGAAGTAATTAATTTAGATGGTTCTGGCAGAGACTCTAGTAATAACGGTGGCAATGCTGGAATTTATACGGGCGGAGCTTTATTAAATGCAGGAAAAAGCATTTCAGAATCAAATATTCGTCTAATCATTTCTGCTGGAAAAAAATATAATATCAAGCCAAGTTTTATGATTGCACAAATGTTTATTGAAAGTCACTGGGGTGATCCAAGCATTTCAATTGTTGGAAGTAAAGACAATAATTGGGCAGGAATTTCAGAACCTTTTAGCGTTCCAGCTGATTTAGGAATTAATATGAGTCGTGGATCAGCAAGACCAGTTGGTGAAGGTGGTTATTATATTCATTTTGCAACCATGAACGATTTTTTTAAAGCATATGCATTTGTATTATCAAAAAGAAATGGCTTATATAATGTTGAAGGTGCAAATTCAATTGAAGAATACTGTAAAGGCTTATTTCGCATAGGTGGAGCAAATTCAGACTATGCCGCGACAGGCTATCAAAATTATTTTAATATGTTAATACCAACTTATAATTCAATAAACAAACAAAATCCTGGTAAACTTGCACAAATTGATGCAAGTACTGAAGAAATTACTAATAATGGAGGACTGACAACTATGCAATGTTTATATGAACGACCAATTAATCCGAATACTGGAGCTTTAGATATAAATGGCTCAGCAACTACAATGATGTTTTGTAATGGGGTCAATACACGAAGAGTATATCATAATGATGAAGTTAATATTGTTAAAGAGCTATATCGTAAAAACAATGGAAAAGAAATCCCGGTATATTATAAAAAAGATTGGCCTAAAACTTCGCCATGGTATATTCGACTAGAGGCAATGTTTCCAGTAGTGAAATGATTTTATGTAAATAACCCTATTCCTAATAGAATAGGGTTATTTTTATTAACAGAAGTTTGAAATTTATTTTGATAAATTAACAATTATACAATCATCTACCACTCTGATGGAATCTTTACTAGGCCAGACGTTCATTTCCGCTTGTAAAGCTTTGTGTTTTTCAAAATCTTCTGGTGTAGGATCATTAAAATTTAATCCAAATGTTTTCATATAAACTAGAGTATTTAAACTAGTGTGCACCGAGTTAGGCATGAATTCAAATAATGAAACACCGTTTGTTTCACCTTTTATATTCGAAACATTCCGAGGAGAACGATTTCCATACATTAAAAGTTTATAGGATTCTGGATTCTCAATTTCCATTGAATAAATATTATTTGTAATCATTTCCGCAGTACGTAAATCTTCTTCCGCTGTTAGATACTCAGAATATTCTAGGTTGGTTGTTTCCCGAACTTGAATAAAAGTAAAGAGAATTACTATGCCAACTAATAAATGTTTAAGCACAAAGTTGTATCCCCAGTAAATCATAATAAAGATGAGTAATAACGCTAAAACAGCAGGGAAGTTAGGTACTTCACCTCTAATTGCCGGACGTTTTCCACCTAAAATTGTAAACATGAGTGGAGTGATTAGAATACCTAACAAGGTAATAAAGATGAAAAAAACATTTTTGCGTTTCAGATAGGACATATTAATTAATACAATGACCAGTAAAAGAACACATATCAAAAACAGCGGTGTAAAAAAAGTGTCTCCGACTGGAGGGAAGAATAGTTCTTTGGCGTAATCTTTAATATCGTTGATAGAATCTATCAAGGGGCGTTTACCCCAAAGAATCATATTATCTAGATAGGAGCTTTCAACGTTTAAAACTTTTTTCGCTAACATCGCCATTAGTTGAGATAGAACGAGAGATGAAATAGCTAGTAGAATAAAATGGCCGATTTTGAAGGCATAGTCTTTAAAAGAAATTTTAAGATCATTTAACTGAGCAAAATACAATGCCATTAAAATCTTGAATAAAATTAAGGTACACGCAAATACAAAGAATGATTGATACATAGTAAGTGTAAACGTCAGTAACAAAAAGCCAAATAATTTAAAAATTTTATTGGGAATATGGTAAATAGCAATGAGAGAAAGTATAACCAAACAGATACCTAATGAAAATTCAAAATTTTGTAGGACGAAGTAAAATTGTTCGCTAAATAATTGACTGGTTGGAAAAATACTTGGGATAACATATAAATACTTTTTGTTATAAATCTGCTTAGTTGAAAGATCAACATAATAGCATAACAAGATAGTGGCGATAGCAAAGAAAATAATAGCTAACAAATTTAAAAAATAAACATTTACATAGTTGTATGTTAAAAGCTTTAAAGCTACTAATCCTGGTCTACCAATTGAAACCCAATGTTTTAAGTAGCCTCTGTAGTTAGTCATTAAGTGCATAGTATCAATAGCGTAAGTATTGTTAAATAGTTTAATACCATAAGTAGCAAAGACCATCAAAAAGCTGTAGATGGCTAAGCTTTTGTTTTCTTTAAAAAAATATTTCATTTTTTTCTCCTATCGTTTTATTTCTTAACCATATAAATTTACTTAGTTTTGAATTTTTCATAAATCATACTAACAAACACATATTTGCTAAATAGAAAAAAACTTTTTTGAAAAAAGTCTTACTAGTTAAATAAAATAACCTATAAATTACCAAAAATATATTTATACAGTACATTAATTATAAAATAAGAGCACCTCAAATTCCAGTTTTAATTAAAAACAAGTAATTAGATAGTTCTTGTTTCGACAAATCACTTATTAATATCAACAGCTAGTTGTATGAAAAAACTATATATAATTATAAAAATAGATAGAGTCAGCTAAGATGACTTAAAAAATTAACATGATGGATATTTTTAAGGTGTCTGAGAAGATGCTTCTAGGATTCCAGTTTGTTGTTCAGATGACATTTGTCCTTTATTTTTAAGTTCAAGCCATTGCTCTAGCGTAATGTTTCCAAGATAACTATAGATTTGATTTTCAGTAGATAAAGTGCCATCTAAGTTTTTTGTAAATGAGAGAGAGGTATTATTAATTATAAAATTCATTGTAATGCTTCCGTCAGCATTACTTAGAAAATTAGGACTCTGAATGACTCCGTTTGGCTGGCCAGATCCAGACATTTTTCCATCAGGATTAATGAAAAAGAAATTACCACTTTGCGGAATACCCCAGCCACCAACAAAAGAAGACAAACTAGCTGGATCCTCAGTATGTGATTGTTCTTCTTCAGTTTGGGATGATTTTCTGTCAGCAGTTGAAGTAGTTGTTGTGTTAGTGGACAGTATGTTTTTTTCATTTATACTATTATTAGATGATTCCTTTACTGTAGAGGTGACAGTAGTAGATGACCCTTTTGTATTTTCTGTTTTCGTATTTTCATTAGTACAAGCTGTTAGTAATAATAATGCAAAGACCAGCGAAAGAGATTTCTTCATTTGTAATCATTCCTTTCAATCTATTCATAAATTTAGTAATGTAAATAACTGCTGTAAAAAACTATACCATACTATAAAAATATAATAAAAAAAAAGAGTCAAAAAGCTAAGGCTATTAATAAAGGGGCAAAAAAGGGGCAAAAATTGTAAAAGGTTGTAAAAAAATATATAGTATTAAATTATAATATTCTTGATTTAACAGTGTTTTTACAAGGCTATAAATAGTCGTAAAATACGCTTGAAAGACTAAGCAAGTGCCGCCATGTGTCTGAATTATAGTTGATATCAAAGGCTTTAAGCCTTTTTTTATTTGTTTTGAATTAAAAAAGGGGCACGAAAGGGGCAATTACTTGCCATATTTATTTAGAGCTTCTACCAGATTTGTTTTAGCTTTTTTTGTAACATGAGTATAAATTTTTAAAGTTGTTTCCGTGTCAACGTGGCCTACACGTTCCATTATTGCTTTTACTGGTACATTTAATTCTGCAAGTAGTGAAATATGAGAATGTCTAAAAATATGACTTGATATAGTTTTCTTTATTTTATTTTTACCTAGACTTTCATTAGCTTTCTTTAGAGAGGCATTGAATGAATTAACTTGAATTGGGTTGCCCGTTTTGCCAACAAATAGATAATTTGTTTGCTCTTTGAATTTTATTTCTCTTTCTAAAATTAACTCTTCGATTATTTCTACAGCTCTATTTGATAATTCTACTTTCCTGAATGATGCTAGAGTTTTAGGTAATTCTTTTGTAGCGTTTTTATAACCGTTAGAATAATCCAAAGTCCCATTAACTAAAATAGCATGTTCATTTTTTACATAATCATTTATAGTAAGACTAATTGCTTCACCAGCTCTTAATCCAGTTAAATACATAAACTCTGCTAAACGACCATGATGGACACTTTGAAATGTAGAATAATAATAGCTTAATAATTGATAAACCTCTCTCTCTTCGAGGTATTTACTTTCTATATTTTCAAAATTTTCTTTTGTTAGTGGGGGTTTAACAACTTTCACTCTATTGATAGGATTTTCATCAATCATTCCCATGTCTTGTGCATAAGTGAAGGACATGTTAAGCACACTTTTGAATTTTTTCTTATACTCCCACGAATGCGGTAAATCATTAATAAAGTCTTGGAAAAATTTTGTATCTGTGTTTCTTATGAGTACATCAACATTCATATTGGAAAATATATATTTTAAAATTTTTCCGTAAGCTTTAACTGATGTTTTCCTAATAGATAATTGATGTTGTTGCCACCAGCTATTTAAGAGATTCTCTAATGATACTTTTTTTTGATCTTTTTTCTCCATTCGATTATTAATCTTATCCTGTAACTCCATCATCGCTTGTTTTTTCGCTTGGTTAGACTTCGAATTAAGTGTAACTGAAACACGTCGATATTTTTCTGTGTACGGATCTTTATATCGCTCAAAGTATTTATATTTTCCATTAGGAAGTTCCTCAATCCACAATTTTAAAACTCCTTTCGAATGTATGTTCTTAATTTTTGAAAAAGAAAAGCCCTAAGGCTATTTCTTTTATTGTACAGGTATTTCAAATGTAGCAGCTTGACCAGTACGATTTGAATCATATTTTTTGAATAATATTTTGATGTTTCCACCAGGATTTTGAACGCCATATGCGGCCTGAGCCCCACTCATTGTTGCTCCAACAGGTGTTGGCTTTGCTCCTGTGGTAGAGACGGGATAAGTTTCACCCATTATTCCGGCACTATCTACCACATTTTCTGGCATAATAAATAAATCTTGAATGTCATCTTCATATCCTAGATTTTCATAAGTATAAGAAATTATAACTACTTGCTGTGGTGATTTATCTGAATAGGGGTTTCTTTCATCTGTAGGAGTCACGCTGTCAATTTTGAGTTTCCATTGATTGGGAACTTCCCACCATTCACCTAAATTATAAACTGTCTTTTTATTATCGCTAGTTGATTCAGTACTGGTACTGGTTTTTGTAGCAGATGTTTTTTCAGTTATTTTTGTTGTGCTAGTTTCTTTTTTGTTTTTTTCAGGTGCAGTACTAGAAGAATCGCAAGCACCTAAAGTCAATGAAGATAGTAGTAAAATACTGATAGTTATTTTTTTCATTTTTAAGACTCCATTCAATTATTTTTATAAACTAAATTAAAACTGTAAAATTTAGGGTGATTATTTGAACAAATCCCAAAAGCTAAAAGTTGTTTTATTATATACTTTATTATACATAGCTTTCTTGGGGTTCTTAATGAAACCAGTTCCTTTTTGCCCATAACCAGGAATTACTGCTTTTTTAAACTTACGTTTAGCTTTTCCAGTAGTACGAGCACTTATTGATTTTTTTATACTTGGTTTACGCATTCCTACTTTCATGGTTGTATCCTTTCTTTAAATAACAAAACTACGCATTTTTATTATTTTTCTTCTGAGGCAGTTACATTTTTATACATATCTACTTTAAGCAAAGGAAGTGTATTGTTATCACCTAAGTTTGTAGTATAGTCATAAGAACCAGCAAATGAAGCCCAAAATAAAATTTCATCATCTTGTAAAACTTTGGAATAAACATTATCTTTTGATACCGCTAACATAACATACTCTCTATCGTTTTTTGCATAAGTAACATAGCCCATGTAATAAATATATTCATCACTTGGTTCATCTACAATTTGAATTATTTTAGCTAATGAATATACCTTCTCGCCTTTATGTGCCTTTTCATCTCTTAACATCGAATTAACTCTAACGTTAGAATTATAGCTTTTTGGATCTGCGGTTTTATAATACTCAGATATCTTTTCTAATTTTTCCTTTTGTTCAGTGGAATCTTGATCAACTAAAATTTTATAGGTCTTTGAAGATTCTTGTGTAGAAGATTTCGAAGAATCAGGGTTCACATTTTTAGAACAACCAACAAATATTACTACGACAAATAATAAAAAAGCCATAGATGCAAATATTTTTTTCATTTTTAAAGCTCCCCATTTCTGATATAATGTATTTATTGAATAATTCTCATAATGAGGAAAGAGTTCCGTGTTGTAGCACGGGCTTTTTTATTGTAAATTTGTATTTAAAATCATGACTGATAAATCATTAAACTCGAAAATTCTTCCTTTATAAAAATGGGTATCACCAAATTTTTGTCGATAATAGGCGAGTACATTTTTGAGCGTTTCAACGTCTACCCCTAAAAATTCAGCACACGTGTAATGATTACTGAATCCTGATTCTGAACACTTAATTAGATCATCCAAAGTGACTAATTGTTCTAAAGCATATTGTCTAGCTTTTAGTTCTTGTTTACGATTTTCTAAACAATCTTGGTTTAATATGTCACCAAACGATGTATCGTGGTGGCCAAGTTCCTCAGCTAGCACATTCCTTTTTTTTATTAGACTCAACGATTTTTCAATATAAATTCTACCATCACGGTACAAACCATAGCATCCAGTATTTTGAAACAAATCTGTTTCAATAACTGGTGCTTTTTTCTGTACCTCTGACACCAACAGCTCATATTCGTTCATAAAATACTCCTGAAAATTATTCTTTATCATCTGAATCATCATCAAAAAGATGTTTACATTCTTTTTGCTTCCTATCATAATCAGCATCCACTTTATCTAGAAATTGATTAATTTTAAGTTTCTCTTCATCAGTAAATACTTTATCAGGGTCTGGTGAATGCGCAGCTAAAGTATCATATTTTTTCTTGTTAATGTTAACCACGTTATTAGAAGCTTTGTTTTGTTTTTCTAAATGAGACTTAGCTTCGTTATATATAAGCTGTTGGAGCTTGGGTTCTAACTGGTTGAATATAGGTACTATGTCGAAGTCATCTTTTTCACTAGATCTTTGTTCGTCAGGGATTCTTTTTTTAGAGACATCAAACCCCATTAGCCACGCTTCGTTAACATCTAAAGTTTTTGACAAAAGATAAATTCTATTTTGGTCAGGTGATTGCTTTCCAGTTACATATTGTGACAAAGTACTTTTACTCATTTTTATATTTAATTCTTTTTGATATGGTTCTGACAAACGCAGAATATCAACTTGTTTTAAATTGCGCTCACTCATAAGTTGCTTTAGACGAGCAGATGTTTTAACTCTATCCATTGGTACACCTCCTTATAGATTTAAGTATACAAGATATTGAATATATCTTCAACGAAAAAATTCATGAATCATGAACTTTTTCGTTGACAATAAGAAATGAACAATGTATTATATGGTTATAAAGTTCATGTTCATGAACTTGAAGGAGGTGTTTATAAATGTGCTATGATTACTCAAAATTAGCAGGAAGAATTGTTGAAAAGTTTGGAACTCAATATAATTTTGCTATCGCAATGGGATTGTCGGAGAGAACAATATCATTGAAAATGAACGGGAAAGTCTCTTGGAAAGACACTGAAATTACGAAAGCTTGCAAATTGCTAGACTTGGAAACAAATTTTATTCATTTATATTTTTTTAAAGAGAAAGTTCATGTTTGTGAACAAAGGTAGTTTTGGAAGTATACAAATGAAAAAGGAAAAGTGTTCCATTAATGGAACGAAAGACAACCAGAATAGAAGGGATGAAACCATATGAACGAACTAATTAAAGTTACAACAAATGAAAATGATGAACAGTTAGTTAACGGTAGAGAGTTATATGAATTTCTGGGAGTTAAAGATAATTATACTGATTGGTTTAAACGAATGATTAAATACGGGTTTGATGAAAACGTTGATTTTATCAGTTTCTCGGAAAAATCCGATAAACCTTTTGGTGGTCGCCCACAAGTAAATCATTATGTGAAACTAGACATGGCTAAGGAAATTTCAATGCTACAACGTACCGAAAGAGGAAAGCAAGCTCGTAGATATTTTATTCAACTAGAAAAGTTTTGGAATAGCCCAGAAATGCTGACTAAACGAGCTCTTGAATTTCAACAGAAAAAAATAGAAGTATTACAACTAGAAAATGAATCATTAAAACCTAAAGCATTATTTGCAGATGCCGTTGATGCAAGTAAGACTTCCATTTTAATCGGTGACCTAGCTAAGCTAATCAAGCAAAACGGCATCGACATTGGGCAGAATCGTTTATTCCAATGGCTGCGAGACAATGGGTATCTAATTGCTCGAAAAGGTGAAAGCTACAATATGCCAACCCAGCGGTCACTTGATTTGGGAATTGCGGAAATCAAGGAACGAACCCATAACAATCCAGATGGAAGTATTCGAATTAGTCGAACGCCGAAAATTACTGGTAAAGGGCAAATATATTTTGTTAACAAGTTCTTACATGACAAGATAGCATAGAAAGGAGATGTCTACATGCAAATCACACTAGCAAAGACTATCGATTTACAGCAAGCTTGGATGGCAAAAGATGAAGCAATTGTTTATTTTGGCTATCAGCATCACAAACCAACATTTCAAAAACTTCTGAGAGAGTTTAAGGAACATAAAGAATTTAAAGATGGATATAGACTCGTTACATCATGCATGCCAATTATCCACATTCAGAAATTTGATGAATTTTTGGTTTGGCGGGAAAAAAACAAGTATAAGCGAAATAAATAGACGTTATAGGAGGTAAATAATATGAGAAAAATTTATAACTTAAGAAGAATTGCAGTACTGCTTATTGTTTTCGGATTGGGTCTGCTAGTGGGTGGAAACTTTAATCCAATCATCCAAAATGTGTATATTGGATTGTTCATTATTTGGACATTATTTTATGACTTAGCTCTTGAAGATAGAGAGGTAAATAAATGACAAGGAAAGAAAAACTACAGCAAACGAAAAAACTTGCTGATTTATGGTACCAGCAACAAAAAAATCAAATATACATTATGCAACAAAAAGAGAGAAGGGAATTTAGATGTTTAAAGCAGTAGGAAAAGATAGTTTGAAAATTTACGTGGTTGAGGATACGAAAGCCCTGGTATTTCAAAAGCTTAAAGAAAAATATCCAGACACTGCGATAAATAAGGCAGTATTTCCAGAAGCGTTATTTATCCAAGAAACAAAAAAGTGACTTCCGCCGGCAAGCAAAAAGTCACAAACAAAATTAATTGATAGGAGAATTATAGCATGAGAGTGGAAGTGGATTCAATGCAAAGAATTGTCTTAATTGATAATCATTCACCTTATGGATCACTGATTTTTGAAAAGGATGCTATTAATAATCATGTTGCTGTTTACCAAGATAGCGAAGATGAAGAAGTTAGAACAGTATTCGAGAGTTTAGATGAAAGTGCTTATTTTAATCAAGTTGAATTAATCGAAGGACTTCAAAAAGTTATTTCATTACTGAAAGAAGGGGAATAAATGAACGAGAACAGCGAAAATTTAAAAGAATTGTTTGATGGGATGTATAAGCTAAAAAGCAAATTAATTCAACCAAGATTTGACGCAGAAGTTGCCTATACAACGAAAAAAGGTCCAATGAATTTCCAATATGCAACTCTAAAAGCGATTGAAGAAGCAATTAGAAAAGCTGCACAAGAATCCGAAAGCGGAATTGATTTTCAACAAAATGTCGTCAATGAGAATAATGCGTTAAAAGTCACAACAATTATTACTCATGTTAGCGGTCAATATATCATTCATGGACCTTTTGAATTTCCAAACAGTGGCACTAATCCGCAAGGGCTAGGAAGCTTAACAACTTATGCAAGACGTTACTCTTTGTCTGCTGCTTTTGGAATTGCTGCAGATAAAGACGATGATGGCCAAACAGCAGCTGAAAAGAACAGCGATACTTCAAAAGTTGATTTGATTAGCGGTAAACAGTTAGCTACGTTAAACGATCATATCCGACAACTTTCTGAGTTATCGAATTCTGAACTTGACTATGTGCGGAATGAGCTAAGTAAAGAATTGAATGTAGATGTCAATGAAAATATGCCAGCTAGCATGTTCAAGAAAGCTATGGAAGTTCTGAAGCAATGGATACAACAATTCCAACCACAACCAGAAGAAAACATTACATGGGGGCAAAACTAATGACAAACGAATTAACAACAGAATTGCAGTTTAGTGTTGATTTTAAAGCCAGTGAAATTACCATTCAAAACGAAGTGCAGCTAGCTTCAATTGTCGACAGTGCTGTTGAACATTATTCAACAATGATTTTTACAGATGAGAATATTCCCGACGCAAAAAAAGCTAGAGCAGATTTGAAAAAAGTATCTGATTTACTAGAAAACCAACGAAAAAATATAAAAAAAGAATACAGTGAACCTTTAAAAAAATTCGAGGACAAAATAAAAAAATATACTGGAAAAATCAATCTAGTGCGCTCAAGCATCGATGAAAATATTAAGTCTTATGAAGAAACCGAACGCAATAAACGAAACGAAAAGCTTCAAGAAGTAATTGCTGAAATGTCTGAAAATTATGGTGTTGATATCAATGAATTTAAAATTTCGGATTCATGGTTAAATAAAACATCTTTCACTGCTAAAGGTGAATTAACCAAAAAAACTATTGAAGAGATCGCAACAGTAATGTATTCAGTAGCAAAGGAAAAAGAGCGTATCAAAAACGATAAGCTCATTGTTGAAAATTATGCTAAGGCAGTTGGTCTTGACTCGTTTTCTTGGGTCGCATTAATCGATAAAGGGTCTACTGCACCAGAACTGATAAAAGAAATCGATTCAGCCGTTGCTTTAAAAAAAGAACAAGAAGAACGTGAAAGAGCAAAAAGAGAACACGACGAAGCCATGGCTGCTTTGAAAACTGAAACAATCAACAATAAAACGGTTGACACTGCGACAGGTGAAATCATCACGGAAAAAGCGCCAAAAACCAGCAAAAAACAACAAGAGAAAACAGTTACGTTAAGACTAACAGCAGAGCATCAAAAGTTAGTTGCTTTAAACAATTTTATTATTAATAACGGGATTCAAGTGGAAGTGATTGAATGAACCTGAACAATGTTTATTCTGCTGTTATTAAGAGTTTGAAAAACAACTCAATAACAGCAGTAATAAACGAAGCAATAAATATTGAACGATTAAAAACCATGTATTTTGATTATACAGGGCCAAGAGAAGTTGAAATAAGATTTATTGATCCGAGAAAATTTAGTGTTGCCCAACGTCGATTTATCTTTGCAATGCTAGAGGATATATTCTCTTTAACAGGGCAAGAAACGGAAGTGTTAAAGGAAATGTTCTATCTCAGGTTTGAAGCGTTACAAGGCTATGAAATTAGCCTCAGAAACGACTCAACGAACACAATGGACGATGCAACCATTTTAGCTAACATTATCTTGAATTTCATCTTTGAAAATAATATTCCATTTCGCAATGGGTACGATATTTTACCTGCTAATCAGGAATATTACTTTTACAAATGCATCACTAACAGAGTTTGCTGCATATGTGGCAAAACTGGTGCAGACATTGACCATTTTGATAAAGCTCTAGGTCGGCGGAAAAGAAAAAGTGTGGACCACACAGAATACACTTACGCTGGTTTGTGCCGATGCCATCACACAGAAAAACACAACATTGGTATTACAGCATTTAAGAAAAAATATCATGTTAAAGGAATTAAATTAAATCAAGATACCATCAAGAAATTACACATTGGAGGGTAAACATGGCAGACAATAAAAAATATTACTATCTCAAACTCAAAGATAATTTTTTCGATAGTGATGAAATGATTGTGCTAGAAAGTATGCCCGATGGTTATATCTATTCCAATATCTTATTAAAACTTTATTTAAGAAGTTTGAAATATGAAGGGCGCCTAATGTTTAACGAAAGGATACCATTCAACTCAACAATGCTATCACAAGTGACGAGGCATAGCGTTGGAGATGTCGAAAAAGCAATACAGGTTTTTAGAGATTTAGAGCTCATTGAGGTTTTAGATAATGGAGCAATTTATATGTTAGATATCCAAAATTTTATTGGAAAATCTTCAACAGAAGCAGATAGAAAAAGGGATTATAGACAACAAATCAAGAAAGAAAAAGACAGTCTGTTGCTTAATGATGTGACAAATGTAACTACAAACGTCCGGACAAATGTCCAAAAAAAGGGTAACAAATGTCCGGACAAATCTACACCAGAGATAGAGATAGAGTTAGAGAAAGAGTTAGAGATAGAAAAAGAAGATTCAAAACCTTCTCGTAAATATTCTAACGAACATTTACGCCTTGCTGAAAAGTTAAAAAATAATTTAATCAATGATTTTCCAAGTGAAATGAAAAGAGCCAATATTGAAAAGTGGGCTGATACGTTCAGGTTAATCGAAGAACGAGATCAACAGACTATTGCAGCAATTGACTATGTTCTTGATTGGTTACCGACAAATTCATTCTGGTTTGGAAACATTAGAAGTGCTTCTAAGCTAAGAGCGCAGTTTGAAAAACTAAAATTTGAAATCAAGAATGAAAAAGAACGGGGCCAACAACGAATGACTTATCAACGTCAAAATGTTAGGACTGAAAGTTTACCAGAATGGGCAAAAGAACCAAATAACCAGCAAGAAGAAAAGCTATCGCCAGAAAAGCAAGCGGAACTGGATAGACAAATAAAAGAGTTCATGGAGGGGAAATAGTGAATGACAAAGTACCCAACACAAGAATTAAAAAACAAAAGAAAAGCTCATGTTTTATTTATGAGTACAGAGGCAATGAAGAATATTTTTGAACTTGGTTATCCTTTCGAATTTTATGAAGCAAGTCACCAGTTTGCGATTCACTCACCGATAGGGGTTATCGATTATTTCGCTACCTCAGGTACTTGGGTTGTTCGCAAAGGACAAGATAGAGGTAAAGGTATACGAAAAATGAAGCAGTACATCAAAAATAAAGTAGGTGATCCCATGGAAAAAGTAAAAGTAGTGAAATGTGCTGGGTATCTGGATAAAGACGGTAACATCACTAATCAAATTAAGCAGGCGATGCATTTTACAGACGATGAATTAGCGAATCTTGCTGCAGAAGTGGCAGGTGGAAAGGTCGTAAATGTTGTAATTCCACCAGAAAGGCCAAAACAATTACTTGAAAAAGTGAAAGAAGAATCATTTCAAGAAAAACCTAAAAAGAAAACCAAGAGCAATCAGTCTTGGATGAATAAGAAATAATTTGTTGTTTTTACGGCGTAATTTAACGACAGTTAAATTCAATAATTAGTTTAGGAATTAATCATAAATGATTTAAAACGCCTTAAATCGAAAAATAAAGCGGTAAAATTGTGAGGTAAAAAATATGCAATTAACTAGTGTGACATTTAAGCCGTCTGCTGAACGGTTTCCGCCAATTGTGGCAATAGATTTAGACCAATTAACACCAGATGAATACGTGACACTTAGAAATTTGGGGTATGACACGCAACTTTCTAAGCTTACAAAAAGGACCTTTGAAGAGTTGGAAGGCCATTTGGGAATTCGAGGAGACGTTGCAAAGAAAAATGGATTTTATGTATTAATCAAATAATCAGAAGGGAGTGGAGTTTGTGGCCACAGTAAAGAATTCTTTACTCCTTTGGAATTATGAAAAGAATACTTGATGCCTGTTGTGGTAGCAGAATGTTTTGGTTTGATAAGCAAAACGAACAAGTTTTGTTTATGGACAACAGAGAACATTACGAAAAATTAGACAGTGGGCATGTTATCGATGTTAATCCTAATCTAGTTGCAGATTTTAGAAAGATGCCTTTTGAAGATAACTCGTTTTATCATGTTGTATTTGATCCTCCGCATTTATTGAGGTGTGGTAATAACAGCTGGTTGGCCAAAAAATATGGCAAGCTAAACGAGAAAACTTGGAAAGAAGATATACAAAAAGGTTTTCATGAGTGTATGAGGGTTTTGAAGCCCAATGGGACGTTAGTTTTTAAATGGAACGAGGAACAAATCAAGTTATCTGAAATATTAAGCACAATTGATTGTGAGCCATTGTACGGCAATAAAAGAGCAAAAACACATTGGTTAGTATTTATGAAAGCGAGTGAATAAGATGAATGAGCAAATAAATTTGCTTGAGTTAGATAATGATAAACTTTGGCAATTTTATGGGCATTATTGTAATGACGATTGGTCCGCTAAGACAGAGACCGTGAATGGTGATGATGATATAGTGCTAGGTTTTAGAGTTAAACTAACGAAAAATGAACTGAAAAAAATATGCAGAAATGCCATTGAAATAAGCAGAATTAAGTATGGATATTCTGTCAGGTTTTTAACAAATAATGTAAAGAAAGAGCTGTTCGTTCGTTTTGACAACTACACCACTAGTAAAAAAAGAGATGTCTTTGAACATATAAATTTATATTTTTAAACGGAAAGCGAGTGAAGAAGATGATAAGAAAGTCAGATAAAATTCGTGCATGGGAATTACAAATGATGTCTCAAAAAATCAGAGTTTTGAGTGGTTTAAGTACAGGTCCAACTGTCACTGTTATGGAAATAGGCAAGTCGTGGCTTGATCATGAACCATTGTATAACAAACTTTCTGCTGCTATTTATCACAATAACAATTTAATTCATTTGTCAAAAGATGACGAAGGCTATTCTTACAACGCAGAACAATTTGAGAAAGCGGTCAATGATTTTTGGGAAATAAACGCAGAAAATTTTAATGAACCATGCGAAAAGCGACCTGTCTACTAATAAAAATCAGATAAAGAAAAGAGAGTGGAGAAGATGATTCCAAAGTTTAGAGCTCATATCCGTTTTAAGCATCCATTATAGGGGATTGTTCAGAAAGTCTATGACAACTCGATACTCGGTAAAATAACTGTTGTTCAACGGAAAGACAAGGAAAATATAAGCGATAGTAACAATCAAATGATTATCAGTAAAAAATATGTACTGAACCAAATTAAGACTAAAAAAGTAGAGGAGTTTTTGAACATGAGAAAAAATTACAGATTGATTTACAAACAGCATTTCATGGGTAAAGAATTGCAGGACACAATTATGGAATACAACAAGACAATTGCTGAGATGGAGCAATCAGTAAATGACTTGTACAGCGATCCTCATGTGTTTAGTGTTCGCTATGAAGAGGTGCAAAATGATACCGAAGTTTAAAGAGTTGGATAACCAAGAATTATTGGAGGGAACAGAATGAGTGAATTAACCAAACTACAAAAAATCAGCGCTCTATCAAAGGACTTAATGAATAAGAAAATGAACGACACAGATCGATTTGTTCATTTAAGTCATATTCACGAATTGGCAGAGGAGTTACAGCCACAGCTCAATCCAAATCAGCAGATTGTGCTGATTTGGTTGAAAGAATCATGCAAATTAAACGGATTACGTGAAGTTATTGAAATCATGGGATTTTTGCCAACTACTGGTGGAAAAATGAAGTATAAGCAAATAGCTTATGCATATGCTGATTTAAATGAGGTTGAATTAGCGCAAGTTATCCAAGCATTTAGTCAGTGGGCTATTGAACAGGAGGAAGTGTGATGTTTATTGAACTTACAGCGATGGATGGGAACGTTGAGTTTGTAAATGCCAACCACATCAAGCGTATTTGTGAATCTAATATGCCAGGGGTAGGATCAATTATCGAATGGACGCATGCTCCAGCTTGGAATAATAATCCTACGGACTATAACTCCTACTACAAAGAAACTCCGAAAGAAGTATTTAATAAAGTATATTATGCGCGTCATGAAGAAGGACGTTAGCTATTAGATTGGAGGAAGCGGAATGAAACTATATCGATATGAAAGTTCAAAAAATACTGGACCTTGGACAGAAAGTAAAGGACAGGCAAATAAAGAATTCGAAGAGGAAAAAGACTACTTAATGGCCGATGAGCCCGATGAAGACGAAACAGTAAAATTAGTCTCAATTGAGGTACCTGATGATTTGATAGATGAACTAGAAGATGAATCCAAAGAAGTGAAACAGGCCGTATTAATGCATGATCCAGATTGTTTGGACGAAAACCCAAGAGATGATGGCTGGGACTTCGATTATTACGCTGCTTGGTCTGATGATGTTGAGAAACGCAAGGAGGAAGTGAAATGAAAGTAATTGATAAAAACAAAAATAAAGCAGTTGAAGTGGACAGCGTGTCAAATAATGGTGAAATCTACCATGTGTATGATGAAGGGAATCAATATCGGTTATTTAAGGATGAGGTTCAAGTGATAAACCAAGAAACATGTGATCACGAATATGAAGCATATGCATATCAGACTGGACCGTATCCGACAGACATAGAAATGGCAGGACACTGTAAAAAATGCGGTTATGATACACATGAACAGTTTTAGGAGGATTATTGATGGATATTAAACAAGGTGACAAAGTGAAGTATATTGGTACAGCAATTCCCGAATATACTAATCAATTCTTAGTAGTGAAATCAGTATTAGGAAAAGGGTTAATTCTTGAATTTCCTGATAAAGACAAAAGAAAAGTTGCACTTGAAGGCGGCGGCATTTGGAACATGAACTCATTAGTTTGCGGATTTAACGAAGTGGAGGAATCTTGTTGAATAAACGCCAAAAAAATAAGCAATTCAAAAAGTGGCTAATTAAAAACGGATATAGCGAAGATGGAAATGTCAGGTGTGTAGAATGCGGTAAAAAAATTGATATGAATGATAAGTGGCAATTAACTTATCAAGCATGTGATTCTACTTGTTATGGCAAAGCAATAAATGTATATCCATAGGAGGAACAGCGATGAATAAACAAGAATTGATTGAAGAATTAGAATGCATAGAAGTTTCTACAGACAGCCTTGATTATTTGAAAGGTGCTGACTATGCCAACGAAAGAGCAATTAATTTAACAAAACAACTAGATGAACCGATAAAAGTTGTTGTTCCGAAGTTTGTTGCGGAATGGCTTGATAAACATAAGTATTCCACTGATATAATTGATCTCTTTTTAAGCGTTGAGTACGCAACTGATTCAGATGGGTTTGTTGCTGAAAAATGGGATTACAGCGGAAAATTTTATGATTGGTTGAGTAATAGTGCAGATATACAGTTTACGTTGTGCGACGCTATGAGGTATGGCTACGAAGTCGAGAAAGAGCCAACCATTCACGAGCTTAAAATTTTACCAGAATACTTTGAAGCAGTTGTTTCAGGTAACAAACGTTTTGAAATCCGTAAAAACGACCGTAACTATCAAAAAGGGGATATCTTACGCTTAAATGAATATCAAGACGGACAATATACAGGTGATGTCCATGTCGCAGAAATAACGTACATTACAGATTATGCCCAACAAGATGGTTATGTCGTCTTAGGAATTAAGTGAAAGTAGGTAACTAATGAAAACTGATTTAACCAGACAAGCTGAGAAATGCTTGTGGTACTATACTAAGAAAATGGGAGTGTTCGGCTGTTTTGAAGTTACGATTGGGTGGTTTGGCAAGGAAAGAGTCGACTTTATGACTTATTCTACTGACAACACCATTAGATGCTATGAAATTAAAGTTACAATGGCAGACTTGAAAAGTTCTGCGAAACAGACGTTTTTAGGTGATTATAACTATTTAGTGGTCACTAACGAATTATGGGAAAAGATTCAAGCCAATCCAGATTTAAAATGGAAATATAGCAATCAGGGAATACTAATTTTTTCTGAACTAAGGCACAACTTAGGTATTACAAGTGTTAAAAAAGCGAAAAAGCAAAATGTCACGTTAGGAACACGAGCAACTGTCTTAGAAAGTATGGTGCGATCTTTAAATCGAGAAGTTGAGAAGTTTTACAAGGTAAATCCTTTTTGGGGATTAAGTGAGGAGGACGGATAATCAAGTTTTAAGAGATTTAAACCAATTCTTAATAATGTCTATAATCAAACCCAGAGAAAAATATGAAATAAAATGCATTAAAGATGAAATAAACATTCTTACAGAATAAGGTTGCTTCATATAAAATTCATCTAACTTAGGGGATTTGATAAGCAGATTCGTACCTATAAAATCTGTAATAGCAAATAGGAATCCCTTATTGTCATAACCACTAACCCAAGTAGTTATAACAATAAGACTGAACAAGCTCAATAGAATTGTGAATAAATACTTTTTCATGTAGAATGCTCCTCAAATAATTTATTAAAACTAATTTTAGATGGAAATCAAAACCAGATTTAATCAGTTTATTGCATACATTATCCATAGAATAAACAGGATTAATAATATAACGAATAAAGCAGAACCTGTGGCAATAAAAAAGAAAGGCCAATCGACTGAATTTTTAAAGTCAGGCCATGTTTGAATTTTTCCATTTTTAATTACATCAATTTCCAAGTTATATAAATAACTCAATAAAATAAGTCCTAAAAGGATTGAATAATCTTTATGAGTGAATACTATATAAAAATAGATTATTAACCACACAATGCTCGATAATATTCTTTTACGCAAGATAAATGTTAATTTTCTTTTCAATTGCACGACTCCTCAAAATTTTCGTTAATTTTCTTAGGAAGATACACATAAATAGTATATGACTACGGACTATGAAATTTTAGTTAAAAGCCAGCCGACCACTGACTGGCTAATGTGTTAGAAGACAACTGTTTTCCGCCAGTCGTCTTTTAGGTGTGCATTAGCACTTGTCCTAAGTAAAGTGCTAGAGTTCGTGTGACCGTATAGGTCAATAAAGCGTCTCTGGTGGAGACAGGAACTACTGGTAACTGTTTGCTCGCAATTACCATAGAAAAAGAGGGAATTATTCCAGAAATAAAATCCCCAAGAAAGTAAATTAATTATACCACATGGGGGGGGAGTCAAGGCTATGACGTTGGTACCAGAAATAGATTACAAAAAAACAAAAGATAAAGTTCGTAGATTATTAAAAAATTGTCGAAGCCTACAACGAATGAGTGGTGTTAAAGTACATTTGCAATCTCCTATATTATCTGATATGCCACGACACCATAGCAACAGAAATAATGCTGAGGAAAGTATGGTTCATTTATTTAGAGACACGTCTAAATTATCAATAGAGGCAGCTAGACAACGTAGAGAGCAAGTCAGAGCGATAGAGCATACGTTAAAATCGTTGCCTGATGTCTCAAGAGAAATATTATACTATTCCTATTGTGTACCGAATCCATACAGCATGGCTAAACTAAGCAGAACAATAAAAGTATATCGTGAAAACGAGTTTGGCCAAGTGGAAGAAATAAGCTACAGCATTAAAAATATTGAGAAGCTAAAAGACAATGCATTGATTGAATTTGCGGAAGCCTATCATTACGAAAATTTGATAGTTCAAAAAAATTAGGGTTTTTTTAGGGATTATTTAGGGTTTTTAAATCGAAAACCGGTGTATTATGGTAGTATCGAAAGTCAAAGAAATGGACACAGTACACACTTTCTCGTTTAGTCACCGTTCACTTTGTCTTTCGATGGTCACTTGCAGACTATACGTTCTCAAAAAACAAAAAGTGAGGTGAAATCCCTCCCTTATTTTTCTACAGGTTTGCAAGGGATAAATATATTTGACCGAACTCTAGTTCGTGTGTATAATAATAAGTATAATCCTTATGATTATACCTGCTAAAAAGAAGTCAAGAAAAATGCTTGTTTTTCTTACTTCTTTTTGATTTAATTATTGTAGTAGGTATAATTAAATAAGGAGTGTTTGTTAAATGGCAATAAAAAAATTTAAATGCGAGTATTACCAATTAACCCAGTTAATCCCAAATGAAGGAGAAGCTTTATTTGATTTAGAAGCATGGCTAAGTCAAATATCTGATTTGGATTTTTCTAGCAGAACGCGTCCCTTCAAAGAAGACTCAGTTAGGCTAGAGGAAAAGTATTTTCATCCTAGTTACAATATGTGGTTCTTAAGATTTATGAGACAAAGAACAAACGATGTGCCTTCTTTTTCAGGTAAGAATATTCCTAGTGAATTTATGGAGTTAGATGATGACCAATTTGTTAGTGAAGATGTAACTTGTTTGTATGATCCTGATAATCATGTTTTAATGATACAGAAAAATTCACATAGTGTTTCACCGGTAGGAATTGAAGAGTATTTAAATTGTACGACGCCGGCAGAAGTAACTGTCTATTTAAGGAAAGTAGTAGCTACTGATAGTTTTAAGAAGGTAAGAAAGGCGAAAAAATGTCGGAAAGTTATTGTTAGGCTAGCAGATGTAAAGACTTCGAAGGAACGAAATCTTTTTAAAGGATTAAAGAGTAGTATAGGACAAATGGTGCAAAATATGGATGAAGTACCATCACCGTTTATCGAATTTACATACTCTGTGGGGAGAGACAGAGGATTAGAAATCGACGAAGATGAAGTTGACAAAATCGTTGATGATATTGAATCAAATCCTTTGCTATTTGATAAAGCAAAATTACAAGTAGTAGAAGAAAAAGAAGTGAAATTAAGTTTTGTGGATTTATTTTTAGATTCACCTAAAGACGAAATATCATTTAATATCAAGCGGAACAATCCAGTGAGATTTGAAGCTATTATGGATGCAATGGCTCAAAAGTACTGCCCTGGTGAAAATAGAGAAAACAGAAAACGAAATATTGATTCTTATTTAAGGAAGTAGCAGATTGTAATAAGGAGGGATTAAATGACTAAATGCATTGATAAATTGTTGTTATACCTTCCGTGGATTGTTGGTGTTATTTTTTTAAGTATTAATATTTGGCTATCTGTAGTTGATAAGAATTTACCTGGATTAGATTCTATACTTGAATCAGTTATAAATTTTACATCAATAATTATTGGGGTTCTGATAGCTTTGTTCGGAATTATAGTAACTATTACGGATAAAGACGTGATGAAGAAATTGCGCAAAAATAGAGATGATAAGGTCATCTTTAAATATAGTTTGGAGACTTTAGTAAGTAACTTTATCTTATTAATTGCTTCTATTGTAATGCAATCAATTATTAAGTTCCCAAATGATTTGGTTTATACACAATGTATGATTAATATTTGGATATTTTTTATATTTTTCTCTATCTCGTCATCTATCAGAACAATCTATTATCTGTTATTGATTTCTTTTAATCAGAATGATCAATCCAGTAGACCGAATAGTCAATATACTATTACTGAAGAAAGAAGAGACGAACTAAGAAAAAATAAATAGTTTTCAGAATAATTATAGATCACTCTATTGAGTGATCTTCTTTTTATGAATAAAATTGCACATCTTGTGTTTTAATTCATAATAGTAAGTAGGAATATAGCTCAGTTGGTAGAGCATACGACTGTTAATCGTAGGGTCATGAGTTCGAGTCTCGTTATTCCAGTAGGTAGCATAGCTACTTAAATAAAAAAATCGTCAATAAGTCAAATGTAACTACCTTTACGATCAGATGACGGTTAAGATTTTCCCTCCTATCTGAGACTACACAAAAAGTGTAGTCTTCCTTTTATTTAATAAAATTGATATTATGAATGTAAAAGGAGGTTTATTATGGAGACTAACAATACATTTTCGAATCTATTAAAAAATTTCGACTATCCTAGAATCGAACCATCTATGAAATATGCGGAAAAACTAGAAACTGGTAGTAATTGGCTTGGAGACATTAATAGAGAAAAGAAGCAGCTACAAGAACTGCAGAAGTTAGCAAATGAATCTACATTAAAAAGTGAAGAACTTTTAAAACAGATTGCTGAAAATACATCTTATATTAAAGACTTAGTCATGATAAATAGAGAAACTCAATTAAATACAGAAGAATTAACTTACGTTATGAAATCAATTTACAAAGTTTCTAAGGCTGAGAATAAGCAAGAGGCTGATAGTTTGTTTTCTCAAGCAATTCAAGTCATAAATGATTCTGGAGAAGCTGCTGGAAATATATCTAATTTAACTTCTTTATTGCTTGGCATATATACATTTGTTTCTACAATAATATAACTTGGACCTCAAATTATGAGGTCTTTTTTTATACATAAGTAAAGGAGTAAACTAATGCATATTGAAAAAATGAAATTATTAGATTTGAAAATATTGATCGAAGCTGATCTTATGTTGAAAGATATTGATAACTAACTAATATTAGAGTATCTTTAAATTAATAATAAGTGTATAGGAGTGATTACTAGTGGGATATTCGGATCTTAAAGAGTTGTTTAATGATGCTAAGAATCTTGCAACTGGAGCAAATGACTTACAACTGAAATCAGTGCTATTGGATATTCAAGATGCAGTATATAATTTGCAAGAAGAAAATAAGGATTTGAGAAATAAAATACATGAATTAGAAAATAATAATAATTTAGAAGCTGAGCTTGAATACAGAAATGGTGTATACACTAAAGGAAATGATGTTTTTTGTGCGGTGTGCTGGGATTCTTCTAAAAAACTAGTACGAGCACGAAAAGTAAAGGAAGATGATTCTTCAAAAACAACAGTTTTTATATGTGACCTATGCAACAAATGGAGATTTTCTGACATTCCATGGGAAAAATAGCAAAAACGAAACTCAACTTAAAAAGATTGTGAGGTGGTGTTAATGGATGGCTAGAAAAAGAGATCCACGTCGTGACCAGGCTAAAGAAATTTGGTTAAAGTCAAATGGCAAAAAGGTTCTTAAAGAATTAGCTAATGAACTAAATGTTTCAGATTCCCAAATAAGAAAATGGAAATCGATAGATAAATGGGCTGATGAATTAAAAGGTAATGTTACCAATTCAAAAAGTAACGTTACCAATAAAGGTGGAGCGCCGCCTGGGAACAAAAATGCTATAGGTAACAAAGGCAACAAGAACGCATCTCCACCAAAACAAAATAAAAACGCTGTGAAGACTGGTGAATTTGAAACTATATTCGCTGACTTGCTATCAGACGAAGAAAAGGACATCTATTCTACTATGAATGATGATCCTTTTTTTGTTTTGGAGGAAGAAATAAGAATCCTGAAAATTCGTCAATACAGAATGCTTAAACGCATCAAAGATGCAGAGGTTGGCTTAAACGATGAAGAAGTTGAACGTTTGCAACAGCTTCGGAAAGTTAAAGAGCCATCGGTAATTGATGGGAAAATGGTTACTGTTAAGAGAGAAGTTTTAAAAGATGTACAAGTCACTCGTAAAACATTTAGAAAACTAGATGATATTTTGGCTATTGAGGAAGCATTGACAAGAATTAGCAATCAGTTAACAAAGGCTATTAAGCAACAGAACGCTTTGTTAGCAAGTGATGCTAAATTACTACTACTGAAGGTTCAAACTGAAAAAGTTAAAGCTAGTTTAGATGCTACAAATGGAGACATGGATATGCCAGTTTTCATCGATGATATATCAGGTGATGAATATGAGTAAAAAATTATCTGAATTTCTTCCTAAAGCATTTCATACTACTTGGAAGGTAGCATTAAACTCAAATATATTACATGTTGTTGAAAAAGGTGGCCGTGGGTCAGGTAAATCATCTGGCATAGCACACATAATCGTTCAATTGATTATGAGATATCCTGTAAATGCTGTGGCCATTAGATATGTTGATAATACGATTGAGCTATCTATTTTTGAACAGATTAAGTGGGCTATTGAAGAACAAGGTGTGTCTAAGTATTTTAAAGTAAATAAAAGTCCTATGAAAATCACCTATAAACCCAGGGGGAATTATATTGTTTTTCGTGGTGCACAGAATCCAGAAAGGATTAAGTCATTAAAAGATTCAAGATTTCCATTTGCTATAGCTTGGATTGAGGAATTAGCCGAGTTTAAAACTGAAGATGATGTAAAAACCATAACTAACTCATTACTACGTGGTGAATTAGCAGATGGTCTTTTTTATAAATTCTTTTATTCGTACAATCCTCCTAAGCGACGACAATCATGGGTTAATAAGAAATATGAATCTAGCTTCCAACCTGAGAATACTTTCGTTCATCATTCAACATATAAGGATAATCCATTCATAGCTCAAGCATTTATTGAAGAAGTTAATGCCACGAGAGCTAAGAATCCGAAACGTGCTGAGTGGGAGTATGACGGCAAAGCTATTGGTTCAGGAGTTGTTCCGTTTGATAATTTACGAGTAATAAAAGGTTGTATTACTGATGAGATGGTAGCTAACTTTGATAATATCAGAAACGGTCTTGACTTCGGTTATGCTACTGATCCATTAGCATTTGTTAGATGGCATTATGATAAAAAGAAAAATGGAATCTATGCTATTGATGAGATATACGGTGTTAAAATTAGCAATCGGGAATTAGCTAAAAAAGTAAAAGCAAAAGGATATGAAGCTGATAGGATTGGTGCAGATTCGGCTGAACCAAAATCGATAGCTGAGCTTATTAATGAGCATTCCATAAAGAAACTATATGGAGTGAAAAAGGGACCTGATTCAGTTGAATATGGGGAAGGATGGCTTGATGATCTAGACTTCATTTGTATAGACCCTTTGAGAACACCAAACATAGCACATGAATTTGAAAACATTGATTATCAAACTGATAAAGATGGCAATCCTAAGCCAAGATTAGAAGACAAAGATAATCACACAATCGATGCTACGCGATATGCATTTAGCGATGATATGAGAAGTAAACGTGAATCAGCAAACGTTAAGAAAACTATTAATACATTCAAAAAGTTAGGATTAAGTAGGTGATAGAGTGGATAATAAATTATTGAACGGTTCTAGATTTGATAAAGAAGCGAATCTAGTTTATAAAGTGCCAGTAAGCAAACTGCCTACTCGAATAATGCAATATTCGAACGGAGAAAAAGAAGAAGTCGTAGATTTTGAGCATCAAGATGTTTTTAATATGATTGTAAAATTTGTTCGACACCATAAAGAAAAACAAGTTCCTCGCCTTAAAGAATTAAAGCGTTATTCTTTAGCGCAAAATAATATTAAGTTTACTGAAGATAAAAGTGAAAATCGAGCAGATAACAAGATTGCAAATGATTGGGCTAGATTTATTGTCAATTTTAAAAAAGGCGTGTTATTAGGTAATCCTTTGAAGTACAATGGCGATAAAACTATAGCTGACAAAATTAATGATTTTTCTAGCAAATCAAATGAAGATTATCATAATCAGTTAATGTTAGACGACTTACTCGTTTATGGAAGAGCGTTTGAATATATCGGTAGAGATGAATACGGTAAAGAAATGTTAGCTAAATTCAGTCCAGAAGAGACGTTCGTTATTTATGATACAACGACAAACAAGAATTCTGTATGTGCTATTCATTGTTATGATCTGGAGTTTAACTATGAAACATTTAGTTATATCGATATTTATGCCAATGATGGCTATTTTTATCAACATGAATCAAAAAATCAAGACTATGAACAATCTAAATTAATTGATAAATATCAAACTTTCTTTGATTCTATTCAAGTAAATGAATGGATTAACAATGAAGAGCGTTTAGGAGACTTTGAAACAGTTTTAGATAATATAGATGCATATGATTTATCACAATCTTCAATGGCTAATTTCCAACAAGATTCATCTGAAGCTTATTTAGTTATTAAAGGAAACCCCGAAACTGCTATAGGTGATGAAGAAGGTAATTCTGCAGTAGACGTTTTAAACGACATGATAAAAGCTAGATTGTTAATATTAGGGGATAAGAAATATTATGGTGATGGTCAAACAGGTAGCGATCCTGATGCATACTATTTGAAAAAAGAGTATGATACACAAGGAACAGAGGCATATAATGACCGTTTGGTTTCTGACATGTTGCGCTTCACTTCTTTAATTGATTTTACTGACGAAAACATTGGTAGTAATCAGTCTGGTATTGGATTTAGATTTAAAGGTTGGGGAAGTGACAATGATAGAAAGAACAAAGAAAGAATGGTCAAAAAAGCAATCATGAGAAGACTAAGATTATTAACTTATTCTTGGTCATTGAAAGATAACTTAAATAAACCAACAGGGCTTGCTGAGAAAGTTAAGTCTTTTTTTGTATCTAGAGATAATGATAAAGAGCTGCTTTTTGAAAAGGTGAATGCTATAGAGATATTATTTACACCAAACGTTCCTCAATCGGATAAAGAAATTATGGAAGTTATTGCCGGAATGGTTGGAATTGTTTCAGACGAAACACTTTGCGAAATGGCGGCTAAATTGACTGGTGTTCCTGTTCAAACAGAACTAAATAGGTTGAAAAAGGAAAATCAGCCAGATACATTATCCGATGAAGAAGCAGCGAAGCTTAAAGAAAAACAGGCAGAGTTTTTGGCGAATCAGTCGGAAACAGAGGAGGACTGATTTAGATGTCCTATTTGAAAGATCGTGAAGATGCTTGGATCAAAGAGCAGATGAAGCTAGATCGTAATAGAGAAAAAGAAATTGTTAAACAGCTTCAAAATGCTATTGATGCGATTCAATCTGAAATTGAAGCTAACTGGGATAGATTTTCCAATGGCCAAAAGATTACGATTAGCGAAGCAAGAAAAATGGCTAATAAGATGGACGTAAAACGCTTTGAGAGAAAAGCGAAGGAATATGTAAAAAATAAGGACTTTAGCCCGCAAGCCAATAAAGAATTGAAAATCTATAACTTAGTAATGCGAGTGTCTAGATTAGAGCTATTAAAGTCTCAGATTGGTTTAGAATTAATCACGTTGTTTGATGAGCTAGATAAGTGGGGATATTCTCAGTTAACTGAAGCGGCAAAAGAGGAATATTTAAGACAGGCGGGAATACTAGGCGAAACCGTTCAAGAAAATTATTCGTCTAAGGTTAGAAAAATTGTTAATGCCTCATTCAAATCAAGTGACTTCCCTTCGTTTAGTGATAACATTTGGCAAAATTTTGTTGAAATGAAAGCTGATTTAGAAAAAATAATCACTCAGGCAATCACTCAAGGTAAAAATCCAAGAGCCGTAGCAAAAGAGATAGCTAAATTTTTAAAGCCTAACCAATTAAATATAAGATACAAGCTAAATAGGCTAATGATGACTGAAATATCTGGTATTCAAACAGATATTCAAAAGCAAAGTTACTTGGATGCAGATATCGAAGAATATGATTACATTGCAGAACCGTTTGCCTGTGAAATATGTAAAAAAGTGGCTAAAGGAAGCCCTTATAGAGTATTAAAGATGAAAAAAGGTATTAATGCTCCTTATATGCATCCTCATTGTAAATGCTCTACTGTCCCTAAAGTTAGTGAGGATTATGATAAGTCGCTGAAAGAAAGAGGTTTGTAAATGGATAATCTATATAAATGCAATCAATGTCATAAATACACTCCGTTAGTTAGAAAATCTGAAAATATCACGAAGGATATTGAACACCATTATGCTGAATGTGCCAACTGTGGGTATAAAGCGACAATTATGTATATGAATACCGAAATTAAGTTATTAATGCATGAACAAAGAAAAACAAACTTTGGCACAAAAAAGAAAGGTAAATTGACGGAAAAGCTAAACAGATTAATTTCTGAATTAAGAAAAGAAGTTGAGGAATCACTTTGAAAACATGACAGAAAGGCGTGATTCTATGAACGACGATCCATACGATTACCTAGATGCTGATTATGAAGAATATTTAAGAAAGGAAGAAGTAAATGAAAGCACGAAAGAAACCAGTAGTGATTGAAACTGTAATTTTTTTAGGTTTTTATGGGAAGGATCGCAATTTCAGTGAAAGACCTAAGTGGCTGGAGAGAGCAATCTATGTTGATAAAAAAATTGAATTTTTTGATGTTCCTGAAAAATTAACTATCCATACTATTGAAGGACCAATTTATGCAATTCCTGGTGATTACATCATAAAAGGCGTTAATGGCGAACTTTATCCGTGCAAGCCGGACATATTTGAAAAAACTTATGAGATTATTGAGTAGAGTCTAACAAACGTTAGACTTTTTATATTGCCTTCTTACTGCTTGCAGGCATTAAAGAGAAAGCTGTTTCGATTGATAGGCGTAACTTATCAAATATATCGGGTAGCGGCGTAACCGTGGAGGATAATCATGAAAACAAAAAAACTATTATTGCCAATGCATTTACAATTCTTTGCTGATAATCTAGATACTGGCACTGGGGGTACGGACCAACCGGCCGGAGGTCAAGAGCAAACACCGCCAGGAGATGGCGGCAAAGATAAAGGTAATGGAAAAACGTTTTCTCGTGATGAAGTAGCAAAAATGATTGCTGCTGAAGTATCAAAAACAAAAGAAGCTTGGGAAAAAGAGCTTCAAGAGAAACAAGAAGAAGCTGATAAATTAGCCAAAATGAATGATCAGGAGAAAAATGATCATGAAAAGCAGAAGTTACTTGAAAAAATCAAAGAGCTGGAAAGTGCGCAAAACTTAGCCGAAATGTCTAAGACTGCTACTAAAATGTTTTCTGATAAAGGTATTCAAGCGACTGAGGGATTACTTTCGTTAGTAGTAAAGGAAACAGCAGAGGAGACATCTGAAAATGTTAAAGCTGTTGTAAAACTTATCGAAACTGAACGTGAAACGATTAAAGCAGATTTTGAGAAACGAATTGGTTCTAAACTCCCACTTGATGGAAATGCTGATGCTAGCTTATCTCGTGGTGCACAAATGGCTAAACAAGCAAATAATCAAAATAAAGCGCCTGAAAATAATTTTTGGGCGACAAATTAGGAGGAATTTTGAATGGTTTATGTAAAGAAAACTCAAACATATCAAGATATTAATTTTTTAAAGAGCGAAAAATTTATTTCATTTACAAAGCAAGTTGATGAAACAACTGAAGGGGTAGTAAAAGGAGTATTACCCGCAGGGTCAGTGTTCCCTAAAAATGATGCTACAGCAGAAGGTATTACAATTAACGATGTTGATGTGTCGAATGGACCACAACCGGTAGGAGTAATTGTTGAAGGGCATGTTCTTATTAAACGATTACCAGCTGAGCCATCATCGGAAGCTCAAAAAGCAATGCGTGAACTTAAATTTTATGATGCAAACGGTAAAATGCTAGCAGTTCCAACTGCTTAATTAATAATTAGGAGGATTTCAAATGGCAAATATTGCAGAATTATTTTCACAGAAAAATGTATTAGATTATGTAAATAATCGTCAAGCACCAGTTTTATTAGGAGAAACATTGTTTCCAGCACGTAAGGTACAGGGGTTAGAGTTTGATGTTTTAAAAGCGGGATCTAAAATCCCAACAATTGCAAGCGTTCATGCATTCGATACAGAAGCTGAGATTGCTTCACGTGTTGGATCAAAGACAGCTCAAGAGCTAGCGTTCATCAAACGTAAGATTCAATTAAAAGAAAAAGATTTAATTGCTTTGCGTAATCCTCGTACGGCTGAAGAACAGCGTTATTTAGAACAAGAAGTATATAATGATGTTTACTCAATGGTATCTTCCGTTAACGCTCGTGTTGAAAAAATGCGTATGGAAGTTCTAGCAAATGGTAAAGTAACGTTAGATGAAAATGGGTTAGATTTAGTAGTTGATTATGGCGTGCCAGCAGATCATAAAGATACTGCTGATTTTTCTGCTCCTGATACAGACATCATTGGGTTATTAACAGAATGGGCAAGCAAGTTGGATGTAATGCCAACACGCATTTTGACATCTACTAAAGTACGTAACGCAATCTTGAAAAACGACGGAATCAAGGCATTCTTTAAAACTTCTGGTTTGTTACCAAATATTGGCTCGTTAAACCAAATGTTACAACAATTTAATTTACCGACAATTGTGACATATGATGCAAAATATAATAAAGAAAACGCTGAAGGTGTACTAGTAAAAGAACGTTATTTCCCAGAAAACAAGCTAGTCATGTTTGGGGATGAAAACCCAGGAGAGTCTATTTTCGGTGTAACACCAGAAGAATCTCGTTTGTTATCAACTGGATCAAATAACTACACAGTAGGCAATATTTTCGCAATGGTATACGAATCTAATTTAGACCCAGTTGGAACATGGACTAAAGCATCAGGAACAGCTCTACCAAGTTTCCCAGAAGCTGACAATGTATTCCAAGCTACTGTCTTACCTGATTCAAAAAAATAGAAGCCCCGAAAGTTGAAAGTGTAATACCAACAACTGACGGGGCCTCAATTGTATTAAGTTAGGTGGTGTTTAAATGCCTAGCATTACAGATGACATAACAAAACTGTTAAATAGTCCAGCTAATGAAAAGTTAGAAGTGATTGAGCGACGAACTAGAGAACGTCTCAATAGTTTGTTAAATGTATCGGAAACGCCAAGCAAATTTGATTCGATTATATACGAGGTCGTTTTAAAAAGATTTAACCGGATTGGTCAAGAGGGTATGATTTCATATTCTCAAGAAGGTTTAACAATGGCCTTTCCTGATTCTGATTTCTCTGAATATGAAAAACAAATTAACGATTATTTGAATGAAGAAAAAGAAGTGCAATATAAAAAACTTCGTGGAAAGGCCCGATTCGTATGAGATATACAGATGAAATTGCCTTTGTAAAAAAATCTTCAGAATCGCATTATGATCCAAACTCAGGGGAATGGATTGAAGAAGAACCGTTTAGAAAAACTACTGATGTCAATGTAACTGATATTGGTACAGATCGTTCTATTACTATTTTCGGAAGCATTAAAGAAGGGGCTAAAGTCATTAGGACACAGCCCCTTTTTGTTATTCCAGAATTTGATTACATTGAGTTTGAGGGTAAAGCTTGGGAAGTTATTACA
>RWZE01000047.1_pt1 | contig 44386 bp, 66 predicted proteins | sample 2187721 | NCBI WGS metagenome assembly RWZE01 (sample SAMN10531867, study PRJNA481165) | viral metagenome | isolation source: viral particles purified by filtration and ultracentrifugation from about... | host: Nasonia giraulti 16.2 | place: USA:Tennessee | collected 2011-04-01
AAAATGCTTTTAACTCTTTTAAACTATCAACTTGCTCCTGTAGACCAACAACCTTACCACCGTCACCTATGACAAGTTTTTCTTTATCGATTTGAGTAATTGCGTAATCAAGGTCATGGACCTTGCCATCGAGTGATAGCTTAATCGCATTATTCAAACGTTCATCTTTTAAATCAGATTCATATTGTTTTTTCTGATTTTCATTCTCTGTTTCCAATTTAGTGATACGGTTTGTTAGTTCCTCGCTGTCTTTAACTTCTTTTTTTAAGTCTTTAAGCTGTGTATCACGATCATTTAATTGAGTTTTCAAGTTATCCCTTTCAGTCGTCACTGAATCGAGTTCTTGCTTAGTTGTGTTGACCGTGTTACCATGTTCAGCCATGATCTTGTCGATCGTTTCCTTTTCAAGTCCTAATCCTTCTAAAAATTTTCTTTCCATTTCAATATCCCCTTTACATTTTTTAACGGTGTCGAGTCACCGATAAGGTTTGTATTTAACGCATACTTGCGAATAATAAGCATAATAAAAAAGCCTTTTTATGCCATGCTTAGGGCATTATCTATTTCCTGAGCTCTGTTATTAAGGCTTCCCTACGGTTAGTAAAGCTCCTTGCCAAAGAACCAGTATAGGTAGAAATATTTCTACCTTCCTTTATAAAAACACTTTTATTAACAATTTTGTTTTCCCCACCAATTAACATTGAATGCACTATATTGCAAATATCCCCACAAATACTTGTTACACTTTCGTCCATACCAACAATTTTTGAAGCTATGAATAACTTGTCGGAAGCAACGAATAAATCGAAACCCAGTTCACCTAATTCTTGAGAATCCTCGTTGTTATTCAACCGCATTCCTATTTCTCCTAATATTATTGGAATCTTTGTAAGGAATGCAATAGAATCATCACATTCTTTAATTTGCATTTTTATTAGTTCTATATCACGTGCCCGCATAGCCGTTTCTTCAACAAAAGTGATTATCCTTTTTTGAGATTCTTCATTCTCCCGTCTATCTCGTTCTATTAATTGGTTTTGTTCAATTTTATAACGTTTATTATCTTCTTCCCTTACCTTTTCAGACTCCTCTTGAGACTTCGTCACTTGATATTTAGCGATGAAAAAAGCTACTAATCCACCGATAACAGAAGATAGCATAGTGATCCACAAATCTCGACTAGCTATTAAGCTGATAATCCATTCACACATTTCCTTAACCCCCCCTTTACTAAAAAGAGTAGCAAAGAAATGTTATTTAGACACCTTTTTCCACCCTATTCACCCCACTTCCCTCTTTCTATCACGCCTTAAATGATCGTGTTCTTTCAAATGATCACGTAACCGTGATTGCCATTCATTAACTTTCTTCTTATATCTCAACTGATTAACCTCATCAACAGAACCCTCATACAGTCGTTTGTACATCCTAATGCCACGCTCATAATAGCGTTGTTTCTGCTCTGTTTGATAGTTTGCAACAGCTTTTTCATCATCAACTGGCTCTGGAATAGAGTTAATGCCAGGGAAAAACGTTGCTAATGTATGGCGACACGCTGGATGGAATGCGTGATTTTCCATCGCTACGCTCAATAACTCGTATTTGGTCTCTTTCTGCAATTCTAACGCCTTTTCTTTTGTTATCGAAGTATACACATCATCGATCATTACAGTACCTTGATACGGTAAACACATTGGCGAACAGTTAACATGCGCGCTCATTAAAACAGTGTAAACACCAAATTCATCCCTTTTCTTGCCTTCGCCCAAGAAGGTAGCACGTTGTGATGCTGTTCTTAGTGCCATTTCTGCCCATGAAGCAATGTTCACGCGACGACCATCAGCATATTCAATGGTATTGATTCCCTTTTGCAGAAAATCTTTTGTAGCCATGTCAATGGCTTGATCTAGTGTTTTTGCACCTGCTGCCATATTGACCTCAGCTTTATAAATTGTCTGCCTGTAGACATCATCCATTTTTCGCATAACGCCATTCTCTGCCTTTTTGAGATCACCTTTGACTGATTCTTGTAAAGCTTCTAGCTTGCGCTCATTCATGCCGAAAAACGCCGTTTCTTTTGGTGCTTGATATAATTTCTTATATTGATTGCTTGGCACTCTCTTCCTAAGTTCAAGCATGACATCTTGTGGCACTTTAATGTCAACATCAGCCCTTGTAATCTCACCAACAACTTTACTGGATTTCATCGCTTGTTTAAGCTGTCTTTCAAACCTTCGTTCTCCACGTCTAAATGCAAAGTTAGTTACAACATCAACTAATTTCAATGCTCTAGCAAACCATTTGGAGATACCTTTCTGGTTACGCCTACGGTATGCAGCAAGGTTTCTTAATTTTGCTCTTTGCCACATTTCCCACCTAAAACCTTCGCGCAATTCATTAACTTTGTGCCCGCTTATGTTGCGCTTGAGTGAGTTAATCAAGTCGATAGTCATAGCTTCAAATATAGCGTTAATGTCGTATGGATCGGGTCTTTTCTTAGACATTATTCGTCATCCTCTAGGTCATCAATGTCATCTTCTTGATCATCACCAGTAGGCGGATCATCATGTTCATTAACAGCAGGCTCATCTAAAGTTGTAATACCTTCCTCTAACTTAATTCTAGCCACTTCCTCGGCCCTTTCGTCATCCGTCCAATCTGGATATAATTCCTCTACTGCTCTTTCCGTGGACATGACACCATCAGCTTTAGCTTTTCCGACTGTTTCAACTACTGAATCAAAGTCGGGGCTTGCATACTCCCCAAACTCAACTGTAGCTTCATAATCTTGTAGAACTTTGCTTTTCATGTTGTCATAGACTTTGAGTACAACATCAACCAATTGCGGGATAACGTCTTGCAGGCGCTCGATGATCTTTCCGCGAGTATAAAGAGTTGCTTTTTCTTTTTCCCTTTGCGCTTCGGCATTGTCTGTTTTCTTTAGGTCAATTCCTAGAGTTGATGGACTTATAATGCCTTGTAAGCACATATCAAGCGCATTCGCATACGTGTTAACAAATGCTTCGTAGATGATATCCGGCTGAACCATTTTAATTTCACTTTTATATTCCTCTTGCATTGATTCACCAACTTTAATAAATTGATTGTCAAATGCATTAGGTTTTATCGGTTCGCCTGTTTGCGGATCTCTAGGCAATAAATCGTTTGGGATATATTTTTGCACACGACCCGATCGAATTGCATCAATCCACTGACTGATAACTTCATCAAGCGCATCAAACGAATCACCCTTACTGTCAAACAATGATTTTCCTCGGTCTGGCCACTTATGGTTTTTGAAGAACATTAGTGGAATGGCCATGATAAAATCACCTTTAAATTCGAAGTTGTCGGAATTGTTTTCAATCAAAACTTTTACTATTTTCTCAACTTCCGGAACTGTATTCAACAGAACTTCATCTCCGTCTGAATCATAGAGTTTAAATGTAATTTTTCCTTTTCCGTAAATCTCGTGTAGCTGATAATCCCTTTGTCTATGCGTATAATCAGTTTTAAAGATGATTTCTTGTAATCTGTTACGCTCCCGAACATATTCAACACGCTCGCCACTAAAAAATTCAATAATTGGATATTCAGTTATATTGGTGTCGATCGTTATCTTAAATGCTCCATCACCAGTAGCAAGAGCCTCGATGATAGAGTTGCCTAGTAACTCATAGAAGTCATTATCCTCGTTAATTTCATTCCACAAATCTGTGTCACTCTCATCTTCTATTTCAATAGCATTCAGATCAGCAATGACAATATCCGCTAATCTTTCAATGATCATAGCCGGTATTCCGCTGTGAATTTTTCTAATTGATAGATCATCACTTGGAACAGCCGCCCAAAAACGGGACTTGGAAACATTATCATAAGCGGTTTGTCTATAAAATTGTTCTAATTCCGACGGATCACCGCGATACCATAATCGGTTACGAAGAACACTAGTTTCGTAGCTAAATGGCTCTTTGATAAATATTGTACTGTGTTGTGATGCAGGTTCTATTTTTAATAATCGCATAACCATATTTCTAAACCACCCCATTTCTAGACCTCCATTCTCACTTTAAACGGTTGTACCGCATACTCCGATGAATCTAAACAGTCAACTGGATATGAACCATCATCAGTACGCACCCATTCACCTTTTTCTCGCTCATCTTCCACCCAAGTAGCGTTTTCTATTGCTTCAATCCATTTAACTAAATGGTGCATAATCTTATAGCGCCCTTGGTTAATTAAAATGTTTGTTAATCTAATACGATCAACAATGCCCTCTTTCTTGTAAGAAGGCAGAACTTGAATGTTAATCCCTCTACGATCTAACTCATTTTTGAGTGCCTGTCTAAACAATTTATCAGCAGACTCAACAAACATATGAGCAGACCCAAAAAAAGATGGATATGTGTTCATCCATTCTTCAACCTTGTTTACTATTTCTTTTGCGTATTTATCATGTGTGTAGCCTGAGTCTTTGCCTTGTTTGTGGTAGTAACCATCTAACAGAATTGCTTCTTTATATTGTTGGGTAAAACCTGTTAACGTGGCTACTGTGGCATCTGTACCACCAACGTCAACACCAATGGAAAAGGCTATAAACTTCTTGTTTTTAATGTAATCCCGCATAACAACAACATCTTTATAGGTGTAACCTGTATAAATACGACCAGTTGCAGCAGTTCTTTTTCCTGCTATATCTGCCTGGTACCATAGTGATGTTTTATCATAAGTTGCTAGCACTATTTTTAACTGTTCATCTGAAATGGACAAGTTATCAAAAATAGTAAAGTGCCCATAATTATAACCGTCATTCTCGCCACGTTCTTTTAGCAAATCTTGATAATCAAGTATATCTCTATAAAACCAATGAGCAGGTGGCATAGGGTTTAAATCGAAGAACAATTGCCTTTTACTACTTGCCAACGTACGGTCAAATACTTCTTGTACAAATGATTGATGGCATTCGTTCGCTTCTGTTCCGTATGCAGTACCGTACGAGTTACCTTTTATTCTTGCAGCATCATTTGACTTTCCACCACCAGCAAGAATAACAATCTTTTCGCCTGTTTTTGTTTGAATGAACAGGGCGTTTAAATTCTTGTATTCACCCTCACGACAACGACCTGCAAATATATGCTGTAATCCAAATCCGTTTGAGTCGATAACGTTCATTCTTGCTGCAGCTAGTGTCACACCAAAAACTAAATGAAGTCTATCTGGATGCGTTTCTAGTGTTGTTGCATATGAAATGATGTTGATGATGTTCTTTCCTGCACGTTTACCACCTTCTGCGACGTTTAACCAGCTGTTATGTGATTGTTTAATATAATCAGCCTGTTTTTTAGTTAATGGTGCATAGGGTATTAAATTACTCATCATCAATCACCCTATCATCGGCTGGATTGTTAATCAGATCAGCAAGGGCGACGATTTGATCGTTCATATTTGCAGTATCTTGGTTTGGCACTTTTGATTTAAGTAATTCAATGCGCGTTTTCTGCTCTTCTGTCGCTAGATCGGTTCTTAATAACTCATCATATTGCTTGATCATATTTCTTAATTCGCTCATTGCTCTTGATTGGGCATTCATGAATGTAGCTTGACGATCCCAAGCAAATTGGAATTCGTATGTCCTTTCATCGCCAAACTCATCTGACTTCTCTTTCTTCAACTCTTTAATCATTTCATCTTTGGATTCAACGTGCATTATCTGTTGTGCTCTTAATATTGATGCAACCTGTATTTTTATATTTTCCCACAATATATCAATGGGATTAATTGAAACTAGTCCGTCAACAATCTCTTGTGTTTCTCTTGGTAAGTATTTAGCGAACAAGCCATGAGTTACTGCCGCGCTGTTCCGTTTTGTAAATTGATTCTTTGGATTAGGGTTGCCACTTCTATTTTTCTGCGCATTAGATGTAGTTCTTTTTTCATCACTCGCAATAGATGCGCTTTTCTTTGTTGCAACACTCCTTTTTTGTTGCGTTGCATCGTTGCTTTTGTTGCGTTGCCACTTTTCCCTATTTTTTCTACTTCGAATAGTGGATTGCTTCACGTCAAATTGTTCTTCTAATTCCCTGTATGTTTTTTTAGTGGTTTCCCATTCTTTTCTGATTTGCTCCCAATTAGGCATTTACATGTCACCAACCCCCAGTTAATGTATTTTAGGCATGAAAAAAGCACCCTGTCAGGAGTGCTTATTCTAATCCAAATAAATTCTTGATTTGTAATTTCGCATACTCTTTTAACACATCAAATGGAACTGAACTAAGTGCTAGCCCCTTTTCTTTTATACCTTTCTTCACATCATTCCATACATAGTCGTCTTTGATCGAGTCCAGAAATTCATGTCCATCCCAAGTTAGAGATGCAACTAACCACATAGGTTTGTTGTCTGCCCATTTAGTATTATTTATTACATACCCTGCTTGATCTAATATTTCTAAATGATATGCAACAACTTCCCTATCCCAACTTGGTGGTATTACAAGTTCTTTTTTGTCGTCATTATCCTCAATCAATTGCAATAGGTTTCTGACTAACTCTAAATCTCTTTTCATCCTATCCCCTCCCACTCCCATATTACGACAAAAGACCCACAAATTCCTGCTTTTATCTCAAAAAACCCCATCGCGGTCGGAACGACGGGATTTTATATATTATAAAAGGGAGGAGTGATGACCCAGAATCAATGAACCTCGCCGACCTCCCTTCCATTTTCGCATATGCATTTTTTAAGCGCAATTTCCCGTCGTTTTCGGCTTTTTCGGCATTCCGGACATTTGCGACACGATGGAGTCTTTCAATCTACGAATATGTCGCTCCGATAATCCCATGTGTCTAGCAATCCATGCATAGCTTTCCCCTTCTAAAAGCCAATGCAACACTTCCTGTTCTCGATCATCTTTAACCAAGTGAACCCTACTTTGAATCGACTTAACTACCTTTTCATATTTTCTAACACGCCCCCAGTATTTATCGCGCCTAATCACTTCTTGGAGTACTGGATCGCCCGTAACACCTTTTGGCTTTGGCAGCGACGATTCAATTCCGCCTTGGGCTGTAACGTCAACCCTTATCGTATCCTCATTACTAAGAGCGTCTTGGAACATTTTAATGCTGTTCAACATCCAATTATAATCCCTAAGTGCTTGTTCAATCTGCTTTTCGTTCATTCCAGCCAGCCCCCTCTTGAAATAAACTTTCTGCATATTCACTTCTTTGAATCGGTTTCGGTGGTAATTTAATCTTTTTAATCCTATAAGGACTAATAACAAACTTAATTGCTCCCCATTTCATGTCTAACACCCCTCCTAAAATATAAAAAGGACACAAAACAGAAGTTAATCTGCAATGTGTCCTCGGTTTTTCCGATAGACCTTTTTTGATCAAGTATAAATTTCCTTAATAAGTAAATTCTAATTAAATAAAAATTTAAATGAGGTGCTAATTTTGTATTACTACAAAGAAGAATTAATCAATCCCATCACTCCCCCTGACAAACCTGACCCTGAAGCCGCTAAAGTAATGCAAGAAATTTTAGGTGGACATTTTGGAGAAATGCGTACCATGATGCAGTACTTTTTCCAAAGTTCCAATTTCCGAGGTAAGGATACACAATATCGCGATTTACTTCGTGGTGTATTTTTAGAAGAAATCGCTCATGTCGAGCTTGTGCAGAATACAATTAACCAATTATTAAATGATTCAGGCGAATCCGCTATACCAGGTGACGCTGGTGCCGACGGATCACCTCTTGACGATGCAGTTAGGCATGCAAATCCCCATCATTATATTATTGGTGCTCAAGCCTCTCTTCCCGTAGATGCTGCAGGAAATCCTTGGAACGGTTCCTGGGTTTATTCACACGGAAACCTTATAGGCGACCTTCTTGATAATTTGGTTCTTGAATCGACCGGAGTCCTTCAAAAATCACGTATTTACGAAATGAGTTCAAACAAAACGTTTAGAGAAACGCTCGCTTTTCTTATCGTACGAGATAATGCGCACCAAAATGCTTTTGCAAAAGCACTTGAAACTTTAGGTGTTGAATGGGGCAAGCTTTTCCCTGTCCCGAATTACGATATCAATAAATATCCTGAATGCAGAAAATATATAGAAATGGGATATCATAATGCACAATTCAATTTTAGGTTAGACCCTACTCGCATAGGCGAAATTTTTCAAGGTCAAACTCCTAGCAGAAACAATGAAACACTTTCTGTAACGGACCCGCCAAAAGGGTTTCCGGTTCCTTTAATGCCTGACATGCCAAATGAACATAGTCCAGGAACCCAAGACTTGAACAACTAATCTAATTCAGTCTCTCTGCAGAGACTGAATTTTTTTACCTCTTTGTATAACTAACCTCATAAAACAATGGCTTTTTATCCTGCCAACTTATAATCTGCTTGCCAAATCCATCACCAGGCATGTCTAATTTTTCTATTTTGCCATCAACAACTTTATACACCGCATTCTCTTTTAAACTAACCTCTGCCACTTCATTCACAGGATCACCCCTATATGATATAATCTAATTGGCTGACGGGAGCAATCCTGTCTTTTTTTCTCTAAAAACTCATACTACGAATTTTCTTTTACTAATAAATGAATAACCTTGAAAAATAAATGCATACTAAGTTTTGATGTATTTGAATATTAAATACCGATAAACTGAAGGAGCGATATTATGGGAATATTAAGCGGTAATCCCCAAAACGAACCAATGCATTATGGTGAAGTTTTTGCAACTTGGACATACCTTTTTGCTGAAAAAGGCATGATCGCCACGTATCAAACTTTAGTCAATCACACAGGTGATGATGATTTAAAAAAACTTCTTCAAGAAGCTATTCAAGCTTCTAATGTTGAATGTCAACAAATTGAAGAGTTGCTAAGAGCTAATGGTGTAGCGCTACCTCCCGCTCCGCCGGAACGTCCAATTTCAAATTTAGAAGATATTCCAGCTGGAGCTCGTTTTGCTGACCCAGAAATAGCTTCCATGTTATCAACGAACTCATCGAAAGGACTAGTTGCTTGCAGTACTATAATGGGTCAATCTATTCGGGAAGACATAGGGTTGATGTTTGGTCAATTCCACATGAATAAGGGTGTCTTTGGTGCTAAAGTGCTAAAATTAAATAAAGAAAAAGGCTGGTTGATCCCTCCACCACTTCATTTAGATACGCCAAACAAATAGTAAGATTAGAAAGCTAGGAGTGATCTTAGCTTTTTTATATTTCTACTTCAACCTTCACCCTTTCATTTTTACCTAATCAACACCAAATCCAACTTCTTTCGTTTATGCTCCATCAACGTCCTGCGTGTTACTGGATATACTAGTTGTGCCAATCCACTAACTTTTAGTGTTGTAAACTCAAATTCTAAATCTGTGTACATGAGCCATCGGTAATAATGATTTTCATGTCCAAAAACTCGACCTAGTCGCACTAAATCATCAGATGCGTATGACCAATCTTGTTCAAAATGTTTTTTAGTGTCGATCTTTACATAAAACTCTGTGTAATTATCAAACGGTTGTACCTCTGGTCGTAATACATGTGGAACGTTCAAGTTTTGGCAGGTATACGTCACTTTTAATTTCTTGGCAACAAACCTCACACGCTCAATCCCAATGATCAGATAGCTATTGTCTTTGTAATCAATAATGTCACCTATGCGATTTGGTGGTTTATACAGATTAAATGTCTTTTCTAAGCCTGTGATTATTTCTTGCATTTATTTCACCCTTTACAGTCGATTTAAGCGCTTTTTGGCTTAATGAATGCAAATCTACTAATCTGTAACTTAAACTTAAATTTCATAGCGATTCTTGATGAATTTCGTTATATTCAGTCAATCTTGCACCTGCATAACTTCCACACATCTTTTAGTTCCATTGATTGCCCAGTTTAATTTTGACTTCAATCCTGCCACTTCGAACGCTTTATCAGCACTGCCGTATAAACCCATGACCCTTTCGTTACCCATTCGGTCTCTCTCAATGACTGCATATACTTTCATATTTCCACAAACCTCCCTCTCTCCCACTTCACAAGCGTTAATTTATGCGGATATTTCTTCTCAAACATTTTCTGCTTAATTTTAAAGACCTGCGTCTGTGTGCCTTTCACGTCCACGATCTCAATCGATCCATCATTATGATGTATTTCAAAATCTGCCACGTAATCTATTGGTCTATGCTTAATTCCATTCTTCTCAAATCCATCTTGCAGTCTAAACCTTGGTTGTATTCGGAAAAACAATATATCCTTCGCCCGCTCACGTAATTTCAGTTGAGAGTAGTAACGATATTCGGCAACAGAATCAAATACATGGCCATCTCGTTCTATTTTTTTATTGTTGTACTTTGACCTGGTACGTCTGCCCATTTTTCTATACTGCTTTGCTGTCATTCTCATAGTGCTTTGCCTGCCCTGCACATTTCATTAATATAAATTTGTTCTAAATCCGACAATGAGGCCTGTTCAACATCTGAACCGTTCCTAGTGTGATAGATTCCTAATTTGTACAACTGATTAACAATGAAAGTCTTTCTGCTAGCTATTTTTCTGAGCCTTTGTCTTTCTGCCAAGTCAATCATTGGTTATCAACTCCTAGGTAGTCATCAATTGACATCTGGTCTTTCTCAAATCCTATTTCCGCTTGTTCTTTTAAGTATTTTCTGTAGCATACTGGACCGAATTCTAGGTCAATGCTTTTCTTGTCTTTTAATTTCCTACCGCAACGAGTACATGCTTTCAATTTTGTTCCTCCTCGTATATTTTTATTAACTAGGTATTAATCTACAAAAATTTGCTAAAATAATAATGAGGTGATGATATGTGCGGACGTTTTACAATTACTGCTCCATCCGAACAAATTAAAAACCGATTCGAGATTGATCTATTTGCCGATGAAGAATTTTATCATCCAAGTTATAACGTTGCTCCTTCTCAAAATATCTTATCTGTCATCAATGATGGCACTCAAAATCGATTAGGCTTTTTAAAGTGGGGCCTAATACCTTTTTGGGCAAAAGACCCTAAAATTGGCTTTAAAATGATTAATGCAAGAGCTGAAACCTTGTCCGAAAAACCAAGCTTTAGAAATGCTTTTAAGAAAAGGCGTTGTATTATTGTTGCTGACTCCTTTTACGAATGGAGACGTAACAACGATAAATCTAAAACACCTATGCGCATCAAGCTTAAATCAAATGATATATTTGCCTTGGCTGGTTTATGGGAAACTTGGAAATCGCCTAAGGACGAAGTGATCCACTCTTGCACAATCATCACGACCAAACCAAATGAGTTAGTAAAAGATATTCACGATCGTATGCCTGTCATACTAAAACCAAATGATGAAAAAAATTGGTTAGATACTTCTATTTCTGATCCAGATACTTTGCAACATTTATTAATGCCTTATGATGCTAATCTTATGGATGCCTACGAAGTATCAACGGATGTCAACTCTCCGAAAAATAATAATTCTAGCTTGATTGAGAGGATTAGTTAGTATCCTCTCTCACTTGTATTTCATGTTCCGTCTATCACTTGTTCAGCCATTCTTACCGCAACAGCTGCAACTTGTATTAATTCTTGATATAGATTGTCATTGTCGTTATTTTGAATCGCCGTTCCAACTTCGCCAATCTCCTCAATTAACACTGGCAACCTTTGGGAAACGCTCATTTTTTCCGGATGCATCGATTCTTGCCTTATCCGCTCATTATGAATGTCGTTTATTATCATGGTCCTGGTATTCATTTGATTTTCACTTTTAAATACTGGTAGATTCATCGCGTTTGCAACTCCCTCAATCTCTTTTGTTGCCTGCCTATTCTATAACCTGCTTGGATATACTGTTTTTCTAGTTGTTCATAATCTAGAACTGTCAAAACCTTTCTTAATCTAGTAATGCTAACGGTTTTCTGCTGCATGATTTTAGCCAGTTCTGCTTTGGCTTGCTTCGGACTCATCTGCATCACCCTCGAAAAAGTTTTTCAAGCACTTCTTACAAAACATACTGCGGTAGTAAAGGACAACGTTTTCTTTGCATTCGGCGCATTTAGTCATTGTGAGCACCTTCTAGTAGTTCTTCGTATGTGCTTCCAATCACTTCATAATCTTTTGAATGATGAGGATTTAATGCTGTGCTTGATCCATCTTTTGCATATAGTCTGTAGCCACAATATTTCTTTGACCATTTCACAAAGTAGAGATTCCCCATATCTACAAGCGAATTATCATAAATCTCGGTATCTTCCTTATCATTAACTCCTGTGTATTGCCCGACTGATTCAGGAACAACCGAGCACCACTGCTCGTGAACGATATATTCGTCATCAATTTCAATCAAATCTCCCACAATCATTGGCTTGTCGCCGTTGACTATTAAATTACCAATGATCCAACCATCTGTATGCTCAATTCCACGTTCATTTAATTCCTCAATGCTTAATTTTGTTTTACCTCTAAATTTAATAGGTCTCACGTTAATCCCTCCTAATTTGATCAACTAGCATCAAAGTACATTTCAAATTCTTTCTCACAATCCTCGCATTCCAATTCGTAAGTTTTACCACATTCGTCCATGTCGTATTCTTGCCAATGACAACCACAGTATGGGCAATCTATATTTGTGGCTAACTGTGATACTTCTGTGTCATGGTAGGTTCGATATATCGTTCTAGTTTCACCATGCGTTTCGTATTCCTTCACATTAATCCCTCCTAATTTTTATAATCAATACATATTTCAGACCTCCATAGTAAAAACTAAATTAAAAAATGGAGGTATATTATGTCGAACAAACAGCTAAATAATAATGTAACCAAAGAATTAAACACCTTTTTAAAAGGAAATTTCATGGCTATACATGCTTATGATAAATACATTTACCGCATTGAAGATGATCATATAAAAAAGATTCTTCAAGAAATTCAGCAGGACCATAAACAACATGCATCAATAATTGCAGAGAGAATCCAAAATCTCGGCGATCTACCTGTTGATGATGCGGGAATGATGGGAAATGCTGCTGAATTATTCAATGATATGAAAAACCCATCTAATTACACTGTCCACATATTGAAAGATGCTCTAGTAGGTGAACATAGAGGTATTGAAAAATCCAAAGAACTTCTTGATGGTGATCTCGATCCTGAAAGTCGTAAAATCGTTAAACGCATCCTCAACGTAGATCAAAAGCACGTTGAACTACTTAATGAGCTTATTCAATAAAGAGTGAGCCATCATGCGTTGGGTTTCTGTGTCACGTATCTTCATGGGGATCACCTTCCAATGCTTCTTGTACGATCTCGATTATATTTTGCTCTACGTCCTGTGATTTAAATGGTCTGTTGATTGCTATAGTAAAATTGGCAACTGCAACTCCATTGGGTGTATAACGTAATTCCGGGTCGCGCGTTAATCTGCCGACTAAAATTGTTCTGTTTAAACTCATTCGATTACCTCCTAAATAAACTGGAATATATTTGTTTGTGCCATAGTATCTTTAATTCTCTTGTCAGCTATTTCAAAGTATTCTTCATTTAGTTCAATGCCTATAAAGTTTCGCCCAGTGTTATATGCCGCAACTGCAGTTGTTCCACTGCCAATACAGTTATCAAGAACCGTTTCACCCTCATTTGTGTATGTTTTGATCAGATATTCAAACAACGGTACTGGTTTTTGGGTTGGGTGCAATCCCTTTTCCGAATTAAACATTTGCACCGAAAGCGGATATCTTTTCCCATCGTTTATAGTCAATCGATCATAACCTTCTACATCTTTTCCATAATTACTGCTGTCTGTTCCTCTTTTTGCAATATAAGCCTCGCCACTTGTCATTTGTGGGTTATAAGTCGGTATATTTTTATAAAACACCAATATATTTTCATGGTTTTTCATAGGTATTTTCTTAGCGTTAAGATGACCTGTCCCCTGTGCTTTTTTCCATATCCATTCATACCTCAGCAACGTTAAATTGCTTGCCCCTAAAATTTTGTCGAATGGAGTTTGAGCAGTTAAAACTATTGCGCCATCACCTTTTATGATCCTTTCATAATGCGCCCATAATTTATCTAACGGAATTACTGAATCCCATTTATTTTGTGTTGTGCCATAAGGTAAATCGCATAGGATCATATCAATTGAACCTGCAGGTATATCCTTCATAATTTCCAAACAATCACCGTGGTGTATTGTGTTTATCAATATCGCACCTCCTATGAATATTTACTTATCATCGCCGCTATCTCTTGGCGTTCTTTTTCCGCTTGTTCTGGTGATAGTTCCCGTGAACCAGTTTCGACAGCGTTTTGATTTTTTCTGTTTTTGAACCAGTCGGGAATGACTTCTGGCTTAGCACCTCGATCAAACCGTCTGTTTTGTTTTGCGTAAAACTTTTCGTCATCTTTCGCAACGTCCTCAGGTGTTTTTAATCCTTTTTTATGCCAATTAACTAAAATACGATTTGCATATGCCCAAGTAGCCTTTTCACTTCCTTGCTCTATACTTTTTTCCATAGCAAGAACCAACATTTCTTCGCTAAAGTCATCTAACCAGTCATCTATTTTTTGAATAATCGCTGGTGGAATATGTGGCTCAAAATTCTCCGTGTAATAAGTAAATGGGTTAGTAGTTTTTTGATCATCTTTTAAATTTTGTTGCCCATTATTATTATTAATATCTTTAATGTCTTTAATCTTTAATGGATATAATAATGGATATAGAGACTCTGTACGCCTTGCCCTACTTAGGATTAAAGAGGGTGACGGTTGGTGTTTTACTAACTCCATTGTTAGTGTTTTACTAACTAAGTCAGACTTAAATGTTAGTGTTTTACTAACTTTAGATTTTTCTACAGTTGGTATTTCACTAACTTTTTTGCGGTCGGTAGTTAGTGTTTTACTAACTTTTTTTCTACCTAAATTGTGATGAATTAACCCCTTAAATTTCTCAGAATCCCAATTTTTATTTGGACTTATTTGCCACAATTTATAATTTTTGTTTATGCTGAAAATCATCGTTTTTTCATCCCAATCCAACACAGCACATTCACGTAAATAATTTAATTCTTTCTTTATATCCGACTTATATATTCCTGATAGTTCAAAGAGATTAAATTGTTGTACTTCACAATCTTTCTGACCAGTACCATAAGATAAGCGCCATATGAATAAAACTAGATTCTGCTGCCTTTTGCTGAAGCTTCTCCTTAATATCTCGTCGTACAGTTCATTTGCTATTCTGACGTGACCTTGTTCTACTTGAGGACTAGCCATGAAATCACCTCACTGTCTATGAATCTCACAAATTGCAATCCTTCCTACTACTTGCAACACTCTATATTCTGGATACCGTTCCATGTATTCTAATATCAGTTGTTTTAATTCATTTTCATCATTTGTTTGCTCCCAGATCCACTCCGGGAGCCTGACTTTTGATTTGTTATACATAAATTAATTCTCCAACTTCAATTGGCTCACTCAACTTCTTAGTAGACTTGCAATAATCACATTTCTCACAACGAATTGGATCAACTTCATTACTTCTCACATCATTAATTCGTTCAAGCTTCATTTGTACCCACTCATACTCAAAATCAAAGCGACTTTCATCAAAATAAATGACTGCTTTATTCGGTATCTTTTCTTTACTGACAGCCACTATATAAGGCGTGTATAACTTTCCTGTGTTTGCCTCAATAATCTTGCGATACATAGCCACTTGCAGGATGTAATCCCAACGTTCGATGAAAGACACCCATCCATCGTACTTCTCACTCCAGGAACGTTCGTGTATGTTTCTTGTAGTCTTTAAATCGGTGAATAATTTTCTCTCATGGTTAACAGAGTCAACTTTCATTTTCCAGTCAATACCGAAGACGTTCGCCGTATATATTTGCTCTTTTTCACCTTCCATGGCGAACATGGCAAACTGATCACTTTTCAGTGTTTCGATCATTAAATCTGCTTGTTCATAATCAGCATACTTACCTCCGCGCTTTTTAAAGATTGAACTGTTATGTTTTTCCTTAAACTTTGCAAACTCTTCATCTGATTCAAATGCCGCATGTGTATATGAACCAACTAACATGGCAGCAGTTGGAAAACTTGTATATTCTCCTTTCAAATAAGCCATTGCATCGGCCTCACATTGATCAAACTTTTTCAAAAGGGAGACAGACATATATTGCCTGTCCATCCCTAGTGAATAATAATTCTTGTGATTTAAGTTGTTCATTTCCTGTTCGGTAATTGCAGGTTGATTACGTTGTAACCTGCTATAAATCGTGTTTACATTCACGTTGTATATTTTGGAAACTTCTTGAACTGTCAATTCTTCATTGTTCAAAGTGATTATTCTTCTTGTTCGTTTTGGTTTATTCGAAATTGATTTCTGTTTGAGTGCCTGCATCTTCCGTCACATCCTTTTGAGACTCAGCTTTCGACTTTTCTTCCTTCTTGGTATCTTTGCCCTTGTTTTCTTTAAAGGCTTCCGTTAGGTTGGATTCCTGTTTGCTTTTTACCTCTTTGCTGAACCAGTCATCAACTTTCGATATACCATCTTTTAATGAGTTAAATATCTTGACTAAATCCAACAGATCACGCTCTGTGAATGCATCTACGTTATAACCAAATCGATCTTCTATCTGTTCTTGAGTAACTCTGTGTTTTTCTTTAAAACCATTCAATGCTTGTGATATTCTATCTTTTAATGGACTCTTGTTATTTCCTGTAAGCGTTCTGTTACACTCTTCAACAGCCTTTTCAACAATGTCACCTGGAATAATTCCAAGGATGCAGGCTCGCAATCTTCTTGCACCATTGTTTGCGACCATTTCATAAATGTCGCGCGGATCGGTAAGTTTGTTTAACTTTCCCCTTGCATAACGAGAATGTGGTACAGTAAATACTTTCTCCTCACGGACATTTGTTTCTAAATCCCAAGCGTATGCCATAGCCACAGACTCGCCATTGCGTTGCTCTAATTCCTTGATACCAAATGCAAGATTTCCCCAGTTTTGTGCTAACACCTCAGCTAATCGAATTGATGGGCCTTCAACAGATGTTCCACCTCTTGGATACCTATATACTGCCGTTTGTGCTAATGATGGACGTTTACAGGCATCCATAATCCGTTGTTCAGACTGAAAAACATTTCTAGGAAACTGACGGGCCATAAATATCTGCCCCTTTACCTCTTCCATTTCACGGCTTGATGATGCTTGCGCCATTACTCCACCATTTTGATTTTGTTGCTGGAACTGATCTGATAAGTTATTCATTTATTCTTCCTCCAATTCGTCTATCGTTTCTTGCATCTGTTCTAACTCACCGTTATCAATAAACGCCATCCCATTTGTTTGAAAATCAATAATAATTCTATCCGGTCCCCTAAAGAGTGCTCCCTCGGAATTTACATCTATATCATCGAAGGTTTCATAATCAACTCCATTATTACCACGTATAATTACCTCTGAATCCATATCATGCTCAAGTAACTTTTGAATTAATTCTCTAACCGTCATACACTTATCCTCCCCTTGCCCTTATCGTATAAATGTCATATAATAAAGGCATAATTAGTTTTGATTGACTGCTTTTAAACTGACCCTCTGCAAAGGGTCTTTTTTATTCTTCACAGCTTTCGCACGTTCTTGGATAACCTGGGCCTTCACCTTCTATAAACTCACCACAACCTTGACAGAGGACACCATCTAACATCATGTCGACCACAATCTCACCGCCTTTATTTATATAGATTGCTATTCGTTATTGCGCTGCTATCACTAGCGTTGTATGTTTCCATTACATCCTCATCTTCACACTCTGTGCATTTCGCCTCTTCCGATTCAAAAACGGTAAAACAACTTATACATAAATACGACTTCACATTCATCACCGCCTTTCCGCAACTTTGTATTCTGCGCCATGGTTTTCCAATATTTCAACGGAATCTGATATAAGTTCTTCCACAAGATAAAATTCATCATCCAGGACCAAAATCTGATCACCAATCAATACTTCGTTACCAAGTGAGTCAATCCCGTATACCTCTCGAATGTCGCTTGGGTAACCAGTCTGAGTTGCATTTGATATTGCAGGATGTTCTAATCCCATTTGCTTCACCCCCCTAGGCATTAATCATTGAATAATATAAAAATCCCAAAGCACCAATAAATCCAACAATATAAAATCCTTTTACAATGAAATTCCAGTAACGATCAATCATGTTTAATCCCTCTTACAATTTCGATGTGTGCTTGAACTGGTAATAAACCCAACAATCTTTTATGTCTTTCCAGTTTGCGCCGATGAAATGCCAAGTTAGATAACTCATGAAGCGACAATGTTAGTGATGTTGATAATTCCATTGCTTGATCAACTTTTCCCTTTGCAACATAATCCTGTATTTTTTGCATGAGTTCTTTAACACACTTATACTCCTTAGATGCTTGTTCCAAATCCCTCGGCAAAAAATGTTCGTGCAGGTTCATAAAATCCCTCCTAAAATCATTCCTACTAATGATGTTGTTGACGAAATTAATTCAAGAGCCTGTTGCAATAAGGCAACGTCAATTCCTAATACCATTGCTGCTATAACTTCGGGGCAATTCGTAATGTTTCCCCATCTCAACAGGTCCGCTGCCTTTAATTCATACTTGTCAGTCTCAAGTCTTGATACATTACTTATTGACATGTGTAATTCGAGTGCAATTTCTTCTTGACTCATCCCCGCATCTTTTCGCATTTTTCTTAACCTTGATCCAAATCGTGTAATTATTTTAAACACCTCCCTTTTTGCTATATAAGCAAATTTGCCCTGGGAGCAAAGACATGATGACTGGCCTGCATTAATATATAGTTAATAACTCTTTCAGGGTTTTACTTTCAAATTACGGTATCAATACTCTTAACTTGCTGTATCTTTAGCTTTTGACCTCGTTTGACTTCTCACTTTAGTCACAGGGACGATTAAGTTAGCTTTGCCCCCGTGTACTCCTCTAACAGCTTCGGTGATATGTGATAAGTCCACTTGTCTGACATCTGAACTGCAGTGCCTATTGGAAGTAGGTTGCGCTGCAGTCCGATGCGGACAAATTGTTCGGATTTTCCTAAGATTTTAGCTGCATCCGATACTTTTACATTTAATCGCATAACGGTTTCAGTTGTTAGTACAGTCATTTAGATCACACCTCGTAGTATTTGTTGTTTATTGATAGATTGAATTTCTAAACGTGTGCTTGTGTCTGGTTGCCAAGCTTTTATAAAGTTGATTGCCTCGTCATATTTACGTTTAGGTAGTTCGCTATATCGTGGAATCATAAAGTGCTGCTTGAAATCCCTCCAAAATCTTGCAAACACTTTACTGCTCATTTTCTGGTATGCAGGTGACTTATAACCGCCTAGTGACTTTAAAACTTTTTGCTTACCCAGTTGATTTATTTTAAATTCTTGAGCACCACTAATCCGCATTGATTCTTTTAGATAACTAACATCTGTTTTAATAGTTTCGATTTCTTTCTCGTGTGCCAGTGCAGTTTCTAGTAATAGTTTTCTGTTACTTGGAACAACCTGTAATTCGTCTTTTCTTAACTTGGAAAGTAGATCGTAAACCCAGTCATAAAATTCATCTGCTTTCGGTTGACCACTTCGTCGAATAATTTCATAGATGCCTTTTTCGTTATAAATGTATGTTTCTTGTACTCCTTGAGGGGTACGCAATTTGCTGACACCTGAAAACTTGTCTAACCTTTCTTTGTTTCGATTGTGAATATCCGCAATTGCTCTTCTCGGATTTTTATATTCAAGAGCCTGTCCGATTTGTTCCCTTGTCATGAAAATGTCTTTGCTTTCATTTTGGTAAATATTCATTTCGTTTTGACCGAACATTTCTTTTGATACGATTGATAGATTCATAGATTTTCCTCCTGTTCATTTCACTAATAGTGAAACAATTGATATAATGAGAGTGTTCAGAATTCCTTGTAAAGGGGTTGGTTGTCATGACCAAACTTTTGAACGATGCTGCACTCTCATAGATAAGGAATCCCGATTGTTTAGATGTGGTCACCAACTACATCTTCTCGATTGAGTAATGATGAACGCTATTGCATTAAGAATTGCCTGATGTCGTGATCAAGGGGAGCAGTTCACTATTTAGAAAGTGAAACCGAACTTGGCAGGCAATCAGGATGGTACCCTTCTTGGTAGCGAACATTTGATTGATTATCTACCTATATAGCAGCACTGGAAGCTAAACCAGTACATATATAGGAGTCGATTCTGCTAATGGACTATCGAGTTTTTAAAAAATTAGTGGCCTGTTATGAGTTAGCAGATCATAGCAGGTCTTTAAAAAACATTTCATCAATATTGGCCTCGCCTTTAAATGCCGCCTTAACTTTCTTTAAGAATTGAAATGATGGTTGCTTGTGACCCGATTCTACTTTTGTATAAAAAGAGATTGACACTTGGATTTTTTTTGACATCTCCCTTTGAGTTAAATTTTGAGATTCTCTGAATTCTCTAAGATTGATTAATTCCACCTCCTAGATTTCTATTCTCATCACTTTTGGCTCACACCCGAATATCAGCAATCAAACGTCTTGGCATCTGAGGCTATTGCTGCGGCTCACTATCTCTAGTGGTAGGTCATGGCCTGCTATGCTCGATTTGATTGTTCGTATTCGGATGTGATTGTGATGGATTAGATTGCTTGCTTGTCATTTTTGATAACATTCTTATCATTATCGTCAAAAAAAATATCCGGAAATAATTCTCTCATGCTTATTCCGAAAAACCTTTCATACTTTATCATGGTAGGAAGACCTGCATTTACATCGCCCTTCTCTATCTTCCTTACATAAACTGTTGATATATCAAGTTTAATAGCTAGCTCCTCTTGTGTAAGTTTATGTTTTAACCTTAATTCCTTTAGTAATTTACGCTCCATTTTTCCACCTCCTTTTTTGATAAGTTTTTTATCACCACAATCAATATACATGATAAATTTCTTATCGTCAAGCTTTTTTTGAAAAACTTTTTATCATTGATAACTTTTTTATCGCTAGTAGTTTATAATGGGGTTGATTTGAGGTGCTTATTATGGAAAAGAAGAATGAAGTATTCGGAAAAAGATTAAGAATACTTAGGGATCGTAAAGGATTCAATCAAGAACAAATAGCAAAAGCGATAGGAATATCTAGAGCAAGTTATTCCCATTATGAAACAAACCGAGTGGAACCTGACTTAGAAATTATAAGATTGTTATCGGAATTCCATAATGTTTCTACTGATTATCTATTAGGTAAGACTGACCAACCTCAAGTAATTGAAAGTGATGAAAAAGCAGCGCTAATAGAAGAAATGGCTCGTAGGTACCCAGACGCTGACATTATGTTTGATAACTTGGCTGGTATGACTGTAGAGCAATTAAAAGAGGTAGACAGATTTATTAGGTTCACGCTACAAAAAGATGACTAATTAACATTAACAAATTTAAATTAATTTATAAGGTGTGCAATCCTGTGCACCTTCCTTTATACCATTAAACAGAACAAACGATCCCATCAGGAGGTAGACAGATGATCGCTTACACACATGTCGAGGACTATGTAAACGAATTATATGAATCATTATCAATAAAAGAGCCTTATCAACTAGACATAGACCATATTGCTAAAAAGTTAAGGTTACAGGTCCACTATGGTGATTTTAGTTTTAAGTTTGATAACAAAATTGTTATCAGAAAATCTACTAAACAACGAGAATGGCAAAGTTTCGGCCACGAAATATGTCATTTTCTTAGACATATAGGCAGCCATTTGTCTATGAATTATCTCTTTAGGGATTTACAGGAGTATCAAGCAAATCATTTCAGTTATCATTTTTGTGTACCAACTTTTATGTTACGAAAACTAAAGGAGGTGAGTGTAGATGTGATAATGAATTTATTTAATGTCGAATTTAATTTTGCTGTTAGAAGACTAGAAATGTATAAAAATAAAGTATTAAATGGAGATATTTATGTTGGTGCACGTTGAAAAGAAAAATTTACGGTTAGAAGGTTGGAAATGTGTCAGAACAAAAAATTTATTAATACAACTGAGGACTATTTTATTTAGATAAAGGATTGATGTAAATGAAAAACCCAAATGGATATGGTTCTGTTTTTAAACTTGGCGGAAAAAGGAGAAAGCCTTGGGCAGTCAGAATAACTACTGGATGGACTAATGAAGGAAAGCAAAAATATGAATATCTTGACTACTTTACTTCTAGACAAAAAGCAATGATCGCACTTGCAGACTATAACAACAATCCTTACGATTTATCAGCTGGGAAAATCACATTTAAAGAAGTGTATGAAAGGTTTAAGAAAGAAAAGTTCCCTAAAATGACGCGAGAAAATCAGAATGGTTATAAAATGGCATTTAAACGTTCAGAGCCATTACACGACTTACGTTTTGCTGATATCAGAAAATCCAATATGCAAGAAATCATCGATAATTGCGATAGATCATACGGTACAAAAAGAAAAATAAAAACACTCTACAACCAATTATATAAATTTGCCATGGAGAATGATTTGACTCACAAAGACTATGCTAGATTTGTGGAGTTGCCAAGAGATAATACAAAGAGCTCACGTAAGCCATTTACGAAAAAAGATATCGAAAAGTTGTGGAACAACCTCGATCGACTAGAAGATATAGACACAATTCTGATTATGATTTACACAGGACTCCGACCTGGAGAGTTGGTCGAAGTAGAGAATGGAAAGATTAAACTTGAAGAAAGGTACTTTCGGGCTGGATTCAAAACGGAAGCTGGAACAAACAGGGTAATTCCTATTCATAAAAAGATACACTCACTAATAGAAAGAAGAGTAAACCTAGGAAACGACTATCTAGTCTCTACTTATGAAGGCACCCAGATGGGGTATTATAATTATTATCATTCGAGATGGAAACACATGATGGAACAATTGGGCATGGAGCACAAACCTCACGACTGCAGACATACATTTGCAACATTGATGGATAATGCTGGAGCAAATAAACTTTCTATCAAACGGATCATGGGACACTCGTCAAGAGACATAACAGACAGAGTTTATACTCACAAAGATATTGAACAGTTAATTATTGCCATAGATATGCTGTAATCAGCTGTTTTTTCTTTTAATTTTTTGTATATTACCTGTATATTACTTGTATATTATGTACGCCTTTTTGTGTGGTTTTAAACAACCCCACAGATAAAAGAAACCCCACAACCATATAGATTGCGGGATTCCTAATTTTAAATATGTTATTAACGTAGTAACTGTAGTCTACCGTCACATCAGTACCTGCAGGTGTTTTTGTATATTACCCGTATATTACATATACTTATCCACAGGGATTTGCAGGAGTTGTGTCTAACTATTACTTGTATTGTACACCAAAATTGGATTTGGTGATACATAAAATAGTCAGCGAACAAAATGTTGACAATAATTTTATTAAGATCGCTTCGGCGGTCTTTTTTTGAAATGCGATTCACTCAATCAAGGTTCTAAATCTGCTGCTCTGCGTTTAGGGTTTACTTATGAAGGTACGTTTAGACAAGCTATGATCTACAAAAATAGAAATCGCGATACAGCTTGGTTTTCTATGCTAGATTCTGAGTGGAATGATAATAAAATAAGACTTAATAAATGGCTTGATAAAAAAATTTTGATTCAAATGGTAATCAGATTGTTTCATTAAATAAAATTTAATTTAGTTAGTTGAGTAAAAAAACACTACTAGAAATGTTTAAATTCTTGCAGTGTTTTTATTATTTTTTAGTAGCAATATAAGTCACTATCTCAGATGAACCAGTACCATAACCAAATTCACGCTCAATCTCAGCAAAACCTATTGAATTTAACAACATTTCAAATTCATCTAGTCCATACCAATACATTGTAAAATGAGAATACTCAGTTTGTGTTACTTGTCCGTTTTCTATTAATTCATACTTGCTTATAGAAGATGTTTTTTGATTGAACCAATCAATATTTTCATTGAAATTAGTAGTAATAATTCCTGTATTTTGATCTAGAGAAAAATTTGATTGACTCGTTTGACCTTCAGTAAACCCAACAGGCATTTCTAAATCAACAATTAATTTCCCATCATACTCTAGATGATTTAAAAAATTAAACAAGACATCTTTAATTATGTCTCTAGGCAATAAACAAAAACTACCAGTTGGCATAATAATAGCTTGATATTTACGAGGCATAGCAAGATTTAATAAATCTTGTTGATACAGATTGGCTGTTACACCATAGTTTTTCATATTAATCTGGCATTGATCAAGCATTTCATTAGATAGATCAACTCCATCAACATCTAACCCATTTTTCACCAAAGGAATTAGCATACGTCCAGTACCTACTCCAGCTTCTAAAACGGGGCCTGTCATACTTTTTAATTTATCAGAGTAATATTCGATATCGCCGTCTAAAGACGTTCCGATTGGTTTGGTGTGTTCATATAGTCGAGTACTTAAACTTCCGTATTCTTTAAACATTATTTTATCCTCCATAACCTTAAAATATTACTTATCATTTTATCATAGTTTAAATAGTTGTTTAAGTGATTATTTAAAATAAGAAATAGCAGATTTGTGAGACTTGTTATATGCTCAATTTTGATAGAAAAAAACACAGAACGCTATAATGACAGCTGTTTTTGTGTCTTTTTGATACCCAAATGATTTTGTGTTAGTGCTTTTTCATGCATGGCTTAAAGATCGGAGTTTGGTGGCTTAACCCTTGATGATATAGATTTTGAAAAGAAACTCATTAATGTAGACCATCAGTTATTAAGAGATACAAAGATTGGTTATTACATTGAGACCACTAAGACAAAAAGTGGCGGACACTTAATACTAATGATTGATGAAGTGGTGAGCATATAAGAAGTTTTGTAAAGATAATCATAAATTGGTTCTATCTTTTATAAAAAAACAGACCCTTAATTGGGTCCTATATTTTTACCTCTATAATATCGTCTAAATTAATTTTCTTATCATTAAAGTGCAAACTTCTATCGCCCATTTCCACAAACGATATTTTCCCCACTGCGACATGAAAATCATGATTTTTAAAATATATAATTTCAACTGTTAGATCATTTTCAATCGCTTCTTGTAACAATCTTCCGTATTCCACTACCTGTTGTTCATCTAGTACAGGCTTTTCTTTTTGATCCTGTTCCGCAAATAGTTTTTTCAATGCTTTGACATGCTCAGGCAACATGATAGCCGTCCATTTTTTCGTACCACGATCATGTAACATTAAATCACCATACTTTCCTTGATAATGACAGGAACAAGCGCCAACACACCATCAATCTTAAAAGTACGTCTTGATCCTCTTAAAAAACAATAAGCGACAAAAGTATTACCCCTAACTTTAAATGGTTTAATCCTTCTTTTCGTTATCTGCCCACTATCATTCATATAGATCATATCCAACGACTTGTTATATTGCATTGATTTTTTAATCGTATTTAGCACACCTGTTCCCCTCCCTAACTCTAATCATAAGGAACATTTGTTCTAATTTCAAGTGATTTTATTAAGATGTCACTTTCACTTTATTGTTAAATTGTCGATATAATACATAATAGGTGATTAGCATTGAGTAAGTGGGTAAAAGTGTAAGATCAAACACAATCCTTTGTAATACGATTCAGTTTAGCTTACTATATACATAAGAAAGGGGGGATTATCATGGCTAGAGTCCACGTTAAGCCAGAACTTTTGAAATGGGCAATTTACAGAATGGGAGATCCCACACCAATTGAAGTGAAATTTCCAAAGTTAGCTAGTTGGCTAAATGGTGAACTCCAACCCACACTTAAGCAATTAGAAAGCTTTGCAAAAGCGACTTCTACGCCTTTGGGGTATTTTTTCTTGTCTAAACCTCCCGAAGAAACATTTCCTATACCACACTATAGAACCATAAGCGATAAACAAAGCAGCAATCCAAGCCCCAACTTAATTGAAACCGTTCACACCATGGAAAGAAGACAAGATTGGATGCGTGAATACTTGATAGATGTTGGTCAGGACCCTCTTGATTTTGTCGGTTCTGCGAAAGAAATACATGACCCAAAAATCATCGCTGACCTAATGAGGAAAAAAATGAATCTTGAAACGAATTGGGCTTCCAGACGAGGAACATGGCAAAATGCACTAAGTGACCTTTTACAAAGGATACAGGACATTGGAATATTAGTTATGATTAACGGTATTGTAGGTAATAGCACTCGCAGGAAACTGGATGTTGAAGAATTTCGTGGTTTCGTTTTGGTCGATGAATATGCCCCTCTAATTTTTGTTAATGGGGCGGACGGTAAAGCTGCGCAAATGTTTACTTTAGCTCACGAATTAGCGCATGTATGGATTGGGTTAAGTGCAGCTTTTGACTTAAGTCTACTCCAACCATCCGATGACAAAATAGAAAGGTTATGCAATGAATCCGCAGCTGAATTTTTAGTTCCAGAAAATGATTTTAATCAATTGTGGAATGAAATAAAAAATGACAAAAATAAATACCAACAGGCCGCAAGATATTTTAAAGTAAGTGAATTAGTTGCGGTTAGAAGGGCTTTAGATTTAGAGTTCATTACATTTGAAGATTACAAGGAGTTCTATGAGATACGAGAGAAAGAAGAAGAAGAAAGGGCAAAAAACAAAAGCGGTGGCGGAGGAGATTTTCATAACAATGCGAATTGGAGAATCGGACCTAAATTTGCCGATGCTATAATTGGTCAGGTTAAAGAAGGAAAAACACTTTATAGAGATGCTTATAAACTAACTGGAATCAAGGGCATGACTTTTGACAACTTTGTAAAGCACCGCAGTAGAAAAGGAGGATATCAATGAGCAACGAAGTAAAATATCTGTTAGATGCCAATATTTTCATTCAAGCACACCAAACATACTATGCATTTGATATTGCTCCTTCTTTTTGGGAGCAACTTATTCATAGTGCCGAACAAGATAAACTTATTAGTATAGATCAAATTATGAATGAACTTAAAAACAGTAATAAGGATGACCCTCTCAGCTTTTGGGCGACAAATAAATTTAAAGACTGGTTCATGTCTTGTTCAGATGATGGGGTCTATCAAAGTTATAGTGAAATAATGGAATGGGCGCAAAATCACGAACACTTTAAACCTTCCGCGAAAGAGGAGTTTGCTAGATCTGCTGATAGTTGGGTTCTAGCTTATGCTAAAGCTTGCGATTACACTATTGTAACCCATGAGGTATATGATAGTAATATAAAAAAGAGAATAAAAATACCAAACGTGTGCGAAGCGTTTGATATTTCATACATTGATACTTTTACAATGCTAAGAGACTTAAATATTACAATTGGTTAGTTTTACATAGATTCATATTATTAATAGACAAATAACTATAAATCTATTCGTATTATATCATACTTCGTACATGTTTAGTAATCGTAAATAAAAAAGGCGACCACTCAAATTAATGAGCAGTCGCCTTTTTAGATTATTGTTTATTTAATTATCGAATTAATCATCAATCTCTCTACATCTACATTCAAAATCACGATCTCGATCTCTGTCCCTATCACGGTCTCGATCACGATCGAAGTCACGCCCGCCTCTTACTTCTCGACATTCACAAATCAACCTAATTCGTCTTCGTCTACGATCATCATGGTGTCCACAACACATATACTCACCCTCCTTAATATTATTAAAGCCGGCCGACCTCATTAATAATATATTACTGAAAGGTATAATTGATTGGACAAACTGTCTGATTAAAAAATACATATTATAAAAATATGTGGTTATAATAATTATATACGTCCAATCTCTCTTTCCGGACTGGAGCCCTATGTGTGTGAGGGCTCTTTTTTATTCGTGAACAATATAAGTATCAAATCCAGCCTTTTTGGCTTTGGCAGCTTGTGTATCAGCGTTTTTCTTAACAGAATATGCTCCGATCTGCACCTTAAACAATCCATCTTGTTTTAAGACATAATGATCAAATCCTCTTGCTTTTGCCCTAAATGCTAACTGATCAGCATTTGCTTTATTCTTAAATGCCCCAATCTGTACTTTATATAGTTTACCAGATGGTTTCGGCTTTGGAGCAGGCTTTTTCTTTAGTTTGAAATGCTCCGCCAATCCTAATGCAACTGCCTTACCTGCTGCATCTAAAACTTTATCATCACGCATTTTCTTAATGTCAATCGTACTATCCATGAATCCTCCTTCTATAAGGATTGACGGCATATTCGTTTCACGTAACATGTGAAAGTTAGCTTTTTTAAGCCCACGATCACGTAAACCATATGCTTTTACAGCGTGATTGTGAACCGCTTTCGCAATTGCTTCAGACTCCTTAAATGCTTGTGTATGTGTGTATGTTTCTGTACCTGTCCAAGTACCCCATTTCCCAGTGTTGGCATTATGGTGACAAGAAACTAAAGCGTCCGCCTTCTCTCTGTTTGCTTTGTCAGTACGCTCTTTTCAAGGCACATCACGTTTACCAGTTGGATCATCGAGCCTAATTATTGTAACATCCTTATATTCATTTAAATATTTAATTGCAGCATTAACTACCTTATTGTTAAATGACCATTCTCTCTCATCTGCTGGTGTACGTTTGCCTGCCGTGTAGAGTCCATGTCCTGCATCAATTGCTATTTTAACCATTACTTACCCTCTCCTTTTGAAATTAAAGAAGATGACCAAAGTAGAGATCATCTTCTAAACACCATTAATCCTTTATGCTCTCGGCGGCCACACTGGTACATAAATACCGTCTAGTTTAACATATGAAGCATCACCCCTTGCTTCATCAGACCAGTAGTACATTTGTAACTCACCGTTTGATCTAACGATTACTTTATAAATCTTACCAATCTTGTTTCCGGGAACTAAAAAATGTAAAGAGAACATTGGACTCATGTGAGGAGGAAGTTTCATAAACGGTTTATTTGGATCCCCTCCCTTTATTGTTCCAAGAAGATAAATTGTATTATTAGGCATATGCCAAGCCCTTGTTATGCTTGATCCTGATGTTCCATAGTCCTCCCATCCATTAATTAAATACTGAGCCAAACTTTCGTGATTTCCTGAATTATATTCTTGTTCCGCAAGCTCATCTGATTTCATTTTATTGATAACACCTAAAGGCTTAAATACTTCATTAATAGAATTATCTGGCTCATCTTTACCTACATATAAAAAATCGAGCATTGACCGTTCTGTTTTGCCGTTTCCGTCAGATATCCTATTTATTGTTGTGCCATGATAAACAGTTTGAGTACTACCACCACCATCAAGCATATAGGCAAATTTCACCCCCATGGATAGGAATATTCTAACAACATCACGAGCCGTTAACCCTCTTTCTGCTGCCCTACGTCCTTCTGATGTTAAAAAGTAAGTATTTCCTTCCGTATCCTGTGCAATAGCTTGTCTAGGATGCCTTTCGCTAAAAATATCCCTCGAGTCTAATATAGAATCACTCACTTTTGAACCGTTTTGAATCAGCGGTATAAAAGCCGTTAAAGCATTATTAAATCCATCATCTAATATTGTTTGTGCACTTGTAGTAGGTGGATATGCCTTTAATGTATTATCATCACCTATCGCTAAAATGTGATTATAAACTTGCTTTGGTAATTCTTGTTGAATTACTCCCTCATGAATACTTGTACCTACAACAGTGTAAGTGTTTGTACTATACGTGGAACAGTTCGTAACAACTGTTGCAGCATTTCTTGCCGCGAATGACCTTGGGGTCTCCAAAGTTGGATTATTAAAATCATTAAGGCTGAAACCCCGCTTTAAAGGAATTAGTTGTCCATTCGAATCATATTTTGGAATCTTTGTAATGAAATAAGTGTTGTTTGTACTTGAATCCTTAAGTCTCTCCGTTGTAACTTCTTCATAATAGGCACCTGCATTCATTTTTGTCTCTTCATTAATTTCAATCATTATTAATTCCCCTCTCAAATTTTAAATATAAAAAAGAGTAATGAAATTAGTCGTCATTCTTATGACCTTTTGTCTGTCTGTATAATTGGTGTATTAAAACTGCTGCACCTACAACTAGGATTCCTTGAACTAATGAATTTGCACTTAATCCTAACAAGAGCAAAGCCAGCAATATTCCAATAACGAGTAGTACCCAAGGAATAAGCCAATCTTGTACATTAGGTGTGTTTTTAAGAATAAAGCCAAAAATCAAAAGCACAGGAATTATGATTAATGCATCCTCAATAATAAATTTTTGTACCATCTCTAAAAAGTCCACTTATTTCACCCCCTTTCTCAATAATATGAATTGCTTGTCTACCCAATAACAGCATCAGTCTTTGTTGAAACAAAAAAACGATTACCGTGGTGGCAATCGTCCCTTTATATCATCTAATTTTTCAATCACAATATCATATCTTGTTGCAAATTCATTTAATGTGTCATACAACTGATCTTCTCGCTCTTTATTACGTTTTTGTGTATGAATTAACATCCAAATAAAAAGGACCGCGAAGGGTCCTTGCATTACGAAGTATTCGATTATTTGTTCAATTGTGATCCCCTCCATAACTGATTCCCCCTGACATTAAAAATACGCTCACATGATCGCAAAAGAAAAAGCACCTCGAGTGAGATGCTTAAAACTTATCCAAGTTATTTAAAAAGTTTAATCAACTCATCATTGTGTGAATCAGATTCATTGATTATTTTGTGCAGCAATTCATTTAATTCTTTCCTTAAATTAACAATGTTTGTTGCAAGGTATCCATCCATATTGGCGCCTGTAAATTCTTTTATACGACCCTCTTCCAACAATCTTAGCCTGTGTCGGATGCTATTGATCTCATAAGAATATTTGCTTTTTATTTCGTCATATATATCTGACAATAAAATCCCCTCCTAGCCTACTTAATTCGACAAGGAGGGTCAAAAGTCCTGCTTATTTTTTTATTGTCTCCGGAAACATCCCATCGACTACCTTCCCAATCACGTCTCTTGGCTTACCTTCCCACGGGAAAATATGCATTATAATCATTGGGTGGGGATTAATCTCCAAAACGTTAACTACATTACCATTTATCAATATATCTGCCCCACAGGCTACGATACCTCTGTTAGTTCTGATTGCTTTTCTAACGTACTCTTTAATTTCATGACTTATTTCATCAGTAACGTCTATAGCATCCCCACCAGTAGATACATTTGAATTATCTCGAAGAAAGACCATTTGTCCATCCGCTGGGATATAATCAAACGTGTATCCTTGCCTTAATAATACGCGCTCACTTTCTTTGTCCATTTCAATATTTTTATGAATTGGATTTTTCTTTCTCTCTTCATTCTTTAATTCTATTAGCCGTTCGACTGTGTTTTTTCCATCACCCACTATATTAGCAGGTATTCGTTTAGCGATTGCTACTATTTCATTTTTAATATAGGTGAATCGATACTCTGTACCTTCAACAAATTTTTCAATTAAAATTTCGTCATGCTTTTCGACAACTTGCTTAAAGCATTGTTTGAATTCTTCGTAGTTATTAATATTAACGAAAACTAGTCTTCCCATCATACCATCATATGGCTTTAACACTACTGGTAAAATAGGCTTTGCCCATTGCCAAGCCCTTTCTAAGTCACTTTTGTGAAAAACAGTGTTTTCAGGAGCATTGAAACCTCTACTACGTAACAATCTGCTCGTTACCTCTTTCATATTTGCAACATTCCTACCCAGAATTGTATTAAGACTAGCGGTAATTCTTCCCCTTCTTATAATATAGCTTTTATCTTTATAAGACATTCTGAATCTTTTTTTAGGTAATATTTCGAATTCTACACCGCGTTTATAAGCTTCAATAACAATTAATCTGTTTGTCCTATTTAACTTTCTCCCAACTAATTCCCTCGTATTCATATGTATATTCCCCTTTTATAATCTTTCTGTAATATACATATGATACCATATACCTAACCTGTTCTCAGAAAAAATAACGCCTATTCAGCGTCAATCTCACCATTCATGATTTGTTCTACTACTTTCTGCTTTACAGCTGATTCAATTGCATCAAAGTCGATACTTTCCGCAAAGTTTTCAATCGGAATATTACCGCTTAAATTAATGTTACCATCTTCAGTACGTGCCGTAAAATGCACCTGTACACTAGTAACTTGACCGTCTGATTTACGCGGTGTTATTTGATTAATCGTTACTTTCATTTTCTTCACCCCCTAAATTAAATGCTTCATACAATACAAAAAGAGCGTAGGCATCTTCGTCAGAAAATTCCTCTTCGCTCTCTTCTTTTGTTAATTCTTTAATTTTATTCTTGATTGCTGCAAGACCAGGCTTAAAATTAACCCCTTCGACAGTTACAGCTTGTTTGAAGTATTTTTCTAGTTCGGATTTCAACTTCTTTTTATCGTCTTTTAAATCTTCACGTATTGTATCTTCGCCTTCTGCTACCTCTCGTAACTGCTCGGTCAAGTGGTTAGTAACTTTTGTACGATTAACACTTTGTAGCCCCTTGAAGTTTGTTTTTCCCAAGAAGGAAATCACTCTACCAATATCGATGTTTTTAAGTTCTAATTTCATGCTACCATCTCCTCTAATTGCTTTATTTTTTTGTCTTGCTGCTTAACTTTTTGCTGTAAGTACTGTATCTGAAGGTCTTTTTCATCCATGCGATCTTCTAAGATTGTCGTGCGTTTGCTTTCAATCAACATTTTTGCATGCAAGATAACTCCAACACGGTCATAGTTAAACCCTTCTGGATTGCCTTCTTCATCGAAATCTACCATGCGCCTATCAATCTTTGCTACATCATCTGCAATGTAGCCATAAAAGAGACCGCGTTCAGGCGCATTTTTTGCCCTGTACTGTACAGGTATGGCGTTATAAAAGAAGTTATCTACATAATCAGCGTCTATTTTCTTAATATCTTGTTTGTATTTTCTCGCGGATGTAGTCCTGTAAAATTGACCGCTCGTGGATACAAACATATTAGCAGATGAGTCTGGCCATGAGTTTGACCTTGTTGCTGGCGACGTTATCAGCCCAGATATATATAAAGAACTACCAGAGATCGATGTCGCGCTCACAGACCCTCCACTTAAATTTGTGGCCGTTGTTGCCCTTGTGGCATTATCTGCATTAGTCGCTCTACTAGATGTGGTTGCAGTATTAGCTGATGTAGCATTCCCTGTTAAGTCACCTTGAAAATTACCTCTGACAGTTAAATTGCCATTGTTTAAAATGCGTAACTCATTCTGATAAGATCCACGTTGATGATGAGATCGTATTCTAAATATATCCTGTCCAGAGTATCTTTGCGGATAAAAAACTAAGTAATTATCAGAAGCGTGAGAAGTCATAGAATGCTGTTGACTTCCTGTACCAAATAGCACTCCTTGACTTGCTCCACTTGGGTTTGCTAAATTTAATGTGTTGTGTATTTCTACTGATCGATCATTTTTAATGACAAACTCATCTCGGTAAGATGTTTTAGCATCATGCGATCTAATTCTAAAAATATCCTCACCAGTATATCTGTGAGGATATATTGCTAGTTCTCTAGTTCCAGCCCTTCTTGTAATCGAGTGTTGGTAACTACCCCCACCAGAAAAAATTAGTCCTTGTGTGTCGCCTTCAATAGCAAAGAAAGTTAAGGCTTCGGAATATATATTGCTAAACTGACTTGATGATGTAGCCAAATTATAATTGTAAGCATTAGCGTTTATCAGACTTAGGGTAGGATCATTACTGTTTAAATCAAATCTAAACCCTTTATCCCAACTGGTAGCTCCGTCACGTACGTGAAACACTCGACCAACTACCGAATTTTGAATGCCGTCCTCACCCTCACGAGCATTTGTATTCGCAATAAACCCACTAAACCCAGCGCTATCTGTCGCTGATAAGGGTTGTCCTAAATTAACAGCACCCATTGCGACAAAGGGATAAGTATTACTAATAGACCTACCAACCAACAGTCCAGCTTTGCGATTGTTTAAATCGTATTTTAGAGTATTGTTATTTGACAGAAAATCAATATTTGCACCACCACCGAGGGTAATATCTGCATTAGCCATATGCAACTCGCTCGTGTTTAGATTAAAGTACGTATTACTATTTCCTGCTTGCAAAATTCCCGCAGTAACTGTCCCTAAATTTGCTGTAATTGCTGCCAAATTAGCTACGTTCAATTGATCTACACCAATCGTTTTAGCGATGATCTTTGTACCAGACATATTATTAACGTGTATATCGTCAATAATTGCATGTTGTAAGTGTGCTCTACTTACTGCTAAATCAGCTATTGCAGCAGTCCCGATAACAGCATCATCAATTAGCGTTTGACCACTGATATGGACTCGCTCACCGTGGATGCGCACGCCCTCGGTCGATAGGTTGATGTAGCTTATTAAGTTGGCGCGGTCTGCCATGTCCTCGGGTGCTGGTGTCCAGTCGGTAGCTTTGTTGCCTTTTTCTAGTTGAAAATCCCAAATCTCAACCTCATAATCTTCACCATATGAAGGACGGTTAGGCTGAATATACCAATCTGGTGTGGTGCTTGACATAACATCATTTATAGTTTTAAAACGTACCTCATAACTATGTGTCTCATTATCATCCGGATAACTTCTGTCCCCGGTAGACCAAGATGAATCATTGACTAACTCACCATCTCTAAATACTGTAACATTTCGTCCTTGTGAGACTTGATGCCCTGCCATAGTTGTCACAGTTCCACTAATCTTTCTAACTTTAAAGGTAGCTACATATTCTGTGTCATCTTCAAATGTTTCTCCTGAGATTCTTATAAATGGATTGCCTGTTCCATTGCGAGTTAGCGTGTATATATACCCAGACTTAGTTGCTAATGACGTTGTAACGTTATTTGAGTTAGCTAAATTCCTTCCACCAATTTCAAGCCCATCTAAATCAGCCCTTACCTCACCAACGCTTAATGTTAAATCAGTTGCTGTTTGCTGAAATACACTTATCTCTGCCCAAGCATTTTCGAGATCGCCCTCGACATTAATAACAGATTGCTCGAACCCTTCGGCACGTTGCTCCCAGTTACTAATTTGAGTAGTGTGATGGTCGACAACACCGGTTAATTCGTTAACAGTTCCTGCTGTGTTTTGTACAGTAGTATTAAGTCCGTCAATGCGTTCGTTTATTTGAGTATCTTGATAATGCAAGTCGCCCATTTCTTCATCGATCAGACTAATGTCGTTTAACACGTCACCAATACGATTACCTACGTCATATAAAATGCGTTTTTCAGATTGTTGAATTTCGTATAATGGATCTTCGTTTATCCAGTCTAATGTACCTTGGTCTAGTTTGTTGGCTAAGTTTAAGTTTTCTTCGAGTAAATCAGCAGTAATTGAGCCAAATAAAATGTCGTCAGTCATGATCTTACGAGTATCGGCAGAAACTTCATCACTAAATGGTCCAGCTGTACCATGATTATTTATTCCCCTAACAAGGAAATACCACGTTTCACCAGCTTTTGCGTAATAATCATAAGAACTTGTTTTTCCTTGCCATGCTAGATTTTCTTGTTTAGGAACAAAGCCTTTTGTTTGTGAAGCATAAACCTCGTAATAATCAACATTGCTAGCACCGTCATAATTCCACATGAGCATGATGTTTTCGTACAAACCTGTCGCAGTAAGATTTATAGGCTTTGACGGAGTAATGTCTGGGTCTTCTCTTTCTTGTTTTTCTTCAATTTTTTCTAGTCGGTCCGATATTGTACCACTATAACTAAACTCTTGGGCAGTTTCCGTCTGCGCTTTAGCTGCTGCAGTAGCTGACAAACCACCTGTATATGTGATTTGTTGTTCCATAACAATTGTTCTATAAACATTGTCATTAACATCTGTTATTGTAACTTTATCCCCTGCCATTAGAGCAGGATTACCCTGCCATTTCATTTCATAAGGCATATATACTAAGTCTTTGAGATTGTCATAAATTAAATCGAGTTGCTCCTGCGTCATAAATGGATGCTCGAAATAGACGCCAGTTCCCCCATCACCTGTAACTAGTTCAACATGGCCGCCTTCTGTTGGCACCCTACAACCGATTTTACCAATAACAAACGGATTTTCTGCTGTTGTCAGATCTATATAGTTATCTGCAGTAATTTCCTCATCACTATCAATATAAGAAGTTATTTCTAATTCACCATCACGGTTAAAACGAGCAAAACCACCTACAAATGCAGATATATAACTAATAGCATCACGCAACGTGACGTTATTCATTTTTGGTATAAATGTATTGGGTAGATCACTTACTAATGTGACCCCTGCAATTTGAGAGATTTCTAATGCTACCTGGTTGATGGATGTCGGATAGGTTAACTGAGAGTGATACGATTTTTCCATTTTCGTCATGTTGTCAAAGCACGTAAGTTCCAGTCTACCTTTATCCTTTATAGGTTTTTCAACATAAAAAACACCTAGTGGCACATATTCAATGACACCGCCAACTTCTAAACCAACGTAGGGCTTAACAATTGCATCTTCAACATCACTTATTTCGACATTGTCATAATTGATTAAAGACAAGTTTAACTTTTGAGAGGCGACAGACCCTAAAACAAAACCGTCATCTGGGTTAACTGTTTCATCAAGTGTGATATTGACGATATTCTCGTCTTTGTACTCAACGTTGTTTATTAAAATTTTTGCATTAAGATAACTTCCCCGATTTGGTTCTTTGATCAATTGCTTAAACTGGGTTGTTATAGGATACACGTTATCACCTCTCTATCAAATTCATATTTAGTCCATGCCATAGCATTTGTCCGTTTGATTCTTGATATAAAGCTGGGGACGGTCTATCACCTACATAAAATGTTTTTGTTTGCATTGTTCCTGTCATTGGATCGGGGTATTCAACTTGGAAAAATTCATCTTTAACAGACTGCAAAATTGCTGATATTTCATGATTCTTTAAAGGTCCCCATTCACACTCTAATTTGCGCTTGACGGCAACACGATCACGAATGAGTTGACCTCTAGCGTTTCGACCAGATTCACCGTCTAGGTCACTTATAACAACTCTAAAAACAAAAGGAGCCGTAACTACGACTCCTGAAATAGTAAGCATAATTACAGCCCCCTTACACGATTAATAATGTTTTACCTGCTTGCCTATGCAAGTTATTAATTGCTCTAATGACCGCACGTCCAAACTCTGACTCACCTAACTTAAATACGGCTTCGGTTTCGCTATTGATCAATGCATTAAGAATTTTTAGCAATACATCAACAATCTGCTTTAATAAGCCAACTGATTCATCATTCACATTTGATTGACCGCCCATTTGATTAGCTATTTGACCTGCTAGGTTATTTATCCAACCAGTGTTGTTTTCGAGAGGCATTACGGCTTCTTTTCCTGCTTCACCGACCATTGCTATTGTCGGTTGATCTATAATTCCACCACGTGCAAGTTTAGGTATTTCCGGAATGTTAATTCCTTTTCCTCCAAGTCCCGGAACCCAACTCGGAATTTTGATTTTGTTAAATCCGCGAATAGCACCATTTATCAATCCAATGATTCCGTTTAGTGGCATTTTAATTACTGAAACAAGGGTATCAACTACGCCTTTGAATACATTTTTAACGCCTTCCCATGCTCTGCGCCAGTCCCCTGTAAACACCCCAACGATAAAATCAATCAATCCACCTAAAACGCTTAGCAAGTTTCTAATAACGTCAATTATTCCGCCGATGATAGATGTAACGAATCCGCCTATCCCGCTGAAAATAACTTGGAAAACAGGACCTAGTTTTTGAGTTAGCCAATTAACGATCGGCATGATAAATTTATTGAAAATTTCCGTTGCGCCGAAAATTACCTTGCCTATAAAATCACCTATATCGGAAAGTAATCCTTTAAGGTGCTTATTCCATAAATCTACAAGCATTTCTAGCATATTGGAGATAAACGGTTCCAAGAATCCTCCCCATAGGTTATCCCAAAGTTCTTTGATTTTACCTAACGCCGTCCTAATGCCATCAACTATCTTGATACCCCACTCGTCCCACCACTCGCCTATTATTTCTAATGCATCTTGTATTACTTTAGATATTATTTTTAATACAGGATCAACAACCCCAAGCCATATATCGTCGAAAATACCTTTAACAGTAGTGAACAAGTCAGTTAGGATATCTATTGCCCCATTAAGAAACTCAGTTAGAACAGGCAATCCAAATTCAATGAATGACTCAATGATTGGATAAACTGCTTCCCACAAGCTTTCGAATATAAGTCTTGATGTTTCAAGAAACCCTGTTAGTATTGTGGCTACCGATTGGATTCCGTTTTCCCATAAAGGTATAAAATGATCGTTAAACCAATCTGCTAATGGTCCACCTAAGGAGCGTATATCCGAAAAGAAAGTTATGAAAGTTTCCTTCCATTTTTCAAGTTCAGGAGCAATAATGGCACCCGCTTTACTTAAACCCGGACCAAACTTTTCAACAGTCCAGTTCCATCCCTTGATAATAGACTCCCAAGCACTACTGAATGTTTTCTTGATTCCACTAACTAACCTATCCATTTTCTTTTGTATGCCAGTTACATCCATATCCGGCGCAGTCAATGGCGCTATTCCTCCTGCGCCCGCACCAGCACCGCCAGAAGGATCGCTTGCATCAGATTTGTCAGCTAGTGTATTGATTTCGTCAAATCCAGCTAACTCGTTGCGCGCTTTTTTGGCTTCTTTAGCTGCCTTCTTACTAGATTTGCCAAAGCCATCCATAGCATTTCTAGCCGCATTAACACCCTGCGCCGCCTTAAATGATTGCTGATAGGTTTTCCCAAATATTGCACTGATAAATGCTGCAATATAGGCTGTTGCTTTAGCTAAAAAGTTCATAAACGCCTGTAAAGCAGGCATGATAACCTCGAAAATTGGCATAAATGCAACCTGTAGATTGGTTCGCACTTGATTTAAAGAGTTCATAAACTGATCGTTTGTTTTCATTGCTGAACCAATATAGGACGATAAACCTCTAATAGCTTTATACATAACAGCAAATACAAGCACTTGTTTAGCAATACGCTTAAATCCTGCAACAAATGAGTTAGTCATGTTGTTTGCACGTTGGCCAGTACCGAAAAACGCTAAACCTAATCGTCTAACAGGCTTCTCTGTCTTTTCCGCATCCTTTCCAACGTTTCTCATGCTTTTGCCTGCGCCATCGAGATCATCACGTATCTTTTCAGCACGCTTTCCAAGATTTAATAAAGATGCTTCTGTTCGCACAATCCTTTCGCGCAATGCATTTTTCTTTTCGCCACTCAATCCGTCCTCTAGTTGATTTATTTTGTGAAGTGCATTGTCGGAGCGAGAAATGAGTGTTGTCATTTGCGCTTCGGTTTTAGCGATTTCCTCAAGCAGTTTATTTCGGCGTTCCGGGTTGACCGCATTTTCATAAGAAAACTGCAAATCTTTTAATTTAATTCTAAGAGATTCAATCCTATGTTCAGATGCTGCCATTACTTGGTTTTGCTGTTCGATTTCGTGTTTGGTCTTTTCAGATAAACCACTGTTATATTCTTGTTTCAATTGATTTAACTTTTGTTGTTGGATGTCGATTTGTTGGTTAACATTATTTAACGACTGTGATAATCTACTATTTTCATCTTGAATAGGTTGTGTAGAGTATGTCTTTTTCGGCATTTCAAATGTTTTCTTAGGCAATGCAGCCTGTTGGCTTAGTGAGGCGTCATCCCCTGTATTGATTGCTTTGTTTGGCATTAATTTACCAAACAGAGAAGGTCCTTTCATTTTCTGTAGTTTGCCCTCTATATTATCTATAGCCGTTTCGGCAGCTTTCTCATTCTCGGCAATCGACTTTTTAAAAGCTTCACCGCTAACATTGATTGTTTTCACCATTCGATCTTCTAGTGATTGCATAGAAGAATCAATAACATCTTGAGCACCCTTGAATGATTCCTCTGTAGCCTTTTTGAGCGCATTTGACATGCCTTTGGCTAAATTAGTAGGGTTGATACCTTTTGTTGTAGTATTAAGCGTTGATTTCAACGACTTTGTTAATTCAGCACCCATTCGACTAGCAACACTATTAATCTGCTTACTTATATCTGACTTTAAGTCTAGATCAAGGCTGATCTTTCCTACATTTGACATTTACTTCACCCCGATTCTATTTGGACATCAAAAAACGCCCAAATTAAGGGCGCTTATGAAAATGCATTCTTCATCATTGATTGGAACTGTTCGATCATTGCTTCGGCATTGCCTTTGTCATTCATCAATTGTTTTCTGATTCTACTGTGCCATTCGTTTCTGATTCGATTTTGTTCTTTATTAAAAGTCTTTAATATATCTGGATCATCTTCTGATCTAGTAGATATGATTTTTCCTAGCGGTGTTTCAGGCATAATTCCTGATAACAGAGTCGTAAACTCGCCCCAGGACATATCATCTTCACCGCGAAGTCTTATTCCATATTGTTTAGCAAAAGATGCTTCAATTAGCGCCCAATCTTCATACAAGTCATACCACTTATTGCTTGGTTCATTCTTCTTGAAATCGACCCTCGATCGTGTCGAGTTCCTCCCCGGTTACAGCCGCTAAACATCCAGTTAGTATTTTTTGATAAAATGAGAATGGTGGATCTAATTCGTCTATTTCTTTAACTGCTTTTTCTCCAAGTAGCGCCTTAAGTACTTTGTCGATTTCTTCAATATCATTCATGTCAGATTCTTTCATTTTCTGATTGATTAAGATCATTGTACTTTTACGATCATTAACCTTATAGACCTTGTCTTCTGATAATTTAAGTGTTGGTCGTTCGTTTGTTAAGTGTGCTGAAATATCAATTGTTTTTCCCATTCTTTGACTTCCCTTCTTCTTTCACTTTTTCAACAAAAGGACCTCGATGTGAGGTCCTTAATTCTTTATATCGTGCTTGATCAACTTCTATGATGTCGTTTATTTTACGTTTTTCTTTTTTATTTTTAGTATCAATAAATGGTTTGATAACTTTAACTTTCATCAATCAATCGCCCCTTTATGCAGCTGTGACATACGTTGGTTTACCATCTGATTGCATTTCAAATTCTAAACCAGAAACACCTGTCGAATCCCCACCAAATGGAGTTGTAATGTTAATCACACAGTCAAAAGTCAATTCATCACCATTCGGGAATTTGATCGCTCCCTTAGTGGAGTTATCAAGTCCATCTTTCCATGCCATATCAGCTACATAGTCATTGCCTGGATCTCCTTCATGGCGTTTTCCATTAAGTGCGATAGTAAAACCTTTACCAGTCATCAAACGACGGACCCAACCATCTGTATCCATAGGAGTCCATTCTTCAACATTTCCGTCAATTGATGGGCTAAATGTTTCCATATCTTTAATAACAACCATTTCCTCTTCTGCACTTTCAAGACCATTAATTCCGATTTTAAAATCAATCTTATATACAGGATATACTCCTAAATTAGCCATTCATTTCATCACCTTTCGTGTATTATATTTACTTCAATTACAAATTCGTAGATGCCCTCTGAATCTGTACCAACGCTTAATGGCTTGGTGTGACGCATGTCAAACATAATCACACGCTTACCATTAATCGTTGCCGTTTTACCAAACAATGCATCATAGACCTCTTGCGCTTTAGCTTCTGCAATTTCCGGGTTATGCCCCCAATGCACTAAAATAAAAATAGTTTTGTTTGTATATGACGTGTTTTCAAGCCCGCCAATAGCAATTCGTGGTGCTGCGCCTGTTGTATTGTATAGTGCAATACATTGATCTGTTTTAGCTGTCATCGAGTTTAAAAACCATTGAGGGCATTCTATATTATCCGTGAGCCAATCCCCTATATCAGATAAGTTCATTTGATCAGCCCCTTTGCTTCTTGTCGGAAAAATTCCATAAACGTATTCTTAACCCAATCTTTTTTATCACCTGTTATAAATGGCTCTAACCATCTACTTTGAGCGTTTGGGTTTTTATCTGTTCTATAATTGAACGGAACGCCTTCTTCCGTTAACCCGTAATATTGTCGTCTTGCATATGGAGTGTCATAAACTAGCGATACAACTAGTTTGTCTAGTTCTGATTCATCTATAAAACTATTGTCAGCCTCAAGTATTCCTTTATGCTTTGGAACTACTTGCATTGCAATCACTTCTGTTCGTAACGCCTCCCCGGTTCTTGCCAACGCCCTTTTCTGCGCCTGTACCAACGCTTTGATGTTCTGATTATTTGCAACAAATTTAGCTGTAACTTTCATCTACATCAAATCCAATTCGGTTGAATAAATACTTCCATCTGGATTGCGCGGACGAATTACACCAAATATAGCTTTAGTATCATCGCCAATCTCGACAAAACCCTCGATCTTCTTTTTAGGGTTAATGTCACCTTCAATGATCACCTTTCCAGATAGCACAACTAGGCGTCTTTCAGCATCTACCACTTGCCTTTGTTTTTCATCATAAATAGCAAGTCCATCAAATAACTTTTCTTTGATCGGAATACCTTTAGTGTCAACTGATCGATTAAATACCTTTACAGGAGTATTTGCATTCCAAACAGGGAAAGGAAACTTCATATTATAACCTCCTGCTCGTTAATCCTGTGGCGCCCAGCAAGTTGTTTACGCTTTCAGAAGTCTTTACTCCTCCAGCGCCTTCAACTGTCTTAAATGACATTGAAATGCTTCCAGCGCTAAATCCATCAATAGGCATATGAAGATATTCGCCATATTTATGGATAAAATCAGCATGTTGACATACGGCTTTTTTGATATTTGTCTGCTGAAATGTTGTAAGGTTATCAAGACCTCTTGCCACAATGCGATTGTAAGTCAATGAGTCTATTTGATCACTAGCATGAGAAAGGGCCTTATTCAGATCATCCTCTGAAATAAGACCCTCACCGTACTTTTCATAGTCTTTCGGTGTAGCATAGTTCATGCAATCACCCCTTATAAAAGGAGAGGACTATATTAGTCCCCTCCGCCAGTTGAAGCCTGTGGAATTGTATTAAAACGGAATTTAACAATACGAACTGCTTTTGGTTCATAAACACGAGTCCAACGAGCAGCTGCATCAATTTCAGCGTTTGTTGGGAATACATTAGCTACTCCGCCCTCATTCCACTTAACTCCACGTGGGTGTAGAATGAAAATTTTACGGTTGATCAGTGCTTCTTCGCCAGAGAATGCTAATGGATTACGACTTACTTCTGTTTGAATGATTCTTGGATGTGAACCATTTCCTAAAGCGATTGCACCTTGTCCAAAGATATACATTTCTCCTACACCTGTATCTGTGTCATAAGCCATAGAATCATCAACAGTTACTTGTTTGCCATTAAAGAAAGGGATTGGTCTACCTTGCTCTGATTGAGGTACATAGTCAATCAAATCTTGCTTGCGTAGTTCTGTTTCTACAGCAGAGTGCATCATAACACCTGTTAAATTCTCTTTTGCATCACCCATCAACTGAGTGGCATCAAGAAACGTATTCATATTAATTGTTCCTGCATCTGCATCACGGCCTGTGATGTCATATACCTTTTGGGCCATGGATGTGCTTTTAAACAATCCACTAAGTGTAGATAATAGAATACGTTGCAAGTCTCTTGACCAGTATGAAGCCGTTAATTGCCCAATTGCACCCATTGGGTCATCACCAGACAGCATTGCAGACAACCCGTTCGCTCCCCAAGCGTTTGTTCGAGCGTGTTTTCGAGCCACGTCAGCGCTGGATGTGATTTTTCCAATACTCATGTCCCCCTCGTCTTTCATGACTTGGGATTCTTCGTTTCCTAAATCATTCCAAAATGGCATATTGATCAACGTGTTCGCGCCACCTGCTAATCTATCAAACTCGGCATCATTCGTGATGATCCCACTCTGCACAAGTGAAGATAGTTCCATAGTTCTTTGGATTACATAAGGTGTGAAAATTTCTGGTTGGATTACATCAATTAGTCTTGTAGTCATTCAACATCATTCCTTTAATTTATTTTTTGGCTTGCGCCATTAAGTTCTTGTATAAATCTGGATTTGATTTGTATAATTTGCCTTGTTCTGTTAAATTCCAATGTTCTTTGGCAAACGGGTTGTTAGGATAGGCATTTCCTTTCCCATCGCCACCAATTTTAAATCCCGGCTGGTTTTGATCTTGACCTTCTTCTTTAAACAAAAATGCTTTTAACTCTTTTAAACTATCAACTTGCTCCTGTAGACCAACAACCTTACCACCGT